>WNFX01007986.1_pt1 | contig 13165 bp, 14 predicted proteins | sample 5400111 | NCBI WGS metagenome assembly WNFX01 (sample SAMN13153363, study PRJNA577476) | soil metagenome | isolation source: 40 cm soil or saprolite under grassland replicate 1 | place: USA:California | collected 2016-06-15
CCCAGACCGTGACGTTCTTCTGGTCCGCCGAGTCGCGGCTCGACAGCCTGACCGTCGGCAGCCAGCGGGTGGCGTTCAAGTACGACGCCGGGGGCCGCCTCATACGCAAAGACGTGAACGGCGTGGCGCAGAGCCACTTCCTCTGGGATGGCGGCAACCTGCTCGCCGAGCTGAATGGCGTGGGCACCGCTGCGGTGGCGGAGTACTCTTACTTCCCCGGGGCCGACAACCCGCACGCCATCGTCGTGGGCGGGCAGGAGTATCATCCCAGGTGGATGGCCTCGGCAACGTCATCGCGCTGACGGACAACGCCCAGACCGTGCAGCGCACCTACTCTTATGACGCGTGGGGGACGCTCACCGGCGGGACCGACACGAAGCCGTTTTCGAACGTCGATCGGGTGCGTTTCAAGGGCGCGCTGTGGCTCGGACCGGAGGTGGACCTGTACTACATGCGGAGCCGCTGGTATGAGCCGAAGAGCGGGCGGTTTCTGTCGGAGGACCCGATCGGCCTCGCGGGCGGGGTGAACCCGTACGTCTTCGCGGGCGACGATCCCGTGAACGGCCGGGATCCGACCGGGCTCACTCTGTGCGTCGACGCTGTCCCGTGGTTCTATGTGGGCGGTGACGGCAGCGTAACATTCCTCGGGTGGCAGATCGTGCGCGGGCCGTATGAGTGCGGCGGCGGGGGCGGAAAGGGCGGAGGAGGTGGGGGAGGAGGGCAGGGCGGCCCCGGGATACACCCCAAGGGTCTGTGCACGGCACAAACGCTGGCTGGTAAAGTCACTGTCGACGCGTCGATCGCAGCTGATGCGTCAGAGTTCCTCGATTTCGCTGGCTCCAAGGGCGCACGATTGACGTGGCCGGGATTCAGGTCTGTCGGAGACCAAGCGCGCCTCTACGTCGAGCAAATGTTTGGTCTCAAAACAGACTTCCCCGTAGCTCCGCCAGGAACGAGCGAACACGGGGGGGCTTCGCGTGGGATCTGTCACTGAAGAACGTGACTGTTGATAATCAGATCAACATCATAAACTTAGGTCACAGGCTTGGGTTCGACCAGGATCCGCGCGATGCCGTGCACTTCCAATTCCGTGGCTGGAACCAGTCATCGTTTAGTGCGAGGACCCAAGCAATGCTCAACGCAGAGCTCCAGCAAGGCAACGGCCCAAGTTGTTCGGGACAGTAGCTGCGGGGGCGAAGGGGAGGCTGAGCGAGTGCGGGGACTGGGCTCAGGGGCATCCCTAGACGCAGAGGTCGTTGGGTACGTCCATTGGTGGTGCAACGCTTTCGTTTTCGCTGGTTATAGTCTGCGAGCTGCGGTAGTGCCACAAGCGCGGCCCAACCACCCACAGACTAGGGCCTTACACATCCGCTGGGACGCTTCGGACACGAGCGGTGCAACGAGTCCCCTACGAGGACTGCGAGAGGTTCTCTTGTCCGTCATCAGTAGTACTATGCTATTCGCTCTGCTAGGAGTTTCGTCTTGCTGGACTCCGCCGTCAGACCAGCGAGCACGCACGCCTTCGGACACGTGCGATAAGAGCGTCGGGGGTCGCGAGACGGTGGTGCACATAGCGGCCATCCACGCACACCTGTTCTACGACAGTTCCAGTACCCTTTCACCCGATATCATCGGCCCTGAGCCTTGGACCCTGTGGAATACGGTTATCGGAGGGGGGGATGCTAGGCACCGCTCGCACAGCACTCTCGTGCTTGTGGACCTCACCGGGCTCTCGAGCGCCCATGACACGAGCCTGGGAGTTCAGCTAACAGTCTCGGGGCCAGCCGGAAGCGCTTGGGAGAAGCCCCTTGTTCAGGTTGCGCAAGTCAGCTCAACGAGCGTGCCGGGTACCGCGTATGCGCCTTTTTGGCTCAACGACACTGGGTGTTTACCCCTAACATTGACGGCGAGCACGACCGGGGTGTCGCCCTCCCAATCGAGCCGTGTAAGGATCGATTTCAAGTGCGGCGAATGACACGCTCCAACCGCCATCAAACCCTCCGGTGCCACGGTGGGGCTCTGGCCTTGTCCTATCGTCCTGCCTTGATACAAGATCATGTCATCGCTCATTTAGGGCTCCGGAGATCACCGAAGTCGCGGTTGCCACCAAGCCTGCTGTGGGGCCTTCAAGACCGACAGAGATGACAAAGATCGAGCCGGTCCTTACGTGGCGCGCTGTGCTGCTCTGTGCGGGCGTGTTAACCCCTTTAGCCGCCGCCCGCGCGCAAGAGCGCGCAATGACGAACGCACAGGCCTGTCCGTCTTCAAGCCGTGACATTCCTACCTTGTCTCCGGATTCGATCGGCTACTTGAGGCTTGACCAGCCACTCGCGGCGCTACGACATCTATGTGCCACGGCTCGCGACACCATCGTGCAATCCCAGGGTGATGCGGGACCTTCCTACCACGGTCTCGGATTTTATTTTGAGAGTCTCACGGTGGTCGCACTTCAATACGGCACCTCTACTGTTGATCTGAGCCGACCGGCGGACGGTTGGTTGGTATCCGGAACTCGGGCGACGATTCAGCGCAAAGTGTCACTCACATCCTCGTGGCCCTCGCTGTACGAAGCACTAGGAACAGTTCAAGCGAACGCCGGGCAAGTCCTTGTAGTGCGATTCTGCTCGTTTCCGAACGCGATCCTCACGCTCGACGTCGACCCTAGTACGGTGGTGACACGAAGTGGGCGAGTCGATCTCGCAACGATTCCGTCGACTGCGACCATTCGCCACGTCTTCATCGTCAGCCGCAGCTTAGCCAGCCACTTGGAGGGGTGCTAAGCTGTATTGGCTGGAAGATCTCCAGGCCGATCCGGAGGTGGACTGTCCGCGAGCAAGCCCGTTGAGGCCTCCCTTGGCGACGTCACCCCGAGCACTCTTCCACCCTTCCCGCCCCCCACCGCTTCCTCCGGTAGTCGATCGTGTTGGGATGCACGCCGAGCAGCCGCGCCGCCGCGCGGCGGTCGCCGCCCGCCCGCTCGAACGCCCACTGGGTCAGTTGCGAGCGGTCGGTCACATCGAGAAGCGGCTGCCGGCACGGTCCGGCAGCCAGGTACGCCGGCAGGTGGCGAGTCGAGATTTGCTCTTCACCGGCGGCGTGCACGCACGCGTACGCCACCGCTCCCTTGAGCTGCCGGACATTGCCCGGCCAATCGAACTCGAGCAGCCGGTCGATCGCCTCGGGGTGGAACATCGCGGGCGTGCGCTCGGGAGCGGCCGCTCGGGTGCGATCGAGGAAGTGATACGCCAACACGACGATGTCCACCCGACGCTCGACGAGCGGCGGGATCTCGATCACGAAGTCGTAGAGGCGGTATCGCAGGTCGGGCATCAACCGCCCTTCAGCCTCGAGCTCGTCGAGCGGTCGGTTAGACGCGAACAGCAGCCGCGCCGTAACCTTCGTGTCCCGCTCCGCGCCGAGCCGTAGCAGCTGGCCCTCACCGGTGGGCTGCAGCAGCGCCCCCTGCGCGCTCTGCGGAATGAGTTGCAGCTCATCCACGAGCAGAGTTCCCCCGCGCGCTCGTTCGAAGGCCCCCGCGACGCGCCGATCGGCCCCCGTGTATGCCCCCTTTTCGTGCCCGAAGAGTTGGGAATGGAGCAGCGACTCCACGAGCTGGCCCCCGCTCACGGCCACGAACTCCCCCGGGCGGCCGCTCGCCTCATGCATCAGCTTTGCCACCAGCCCCTTGCCCACCCCCGTCGGGCCGAGCAGCAACACCGGCTCATCAATGGGGGCGTACAACACCGCCAGCTCGAGCACCCGCTGGAGCAGGGGGGAGCATCCGACGATGAGCGGAGACAGACGGCCAGCCATCGTGTCTGACCCGGGTCGAGGCTGAGACAGCCACCGGGAACGAGCCGTTCCTGCTCGCAACTCGCAAGCCACGATCAGCTCCCGCCAACCCGGCAACTGCCTATCCACATCGCGTTTCCTCGCAGTAGGCAGTCGCATCGGGCCACAGGATTTGGCCGAGCGTGTCCGATGAGTCGTTTTCCACAAAGGCGGTCGCGAATGCGCGCTTATGGGGCGATGCCGACTGACGTTGCGAATGTGCAACATACCAGGCCTGGAGCCCCTTGAGGCTCTGTGGCGATGGCACCACAGGCCGCTTCCGCCGCCCTTTCCAGACCGCAACCAACCAGCGCAGGGTCTCGTAAGAGAAGGCGCATCCCGACCTGCGCCCCTCAGCGGAGCCGTCCCAACATGAAGCGCCGTCCGATCATGATCCTCGCCGCTGTGGTCGCCGTCCTCGGCCTGGGCGCCATGGCCGCCACCGGAAGGCTCGGCGGCAAGAAGAAGGAAGGGCCGAAGGCGGTGGCGGTCGTGCGCGGGTCCCTGGTCGATAAGGCCGTCGCCGTCGGCACCATCGAGCCCCGCATCGAGGTCAGCGTCAAATCCATCCTGGCCGGAGTGGTGCGGCGGCGCTTCGCCGAAGTTGGGGACTTCGTCAAGCGGGGCCAGCCGCTGCTCGAGATCTCACCCAACCCGACACCGCTGGAAATGGTGGAGCTGCGCCGGAACGCGGAGCTGCGAGGGATCGAGCTCAAGAACCTGGAGCGCGAGTTGACCCGCCAGCAGGAGCTGCGTAACAAGAACCTGATTTCCCCCGCCGATCTCGAGACCGCACAGCGGCAGGTAGACGAGGCGCGCTCGCAACTGTCGCTGGCGCAGGAGCGGCTGGCGCTGCAGGAAGGCGGCACGGTGCTGGCCAACGGCAAACCGGTCGAGACCGTGGTCCGCGCCCCCATCGACGGCTACATCCTCGAGGACTCGATCGAGATCGGCGATCCCGTGGTGCCGCTGACGCCGTACCAGGCGGGGACGGTGCTGATGCGCATGGCGGCGATGCGGGACTTGATCTTCCGGGGAACGGTGGACGAGATCGACGTGGGCCGGCTCAAGGAGGGCATGCCGGCAACCATCAAGATCGGCGCCCTGCCTAACGCGAGCGTGAAGGGCCGGCTCGAGAAGATCTGGCTCAAGGCGCACAAGCAGGAGCAGGCGACGGTGTTTCCGATCGAGATCGTCCTGACGGAGGTGGCAGGCGCGACGCTGCGCGCGGGCTATTCGGCCAATGCGGAGGTGACCATCTCGCGCCGGGATAGCGTGCTCTACATCCCGGAGCGGCTCATCACCCACCGCCACGACTCGAGCTTCGTGACCGTGCGCACCGGCCCTGGCAAGACCCAGGAGCGCTGGATCAAGACCGGTCTCTCCGACGCCATCAACATCGAGGTGCTGGAGGGCCTGCAGGTGACCGACTCGATCGTCGAGCCGCCGCCGCGCGAGATCACCTGACGTGTGGCGCGAGTTCGTCACCGACCTGCGAGCCCAGAAGCTCCGCACCTCCCTCACCGTACTCGGGATTGCCTGGGGCACGGTGGCGGTGGTGGTGCTGCTGGCGTTCGGCGTCGGTCTGGAGCGGCAAACCCGGAAGCGGTTTCACGGCTTGGGCGACCGAATCGTGATTCTCTTCGGCGGACGGACCACGAAGCCGTTCGCCGGCTTCGGCGATGGCCGCCCGATCCGCCTGCGGCCGGACGACGTGCAGCTGCTGGCCCGCGAGGTGGCCGAGATCGAGTACATCAGCCCGGAGTTCATCACGCAGAGCGCCCGCGTGCGGCGCGGTGTCAAGGCGGCCTCGCCCGCCGTCACGGGCATCCTGCCCGTTTATGGGCTGATGCGCAACATCATCGCCGACGCGGGCGGGCGCTTCATCAACGATCGCGACGTCGCCGAGCGAAGGCGGGTGGCCGTGCTGGGGGACGAGCTCGCCAAGCTGCTGTTTGGTGACGCAGCGCCGGTCGGCCAGCAGGTGTTCCTGGGCGACACCCCCTTCACCGTCGTGGGGGTGATGCGCCCCAAGCTGCAGAACTCCTCCTACCAGCAGCGGGACAAGGACCGGATCTTCATTCCGGCGACGACGCACTACGCCCTGTTCGGCAACCGCTTCCTGAACAACATCGTCTACCGCGCGCGCAGTTCGGAGATCACCAAGCTGGCCGAGCGCCGGGTGTATGAGACGATGGCACGCACGTACAAGTTCGATCCGCAGGATAAGGACGCGCTCGCCTTCTGGGACACGAGCGAGTGGGAGACCAGCTTCGGCAAGATGTTCGTCGCCTTCAATATCTTCTTCGCCATCGTCGGGAGCTTCACCCTGCTCGTGGGCGGCATCGGGGTGGCGAACATCATGTATATCGTGGTGCGGGAACGGACGCGCGAGATCGGGGTCCGGCGCGCCGTGGGTGCCACCCGGGCCGACATCATGCGCCAGTTCTTCGCCGAAGCGCTGATGATCGTGACCATGGGAGCGACGCTCGGCCTGCTGCTCTCGTTCGGGCTCGTGGCCGCGTTGGGCGCGCTGCCGATCAAGGAGTTCGTCGGCGTGCCCACGATCTCTCCCAGCGTACTGGCGGCGACGCTGGCGCTACTCGCGATGGTGGCGTTTGCGGCAGGCCTGATGCCGGCTCGGCGCGCGGCGGCACAGGATCCCGTGGAAGCGCTGCGCACCTGAGCATGTTCTACATCCTGCTCCAGGAGTTCATCGGCGACCTGAAGGCGCAGCGCACCCGGGCCTTCCTCACCTTCTTTGCGGTGACCTGGGGAACGCTCGCGGTCGTGTTGCTGCTCGCGTTTGGTGAGGGACTGAAGCGCACGATCCGTGACGGCCTGCTGGGCGCCGGCGAACGGATTTTCATGATCTACGGCGGTGAGACCAGCAAGGCATTCGCCGGGTTGGGGCAGGGCCGGCGCATCCGGCTGGTGGAAGAGGACCTCGACCTCCTCAAGAGCGCGATTCCGGATATCGACCGGGGGAGTATCTCGTACGGGCGCTGGGGTACCGCGTTCCAGATGGGCAAGACCCGCACCAACGCGTTCCTGGAGGGCGTCGGTCCCGATCACGAGCCGATGCGCCACATGGAGCCGGCGCAGGGCGGGCGCTTCATCAACGCCGCCGACATCGCGCAGAAACGGCGCGTGCTGTTCCTCGGCAACGAGCTGGCGGAGCGAATCTTCGGCAAGGGCGTGGATCCGATCGGCAAAAGCGTCGTGGTGGATGGCTTGCCCTTCACCGTGGTCGGGGTGCTGCAGAAGAAGTTCCAGGACTCGAGCAACAACGGGCCGGACGCGGACCGCGGCGTCATCCCCTATTCGACGTTTCGCACCATCTACGGCAACCGGTTCGTGAACCATCTCGTCGTGCAGCCGCACGATGCGTCCCGGGGACCCATGGTGAAGGCGGAGCTCTACCGCGTCCTGGGGCAGAAGTACCGCTTCGACCCCCAGGATGAGCGGGCGCTGGGCATGTGGGACTTCATCGAAAGCGAAAAGGAGAACCTCGCCGTCGGGCTCGGCATCCAGATCTTCATGGGGCTCGTCGGGGTCTTTACGCTCCTCATCGCCGGCGTCGGTGTCGCGAACATCATGTACGTCGTGGTGAAAGAGCGGACGCAGGAGATCGGGATCAAGCTGGCGCTCGGGGCCCGCCGCCGGCACATCATGGCGCAATTCCTGTTCGAGGCCATGACGATCGCCCTTGCCGGCGGGCTGGTGGGACTCGCGACGGCGGCGCTCATCGTGATCGGGGTCGACGCGATCCCGAAGGAAGACAACCCGGCGATGCAGTACATCCTGAACCCGAAGCTGTCGTGGCCGATCGCCCTGATCTGCGCCGGTATCCTGATCGGCGTGGGGCTCATCGCTGGTATCCTGCCCGCGCGCCGCGCCGCGGCGGTGGATCCGGTGGAGTCGCTGCGGTACGAGTGAATGTGCTGGGGGCTAGGACGCGAGCGGACGGCCGATCTCCCAGTGATGGCCGAAAGGATCGACCACGCGGCCCAACCGCCACCCGTACGCCTCCTCCACCGCGATGACCTCTCGAGCACCCGCGGCAACTGCCTTCGCGAACATCGCATCGGGATCCGGTACGGTGAGGATCATCCGAACAGAACCACCGCCCAGCGACTCTGGACTGAAGTTGCCATGCTCAGGGGACTCGTCACTCAGCCAAAACTCCGCACCCTCGACGGACAGCCGAGATACCACCGAACCGCCGGGATCCTCCACACGGTAGACCTCGATCGCCCCGAAGGCCGCCTTGTAAAACTCCACCGCTCGCGCGCCATTCCGCACCGACAGCATGGGCGCGACCGAATACACGACGGAAGTCGCCGTGCCTACGTTTGTGCTCATCGATTCCTCTCGGTCGCTAGGCTGGAATGATTTTGAAGTTAGCGAAATCTCCGCCGGAGGTGTTCCCCACCCAGAGACCGACCCATCCTTTCTTACGGTCGCTCAACTGGTCGACCACTAAGCTGGGTTGTTTCGCATCACCGACGAAGACGCTCACCTTCGGACTTGCGACGACCACGCGCACGTGAAACCAAGCGTTCGGATCGGGCGCAGGATTGACGGCCTGCTCGTACTTCCCGGGCTGCTCAGCGCGCAACTTCTGCCACGTATAGCTGGGATGTGAGATGTATTGTACGGCGTGGCTCCGTCTTGCCGGGTCTACAGCCCTGAAGTTGAACGGCCGGAAGTAGATCGCGTCATAAGTCGTTCCATCGACCCCATGAAAAGCAACACCGACGAAGCTCTGTTGCTGGACGTCCTTGCCCCTGACGTCAAATTCGATGGTGCCGTTGGCGAACTCCATTCCTTGCAGGTATGCCACGCCCTCGCCGGAGCTTTCGCTGAGACGAACTCCTCTCTTGGCGCCGTCGTTGAGGCTACTGACGCTGCGGTTGAAGACGTTCAAGCCTTTACCGTCGGCAAGCTTGGCTAGATCAGGCTCGATGATTCTCTGTTGACCCCCAACCCGGGAAACAGGGGAGAGGCCAGCGGCACAGGCTAGCGCAGCGATTACAAGAACACCTCTGTTCATGGTCCCCTCCTTGGACGTCATGCCATGCCGCCCGGCGCAGCGCGGAATCCCTTGACCGCGGCTCGCCCCAGCCAGACGAACAGGGCGAGCACGACGAGCTGCGTCACCAAAAATGGTGGCTCCTGCTGCTTCGGCGCGGCGACAATGAGAGCCGGAAGCCGCCGGAACAGCTGCACGAGCAGGACGAAGACGTTCAGGTAGAGCGCGAGCACGGCGCCCCAGACGTAGATCCCGCGCCACGCTCCGGTGAGGTGCTTGACGTAGCGCGCCACGATCACGGCGGCCAGGACGACGAGCGAGATGATCCCGACGGCGTGCGAGGGCAGGAACGCCACGAAGGGAAAGCCGAATCCGGTGACGCTCGTCGCGACGGTCGTCACCAGGAAGACGCCGGTCCAGCCGTCGAGCCGCTTGCCGGCGACGAGCCCTCCCGCGACGACGAGCCCTGCGAAGATCCCGACAAGACTCAACACGACGTGAATCAACGTGAACGTCGTGAGGCCGAAGATCATGGGGGGGCGTCCTTTCGGAAGAGGAGCCAGCCGCGTGTCCAGCGTCAACGGTGATATACCGCTCGCCGTTGGATACAGCAATCCGCTCCAGCGCTGCTGCCATCAATATTGACAATCCGGGATATCCTCCCAGAATCCGGGGGCATGCCGGAGGACCTGGAAGGCGTCGTCGCCACAGCGACCCGACTCAGCCATGTCGATGGCGAGGCGGGTCGACTCACCATCGCCGGGTACGCCGTAGAAGATCTGGCTCCGTACGCCAGCTTCGAGGAAGTGGCGTACCTGCTGCTGCATGGCCACCTGCCGGAGCCCGCGGAGCGCGTTCGGTTCACACAAGATCTGGCCGGACGGCGAGTGCTGTCCCGCCTTGTACTTGAAGTACTTCACGAGGCCGCTGCTACACAGGCACGACCCATCGATGCCTTGCGGATGGCGGCGGCCCTCCTCAGCCTCGGCCGCGAGGATTCCGACCTCCCGCACGCGGCCCATTACCTCCATCAAGTATTCGGCGCCGAGCCATCAACGGAACGGGCACGCGCGTTAGAAACCTATCTCAACACCGTGTGCGATCACGGTCTCAACGCCTCCACATTTGCGGCACGGGTTATCGTCTCCACGCGATCCGATGTCATTTCCGCGGTCACCGGCGCCGTCGGCGCACTCAAGGGTCCATTGCATGGCGGCGCACCGGGGCCGGCGCTGGATATGGTGTTCGAAATCGGTACTCCCGAAAGGGCGGAAGGTGTCATCCGCGCCAAACTCGATCGGGGCGAGCGTCTCATGGGATTCGGACATCGCATCTACCGCGTGCGTGACCCGCGTGCGGATGTGCTTGCCCGAGCTGCCGAACGCTTCTATACGAGCGGCGGCGATCAACTTCTCTATGACCTTGCGCGGCAGGTCGAAGTCACCGCGCTGCGTCTGCTCCGTGAACGCAAGCCAGAACGGCGGCTCGAGACCAATGTCGAGTTCTACACGGCGCTGTTGCTGCACGGTCTGGGATTTCCGTCCGAACTGTTCACTCCGACGTTCGCCGTCGGACGCGTCCTCGGCTGGTCGGCACACTGCCTGGAACAACTGCGCGACGGACGGTTGATCCGCCCGCAATCGGCCTACATCGGACCGACGGACCTCCATTACGATCGCGGCCCCACGCGTCCCGCGGTCTGAGATCGCAAAAGCCCTGCAACCTCAGGAGACACCATGCTGCTGATCCGCGAAATCATGTACTGCAAGCCCGGCAAAGTGCGCCCGATGGTCGAAAAGTCCCTCACCATGGCGAAGCTCAGCGAAAAGCTGGGACAGGGCAAGATGCGCATCATGACGGATCTGTGTGCCGAGCGATACTGGACGATTGTGACGGAGTTCGAAGTCCCGAGCATGCAAGCCTTCGAGGAGATGATGCAGGGACAGGGGCAAAGCAGCGAAGCCATGAAGGAGTTCGAGACCATCATGAAGGGCTACCACGACTTCGTGGAGTTTGGGCGGCGGGAGATCTACAAGATCGAGGGCTAGGCGTCCTACCTTCTCCCGGCGTACCGCTCCTGGTGCGTCCTGCCGTCGAGGTCATCGGGGTCCACGGGTCTCTCCTCGATGAGCTCCTCGGGAGCGACTGTGTGGAAGGAGACCATTCCCCAAGCCTGCTGGCCCACAAAGAGTCGGTGCCACGTCGCAGGCGGGATCGTCACCCACCGTTGCTCGATAGCCGCACTCGGCTCGCTCACCAGCCCGCACGCAGTCCAGCCCGGTGCTTCACGGACCTCGAAGATTCCGCTGCCGGAGAGAGAGAGCGAGCGCTGGTGGCTGTTGGGATGTCGTTCGGCTCCGGTCTCGGCTCCAGCGCGAATGCCGAAGACCCAGCACGAGCGGATGCTCTCCGGCAGGCTACAGCCAAGCGCGCTGAGCGGGATGATCTCCCACGCCATCTGCTCCCTCGACAAAGCGAGCTGCTGCAGCACACGCTGCAGCGCTTCCCTCACCTGGCCCGCCGCCGACGGGGTGCGGACGACCGCATCGAGCGCGGGGATCACTGGGTCTGAGGCGACGTTCATCTCAGTACAATCCGCGCCTTCGGGTCAGCCGGTCCGCCGCACTGCAGCCAAGCCCGCAGCTGCGGCGAGTGCCACAACAAACGCCGGCAGCGCCGTCACAACCGGCCACACGAGGAACGCGAGGACATGGCGGTGGCTCGAGACGGCGTGCGCATGCAGAATTGCCGCGACCGCCAGACCGAAAGCTCCCAGGGCCGCAGCCGCCGCCGCGTGTAACGCCGTTGTCGCGGGCGAGCGGCGCAGCCGAACCTGCTCGTACCAGATGTGCGCCGCGAACGCGGCGGCACTCACTACCCAGGCCGCCAGCCGCCACGTGACCCGCATTTGATGGGATGCGGCCGCACCGGCGAGGCCCCCGAATGCGATGCCGGCGACGAGATACACAACGGCGACGAGGATCGCCGTCTGGAACCACCGTGGCCGGGATCCGTCCATGCGCCCCCCCCTAACACGCCGCCGTCATGTTGCGGCGCCCTGCGACACCGACGCCACAATCGGGACGCCGACGAACGGGAAATGTCCCACCAGCTGCGCCCACCGCCGCTGCATGCCCGCCAGGATCACATCCGCTTGCGCAGATACACATGGGTCGCGCGATCGCCCGCCACGTGCGTGGAGAAGAGCCACTCCATCAGTGCGGGCCCGCCGACGCCGCGCGGATTCTCGAGATCCTGATTCGTCCCCGCGCCGTAGCCATCGATGGACACCGCGAAGCTGCTCACTCGGAGTTTCGACATTAGTTCCTCGGAAGCGGATGCGCGCGAAAGAACGCCCACATCAGGCTCGTGGCCTCGATACTCGTGCTCGTCGGCCCGACGAACCATTGCGGCAGCGGCTTGCCGCCGGGCCAGGAATGGCCGCCTCCCTTGATGGTGTAGAGGACCACGGCCGCGTCGTCAGCGCACTTCGTGTATTCGAGGCGCGTGACGTCCGCTGCGACCACGGAATCGACCGGGTTCGTGCCGCACCGGTTTCTTCGGGCCCAACTCGCCGTGAAGGCACGGACGCCCTGAAATCGCTGGGGGGCGACCCACGAGAACCCTCCCGTGTACGGAGCAGCCGCATCGGCGGTCCCGTGAAACGCGATCATCGGCACCGGTCGCTGGTCCGTGCACCAGCTGAACGGTAACAAGAGAGCAGCCCCCACCATCCCGACCGCGGCGATCCGGTCGGACAGCGTGCAGGAAAGCGCGAACGACATGCCTCCGCCATTGGAAAGGCCGTTGGCGTAGATCATCCGCGGATCGATGTTGTACCGTACCTCCACGGTGTCGATCAGCTCGGAGATGAATCGGACATCACGCGACGGTTCGGCTCCGCCGCCCTCGTGCCAGACCCGTGGTCCGCTGCCGCCCTCTCCCGACGGGTACACGACGATGAAGCCGTGCTCGTCCGCGACCCGGTCCCACTGGCTCGTTTCCCTCTGCGCGGCGCCCCACAGGCCGGCGCCGTGCAGACTGATCACGAGCGCGGTCGGCTTCGCGGGATCGTAGCTCCGCGGGACGTAGAGCACGAACTCGCGCGTCCGTCCCGAGGAGATGAAAGAACCGTTCGGCCGGTTCGCGACGCGGAACGACACCGCCTCGACCAGCACCAGCAGCACGGGCAGGCTCAACAGCGCCAGCACCGCACCGATGGCGCGCTTTCCCTTCCGCATGATGGTTGGTGCGGTCACCGGTGCCGGTTCCACGCGAGCGCCAACGGTGCCGCCGACA
>WNFX01005703.1_pt1 | contig 13162 bp, 12 predicted proteins | sample 5400111 | NCBI WGS metagenome assembly WNFX01 (sample SAMN13153363, study PRJNA577476) | soil metagenome | isolation source: 40 cm soil or saprolite under grassland replicate 1 | place: USA:California | collected 2016-06-15
GACTTTCAGCAGCCTTCTCGATGCCACGATGAGCATAGCCGAGGCGCATCCGAGCCGCAGTGACAATCTCCCCATCCACAGTGAACTCGAAGTGACCAGGTTCTTTCAACGCGGGTGCTGGGGACCAATTGGGATTACAAAAGTATTTCCGCCAACCAGGCCTTGATCGGGCAGTTCATCCGCATGACGATCTTCAACGGGTTTCGCTTGTTCGATGGAGAAATCTGTTCGCAGTGGATATACCTCGTCGGGCCAGTCATCGGGGATGAACAAGCGCTCGTTGCTTTTCCCGCCGGCAATCTTGAAGCCAAGCATTTCATGCAGTTCACGTTCGAAGAACGTCGCGGGAGGGATAATATCTTCAATCGTCGGCAGCGTTGCTTCGTTGGTGCGCGGTAAGCGGACACGCAGGGTAGTGACGGCCGCGCCACAGCAAAAGTGATAAAGCGCTTCCATCTGACTGGCATCCAGTCCGAGATCCATACCGGTGATCGCCGATAAATATCCCCAATGTGCGTTATGCAAAGCAGTTACTGCGGGACGCAAATCCTCTGCTGAAATAGAGACATCCAAGCGATTGGATTCGGGATGAGTCGTCTCTTTATTCCAAGCAACAAGCAATTGTTCGGCGTTTTGTAAACTCTGTTCAACGTTCATGCAACGACCTTTTCAACGATCTGCTCTTTGCGCGCAAGGCGGGCAGGTCGTGGGTTTCCGTCTTTCAAATGGGTAAGTAATTGGATGATGCCATCAACAATCGCTTCAGGGCGCGGTGGGCAACCGGGAATAAAAACATCCACCGGAATGACTTCATCCATTGAGCCGCCAACGTTATAACAACCTGCAAAGACACCACCTGAAATACTGCAAGAGCCAACGGAGACGACAAATTTTGGTTCAGGCATTTGCTCATAGGTCCTCAACAAACGCTCGCGTGCCTGACGTGTGACGGGTCCAGTAACGATGAGCACATCTGCATGGCGTGGGCTGCCCATGAGCCGTATGCCAAAGCGTTCAACATCGTAGCGTGGTGTAAGTGTAGCAAGGATTTCAATATCACAGCCATTGCAGGAACCGCTATTGAAATGCACTGCCCAAATAGAATTGAGCCGTGCCCAAGTGCGTACTTGTTTTGCAACCTTCACCCATAATTGACCATGATTGATATTCATTGATTCACCATTTTTACCCAAGGATCAGCGCGAGCAACGCCAAAATTAAACCAAGCAAATACGGACCCGCAACGGAAGATAAACCGCTGCTACCGATCATCAGCACACCCAAATGCAGGACTGCGAAAAACAACGCCACCACGAAAAATTGACGATAACCCGGCGCAGCCGGAATAGGATCATTTTCCTCGCCACTTGCATAGGTTGCCGTTTTAAATTCAGTTTTGCGACCCGTGGCGGAGAATAATTTTCCGAGCCCCGATACCATCGAGACCACAACGATATAGATCAGGAATGCAACCAAAGGAGAAAGTAAAATACTTTTCATATTCAAATTCCAAACATGTGCATTAATTGTTCACTCGCGGGGATGGTTAACCAATCCATCAGTCCCGGGAAAAAGCCGAGCACTATTACTAACAAGGTCATCACAATCAACGGCAATACAATCGTCCAGGTAAGAGGTTTTCCTGCAAGCACATTTTGAGAGGGCTCCTTGCGATACATCATATTGACGAGCGGCGCGTAATATCCAAGTGAAAGCACGCTATTGAGCGCCATGAAAATCATCAACGCGATAATCCAATTGTTTCCAGTTTGAAAGCCTGCAACAAAAATCTGCCACTTCGACATAAAACCAGCCAGTGGTGGCATTCCGCCGAGTCCCAATAAAGCGATGCTGAAAGCCAATGCAACGAATGGATATCTTTGCGCGGCTCCAGCTAAGTCATTGATTTTCAATGCCTTGTGTAATCCGTTTTGTAAGAACATTCCGTACATCAAAGCGCCTACCGCGAGAAAAGCTAGTCCCTTCATCAGCATGTGGTTGAACAGATGAAAGAATGCACCTTGCGCGCCCAAATGGATTCCGGAATAAAGAGCAATCCCAAGCCCAAGCAAGATATATCCAATATGACTCAAACTTGAATACGCCAACAATCGTTTGATAACTGATTGTCGCAACGCGAGCAAATTACCATACAAGATATTCAACGCGCCGAATGCCATCAACAGGATGCCCCAAGAGAGCACGAACCCTGTCAACACGGCTAGCGCGCGCAACATGGCGATCAAACCAATTTCGATGACCACACCAGAGAGCATCGCGCTGATTCCGCTTGGCGCCTGCGAATGTGCATCAGGCAACCAGGTATGGAGGGGGACAAGTGCCACTTTGACGCCGAAGCCGATGACGAATAAAGCGCCCGCGCCTAAGATAGCGAAACGGTTCACAGCGGACCCGGCAACGGCGCGCGTTATTTCAGCCATATCCAATGTCCCAGCTTGCGCCAGCACGATCGCGATCCCGATCAAGACAAGCACCGACCCCGCGGCACTTTGTACAAGATACTTCATGCCTGCTTCCAGTGAAGCAGGTTGTTCACGATAGAAAGCGACTAGCAAGTAAGATGAGATTGCCATCGCTTCGAACCAGACCCACAGGTTGAAGAGGTCACTGGCTGAAACAAGCCCGATCATCAATCCCATCATTGCGAGCAGCATGGCGTAATACTTTTCTTCGCCAACTTCGTCTGCCATGTACGATCCAGAGAATAGAATCACGAGCGTGCCGAGTAATAATACGCAGCCTGCCATAAGGAGGCTGATCCCATCGGCGCGCAGCCAGATGGTATTCACATTGAATTCCTGCGTGCCGCTTAAGAAGAGTGTTTGCAGGGAAACAATGAATGGTATCCAAGCCACCAAAACAGAGAGAAACGCTAAGGCGCGCACCAAATATGAGCGACTATGTAAAATAGTTTCGTGAGTCCCCAATCGCCCGGCCAAGTAGATGATCGGTGATGAAATCAGTGGGATCGCAATCAATCCAGTGAAGTTCAATAGATTCATTTAAGCACCCAACCACAAAACGACCAGTACCACCAGCAAGGCACTGACGATGCCGAGAATGTTCCAATTCAGTTCGCCTGTTTGTGTGAGGCTAAATTTTTCAGCAAGCTGATAAACGCTTGCTACAACGAAGCGATTAACCGGCTCGAAGCCGAATGATGATTCCACAAATGGCTTGAGCCAATAGCCTCCGAAGAGTGCGAAGCCTCGTGCACGCAGCCAGAAGATACCAAAACCTAAGGCAACAATCACTAACGCGAGCCAAGTGGCGGGCGCGGAGAGGATCGTAGTAATAAGTTCAAACAGGGACTCGTGTTCTATTCTATGGAAGGGCAGGGTGGAGTCTAAGAGTCCGTTTAATCCACCGAAGAAAAGCCATGTGATAAATGTGCCACCTGCCAGAATGCCAAGTGAAACTCTCATCGCTGATCCTGCCCTGTGAACATGCAGACGATCTCGCTCTCGGCCGAAGAACACTAGCCAGACCATGCGGAATGAATAAAATGCCGTGAGACCGGCACCGATGAGCATAAGGATATATGCCCAAATCGGTGAATGTTCCAGACCAATTTCCAGAATGAATTCTTTGCTCCAAAAGCCATTGAGGATTGGGACCCCTGCCAAAGCTAGCGCGCCGATGATAAATACGTTGCGCACGAAAGGCATCTTCTTGCCGAGCGCGCCCATGCGGCGCATGTCGCGCGTGCCGACGCTATGAATGACAGAACCTGCCGCGAGGAACAACAGCGCTTTGAAGACTGCATGACTGAGCAAATGGAATTGACTGGCGAACACACCACCTGCGCCGATCGCGTACACCATATAACCAAGCTGACTGACTGTAGAATAAGCCAACACGCGCTTGAGGTCAGTTGCGATTAGTGCTGAGAGTGCCGCAATCAAGGCGGAGATCACGCCAACTAGAAGTACAGAAGTTCTCCACGCAGGTACAAATTCAAACGCGGGATAAAAACGCGCCAGCAAATAAATCCCTGCATTGACCATCGTCGCGGCATGGATCAACGCGCTGACCGGAGTTGGCGCTTCCATAGCATCTGGCAACCAGGTATGGAACGGGAATTGTGCAGATTTTGCCGCGGCGGCAATCAGAAAACTAAACGCGATCAACGATAAAGCTGTCGCAGGCAGTAATGATGCTTTTGCTAAGAGATCTGAAATTTGAAAACTTCCAAGGTTTGCAAAAGCGATCAAGGTCCCAACCAATAGACCTACGCCACCGACTTGCGTGATGACTAATGCTTTAATTCCACCTGCTACCGCTTTTGGGTCATCGTTATAGAATGAAATCAATCCGTATGAACATAATGCAGTGATTTCCCAAAAGAAGAAAGTGACCAATAAATTGCCGCTCAACACAAGTCCCGTCATGGCACCGATAAAAAACAGGACCAGGAAATAATACCGTCCGAGTTGAGCATCGCCGTGCATGTAATCTACTGAGAAGATCACAGCTAAAGAACCTATGACTGCTGCGATGGCGGTCAACGATACCGCGAGCCCATCAGGGACAAATGTCAGAACGCCAAATGCCTTGCCAAGCGGAATTTGAATTGCTGGGTTTGAACTTGCGAATAGGAAAAGTGTGAGAGAGGTGATAGCTGTGAGAACGCTGAAAACAACTGCGAGAGTATGCTGAAGTTTGGGATGTTCATTTCTTGCCAGCCAAACGACGATAGCACCAAGCCAAGGAAGTGCGATAATGAGAGCGACGATGATCCCAGCCATATCAACCTCGCAAGGTAGAGATCTGGGGAACGTCGAGCGTGCCAAAGCGTCGCCGAACTTGAACGGCGAGCGCAAGTCCCACCACAGCGACAATCGTATCTGCCACGATGACCGTGGCTGCAGTTGATTGTCCTAGACCCAGGTTGCCGCTTAGTTTGCCAGCCAGGATCAATGCCAAAATCACGGCTTTGATCAGAATCTGCAATACCATCACAACTTTGATTAGATTTCGTGTGATCAACAATCCGTAAAACCCCACGCCGAGTAAAGCCACAACACCAAAAAGGATAATGTTCAAGGGAGTAAATGTCACGGCTCAAATTCCTCTTTTCTTCCAGGTACTTTTTCAGAGAGCAGCCCTAATACTCCCATCACGCCAGAAAAAATCAACGCGATTTGAATCCATATATCGAGCACGCGGTTTTGCCAAAGCGTACTAACCAAATCAACTGAACCGGTATCAAATTTTGTTTGGATTGCGGGGAAAGCCATCGACCCTAAGATGATAGCCACCGCGGCCACGACTCCAAAAGCCAAAGGTTTCGGAATGACTGAAGCTGGATCGAGTGCATCATCACCGACTACGCTCAAAGCGTAAACCAGCAAAACAGTTACTAGTCCAGCGCCCACAGATAATTCCATGACTGCTACTTGAGTAGCGCCCAACGAATAAATTGTCGCGGAGACAAGTGCACTGATACAAGCCAGATAGATTGTGGCTGTAAGGATGCGCTTGGCTACAATGGCGCGATACGCGCAAAAGACTGCACCCAGCAAAAACACAGCATATTGAATGCTTTCCATTCTCTAACGAACTCCTGTTCTCTTCTCTTAGAGCTTGGGTAAACACAGCTCCTAATCCTCCCTGCCTCGCATGTTACTCCAATTTCAATTGTGAAATATACCACAAATCAAGGAATCCTGCCTAGCCGATAGACTAGGTTTTATATACCAATTTTGCAAACCTGACTGTATGAAACCCTCATCGTTTAATATTTGTTTTACATAGGGAAAATCATGGTTAAATTACATATAATATTCAATGTTCATGAGCGAGATGAAACCTGCACCCTCTCATAATCCAGAAAGATTGCTCAACACCAAGTTAATGCCACCGCGGCTGCCCTCGACGGTTATACAACGCGATGAATTGCTTGCGCGGCTAGATGTGGGATTAACGAAGAAAGTGAGTCTTGTCGCTGCGCCCACTGGCTTCGGCAAGACGACTTTAGTTCGCATGTGGATTGCGAACCGTGACTTCCCATCTGCCTGGGTAACATTGGATGATGGCGATAATGATTCGACTCGCTTCTGGACGTATGTCTGCTCAGCCTTGCGGACGCTGGCTTCCAGCCTTGGCAAAGCCACGCTGTCCATGTTGATGAGTCCCCAACCTCCCTCTTTTGAAACTCTGCTCACGCCACTCCTCAATGACTTGACCCGCTTGAAAAAATCATGTGTGCTTGTCTTGGATGATATGCATGCAATTAATTCGGCTGATATTAACGAAGGCATCTCATTCCTGATTCAGCATCTGCCCGAGTCGCTTCATTTGGTTTTCATCACACGGACTGACCCTGACCTGCCTCTGGCAATCTTACGCGTACGCGATGAGTTGATTGAGATCAACGGATCTGATCTGCGTTTCGATCAAGAGGAAACAGAAGCATTCTTGCATGCAACAACGAAAACTGCCCTTCCATCTTCAGCGGTCATGAGACTCTTGCAAAAGACAGAAGGTTGGCCCGCAGGCTTACGTTTGGTGACATTAGCTTTGAAAAACAGGGGTAACACTGCTGATATTGAGAAATTGATCCAATCCTTTTCGGGAAGCGACCGTTATGTTGCAGACTATTTAATTAAAGAAGTTTTTGAGAGCCAACCAATCGCTATCCAATCCTTTTTGTTGAAGACCTCCTTTTTTAGGCGTCTGACGAGTTCTTTATGTGACGCAATCTTGGAAGCAAATAACAGCAGGACCATACTTGAACAGCTTGAACGTGACAATTTGTTTATAGTACAACTGGAACGTGGTGGCGATCAAATTTGGTATCGCTACAATCCTATGTTTGCGGAGTCTCTTCAGTATCTTGCCAAACAACGTCTCGATGAAGCAGGCGTCAAAACCCTATTTGAAAAAGCTACTGATTGGTACGAGTATCATGGGCTGTTCGATGAAGGAATTGAAACCGCGCTTGCCGCGAAACTTTTTGATCACGCCATGAAATTGATCGAAAAGTTCATCGAGATCCATAATATGAGTGAATTGCATACCCTTGGTCGCTGGTTAGAGAACATTCCTCAACAGGAAATTTTGCTTCATCCCGCGATTTGTTTTACGTATGCACAAATCATACTATATTCAACTGACCGCTTCGCGCCTGCGACTGCAACCCGAATTGAACCTTTCCTGCGCGCAGCTGAATCTGTTTGGCGAACCGAAATGGATCGCCAACGACTCGGCCAGTTGCTCTCATTTCGTGGAAATGTCCAATGGTGGCAAGGTGATTTTCTAAAAGCCTTCCGGTATGCACATCAATCGTTGGATGAACTTCCGGAACAAGACGTGTTCTGGCGCGGCAATAGCCTACTTATTATTAGTTATGAAGCGCTAAACGCGGGTCAAATTCGGGATGCCCAGGATTATGTCCTTGAAGCGCGAGCGTTATTAGGCGCTGCGCAAAATATATTTGGTGTGCTGGCAGCCCTCCAAATGTTAAGTGAGATTTTTTACTGGCAGGGCGAACTGGAACAAGCTGAACAATTAAACCAACAGATTTTGAATGAGGCTGTTGGCGACGTATCCATGCTGGATGACCAGGGCATAGCCTCATTAAATCTCGCTCATATTGCTTACGAAAGAAATGATCTCGGGCAAGCGGAGCAATATGCAGAGCGCGCCTTGGATTTGGGTCAACAACGCGCAAACGAAATGCTTCAAGTGCAAGCGACCATTCGACTTGGGCACATCCATTTAGCCGAAGGTGATTTGTCACGTGCCCGTGAGCATCTCAAGGCGTTGGAGGCGAAAATCCAAGACCCAGCCTTGTTGCGAGAGATTCAAAACGCACAGGCATTGCTCTCTATTCGAGCAAATGATATTTCATCATTAGAGTGGTGGGCAAAAATTATTTCTGCTGAAAATCAAACTACCTTGCACTTACAAAAAGAGCACGAAGCGTTTACGTTGGCACGCCTTCGAATTGCAGAAAATAAAACAAATGAAGTGCTCAATATGTTGAAGCAATGGCACGAGGATGCTATCCAGAATGGACGCGTCCGTAGTCAGATTGAGGCATTGATCCTTGAAGCGTTGGCGAATCATGCGGATTCAAAATTATCGTCAGCTATGCACTCGTTGAGTGAGGCTCTTACTATTGGACAGGATAAAGGATTCCGCCGTGTGTTTTTAGATGAAGGGGCGCGTATGGCCGCTTTGCTTCAGACAATTCTTCCCACGCTTCCAAACCGAACCCTCAGTCTGTTTGCCTCAACCCTATTGCATTCTTTCCCCTCTGAGGTAGCCTCTCACTTAACGGCGACCGGTTCCACGGTCCAAATGGAGGCATTGAGTCAACAGGAACTGCGCGTCCTGCGCCTCCTCGTCGCAGGTCTATCCAATGCGAATATCGCTCAGGAGTTGGTCGTCTCCACAAATACGATTAAGACTCATGTCAAAAGCATTTATCGCAAGTTGAATATCAATTCGCGTGACGAAGCGAGAGAATTGGCGCGTGAGTTGAAATTGTTGTGAAATATGTCATTGCGAGCGCCGTACTTTGGCGCGAAGCAATCTCCTGCTAAAACGGCTGTTCTTCAGTTGCGAGGAGATTGCTTCGCTCACTGGAGAACGCTCACTCGCAATGACATAGAACCATATCACCCTCGTAATCACCCGTGTTGGGTGAAGCGCACAGACATGACAAATACTACAATGCGGTCATTACACAACACAAGACCCTAAAAGTCTTCTTTGTAACTTGAACGATTAAATTGCCGGGCTCTTCCCAGGTGCCAAAGACTGTTTTACAGGGAGAGACCTTTAGGGTCTGTTTATAAAGAAGGATTTTCTTGAATGACGCAACGATCTATTCTTGCAGGTAAAAATCAAACGATTATTATCAAGGTGGGTGCTAGTGTCACTGTGAAAGGGCATGACAGTGATCTAGTTACGGCGGAGACCAAGGGCATGTGGGGGCTGACTTTGGAACGTCGCAGTGAATCACAAATTGGGCGCGCCCGCGCGGCGATTGGTGATCACGTGCTCTTTGATGTGCGCATAAAGTTGCCTAATCTCCCCTCTCCCACAGGGAGAGGGGATGGGGAAGTGATTGAAGTTCAAATGGGTGGGAGTGGTGAAGTGCTCGTGCCATTTGAATCTAACCTAAAAGTGTATGCGGGGAAAGATATTGATGTTCAGGGTGTCCAGGGTCAGGTAGATGCTTATTCCGGTCTGAACCTAAGCTTGCAGAATGTTTATCTTTTGGGCAATACCTCGGCAGGCGGGAAAATGAACATTGATTGCCAAACGATGATTGGCAAAGACGTCACCTTTGACGCGGGCAGTGACTTGCGTTTTCATATCGCTGATTTGACCAGTGCACGTTTGCGTGTGAAGGATATCGGTGGATATTGGGAAGCGCGCATTGGTGGCGGAGAGAAATCGGTCTATCTCAAATGTGGTGGCGATGTCATACTCGTGACCGACCAGAAGGTGGAACCTTTGCCACCTAACTATATTCTGGGAAAGATCGAAAAACCCTCAACTACGTGAAGCAATACGACATCCGGACTCAAGAGCCCGGATGTCGTATTTTGCAATTTATTCAAAGACTTTTTTGTTTACTTAGCCTCGCCCGAGAATTACATTCAAAATACCTGTAGGCTTTTCGGGTGATTTTGTTCCATTACGGTGTCCATTGAGATTGGATGATGATACTGAGGCACGTAACCCTGCCAAGTCTTCTTCGGGATCTCTGAATTGCATGGAATATAAGCGCGCATACAACCCGTTGAGTTTCATCAATTCTTCGTGTGTGCCCAATTCGATGATGCGACCTTCATCCAAAACCGCGATGCGATGCGCAACTTTGATGGTGCTCAAACGATGAGCCACGATCACAGTTGTTCGGCCTTGCATTAAGCGGTCGAGCGCTTCCTGGACTAATCCTTCCGATTCATTGTCTAAGGAACTGGTAGCTTCGTCGAGCAAAAGGATCGCGGGATCTTTGAGGATCGCACGTGCAATCGCGATGCGCTGACGTTGACCACCACTCAGGTTCATGCCGCGCTCACCTACTACGGTCTCATATTGCTTGGGAAAAGCCATGATGAACTCATGAGCATTCGCAGCTTTGGATGCCTCGATCATTTCATCTTCTGTAGCGTCGAGGCGCCCGTAAAGAATGTTTTCGCGGATTGTGCCTCCAAATAAAATTGTCTCCTGTGGGACTATACTGATTTGCTCGCGTAAGCTGTGTTGAGTTGCGGAGCGGAGATCATGTCCATCGAGGCGGATGAGGCCCTCAGTTGGGTCGTAGAAGCGTGGAATCAGGTTGAAGATCGTACTCTTGCCCGCGCCGCTGGGTCCAACCAACGCCAGGATTTCTCCAGCGCGGATATCCAAAGAAACGTTCTTCAATACGGGGGACTCGCCATCGTAAGTAAAGGAAACATTCTCGAAGCTGATCTGCCCGCGCGCGGAGGGGATGTCTACTGCATTTGCTTTATCCTGAATTGTTGGGTTGGTATCCATGATTTCAAAAACACGCTGAACTCCGCCGAGTGCTGCACTGAGTTGGGCATAGAGTCCTCCCAGCCCGCCCAAGCTAGCGGCGATGGAAATCCCATACATCAGGAAGCCGGTAATCATTGCCAACGACAGATGCCCGGCGATGACCTCACGTCCGCCGTACCACATGATCGCGGCAATCGAGCTAAATCCTAAGAACATCATGACAGCCCCAAATAGGGAGTTGTACACTGCCATTCGCAAAGACGCCTGAAAAGTTTTCCCCATTGCAGTATGGTAGCGCTGTGTTTCATATTCCTCGCGCCCAAAACTTTTCACGATGCGGATGCCCTGCAATCCCTCTTCAGCCACGACGGTTGAATCAGCCAATTGATCTTGAACCTTTATACTGCCTTTATGAATGCGTTTTCCAAAGGTAAAAGCAATCAGAATGAGCACAGGTGCAAGCCCCAGAATGAACAAAGTAAATCTGGCATTCATGTTGAGTAGGATCACGATGGAGCCAATCAAAGTTAATACTTGACTGAGGAGCATCGTCAAATTGGTCGTCAACATGGTACGCATTTGGGTCACGTCGCTGGATAATCTTGAAACAATATCTCCAACGCGCCGCTTGGCATAAAAGTCGAGCGATAGTTTCTGCAAGTGACCATATAAAGAGGTACGTAGGTCATAAACAATATGTTCTCCAACATAAGCCAGCAAATATGACTGGAGAGCGGAGAAGGCCGCTTGAAGAAGGAAGATACCGACGAGCAACCCGGCTAGCATATTCAATGGACCAAAGTTTTGGGCTTTGGTGACCGCATCGAGCAAGCGCACAATCACGAGTGGGAATGCCAGACCAAATCCACCGGAAAGCAATAACGCCAGGATTGCAAGTCCCATCCGTCCCCAATACGGTTTCAAGTAACTGAACAGGCGGCGCCAGTTCACAGCTTTGAATGATATAGCTGGTTCATTTTGATTGAGTAAGGTTGAACGCTCTCGGCGTCCGTTTGAACGATTTTCCATTTGTAAAGTTTCTCCTTTATGAGTTATCTACAGAGCATCATACAAGAGCTAAGTAAACTCAATATAAACATTATTCTTTGAGAATATGATTCTGCTCCATTCTCATAGCATAGGTATTATTTCTCAAACGCGGTTCGGAAAAGAATCGCTTCAATTCAGAGGCAATCAGCTCAGGTGCCTCTTGATCAGGTGCGTTGTGATTTAAGCCGGGCAATTCAAGCTGCTGAGCATGCGGAATGGTTCTTGTTAGGATGGGCAGAATGTTCCGTAGATAAGCTGGGCTCTTCCTGCCGTTGAGAAGAAGAGTGTCTGCAGAAATAGAATGATATCTTTCGTAAGTTGAGTCGAGGCGTTGGATTTCCTTTGCTTCCCAAACGACAGTTGGCAGAAGTGCTACCATCTCACGGCCTTCCGCATCGCGTAACATAAGTCGCGCTCGAACCAATCAAAATTTACTGAGCCATTGATCGAGACCGCTGGCTCATAAAGCGCCAACTTTCCGATAGGTAAATCCACCGCGGCCTCGAGAGCTATAAAACCACCGGCGCTGTGTCCGAATAACATGTGAGCATTCGTCTTTTGCAAAAGCGCACGTAAATCTTCGATTTCTCGCTTGATAGAGTAATCCTCGCCTTTAGGACCACTGAGGCCACGTCCGCGACGATCAGGAAGATAAACTGTATAAGTATCCGATAGCACTTCAGCTAAACGCAAATAATGATGTGATGCTCGTGCTCCCCCATGAATAATCACCAGCGCCGGTCCACTGCCTATCTGACGATAGCCTATAGTTGTTCCATCCGCTGAAGTCACCTGACAAGTACTAAACTGTGCGGAAGTCAAGTTTGCTTTTCCAGTAGCCGTTTTCGTGTTCGTAATGATGGTCATTTGTTATTTCCTTTATAGACAAAAGAAAAAAACAGCCTCTCTATTCAGAGAGGCTGCATCAGGATATTTTCCAAAAGACAAATTACGAAACGAATTTAGACTCAAGAACCCGATGCTGCAACTGCCGCGCAAAGAATCCTAAGAGGAAAATGGTGATGATCCCGCAGATTCCCACCCCTAGCTGGTCGAGGCGGTTGCCAGCCGTGACGAAAAAGGAGCCTGATATCATGACCATGATCAGCGGTCCAAAAATAAGTGCCAAGCGATGGAGATCGTTCCAAGCTTCATAGCTCGACCATTGCTGGATTAAAGAAGCGAAGCCGATCAGGAGAGCAATAACCAAGAGCATGGGAATTAGTACCCAGGCACCTGCACGCAAAGGTTGAGGAAGATTCAGCAACCCGAACCAGAGAAGAGCCATCAAAAACGCGAGCAGGCTACCGATCCATGGGCTCGGAACTTTCCCGTCAGGTTTATTTGAACAATTCTCCAAAGTTCGCGCCGGCCAGGTCAGCGCGGCTACAACCAATAGAATCGCTACCAGAGCAGCAAAAAGATTTAGCAGCAAAGGCGGCTTGAAGTCAGGCGCGACCGCAAAACGATAAATAGCCGCGAGTGCCAGTAGGCCCAGTACGTATAACACACCAACGATGATCATGCCGACACGTCCAAGCCACGGCTCATTTCGACGCGCGGGAAACAACAATTCCGCTAAAAGGATTGGAATCCCGATACTGTA
>WNFX01005553.1_pt1 | contig 13160 bp, 12 predicted proteins | sample 5400111 | NCBI WGS metagenome assembly WNFX01 (sample SAMN13153363, study PRJNA577476) | soil metagenome | isolation source: 40 cm soil or saprolite under grassland replicate 1 | place: USA:California | collected 2016-06-15
GCCTCGCTCTTTACGATGTTGCTTTGGCATCCGTCATCACCAGTTCTCAGTCTGATTCCGAATCCCTTTGTCCGTCGCATGCTGACGGGATTAGCGATGGGCGGCACAGCCATCGCGTTGGTCTTCTCGCCCCTTGGCAAGCGCTCCGGCGCCCATTTTAATCCAGCCGTGACCCTGACGTTTTGGCGTCTCGGCAAAGTGAAAAACTGGGATGTTTTTTTTTATGTCATCGCACAATTCATTGGAGGAATCGCCGGCGTGTTCATCGTGGCTTTGGTCGCGCGCGCAATGTTGTCGCATCCAGCGGTGAAGTACGTTGCCACATTGCCGGGTCCACACGGCATGGCGATAGCCTTTATCGCCGAGCTCATAATCGCATTCATTCTGATGACGGTTGTCCTCAATGTGAGCAATACGCCGCACCTGGCACGCTTCACTGGGATTTTCGCAGGATGCCTGGTCGCGACCTACATCACGCTGGAAGCGCCGTTTTCGGGCATGAGCATGAATCCGGCGCGCACGTTCAGTTCGGCTTTTGTCGGTCATCTCTGGACCGGACTCTGGATTTATTTCATTGCGCCGGTACTCGCCATGCAGCTTGCCGCCCTCATTTATCTACGGTCGAAGCGCACAGTTTATTGCGCGAAATATCATCATCACAATCGGCACCGCTGCATCTTCAATTGCCGCTTTGCCGAGCTGCTCGAACGCGAGCAAGCGCAGAAGCAAGCGCGCGAACCTGCGACAGTCTGAATGAAATTTCGCTCACACACGAAAATCCTGGTAGTCGCACTGCTCGCGCTGTGCAGCGCTTCCATTTCTGCTCAATCTCCGAAGGTCGCGGTAGAATCCATCGGAATGACGGTGAGCGATATGGATCGCTCGGTGGAATTTTATTCCGCGCTCACGTTTCAGAAAGTCTCCGACATCGAAGTCTTCGGGGAAGAATTCGAACATCTCGAGGGAGTCTTCGGCGCGCGGATGCGGATTGTGCGGATGCGGCTTGGGAATGAATATCTCGATCTAACGCAGTACCTCGCTCCGCCTGGCCGGCCGATTCCCGCCGATTCGCGCAGCAACGACCTTTGGTTTCAACACGCGGCGATTGTCGTGCGCGACATGGATCAGGCCTTTGAAAAACTGCGCGCGCTCAAGGTACAGTTCGTCTCGACCGGGCCACAAACACTGCCACCGTCGATCAAAGCCGCCGCTGGAATCAAAGCATTTTATTTTCGCGATCCTGATCAGCACAATCTCGAGATCATCTATTTTCCGCCAGGCAAGGGTGATCCGGACTGGCAGGAAAAAACCGACAAGCTATTCCTCGGCATTGATCATACCGCGATTGGAATCGCAAATACCGAATCGAGTCTGCGATTTTATCGTGACGTGCTTGGGCTGCGCAAAGCGGGTGAGAGCGAAAATTTTGGGACGGAGCAGGAACATTTGAACCAGGTGTTTGGCGCGCACCTGCAGATCACAGGGATGCGGGCTGCGTCAGGGCCAGGAATTGAATTTCTCGAATACCTGACGCCGCGAGATGGACGCTCGCGGCCGGCGGACGTTCACGCCAACGATATCGTTCACTGGCAAACAATGATCGCAACTGACGATGTCAATCTTATGGTGAAAAAATTACGCCACGCGCACGTCGGTTTCACTTCTCCCGGCGTGGTCACAATGCCGAAAGACAAAGTTGGCTTTGCAAAGGGCGCGCTTGTCCATGATCCCGACGGACACGACGTGCTATTGATTCAACGGTAGGGCGCGGCGGGCGTTACGCAGCCGAGATATTTTCGCGCGCGTGGCGCAGTGCTCGCGACATCCACACAAGTTCGTTCAGAAATTTGTCCACGCGTCCGGCGTAAGCCGGATCGGTAATTTTGCCAGAAGCGGGATCGAAGAGCTTCCCGGCGGTACCGAAATAAACATCCGAGAAAATCGTAACCAAGCCGAGCTCCCGCAGCACCGGCAGCAAACTCTGGATCATGCGCGCGCCGCCGAAAGGGCCGGCCGAAACTCCGCAAACCCCGACTGCTTTATGGATGTATTCCTTGAGGTTGGTGTCGAGCACATGCTTCAGCAGCCCCGGAAAACTGTGATTGTATTCCGGGACCACCAGGATAAGTCCGTCAGCCCGCGCGACCCTTGCAGAGAACTGGCTGTCTTTAAGCGCTTCGCCGGCGTCATCCATCGCCACCGGGATTTTCCTGATATCGATCAGTTCGGTTTCAATATCGTTGCGTTTTGACACTTCGCCGAAAACAAAATTGGCGGCGGGTTCAGTCAAGCGTCCCTGCCGAGGTGTACCGATAATGACCGGGAGAAAAACGGGTCGAGGTACACCTTGCGAAGCCATGTTTTTGGTTTGTCGTCATAATCTAGGGAAGCTTACAGTCAGCGCGCGAGCGAAATCGTTTTAGTCGCCATTCCCCCTTTGGAACAGCATGGTCCCGGCTTATAACGCATCGTCACGCGCTGCCCAGAGACAGCGACCTCCGTATAGCTGACCGTGGCCGCGTCTGAGCGGTGCATACAGATCGAGAACGGCCCGCACTCCGGCAAGTGCGAGCGATGCAGGCGCCGCAGCCAATTGAGCCGTCCTCCAAATTTTTGGTTCCGGGCGGCTTTGCACACTCGATCACGTTCACGTTCCGCCCTCGGCTCATCGAAGCCGGACGAAAACCAGTGGCGCGATTTCCATGCGTGCTTGCGAGTTGTGAGCCGATCCAGATCCCAGCGCCATTCCGTAAGGCTTTTTTCCGTGGGAATGATCGCAACCAAACGAAATGGACGCAGTCGATTCAATGGCAACTCATTCAATGCCACTGCCACTTCGCTCGTTGAAGATTTTCCGGCTAACTTTCTAACGACTTGGCCGCGGCTCATGATCGAGCAAACGGGTCGACGTTGGATCCTGTGCCAGTTAATGAGCGCGAGACAGACGCCGGCGACGTTCGCAATTTTGTGATGTTGCTGCTGGCCTACCGGCACGGGCTGCGGGGTTAGCGAGCTGGTGAGATTAACCGTTACAACACCGTCAGGCGCTAAGCATGCCTTGTTCCAGGCAAAGGCAATCCCGGACGATCTGCGCAAGTTCGTCGATCGAGAAGCGGTCGTACGGGCAATCTGTACAATGAATTTACTTCGACATCGAAGTATATACTCCGCGCCAATCCGCCGTCGGTGGCGTCTGCTGAAACGCGCGGCAACGATCGATCAAGACGGCACTCGGTGCGTCGTCGTCATGTTTTTCCAAAATAGCGATCGCCGCTGCGAAATCACGCTTCACATAAGCGCCGAACGCATCTTCATACGCCGCTACGGTTTCGCGAAGCTCGCCGGCCTCGCCTTTTTGGCCAAGCAGCTCGTAAATCTTGATTGCCTCTGTTTTCCCTTTCACGGTCACCCAATCCAGAAGCCGAAAGTCGAATTGGGCACGAGCGTCTTCAAAGATGCGATCGCTTGCGATGATCGTTGTGCCGTATTGCTTGTTCAAGCCTTCGAGTCGGGATGCGAGGTTAATCGCATCGCCGATTGCAGTGTAATTCATTCGATCCGGCGCGCCGAAGTGACCGACCAGCGCTTTGTCTTGATGCAAGCCGAACCGCGTTTCAAACGGCGGGAGCCCAAGCCATTCCGACGACTGCGAAAGGACACGACCAGCTTCTCGACAGCGCAGCGCGGCGAGGCAGGCCATGCGCGCGTGCTCTGCGACCGGCTCCGGCGCGTTCCAAAATGTCATGATCGCGTCGCCGATGAATTTGTCGATTGTGCCACCGGTTTCTTGTTGAATGATTCGAGCCATTACATCGAGGTAACGTCCGAGCGCGGCAGCGAGCTGGTTCGGCGTCAGTTGCTCGGAGAAAGTTGTGAAGTCCCTGATGTCGGCGAACATGATCGAAATCTCCATCAGCTCGCCGCCCAGCACCGGTTCGGTCTTGTTCCGGTAAAGACGGCGAACGAGATTTATGGGAACGTACTTACTCATCGCGCGCATCGCTGTCTTGGCTTTCTCGAGACTCTCGAGAACGTCGCTCACATCACGGAATGCCGCTGCGGTTGGTGTCGGTGAAAATTCAAAGGCATTCATTTTCAGACTTTCCTTGGCGATTTGCCCGAGCGCCCACTTGACTCGGCGAAGAACCAAGGTGCCGCCAACGACGAGCAGCGCCATGATCCCGAGTGAGATGGAGAGGAGGCGCTGACGGATGGCAGTCAGCTTGCCAAGGTAATAGGCGCGCGGAACGACGATCCCGACGATCCAACCTTGCGTTTCGGGCAGCGCACGGAAAGTCGTGAGAAACTCTTCACCGTTGAAGCGAAAGTGTCCCGAAATATTTGGCGTCCCCTCTCCTACCGCGCGCAGTTTTGGATCAGCGAGCGCCCTAACTATTTCCGGCGGGAGGGTGGCAGGCGCGATGCGCAAATCCTCGCCGAACTCCTGAAGCCGATCTGATGGTGTGACTGGCGTGATCAAACGGCCTTCGGCATCGCAAATGAAAATGCGATGTGGATCTGGCTTGCCAGCGGGCGCCAACGGGATTCGCACAGCCCGATCGAGTTGCTGAGTGAGCAGACCGACGCGCAAAACGCCCCCGAATTTTCCCGCCGCATCTGTGATCACCTGTTGCACGCTAACTTCTGCGCGGCGTTGCGACTCGGGCAATTCCACATCGAGCTGGGACCAATGCAGATCGCTCCACAAAAGCTGGCCGGAAAAATCTTCCCGCGCGGGCGTGGTGAACGTGGGATGCAATGTCGGATCAGGGATTGGCGCTCCTGACTCGCGGCGCGACGGCAGCGTGGCAAAGCGCGGAGTGGGTTCAAGTTCGCGCCGATCCGCCACAAACCGGTCGACCTCCTCATGGATATGCCTGCTCCAGAATTGATCCTCGCCCTTTGTGTTTGGCGTGTGCACAACGCTCAACTGGCCACGCGACCTCGCCGCTAGTTGAAGCGCCCCGTCATCGTCAAAGCCGATCTTGTCGCCGTAGGTTAACGTAACCTCGCCAATGTCGCGGTCGGACAGCAGCAGCGTGAACAGCGCCGGTTCGATCGCCAGGAGATCGCGCGCATCAACGAGCCCGCCATTGACTTCGCGCTGGAACTGCTGCACCGCCGCAGGCGCTTTCGACAAGAGATTCGTGACGCGCTCGCTGATCTCGCGGCTCGCTCCGTCGCGAATGCGCTCGGAGCTTTCGATGATTGTCTCTCGCGAGCCGTGGAAGACTATGTAGAATAACAGCGAAAGAGCGGTTGCCAGCCCAAGCAGGCTGAGCACAAAAGCCTGGCCCAGAGTTATTGCCTTCACGAACCTGCTCTCGCGAGCACCGAACGTTCCCCCCAGCGACGGCTCGCCGCGCGCGCTCATGCCTCAAACGAACTACTTCGCGATCCCGGTCTCTTGCGGCACCAGTTTCCGCGCGAACAGCCAGCCGAGTGAGAGTTTTCCCGGCCCGAAGACAAAGACAAGCACCACGACGAGGAGAAACTCGTCCGCGGCCAGGAACTTGTCCGGATCGCTAAAAATCATTCTTACCTTGTCTATATCGGCGGTGAGATACGCGACCGTGAGCAGGATGATGAGCTGAATGGAGATAAGCCGCAAGGCCAGTTCGAGCAACAGGAGCAGGCCGCCGACGCATTCGGTTGCGCCTGCCAGAATGGCTTGCTCGTGGCAGAACGGAATTCCGAGGCATTGAAAAACTGCGTCGGCTTTTCCAGGTCCAGTAACTTTCCTTTTCCCGTCAGAAAAATTGCCAGCGCCAATAGAGGCGGATGATAAGCAGAACGAATGATTGTAACAGGGCGGGCGGGCGCGAGCCAGTCGGCAGTTGTAGCGTCGAGTATTTTCATATCATGAGCGGCGGCAAAACCAGCCGAGCGAACTCCAGTTGTCGAACCAGTCCTTAATCTGCGTGGGCCAATCTACACCGGGCCGACGGGTGCTTGCGAGCGCGTTCGTGCACGCTTTCTCAACTGTCAGGCCGCGCCGTAGAGCCTGGAGCATCGCGAAGGCCTCCGGTTCGAGCCGTTTGTAGTAAAGCATGTTGTTGTAACGGTGGACTACGACGTGAAGGTGTTCGCGCTTCGGCAGGCGCGCCGGTTTCTTTCGGGACGAAGTAGACGGCATCGCCTCGAAGGTGTTGCTCGCCTCGTCGCGCAGCACGTCGGAATCACGCTTTTGCACCGCGAGAAAAAATTTATCGACCGCGTAATTTAGCTCAAGCAGCGAAAGATAAGGCTGCAAGCCAAGGCGCAGCTTGGCGGGCGGTGTGTCGAGAATGTAGTCGGTCGTAATTACCGGTTGAGCCGGATCGTCGAAAGCGACGACTTGTGCCCATTCAAATCGCGTCATGTCGAGCGCGAGCTCCCGATGTGGGGCGATCCAGTGCGGTTCCTCGCGGAGAAATTGTTCCAGACGCTGTCCCAAATTGCGAAGAGTAAAGGAGACCGACGGATACTTCGCCAAATAGGCAGTGGCTAATTTCATGAACTTGCGCGGACCAACGATCGCGCGGAGACCGGGATAATCGTCGTAGAGACAATCGAGAATGCGAAACCAGTAAACGCGATTGTAAATTTCAAGACGTTCGAAGGCGCTCAGTCGGTCGTTCGGTTTGATGAACCGCTCGGCCATCGCGGCCATGCTGCTCCCGTCGGTCCAGCGCGGCAGCATCCGATCCTTCGGCGTGAGTGGGCGGAAAAGTGCGGAGGCCATGAGCGTTTGCAGCTCTTTCAACTGCGAGCGTGAACGGACCGGGATCGTTTTAAGCGGCCGAAGTTTCGAATTGCTTTTCGACAAACTTGTTGGCTTTGAGCGCTTCATCATGGACTTCTTTGAATGTGGGGATGCGATCATCCCATTCCAAAAGCGTTGCGGTTTTGCCCACGAGCTTGATCGCGTGGCCGTACATCTTCCAGACCAGATCGAGAACCGGATGGTCGTGGGTATCGAGAATATATTTCTCAAACTTCGAGTGACCGGCAATGTGTACTTGCCCGACACGATGATGCGGGACGTTGTTTAAATATTCGTAGGGATCGAAGTTGTGGTTCTTGGAGGAGACATAAATGTTGTTCACGTCCAGCAAGATTCCGCAGTCGGCCAGCTCGACCACTTCGGAGAGAAATTCCCACTCCGTCATTTCGGAGGCATGAAATTCCGCGTAACTGCTGACGTTTTCCACGCAGATCGGCACTTCGAGAAAATCTTGCGCTTCGCGAATGTTTGCGGCCGTCGTACGGGCTGCCGCAAAAGTGTAGGGCATGGGCAACAAGTCGTGGGTGTAGCGCCCGTCCACACTCCCCCAACAGAGATGATCGCTCAGCCACGGGGTGTTTGTGCGTTTCACCAGTCGCTTCAATTTCTTCAAATGTTCCCGATTCAGGCGGTCGGCCGAGCCGAAATACATGGCCACTCCGTGTTGCACGATGCGATACTGCTCGAGAATCTGGTCGAGCACCTCGAGAGGACGGCCCCCGTCGACCATGAAATTTTCCGATATGATCTCGAACCAATCGACTACCGGTTTTTTGGAAAGAATATGCCGGTAATGCGGGACACGCAGACCAAGACCAATTCCGTAGTTGGTAAAACCGTTATAAGGACTTGCCGGCATTTGTAATTTTGCTTCGCCGGAAAGCCGGAGGATAGAACTCCGGCTTTCCAGCGATGTAGTCGCGCATAAACGCGCGTGATAGCATGATAACTACTCAGACGGGCTCGGAGTCGGCTTGCTGCCGTCAGTCGCGCAGCCGCCTTTTCCTTTGCACGAATTTTTCCCTTTACAGCCGTTATCGCTGGTCTTGCAACCGCCTTTGCCTTTACAGGAGTTCAGTCCTTTGCATGCATGCTTGTCCGTGTCGGCGTTCTTGTCGCCCATTTGCTGGAGCGAGACGCCCGCCCTGTTGGATACATTAGCGGCATGAGCCTGCAGCGCGAACGAACCACTCATTAACCCGGCGACAGCTGCGCCGGCGATTATTGCTTTCGATTTCATGTTTTGTCTTTCTGTTTTGTTTGTTTACCCAAGCCCGGAGTGATTCTTGTTTCAGGTTCGTGCGCTAGTTCGTCGGCGATGGAGTTCATAATGTAACAGTTTTCAATATTGCGGCGAGCGCTTGTACAAAAGGCAGCGCGGCCTCGTTAACTCAATAAAATCGGCAGGAGCACGCCGAGGCCAAGCGCCAAAAACCAGAGCGCGGGTCGAGCCGCATCCAGTCCTGATGACGATCGGCAAAACAACTCCAGCGGCGCAGCGCTTCTTTCAGGCGCTCTTTCGCCTCGGTCGGGAGTGTTGCGCCCGATATTTCGCCGATTTTTTCGGGAAACTCGCGCGCGACTTCACGCATGTAATTGAGCTGCTTCGCATAGCGCTCGCAAAACGAGCACATGAGATAATGGACGCGCAGCTTGATCCGCGTCGTGAGCGGAAGCCCCTTGTCCATACCTAACGACAAAATACGAGTGACTTCCGGACATGTGGGCGTGAACCGGCAGATGAGCAGCACAATTTGCAACTGAAACCAGTTGCGGTGCTCCTGGAAGATCGACGCGTCGTCCAGCGGGCGCGGGTTAGGAGTCCATGCCGACAGCGGTTTTAGCCGGTTAATGTTGCACCTCCGGATTCTCAAACCAGTTAGCCGCAAGACATTCGCGCAAGGCCATGCGCGCGCGGTGGAGCATGACCCAAAGATTGCTGTCCGAAATCGAAAGCGTCGCGCAGATCTCTTTGCTCTCGATTTCATCCATTTCGCGCATCATGAACACGGTGGCAACGCGCTCCGGCAACTTGGCAAGGCAGTCACGCATCGTCTGCCAGAATTCGTCGCGGTGCATGACTTCGTCCGCTTCCGGTTTCCATTCCTTCGGGCCATTCATGTGCACCCAGTAACCTTCCGGCACGAATTTCTCCTCGTATTCATCTGAGAGAAATTCCAAATCCGTAAATGAAGTTTCACGGCCGAGCTTGCGATAATAATCGCAGAGTTTGTGCTTTAGAATTCCGCAAAGCCAACTGCGCACCGTCGATCCACCGCGAAATCTCTCGTGCGTGCGCACGGCCGCCAGCAGTGTTTCCTGGACGAGATCCTGCGCGACCTCGGGTTTGCGCACACGAGCGAGCGCATAACGATAAAGCACATCGCCGTGTTCATCGACCCAGCGTTCGGGGTCATTGCCAGTTATACCGGCTGCCGCTTGTTCGACAGCCGCTTTCGTCATGCCACCGACGATACCTCCGGGTCGAAGCGACATGCTGCCTCTGTAACAGAACATTTCGCCGTCGTGAAGATAAAAGGCGAACGCACGTAAGGAGCACGGCGTTCAGACGACTAACCAGCAAATGAAACCAGCCTTTTCTGTCATTCTCGCCTTGTTGATGTCGATCTGGTCCGCGGCCCAGGCGGATTTGCCCGTGAAAAAAGTGCTGACACTCGAAGCGGCAAAGAAAATTGCGGCTGCGTCCGAAGCTGAAGCAAAAAAACGCGGATCGACAGTCGTGATCGTCGTCGTCGATGATGGCGGACATTTGTTGTTGCTCGAGCGGCTCGATGACACGCAAGTCGCGAGCGTCGAAGTTGGAATCGGTAAAGCGCGCACGGCGGCGATTTTTCGTCGACCGAGCAAAGTTTTTGAAGATCAGGTGCGCGATGGCCGCGTGGCTGCGCTCGCGCTACCTGGCGCGACATCGTTGCAAGGCGGCATTCCGATCGAGCTTGAAGGGAAAGTGATCGGCGCGATCGGAGTGAGCGGTAATACGCCGCAGGAAGATGAAGACATTGCCAAAGTCGGAGCCGCGGCCGCTACGGCTGTGATCGCAGAAATCCGTGCAAAATAGCGGACCGCATTTTCGCTTCTGAGTGCGTTAGTCAAATCACGATTGGTTTGCGTGCCCAAATTGTGGGCCGCACGAGCATCATGTTTGTCGTCCAGACTGGACGGAGCTCTTTTTCGATCTGGTTTTCGCCGCGGCCATCAGCCAGCTCAGCGCGCCCCTCGCAGCGGATTTTTCCTTTCACGGCATCGCGCGATACGTGCAGACGGCGTTGCTGTTGATCGACCAGCAAACGCGCAGCGTTACGGCGGATCGTTAGGGAAAACAATGTCTGCGGTTTCGCGGGGATGATCGCGCGTGAGATGGATCTGTTGGGCTGGGAAATAAATAGTTTCGAAAGCTTTCTTTGTTTCCGCCGCCGGCAGTCCTTCCTGGCCGCGCGCGATGGCTCGCTGCAACGCAGTCTCGAAGGAGCAATCGATCCACACCGCGAGATCGAACTGATGTTGATACGCGGGTTTGAACAGAAAAATCCCTTCCAGCAGGATGATGTCGACGTTTCGAAAGCGATAGCGATGCTTGCGATGAATGGTCGCCTTTGCATCGCCGCAATCGGCGACAAGATCGACACGCCGACTTTGTTTCAAAGGCAACACGAGTCGCTCAAACATTTCGTCGAAACGCAACGCGTGTTTGTAAAAGTGTTCGGCTGGATCATCGCGATTGATGCAGATGTCCGGCAGATTCAGCCAATCGTCGGCTGAAACCGCGGCGACGTTCCAGTTGAGCACGCGCAAACGTTCAGCGAGTTGTGCCGTGACGAATCCTTTGCCGCTCGCGTCGATTCCGCTAATTCCAACCAGCACTGCACGTTGACTTCGCAGTGCGCGCTGTTTCCGCACAATCGTGTCGACGACACGCCGCTGTGAAAGGGCCAGCGCGCTGTCGCCCGAATCAGCGATTTGCCTGTGCGTTCGGCGTTGTGCCGTCACCTTCGCGAAATGTGAGCGCGACGGCGTTCATGCAGTAGCGCAATCCAGTTGGCGGCGGTCCATCGTTGAAGACATGTCCGAGATGCGAGCCGCAGCGCGCGCACGAAACTTCCACTCCAAAGATCGCCGAAAACCTGCTGCTCTCGTGTACCGCTTCTTTGCGGATCGGCTGCCAGAAACTCGGCCAGCCGGTGCCAGAGTTGAATTTCGTTTCAGCGCTGTAGAGCGGATTACCGCACGCGGAGCAAACGTAAATGCCTTTGCGGTGATCGAGCGCGTTACCGCTCAGCGACCGTCGCTCCGTGCCCGCTCGACGCATGACATAAAACTGCTGCGGGGACATGATGAGCTGCCATTCCTTATTCGTGAGATCGACTTTCTGATCGAGCGGAATCGCGTCCAGCTTCGCGCGAATCTGCGCTGCATCGAGATTGCTCGGATGCGCGCGAGAGCAGGCGGAGAGCGCAATGCAAATACTTACGGCTAACAAGACTTGGACCGTTCGTTTCATCTCGTAAAAGCAGCTACGGTTTCAGCCAGCCACCTGTCGCCTGGATCGGTGGAGCGGTCTCGGCCGATTTGATCCAAGCGGCAAGCGCTGTTGGTTTGTCCGTCTCGACTTTGGTCGAAAGCGAAACCGTTCCGGTCCAATGGTTGCCTTCATTCACCATGTCGATCTTGGCCAAGTGCAGCACGACGAAATTGTGATGCAATTTGCGTCCGCTATTTTCGCCGCGCTTCACATCCGATTCCAGATTGTTGCCGAGGAGCGCGACCTCCAACTTCAGCGAGCGAGGCTTTGGCCCTTCAGAAACGAACGTGCCGTTGACTTTGTTGTCGTTGCTCAACGTCACTCTCAACGTTCCAACTTTTTCGGACTGCACATGCGGCAGGTTGTCGTTGAACCAGCTGCGCCATTCCTGGCCATTGCTGACGAAGGCAGGCGTGTAAACTGAATCTCCGTGCCACGACGCCGCATAGTTGCGTTCTCGCTCCGTAAATTCCGCTTGGGCAAAACGATCGCGCCAGCCAAGATGGTCCCAGTAATCGACGTGAAACGCGATTGGCACGATCTTTTTCCAAAGATCGGGATTGCTCTTCAACTGGCTGAGCCATTTTTCCGCGGGCGGACAACTGCTGCAGCCTTCCGAGGTGAAGAGCTCGAGCAAGGTTGTCCGCGTGACGCCGCTTTCGAAGGTTGTAGCCGGGATCGGTGATCCCGACTGCTCGGCGTGCGTCTTAGCGGAACCGAGGCCGAGCACCAGCAGCGTTGCGAAAAACTTCAGCGAGGTTCCCTTGGTCACGGTTGATCTTTACTATGGCCGGGATCAGCGATCCCGGCTACAACTCAGGCAACCGCGATCGCCGACCCGCAGCGCGTTCGCGATGATGGTCAGTCCTGGATTGACCGCGCCGCCGGAACAAAAGAAGCTTGCATCGACAACGTAGAGATTATCTAGCTCGTGCGCCTTGCAATTGCGATCGAGCGCGCTCGTTTTTGGATCATTGCCGAAGCGGACCGTACCGTTCTGGTGCGCGACGCCGGCGAGTGGGATGCGCTGGCCCAGATACAAATTGCGTGCGAAGAGGCCCTCGTGGCATTCGTGCCCGTGGATTGCGCACTTTGTTTGGTCCTGCATGAGGGCTTCCAGCGTTTTCGTCAGCCGTTTGTGACCTTCCTCGTTATTCACTTTGTATTGCAGCACGATTTCGCCGTCGCGATTGATTGTGACCCGGTTGTTTGGGTCGGGCAGATCTTCAGACGTGAGCCAAAAGTCGAGCGAGTGCTTGCCCATCAGATCGAGCGTCCACTTCGGCGCGACTTTGGGCGCTCCCGCCTTGAGCGTGTCGCCATCGAGCTTTCCGACGAATGAGATGTGGCCCATCGGGTACTCCCATGTCTTCGTCGCGAAATAAAAGTCGTTCACCGAAAGCGTTTTTTGGAAGACGGTCGGGTTCGGGCATTTCGAAAGCGCCATCAGTACCGAGTTGACGTGGCCCATGTAATGCCGCCCAACGACACCGGAACTGTTGGCTAGGCCGTTCGGATGTTTGTCATTGGCCGAACGCAGCAATATCGCGGCTGAATTGATCGCGCCGCCGGCAACGATTACTACATCCGCCGCGTAACTTTCGATCGAACCATTGCGCTCAACGCACACCTTCGTCACTTCGCGTCCGGAAGCAGTTGTCTCTAGGCGCGTGACTTTCGTGTCCGTCATCAGCGTGATGTTCGGATATTCCAGCGCCGGATCGACGCAGCAGATTTGCGCGTCCGCCTTCGCATTCACAAGGCAGGGGAATCCATCGCAAGTGTTGCAACGAATGCATGGGCTCTTGTGGCGATCGGTTTCGTTCAACATGACGCCGAGCGGGGTGTGAAATG
>WNFX01012584.1_pt1 | contig 13160 bp, 13 predicted proteins | sample 5400111 | NCBI WGS metagenome assembly WNFX01 (sample SAMN13153363, study PRJNA577476) | soil metagenome | isolation source: 40 cm soil or saprolite under grassland replicate 1 | place: USA:California | collected 2016-06-15
ATTATTGCGCGAAACATTCCGGCCGAATGGCCTTAGCCCATCATTGCAACTGGATGTCCAAGGAAAATTACCATCGCGCCGCGACACGCGTCGCTCAGTCTGATTCGAACTGAGCGCCGTTTCACCACCAGCGCGTCGCGGTGCCTCCGAACACAATTTTGATGATTGGCCGCGTATCAGTTTAGCCTTGAAGCCCTCGAAATGACGATGGGCGATTGATTATCTGAGAATTAATCTCATGAGCGCTGGAGGCGCTGCACTAGAGTTTGAAAGCGCGGATTATCGCGGAGCCGCTCCCAATCGGGATCGTGCGAAACCCAATCTCCGCCGGCGAGCCCCGCTTCTATCGCCCGCTGCAAGCCAGCAAGGGCCTGGTCTTCCTCGCCAAGGACCGCGAAGACACAGCTTGCGTTATAGAGAATGGCATCGTCGTCGGGCGCCAGAGACATCGCTCGCTCGTTCCATTGCTTGGCACGCTCAACTTCCCCCAGTCTCGCCAGAATTATGGCGCCCAGGTTGAAAGCGCGCGCCTCGTCGGCATTGAGCTCTAGGTGGCTGTTTATCGACTCGATTGCGAGCTGGTCGGCGCGGTGAGCTTCGTTAATCCTTCCAAGTTGCCGCAACGCCGCAGCGATTAACGCGGCCGATTGATAGTCCTCCGGTCGGACGGAGTGCGCTTTCTCGAAGAGTTTAAGCGCCTTGGTAAGATCTCCAGCTTTAAAGCAAGATCGCGCATAGTAGTAATAAGCATCGAATAGCGTGGGATCGAGCTCAATAGCTCTCTCGAACTCGGCGGTCGCCTCCACGTACCGCTGCTCCATCGAGAAACTCTGGCCCGCGGCAACATGAGCGTCTGCCAGCTCCGGGTCGAGCTCTAGCGCGCGGGTGCTTGCGTTGTGGGCCTTCTGAAGATCAGGATCGCGTCCGCCCCAGCTAAAGAGGTACACGTGGGCGGTTGCGAGGCCAGCCCAAGCGGCAGCGAAATTCGGATCGAGTTCGATCGCTCGCTCAAACATCTGTCGGGCAAGCTGTATGCTCTGGCGTCCACTGTTGGAATAGCTTTCGTGCACGAAGATAAAACTCGTATGCCTCCACGTTCTTCGTCGACGCTTTAAGGAGACGGCGCTCCTCGCGCTGGGTGAGCGACAGACCCAGAGCGTCAATCACACTGCGGGCGATTTCATCCTGGATCGCGAAGATGTCTTCGATCTCTCTGTCGAACCGGTCCGACCACAAGTGGTAACCATTCCGCGCGTCGATGAGCTGGACGCTGACGCGAACCCGGTTGCCCGCCTTCCGAATGCTGCCCTCAAGAAGCGCCTCCACACCAAGTCGTCTCCCAATCTCGCGCGCATCGATGCTTGTTCCACGAAATGCGAAGGAGGATGTTCGGGCCGCGACGTGGAGTGCACCGACTTTGGCAAGCGCATTCAAAATTTCCTCTGCTATGCCGTCGCCGAAGTATTCTTGATCGCGTTCGGCGCTGAGATCCGCAAACGGCAAGACGCCAAGCGACCGAATCGATTTTTTTGTCTCTTCCTTCGATTCGTTCCCCTGCGAAATACCTTGTGGAGATCTGATTCCACTGTCCTCGACTGTGGCGACGTATAGACCAGTAGGACCGAGGCCTTTAAGGATCTCCTAAGGGTTCGAAACAGAACTCCCGACGACCGCGTAATTGGCGCCAAACGTCCTGGCTAACGACTACTTGCCCGGGTGCGGCTTGCACTGCAAGCGCGGTGCTTGGAAATTCCGCTAGAACCGCATCACCGATAAATTTGACGATTCGACCGTCGTAGCGCCCGACGGTCTCTCGGGAGAGTGCTTGAAGAATTTCAATCAGCTGAAGCGCGCCAGATTCGTCTTCCGCAGCACGTGCGCTGTACCCGGCCACGTCCGCAAACCAGACCGCAACCAAGCGATGGGGAAGGCGTGTTCCTTGCATTGCGAGTTGGCGAGATCAAGTATGCATCGCGACAGCGCAAACGTCGAGCCTGGCTCGTCACTCATAGCGCAGTCTTATTTTTTTAGCAGCTTCACGATTACCACAATCAGCAGCACGATCAGTAGAATGCCAACAATCCCCCAAATCCACATCATCCACATCGGACACATCATCATTATTAGCCACCTCCTTCCCTATCACGAATGCTAGTGCGCAAACTACTCGTGTCGCTGCAGGCAGAGCAAGACTCACCGGAAATGGCCGCGCGCGGGCCTCTTTGATAATGAACGGGATCAGCGCCAGAGCGGCGATACTGTCAAGCCATCACCAACCGAGCAACCGTGTCGCCGCCAGACCGATCATCAAGACGATCGACAGGTAGCCGTACGTGATCGACTCGACCGCGTCAGCTCTTAACGCGCGGGAGTTCAGACGAGCTGCGACTCTCAGTTTGTAACCGGCCAGGATCGGCATGCCGACCTTTGCTACTGCGCCGATGAGGATTCCCCAGACGCTTTCATGCGTGTCGGTGATGCGCTTGACGATGAACAATCCGTAACCGGAATTGAAAACGACATAAGCAACTAATGCGTAAAGTGAGTAGCCGACCAAACGCGCGGCGCGGCGCTCGACAAGATCGACATGTTGCAAAGTCGTAGCGCCACTCGCTTCAACTCGCAGTCTCCAGAGCAAAACTCCTGCGCTGAAAAGCTCGACGATGCTGTCGATGCCGAACGCTTCCAGCAACAAACTCTTCGAGGCCCAGCCGAGCAGGAGCGCCGCCGCGCCCTCGATCGTCATCCAGCCGAGCGTTATGTACGTCAGCAATAGCGCGAATCGCACATCGTCAGAACGAGAAATTGCTTCCGCTAAACGATGCTGTTTGGTTCTTGCAGACATGATCAATCAGACGTGCCGCATTCAAACTGCACCGTTACCTGTGCGATTACGCGCGGGATCTGCCAAAACATTTGCTCGATGTTCGGCAACGAGTTCCTGCGGAATCAATCGCAAGGCCGCGTAAACTAATGCCGGCACGATCACCAAGTCGTCCAGATGACCCAACACGGGAATAAAGTCTGGAATCAAATCGAACGGCATGCAGAGATAAGCGATCGCGAGGCCGAGAAATATTTTGGCACTGACCGGGGTTCGCGCATGTGCCAGCACGCGCCGATACACTGTTAATTCCCGCTTGAACGACTTAGCAAGCTCTCTGCCTTTCTTCCACATCGTTCATTTGTTTTTCGGTTAGCACTATCAGAAATACACTTCTTTCGTGGATGCGGGATCGCGCAATCGATTATGCGCAGGTCCGTGCGTCAGACGCGAAATCAGGCACGCTCCGCTCGCTCATCCATAACTGCGGAGATCGTATCAGTAGCCATTCAAAGACGTAACAACTCTGTTACTTTATTCCGCTTTACAGAGACCGACGGAGAATTGAGCGGGAGGGATACAATTATGAAGAATAAAAATATTGGATTTTGGGCGATAGCCGCAGTGATGGCGACTCTGCTCGCTGCACGCGTGGCTAACTCGCAGACGGAGCGTTTTTCCGCAAGTCTCAGCGGGGCAGAGGAGGTACCTCCAATTAATACCGCTGGCACAGGCGCCTTCGAGATGACGATCCAGCAGGGCACGATCACCTTCTCGTTAACCTTCTCCGACCTCTCATCGCCGCTTAGTGTGGCCCACCTGCACTTCGCGCCCAGCAAGGTCGCTGGTGGCGTTATGATATTCCTGTGCGGCGGCGGGGGCCAGCCAGCTTGCCCGGAGACAACTGAGGGAACCATCACGGGCACGATCACGGGAGCAAATGTTACGGGACCCAGCGCCCAAGGCATTGCTCCGGGCGATCTCGACTCGGCCTTGGAGGCCGTGCGCAACGACGATCTAGCCTATGCCAACATGCACACGGGCAACTTCGGCGGAGGTGAGATTCGCGGCCAGGTCCGCCGGGGCGCGGGACATGGTAAAGGTCCTGAGTGACCCATGAAGCCACGAAAAGGGGTTCGCCTCACCCGAAGCTGATTTGCGCGCTCAGGATCAAGTAGCATCTGCATATCGCGGCTCTTCCGACTGCTCAGGCGTCTTACTCGCCCGCTCGCGGCGCTCCACCCAATCGTACAACACAGGCAGGAGAAGCAGTGTCAGGAATGTCGAACTAATAATTCCGCCGATCACTACCGTGGCTAATGGCCGTTGCACTTCCGCGCCAGCACTGGTCGAGAGCGCCATCGGGATAAAGCCGAATGCTGCTACAGTCGCAGTCATCAGAACCGGCCTCAGGCGCGTTAAAGATCCTTCGATCACCGCAGAGCGGACATCGCTACCTTGCTCGCGCAGTTGATTGAAATAACTAATCATCACAACACCGTTAAGAACGGCGACACCACTCAAAGCGATGAAACCGACGGCAGCGGAGATACTGAATGGCATGTCGCGCAGCCATAACGCGACGACGCCGCCTGTGACCGCGAGCGGAACGCCGGAATAAACAAGCAGCGCTCGTCGGGCGCTGCCGAAGGCCATGAAGATGAGAACGAAGATGAATGCGAGCGCCGCTGGCACAACAATCGCCAGTCGCGCCTTCGCCTCGCGAAGGTTCTCAAACTGCCCGCCAAATTCGAGTGTGTAGCCTTCTGGTAACTGGACGTGCTCACGAACTTTTGCCTCCGCCTCGCGCACCCAGCTTTCCACGTCGCGTCCGCGCAAATTCACCATCAACGCCGCGCGGCGTTGCGCTGAGTCTCGTAGGATTGGCGAAACAGTTTTGACTCGTTCAATATCTGCGAGCTCGCCAAGCGCTAACATTCCCGCGTCACCTACACGCACGGGTAACGCGCGGATTGCCTCCAGATTTTCGCGATCTTTCTCCGCAAGGCGCACGACAATCTCGAACCGACGATTCCCTTCAATCATCGTTCCGACAGTTTGTCCGCCGAGCGCAGCAGCGATTGTTTGGTTTACGTCACCGGTGTGTAGACTGTATTTGGCCAGCACGTCGCGCTTCACTCTGATCTCGAGCATCGGCGCGCGCCCTGTCGTTTCATATTCAACTTCACCTTCGCCGTCTCGCGTGCCGGGAATTTGTTCCAGCACTTCTTTCACTTCAGAACCGAGCCGTTCCAAGACATCGTAATCGTTTCCAAAAATTTTCAGCGCGATGTCGGCGCGAATTCCTTCAAGCATTTCGTTGAAGCGCATTTCTACCGGCTGCGCCACCATTACGCGAGCGCCCGGATTCAATCTCTCGATTTCTGCAGTGATAATTTTCGCCAGCTCGTCTTTGCTGATTGGCGCGTTGCCAATCTTGCGCCATTCATTCCGGGGTTTGTAGAAAACGTAAAAGTCGCAGTCGCTCGGCGGCATTGGATCAGTCGCGATTTCTGCGCTGCCAATTCGCGAAAAGACATGCGTGATTTCAGGGACACGCTTTTGAATTTCCTGCTCGGTTTTGCGCTGAGCCTCGACCGTTGCGTCAACACTAATGCTGGCAGCGCGGTAAACCATCATGGTGAATGCTCCTTCGTCGAGCTTCGGAATAAAGTCCGCGCCCAGGCGCGTGAATATGAGAATCGCCAATCCGAAGAGAGCTGCAGCTGCTAACACAACGAGCCACCGCAATCGCAACGAAAGGCGCAGGATTGGTGAATAGATACGCTTGATGGCGCGGATGATTGCGTTCTCGCGTTCCGCGATATTGCGCCGAAGGAAAAACGAGCAGAGGGCCGGCATCAAAGTCAATGCCAGCACGAGCGATCCGCCGAGGGCGAGCATCACGGTCAACGCCATCGGATGAAACATTTTTCCCTCAATCCCGGAAAGAGCCAAGATCGGCAGATAAACAATCGCGATGATCAGCACGCCAAAAAACATTGGTGTGCCGACTTGTTTGCTCGCCGCGAGAACCGTGTACAGGCGTTCTTCTTTGGTCAGCGCGCGATCGAGTTGATGTTGTTTCAACCCGAGCTGCCGGACGACGGTTTCCACGATGACGACTGCGCCGTCGATGATGAGCCCGAAATCGATCGCACCCAGGCTCATTAAATTCCCGGAAATGCCGAAACGCGTCATTCCGGTGATGGCAAAGAGAAATGCGAGCGGGATGGCCGTCGCGACAATCAGCGCCGCGCGCCAGTTGCCTAGGAGCAACAGCAGCACTCCCGTGACAAGCAACGCGCCCTCAAACAGGTTCATTGACACCGTGCGAATCGTCCGGTGTACCAGATTTTTCCTGTTGTACTCCTGCTTGATAACGACGCCTGCCGGCAGCTGCTTTTGAATCTCGTCGACTTTTTCGGCCACACGCTCGGCGACCGCGTGGCTGTTCTCACCCATTAGCATCATAGCGACACCAAGCACGGCCTCCTGACCGCTGTGTGTCGCAGCGCCTGTGCGAAACGCATGACCAATTTCAACGTCCGCAAAATCTTTGACGCGCATCGGCATCACGCCGGCTGCAAACTTTACCGGAAGTTCAGCGATCTCTTGCGGTGAGACGACTCGGCCGACGCCACGGATAACGAGTTGTTCGTTGCCGGAGGTAACAATGCCGCCGCCGGTATTCTCGACGTTTTCACCGACGACTTTAGCGAGGTCGTTCACGGTCAGACCGGCATCGCGCAGCTTTGCGATATCCGGTTGCACGACAATTTGCTTCACGTAACCGCCGTAGGCATTGACTTCCGCGACACCTGGCACCGTTCGCAACTGCGGTTTAATCACGTATTCCTGTATCTGCCATAGCTCCATGAGCTGGCCTTCGCGGGATGCTGGCGTATTCGGCGCGCCCGGTGCGTAATCGACCGTGTAGTAGAAAACTTCGCCGAGCCCGGTCGTAATCGGAATGAGCTTCGGCGTAAGGCCGGCTGGCAACGAATCAGCCGCGCTTTGCAGTCGCTCGGTCACGAGTTGCCGCGACCGATAAATGTCGCTCTTGTCAGTAAATTGAAGCGTGACTTGTGAGAGACCGAAGCGTGAGAGCGAGCGCATTTCCGTTACACCAGCCACGCCGCCGAGCGCCATTTCAAGCGGCACCGTCACCAGTTTCTCGACTTCATCCGGCGCGAGCGCAGGCACGGTTGTGTTTACTTGAACCTGCACACCGGTGATGTCCGGTATCGCGTCCATCGGCAGTTTGTTTGCTGACCATAGGCCCACGAGCAGCAGCGCTAGCGCACCCATCAACACGAGCACACGCTGGCGTACAGCGAATTCCAGAATCTTATCGATCATGGCCGCTCTTTCTCGCGGTAGAGCTTTAGACTGGTAAGAATTTCCAGTTCTTGTGCCGCTTGCAGCGCGTCCTTTTTCATCTCCTGCAACGCGCCGACTATTTCGAGATACTGCTTTTGCGTTTCCACGTAAACAGGTAGCGCAACAGCGCCGAGTCGATAATGGCGATCCGCGAGTTCGGCGCCCTCTCGGAATTTCGCGACCGTATCTACCTGCCAGTTCGCGATCTGCTCGCGCTTCATCTCGAATGTCGCGGCGCTCTGTGTGACCCGCCGCTCTACTTCTCGCTGTGTCACGAGGAGCGATGCTTGTGCTTGTTCCTGACGCGCCTTGCTGGTTGATGCTCTTTCTCTACCGCGTTCTCTTGCAAGTAATATGGCCCAATCGCAATGGCTGGAAACCGTTCGTTCCTTGCCAGTGCAACTTTGAATCCTTGTTGCGCTAATTCTCTCTGACGAATGCGAATGTCGAACGCGTTGGCGCGCGCAGCATCAACGAGGGTTTGCAACGACATTTCGAGAAGGTTCAACTCGCCGGCTCTCACTTGGAGTGCGGCATCTGCCGCTCGGCCACACAGTTGATTGAGTTCTGCCACCGCTGTTTTTGCCGCCAGCGCCGCTTCGAGTTCTTGTCGCCGGAAGTTCAGTGTATTCGCATCAATAATTCTCGTTTCCAACAACGGCGTCACACCCGCAGGCGGGCGCTGCGCCAGAACATCGCTCAACGCTTGAAATCGATCGGCCACTTCGCGCGCTGCAATCGAACGTTCTTGCGCGATTGAAATGCTGTAAGCCAGCGTGCGCACGCGCGCTGCGAGTGTTAGCCGAAACTGCTGGAGATGAAGTCCAGCAAGATCGATATCGCCTTTGGCAATCGCCTTCCGCAAAGCGAGTCGCCCGGGATATTCGAACGTCTGGTTGATCGAAACCGACCACGCTGCTCCTTCGCCGCTCGGACCGCCGAAGTTGTCGCGCGCGTTCTTGTATCCAGCCTGAGTATTCAGCTCTGGATTCCGAATCGTTCCAGCCGTTTTCAGTGCCCCTTTAGCCGTGGCAATTTCGGCGGCGTAAAACGTCAGTTCCGGATTATTCGCGAGCGCTTGTCGCACGAGTGCTGCCGGCGTCGTTTGAATGCGCGTAACGGACGAATTCTCCGCGCGCATCGGTGCAACGCCGGTGATCAACACACCAATGAAAAGTCTGAAAATATCTCGGCTCATAACTGCTCCAAAACCGCAATTCCAACGAAACCGACCGCGGCGTAGAAAACGCCGCCCGACAATCCTCAGGACGAGGATTCAGTTACGAGACGGAAGAAGGAGCGCGCGGATTTGCTGCCGCACGAGCGCAAAACTGCCAGCTGCTTCGAAGCTCTGGAGGCGATTCACAACCGTTCCCAGCTAGACAGACGACCATTGGCGGATGAAGTTCAGTTGCGTCCCCAGAGAAAGCCACTGAGTTGCCAAGCCACTGCAGGACAGCAGCACGGTTGTCATCGAGCTTGTAAACAGCCGAAGCCAGCACACAGCAAGGCGATTCGTGCGACGATGGAGAGTCCCCACAGTGATCATTGTCCGCGACGAGCCCGGCATTCTCAGCTAAACACAACGACGTCGCCGGCATCCAAAGCGCCAGCAGCGCCATTGCCACGATCGTTTTCAGCCGATGCATTGAAAGCAAAAATACAGCGCTCTGCTCGAAATCTTCAAGCAATTCCTCAAGGCAGCCAATGCACCGGTTCGCTCATCCGCAGAATTTCCGAATTTTTGGATCACGCAAAAGCGCGGGCAATTCTCACTTCATATCACAACAGCACTTGTCGTAAGTTTTTTTGGTCAGCTTGCAGTAGAACTTGCCGTCTTTCATCTCACAACAGCACTTGTCCATCGTCTTGCCCGTTTCGCGGCAAGTCATTCTCTGTCCTGCGCCAAACGCGGTGGTTGCCAGTAGTGCAAGAATCAGCCCGTTCCGCAGTATCGTGACTTTCATATGATCACCTCCTTTCATTTATCATCTAAAACTCCAAACAAAATAGATCGAAGCGTTGCTAGCCTTGCGGCCGAATTTCAGGGGAACAACATAGGGATCCCGTCTGAATGGGCGGGCATGGTACTGATCCGTAACTGCAAAAGACACAGCAATCACCAGTCTTCGGCTTTAACCTCGCACCACACGCTGGACAATCGTGAAAATATATGCACGCGTCTGGCGGCATTTTTTCTTCGGTCCGATGTCTACACTGCGGACAAGTGATAATCGACTGCAAGACCGGCCCGCTCGTCATATCTTAGATTTCATTCGGCAGCGCGCGTACACCTTTTTCGATGGCTTCCTTCAAAATCTTTGTTTGCCCTTGATCGAGATATTTGCTGGCAACGCTTTCGAGGGAACGTTGCTTTTCGGTTGGGGTGCAAGAATCGCCGTCAACTTCTTGCGCAAAGCATCTGTAAGGGCGCGTTGAAGTCCTTCGGCTTTGTCCGTAGCCAACGCCGTCTTTGCCTGCACTCTGCGAACCAATCTTGCTGCGATGATCCCCGCTTCTTCTTCACTCAGCCGATCCACATCCGCGCCGCGGTACCATCCTTTGCCAGACAAGAAAACCTTTAGCGCTTCGTCGCGAGAGGGTCCCTGTATCTCTGTTGCATGATCTTCTTCGAGTTCCGCACTCACACTGCGTCGCATCTCGGCGTCCGCCTCGGCCTTCCACACCACGGCAATGGTTGTCCCGGCGCGATTCAACCATGCTTCCAGCACGCCTTGTTCCTTCTCGAGCTGCAAAAGAATCGGCTTTGAAACGCTGCCGCAACCGATCTGCGGCGCGGCTAGACATTGCAACGAAGCTTTGAAGAAACTAACGGTGCTCGGTGGAGCAAGGCCCGGTTTGCTGTCATTAGTGTTCTTGTTCATAGCCATGGCTGTGGAAGTATTTGTTTCGTTAGGCAACGATGCGCGATAGCCAGTCGAATTGATTGCGGCCACCAGTTGTTGTGGATTCGTTTTCGCCGGTTCGTAATCTACGGTAGCCGTTTTGCTGGCCACGCTGACGTGGGCGGATTTGACGCCATCCACTCGTTTCACCCCATGGCGCACCGCGATTTCACAGGTGACACAGCCCATTCCCTCTACTGGAATGACGGCGCGATTCAAGCCGTTGGCGAGCTGCGTTTGTGTTTGCGCCGAGGCAGGAGCGCTGGCGAAAACGTAGCGGCTGATATTTAGACTGCCGAAACCGAGCACAATCACGGTCGCGATCAGGAGCGTGAATATTCCGCTTCGGCGTCCCTGCATCGTCTTGTGCGCGCATTCGCACATGGTTTTCTCGCGCAGATATTTCGCCCATGCCCAGGTGAGCACGGCGATCCCGGCGATGAGAAAAAGCCAGTGATAGCGCCCGACGAACGCCCCGCCGCTGCCAAGACCAATTGCCACCAGGAGCAGTGGCCCGATGCAACATGTCGTCGCCAGAAGCGCCGACAAAATTCCCGCTTGTTTTGCTTTCATGCAGAGACGCTAGACCCTCTACCAAAGTAAAGGGTCAACCGGATTTTTTAAGAAAAATTTCGGTCTGGGGCAATCGCTCGATCAGATCGCAAAACTCACCCGCGCAGTGCCGCTCGGAAAGGTTTTTCTTGGGCCACGCGCCGACCGCTTGCGCAAGCGCGCGGCGATAGGCACGCAGTTGATTGAGACGCGCATCGATTTCCTGCAAATGTTTTTCGCCGAGCTCGGCCACCTTTCGACACGGTTCGCGACCGTGATCCTTCAAATCCAGGATTTGTTTTGTCTCATCAAGTGTCAGTCCCAGCGCTTGTGCCTTCTTGATAAATCGAACGCGACGCACCGCTTCAGGCGAGTAGAGCCGATAGTTTGCCGCGGAACGGGTTGGTTTTGGCAATAATCCCAGTCGTTCATAGTAATGCAGCGTCTGGACACCGACGCCAGCCGCCTTGGCGACCGCGCCAACCCTCAACGATTCCTGACTCTCAGGAGATTTCGAGATCATCACACTTGCGTAGAAGATCGCGTAATCAGCGCCCCTGGGCACCTCAAATTTCATTTCGCGGTGACCGAAAAACTCTGCTGCCCCTGTCCGTGCGGACCGTCGTAGGAAATTTTGGCGTTCCAATCGCCGGACATGTCGATCTTGATTTTGGCGCGATAGCGGCCAGGCGTATTCGTCCGCTCGATTATGCCGCCGGAGTGCATCTGCATCCCAGGCATGTTCATATCCATGTCGAACTTGACGTTGCCGACATCGACAAGCTGACCATTGCGATCGCGAAACTCGATCAGGATTTCATTGTTACCCTGGCGAAGCTGGCCTTTCGGATGAACGAAGTTAACAGTCAAGTCGTTCACCGTTTGACTCGCGAACGGCGCGTCAGAGATTTCATGCCGACGCAATTTCTGCCACGCGAAATTTACGGCGTAAAAAACTACGACCACGCCGATGGCCAGCGTGACCCACCTTAATAAATGCTGCCGCATTTGCCGCGATGGAACGATTTCAGGCGGAAGAAAGGGCGCGGCTTCTTCTTCCGTTTTGTCCGGGAGCTCGCGTCGTCGCCAGATGACGTAGATCACCGGATAAATGAGCAACTCCAGGATCGCCGAAGTAATGACGCCGCCGATCATCGGCGTGGCGATGCGCTTCATAACATCGGCGCCTGCTTGCATCGCGGGCGACCACATGATCGGTAGCAGACCGAAAAAGATGGCGCATACGGTCATGATTTTCGGCCGAACACGGTCAACCGCGCCTTCGATCACCGCGTCGTGCAAGTCACGTATCGAGTTCATTCGTCCCTCAGTACGGAATTTTTCCCACGCATGATCGAGGTAGAGCAGCATGACGACACCTGTCTCGGCATCAAGTCCAGCAAGCGCGATGAGTCCAACCCAAACGGCGACGCTCATGTTGTAGCCGAGGATAAAAAGCAACCAGAAAGCGCCAATAAGCGAGAACGGCACTGCGAGTAAGACGATTGCAGTTTTTACCAACGATTTCGTGTTCATGTAGAGGAGCACAAAAATGATCAACAGCGTGAAAGGGATCACGATCTTGAGCCGCTCCTTGGCCGCCTGCAGATATTGGAACTGGCCTGCCCACGAAATGTAATAGCCTGGCGGATAGTGAATGCGCTGGCTGAGCTGTTGCGACGCCTTGCGAACGTAGCCGTCGATGTCGCTCGTGGTAATGTCCACAAAAACGAACCCGACCAATTTTCCGTTCTCACTGCGCACGGAGGGAGGACCGGTCTTGTAGCGAATGTCAGCGAGCAAGTCGATCGGCACCTGCGCACCGGTGGGCGTGGCGACAAGCACACGTTTGAGTGCGTCGATGTCCTGCCGAAAATCACGGGCATAACGCGCGTTGACCGGGTAACGTTCGCGCCCCTCAACGGTGGTCGTAATGTTTTTGCCGCCGATGGCTGACTCGACGATATCATTCACGTCGCCAACTTTTAAACCGTACCGCGCCGCGGCTTCGCGGTTAACGGTGAAGTCGAGGAAATAGCCGCCCACGGTGCGCTCGGCAAACGCGCTGCGCGTGTTTGGCAAATCGGCGAGTTCTTTTTCGACCTGCACGGCCAGCTTTTGGATCTGCCCGAGATCGGGGCCGAAAACTTTTATACCGAGCACGCTGCGAAATCCGGTCGTGAGCATTTCGGTGCGCGTTTGGATCGGCATCCAGAAAATGTTCGCCATGCCGGGCGCCTTGATATTGGCGTTCAGCTCCGCGAGCAGCTTGTCCCAGGTCATTCCCTTGCGCCACTGATCGGGCGGCTTAAGCGTGACGACGGTTTCGAACATCGACAGCGGCGCGGGATCGGTTGGCGTATCTGCCTGGCCCGCTTTGCCGAATACGGTCACCGCTTCCGGAATTTTCTTTAGCTGGCGATCCTGGATCTGCAAAATTTTCGCGGCCTCGGCAATCGACATTCCCGGAATCGCCGTCGGCATGTAAAGCAGGG
>WNFX01015498.1_pt1 | contig 13158 bp, 13 predicted proteins | sample 5400111 | NCBI WGS metagenome assembly WNFX01 (sample SAMN13153363, study PRJNA577476) | soil metagenome | isolation source: 40 cm soil or saprolite under grassland replicate 1 | place: USA:California | collected 2016-06-15
TCGACATCTTACTGAAGCACAATATTGGTCAATGCTCAATTTCGATGAATCTGGACATTTCTTTTCTTACGGGTTTCAGGATATTGACCAAGGCCCTATTAGCTAGCTTTCAAGCTGCAAACGTTAGCCTCTTCCAAGAGACGGGCGGATGCTTTGCTACCGAATAAGACCCTTTCAATAATAGTCATCCTGTCAGCCGTGGCTCTTGGCGGTGGGTTCATGACGCTCTCAATCGGCATCCCCGACTCGCCCTGCACGGGAGTTGTTGGGACGACTCGTAATTTTACACTTGTTGGCACTGAGACCGGCTACAATGATAGCAGAAACCAGCCCGCGCCTTGGCCGGTGATGAGTGTGAACCGCTGTGACATGGTCATAATCAAGGTCATCAATGATGACACTCAATCGCACGGCCTCGCGGTCAGCTACTACGCTGCCAGGGGAACGGAGATTGTCGGGGGACAATCCGCGACTGTCCAGTTCTTGGCTACCAAGCAAGGCCAGTTCAAGGTGTACTGTAACCTTGCGACCTGTACGATCCACATATTCATGGAGAACGGTTTACTCAACGTAACATAGAGTGGACTGCTAACGGAAAATCTCAGACTTGTCGCGCTGGTTGCTCTCATAGCCCTCTACCTCGCGGTCGCCGTCAACCCGCAAGTCCAAGGCAAATCCCCCGAAGTGCCCATCAACATCACTGGCTCTCCTTCGCCATCACCACCCTTCACCGCTTCCCTTCACCACCACCTTCACCATCACCACCCTTCACCTCCACCCACACCACCACCTTCGCCACAACCCTCGCCATCGACAGCTTATGTGAGAATGTTTCAGATCCAGAACAAGTCTGGAGATGCCTCGCCCTGGTTGCTCTACCCAGCCGATAACAAAACGGTCTGGATCGTTACGGTCAAGTTCAGCATGCCTCTAGTCTCACAGATAGTCAATTTCGACATCAGCTCCGAACGGTCGACACCGGTCGTGAATCTCACTAACAGTGTCCCAACAGACATATTGTACGATCACACTTCAAAGCTAGTCTGGATCGTAGAGAACGACAGCCTGGCTTACTACGATCAGGCAAGAAACAAATTCAATATTGCTCTGACATTTCCAAACGGGGCGCCACAATATTTGGCGGTCGATTCACAAGACCATTTCTGGCTAACACTCCTCGGCACGGATCAGATTGTAGAATACTTTCCTGCAACCGCGAATTTGTACAACTATTCAACCCCTACATCGAACGCGGGGCTTCAAGGAATAGCAGTATCCCCCGTCGATGGATCAGTATGGTTCGCGGAAGCGTACGCGGGCAAAATCGGCCATCTCACTCCCTGCGGCACACCATTGTGCCCGATCACCGAGTATAGTTCTCCCCCGTGGATCGGCCTCAGAGGAGTGATTCAGCTCGCCGTCGACGGTAAGGGCACTGTGTGGTTCACCAACCATGACGGTAACGAATTTGGAAGCTTCGACCCATCCACGGGGGATTGGAAATTGTTCCCGATAGGATACTGCCCAGACAGCTACGTTCAGAGCTGTGACGTCGGGCTTCCGAACGCCATCGCGCTAGATCCCGCGGGACAAGTCTGGTTTTCCGAACATTTCTCGGGACGAATAGGCCGATACGACCCGAACAACCAAGCACTGATAGAATACACGATGCCGACGAATTCAGCTGTTTGCTCCAAAGGGTGCACGCCCTATTCGTGGTGGATGTGGCCCGGACAGGATAACCTCGTCTGGTTCGTAGCTTTCGGACTTGGCGAGATAGGCTACGTTAACTCGACCGTGCCTGTGCCTTTCAGTGTCGCTCCGCTGACAAGTGTGACAATCAATCACGGCAGTTCCACAAGCCTTCCGATAAGGGTGGCCTATTCGGGAGAAGCTCCTGCGATCAATGCCTCGGCGACAAGTCAGGACACTTCACCGATCCCGTCAACGATTTCTTTGTCAGTGGGTCCAGTACGCGAGTCGACCAATGGAATTGAGACTTCGACCATAACTATTACCGCAGCCTGGAGTTCGGCATCAGGCCCGCGTTATGTCGCCGTCACCGCCTACAACGAAAATCTGACTGTGAACGCATTCGTCAGAGTCGAGGTGGTCGCTTCAATAGAGTACACTACCCTAGGTATTGTCTCTGGGATTTCCGCCTTCAGCGCATTCACTGTCGGAATCAGTCAATACTCGAAGAGACGAAATGGTCGAACCAAATCGACTATCTAGCTTCCTAAACGTAGGGGAAGCAGAGTCTTAGACTAGTTCTATTTCGATGAAAACGTCGTCAGGGGCTCGAATCCTCATCAAGCGTTTCAAGAACCGTTCGTTCGGGTCCACATCGATCAACCGCTTGTGAATCCGCATCTCCCACTTGTCGAAAGTGTTAGTGCCTTGACCAGCGGGCGACTTTCGCGTCGGCACCATCAACTTCTTGGTCGGGAGAGGAATCGGACCCTTCAGCTTGACGCCCGTCTTATCCGCGATCTCTCGAATTTCTCCACAGATGGTGTTGATATCCGTGGGGTCTGTGCTAGACAGACGTATTCTAGCTTTGGAGACCATTCCAGGATACCTTCATCGTTCTATCTTTCTCGCGGAGTTTTACAACCGACCTTGTTACTGTTAAAAACCTTGGTCTTCCAGAGATCGGAGGTAGACATCCTCAGGCCGAATGATCTGAAGTTTAGGACAGTGGCCTAGATATCGTTGCTGGATGTTTCTATGGAGAATAGAATGGATCGATTTGCGGCGATCTATCCTTTTGCTTTGGGAACCTCGCCCTTTTCCTTGATCTCTTGGACGACTCCCACCCCGATCGTGGCTCCCATGTCCCGGATCGCGAAGCGTCCGAGCTCTGGAATCTCCTTGAAGTTCTCGAGCACGACTGATCTGAGGGGAGCCATCTTGACGATCGCACTGTCGCCGACTTTGAGGAATGATGGTTTCTCCTCTACAACTTGCCCTGTCCGGGGGTCCAGTTTTTGGATGAGCTCCTCGAATGTTACCCCGACCGTGGCCGTGTGAGCGTGCAGAACTGGCGTGTAACCCGCCGCAATCGCCGTTGGGTGGTATATGACTATGATCCGGCCGATGAACGATTTTGCGACGGTAGGTGGCTTGTCGGCGTGGCCCATGACCTCACCTCTCCCGATCTCATTCTTTGCAACACCGCGCACGTTGAACCCTATGTTGTCTCCCGGCTCTGCCTTAGCCATTCTCACATGGTGAGTCTCGATCGTCTTCACCTCACCAAGCTTGCCTGAAGGCATGAAGATTACCTTGTCACCGTCCTTCAACACTCCAGTCTCAACACGTCCCACCGGGACCGTCCCGACACCCGTAATCGTGTAGACGTCCTGTATGGGAACACGCAGGGGCTTGTCTAGCGGTTTTGGTGGAGGAATGATCTGGTCGAGGGCCACCAGAATGGTAGGTCCCTTGTACCACGGGGTATTCGGACTGTTCTTCGCCAGGTTGTCTCCCAGCCATCCGCTGGTCGGGATGAAGTTGATCTTAGAAATATCGTAGCCGACTGTCTTGAGAAGACCCTCGAGCTCTTTCCTCGCCTCTTTGTAGCGCTCCTCGCTATACTTTACCGTCTGGTCGTCCATCTTGTTGATGGCGACGATCAATTGTCTGACCCCGAGCGTCAGCGCGAGATACGCGTGCTCTCGTGCCTGGCCCCCTGGTCCGACTGCAACCTCGAACTCCCCTTTTTTCGCGGATACGACTAGGATCGCGACGTCTGCCTGGCTTGCACCGGTGATCATGTTCTTGATGAAGTCGCGGTGTCCGGGCGCGTCGATGATTGTGAAAAAGTTCTTCGGTGTCTCAAACTTCTGGAACGAAAGGTCGATGGTGACTCCTCTCTCGCGTTCCTCTTTGATCGTGTCCAGGACCCATGCGAACTTGAATGTCTCTCCTGCTCCAGTCTTACATGGTCTAACTCACTCGCTCCTTACCCGAAACAGAAGAGGGAATCGCTCGGGTCTTTATAAAAAGGTTCCAATTAACCCAAAACTTTCGTTCTGAACTCTGACATCACTCCGTTCCCGTCCTTTTATCTCGAAAATGACCTAATTCTGAACGATGTTCGACTACGATACGGCTCTACTCAACTTCATCGCCACAATCTCTGAGACTAAGTTGGTAGCAAAAACCGCAAACTTGAGCCGTTTGTTGCCCAATTTCTACATGCGAACAAGACGCAACCCAAGGAAGCGAAGGCAAGAGTGACAGCCGCAGAAGTTGAATGTGGAACCTGTCTGAACCGCATTAGAGTCCAGATATACAGTGCAGGAATGGGCGATGAGTTAGTTTTTGTCTGCCCTCTTGACTCTACTGTGCTTTCCATATCGACTTGGAATAGGGAACTGCACAAGAAACTTGAATCGTTATTCGGACGATATCCACAGACGGCTTGGACAGACCAACAGATTAGTTTGGTCGAAGAAGAACTCACTCCTTGTTCTTGCGGTGGTGCTTTCAAGCACAGGGGATTACCAAAATGTCCGAAATGCGGAGCGGTTCTGAGCATTCCGGATTGGCGTGGTCGGTCCAAATTGGATAAGTCGGTTTACATGATGGTTGAAGGTACGCGGCGAATAGATGTCGATAAACAGAACGTTTGGCGGTAATTTCGGACCGCTTCTCGAACGACCTTGAAGGAATCAAACGCCCCAACGCCTTCAAGATCAGAAAACGACGCTAATGAGTAGAATCGCCTAAGATGTCGTGCCATTTCATCTTGTCCTCAATCCAATGGTGATGATTTAAAAAGCGTTCATCTCTCGACAAGCTAAGCGCTCAGTTGGGTTCTTCTGCGTCTCGTTACGAAAAGACTCAGAGAAGCGACTGATGTAGCCTTAGATTGGATCGAATCGGGCAAGTAGCCTGATGTAGAGAACATTCCGATTAGAAATCTTTAGGTGATGCGAATAATAGTTCCTAAGAAATAGAACTATGCGATTGTCAAGTTCTGCGATAAATGGAATGCCCGATCCGAAGATGGCATTTGGTATCGAGAATCTGGAGAGCATTCGCAAGCCAGAATTGGAAGCCGATGTCTACGTCGAGGCTTTCGGTTGTCGTATTACTCGACCGAGGCGGGCACGCTACGGACCAATGGTAGATGACCTCGAACTTCTCGTTGAATGGCTGTCACAATATTTGGACAAGGTCACCGACGTTGACAGACCATTCGGCACGTTAGAACCAGCCTTCGAGTTGACATTTTCCCCCGCATCTGGAAACACAACCGAGGTGTCAGCACATCTCCAAGCATATGGGACTGTAGACATGTATTTCGATACAGAGACTGGACCTGCTATAACGCTCGAGACGACTAACGAAACGATTTCTCGTTCGAGGCAACAATTGATAGGTGAATTGAAAGTGCTGGCACAGTAAACTGTTTGCCGTCGGGATTTAAATCGTGGCTAAAGACTCCGATTTACTCATTCTTATAAAAAGCCTTGTCCACTCGACGAAAACACAGTCAAATTTTCAGAACACTCTTTTTTCGGTCGGGTAAACAAAGGTCTAAATGGTATTTTTCACTCGCCGAGTCACAAACTAGAGGCATTGTTTTTGCTCGAAACAACTTCGAAGCATGAAGCCGCTCCCATTAGCATGGGTATGCAGAAGACCCAGTACGATATGGCTGTAGAACAGTTTCAGAAAGCTGCAGACATCATGAAGCTGGACGCGAACGTACAGGAAATTCTGCGAAAGCCCAGACGAATTCTGAGCGTCAACTTCCCAGTCAAGATGGATGACGGCAGAATTCTCCTCTACTCAGGCTTCAGAAGTCAGCACAACAATGCTCTCGGTCCCTACAAGGGAGGAATACGATTCCACCCCAACGTCACCATCGACGAGGTGAAAGCACTATCAATGTGGATGACCTGGAAGTGCGCAGTAGCGGGCATCCCATTCGGCGGTGCAAAGGGAGGAGTGACCGTTAACCCTAAGGGCCTCTCGAAAGCAGAGCTTGAGAGATTGTCAAGATCATTCTTCTCTCTGATAAGCGAAATCGTAGGACCGTTCAGAGACATTGCGGCGCCTGACGTTTACACGGACTCTCAGACGATGGCTTGGTTCATGGACGAGTATAGTAAGAACGATCGGAATAATCCGTTCGCGGTCGTAACCGGCAAACCCTTGATAATCGGTGGATCACTCGGCCGTGATTCAGCCACGGGCCGCGGCGTGTCAGTGAGTGTCGAAGAGGCTGCACGCCACCTCAAGATGAATCTGAAGAATTGCACCTGTGCAATTCAAGGGTGGGGCAATGTTGGATCTTGGGCTCACAAGTTCATTGAAGAGACCGGCGTGAAAGTTGTCGCGGTCTCAGACTCGAAGGGTGGAGCTCACAAACAGTCAGGGATCAAATACAACGAAGTCTCGTCTCACAAGCAGAAAACAGGGAACATGCTGAACTTGCCTGGAAGCGAGCCTATTACAAACGAAGAGCTCCTCGAGCTAGACGTGGACATTCTCGTCCCGGCCGCGCTTGAGGACGTCATCACAGCGAACAACGCGAAGAAGATTAAGGCCAAACTGGTGGCGGAGGGAGCCAATGGGCCCACAACCCCTGAAGCGGACGAGATTCTCTTCAAGAACCATGTGACTCTGGTCCCCGACATTCTGGCGAATTCGGGCGGTGTGAGCACGAGCTACCTTGAATGGGTCCAGAATCTCCAGCATTTGTATTGGAGCGCTGAGGAAGTGGATCATCGTCTGAAGACGATAATGGTGAATGCTTTCGCTGAGGTTTGGAAGACGACTCAGAAACATAACGTGGAGATGCGCACCGGCGCGTACATCTACGCGATTGGAAAAGTAACCGAGGCTATGAAGATACGCGGATGGGTCTAGAAAGAGAGCTTAAGACTAGTCCAGTAACGCGGCGAGCTTCTGCTCGTCGCCCGCTTCCTGCGCCATTACATCCATGGCCATCTTGTAAGTAACCATATCACTATCCCGCGTCTTCACTGCTAGCTTCTGGAAAAAGTCGATAGACGCTCTCTCAAGCTTCAGACCATCTTTGATGAGCGCCTTCAGATCATTGCCTCTCCGAGGCGGTTCGGAGTATGGAAGAAAGCTCCTCTTTTCCAGTTCGGCAGGCCTAGCAACTGGCACTCCGCCTAGTTGTACGATTCTTCCCATGAAAGCGGACGCGTGGATCCACTCTCCTCCAGCGATATCTCGAAACAGGGAGGCTAAAGGCGGAGAATTGATGCCAATGGCAATCCTGCTCAGGTATAGGTATCGGAACGCCGCCAAGGTCTCCCCGGCGAGGGCCTGGTTGAGGTCTTCCAGTAGAGTAGGCTCTTTCTTCACGGACATTAGCTTACGGACAGTGCTATCTTCCCGTCACTTTATTTAGGCTTATTCTGAAACAGAGTGCTTTGTGGAATCCACAAGCTCGCCTGCTAGAGTTGATGCTGGACGGTTCAACCCTTCGCTATCCTCTCACATCAACGCATACGTTACCCTCGTCAGACTTCCTAACTGCCTCTTGATCGGACTCGCCGTTGTAGTTGGAGAAGCGATAGCTCTTGGTAATCTCCCCTCACTCTGGGACGGGGTTTTCGGTTTCCTGACTGCCTCTTTGCTTCTAGCAGGAACTATGGTTCTCAACGATATTCAAGATGTCCAGATCGACAGAGTGAACAGCCCAGACCGTCCTCTCCCATCAGGCAGGGTAGGCATCACGGAGGCCTATGCATTGTCAATTGTTCTCTCAGGCCTCGCTATCTTATCTTCCGCTTTCCTCGGCGCATTGACGCTCCTCACTGCGTTGATAGCGTTAGCACTAATGGGCTACTACAATACTCAGGGAAAGAAGACCGGGCTTCTTGGAAATGCCGTAGTTAGCTTCAACGTCGCTTTGCCGTTCCTCTTCGGAGGCCTAGCCGTCAACAATCTACGCCCACTTCTGTTCATCTTCTTCCTCCTCGCCTTCATCGCAAACATGGCCAGAGAAATCGCCAAGGGCATCGCCGACATCGCAGGCGACAGCGCAAAGGGAGTACGAACCATCGCGGCTACAATGGGAGCAAGATCTGCGGCAAGGATCACTGCAGCCCTGTTCGCCATCGCCGTCTTGCTCAGCTTCACCGCACCCCTTTTCGACCGAGTATCGTTATTCTACTATCCGGGCGTGGTGCTGGCCGACCTCGGCTTCCTCTATTCGTCTTACCGACTGGTCAAAGATCAGACTCCTAAGAGAGTACGTGTTGTGAAGACGCAGGTCCTACTTTGGATGCTTCTTGGGCTCGTGGGCTTCCTGATGGGTGGAAGCTCGATTCTCTGAATCGGCCAACTCGACAACCAGCTCTTTCGCCCTGTCCAGTCTGACCTTTTTCTCTGAGACCATTGCTGCCGCGACCTGATCTATCATCTCTCCTTCAGCTCCCGCCATCGCCGCAATATTCCGAGCGTGGAGCGACATATGCCCGTGCTGTATTCCCTCCGTCGCGAGCGCTCTTAGTGCTGCGAGGTTTTGGGCGAGCCCGACGGCCGCCATGACTTCTCCGAGCTCCCTTGCAGTCTTGACGGCGAGAATCTTGAGGCATATCTTGGCGGTTGGATGAACGGCGGTTATTCCCCCGATTATACCCACGGCTACAGGGATTTCTATCGATCCTTCTAGGTCGCCGTTCTCGTCCTTGCTCCACCGGGTGAGAGGAGAGTAGTGTCCAGTCCTTGCGGCATACGCGTGTGCTCCCGCTTCTATTGCTCGAGTATCATTTCCAGTTGCTAGGCAAACGGCTGTGACTCCGTTCATGACGCCCTTGTTATGGGTGGCACACCTATAGGGGTCAGCAGCAGCAAAAGCGTAGGCGTCTACGATTCGGTCGACAATGGCTCCGCCCCCTAGCGCCTCTTTCGTTATTCGCACACTTGCGCGGGCGACCCTCTTGTCAGCGAGGTTCGAAATTATCCGGAGATTGGCCTTTCCATCGGCGAGTTTCTCGATCATTGGCGCAATAGATTCAGCCATTGTGTTTACCACGTTTGCGCCCATGGCATCTCGACAATCAACCAGCAGTTCTGCTATCACCATAGTCCCCGTGAAGCTCGGTAATACTCGGACGCGAAGATCTTTAGCACCCCCGCCCTTCGAGACGAGCATTGGATCTTTCTCATTGGCAATGTCCAACAGCTCCTTCTTCGAGCCGAGGATGTGTTTTTCCGCGTCTCGAGGAGAGTGAGGCCTGACGATCTGAATCTGGCCTATCATCAATGGTTCTGTGCTCGATGCTTTGAAACCGCCTGATGGTCTTGCGAGTTTTGCAGCATGGCTGGCCGCTGCGACAACAGACGGTTCCTCGATCGCCATCGGTATCAAGTAGTCTCTGTCGTTTATGAGAAAGTTGACGGCGATTCCCAGTGGGATCGGAACAATTCCGACGACGTTTTCGATCATTCGCTGTGCCGATGATAGGGGTAGTGTGCCATTCTTCACGAGGTCAACTTCTTCAGCAGTGAGTCCTGAGAAATCTCTAAGCTTGTCAAGTCTCTCTTCCGGCGACAGCTTATAGAATGATGAGATATTGGATGGTTTACTCGTTTCCGACCTCTCCTGAAAGCCTGCCGGAGCCTATGTCGTAGCCTATTTGAGGATCTGTCACTGGTTCGAGCACACTTGAACGCCGTGCATATCTCGTGAGATCCTGTAGGGTATTCCTCCCTCTTTTTTGAGGGCTTTCTCAATTCGCTCCCGAGATTTGGGACTTGAACAAACCGCGATCATGCATCCTCCTCCTCCAGCTCCGGTGAGCTTAGCTCCCAACGCCCCCGCTCCTCTCGCGACTGCAACGAGCCTATCTAGTTTGGGATGCGATACTCCAATCTTCTGTAAGAGCTCGTGATTCTCCGACATCAGAGAACCGAGATCGTTGCTATCTCCTGTCTTCAACGCCTTCAATACTCCCTTGGAGATCTCTTTTACTTGACTGAGATAATCTCGGAAGTTATCTTTCTCGACCTGAGATTTTCGGACAACGGACCCGACGAGGGTCTTCGTTTCGTGATGGATCCCAGTATCGCAAAGCAGTAGCAGGGGGTCGGATTTGATTTTGACCAGCTGTACGCTGGACGGCCGCGTGAATTCTATTGTTCCTCCGTAGATGCAAGTCGCCTGGTCAACGCCTGACGGCTTGCCGTGAAGGAACCTTTCGGGGATGAAAGCTAGCTTGAAGATTTCTTTTCTCTCCAATTCCGCGCCTTGAGCTTTCGCCACGGAATCCTTCTGAGTCTGAAACCCTACCGCTTGTGTTCGATCTGGCGAGGAATTTTAGAGGTATATCGACTCCTATTTTGACGTTGTTCGTGTTGTTCCTCTTGACTTCCGCACTCGAGTAGAGGTTGATCGCCATCGCCACCGCGGGGGCCCCTAGCACAACGAATTGTTCCCCAGCCAGGATGATTTTTCCCGGTGCGCGCGCCTGTGCTGACTCTGGTGGGATGGTTTTCTTCGAGGCGGGTTCACTTCTCGAATGTCGCGGCCGCGTAGCCTACGACCGAGCTCTTGTCACCGGTGACATCACCGCTAGTTCGGTATGAGAGCAAATTAGTCTTTTTGGCTCCGAGTAGTTTTACCGCGTGGATCATTGCGGTGACGGGCCCGTAACCGCATGCCGTGACGGCCTTCTCTTCGAGGGTCTGCTGGAATTTCTTCTCGTCCATTTCGAGTGCTGCTTGGATCGCTAGCCTGTCTTTAGGTTCGGCGATTGCTTGTGGTTCGTAGTGGGTCCAGTCTGATGATGCGATTATTGTTGCTCCGTGCCGTTCCGCTGCTTTCATGACGGCTGTACCAACTTCTATGCTTGTCTGGAGGTCTTGGAGCATCATGCAGATCGGAACGAATTTGAATCGTCGTGGATAGATGAATTGTAGGAAGGGTAATTGGACTTCGACCGAATGCTCGTTGCGATGTGCCTCCTCCTCGACGTCGATTATGTCTGACTCATTGACGATCTCTCGCGCGAGTTCTCCATCTATTGGAACATCTCCTAGAGGAGTGCTCCATTCTCCCTCAATCATGGTGGAGACTCCGCTGCCCATTCCGGTGTGGTTGGGTCCTAGTATGATTACAGACCCAACAAAGCCTGTTGACGCGAGATGGTAGTAGCTGTGTGCGGCAACGGGTCCGGAATACGCAAAGCCTGCGTGCGGGACGATTAGTCCTAGAAGATCCTTGTTTGGGGTTCCGGGTACTGTCGGTATGGTTCCAGGTCCGAGCTTGTGTAGGAACGATTGTTGTATCTGGGTTCTAAGGGCTCCTTCCGTGTCTGGATAGAAGGCTCCGGCTTGGGCTGGCCTGCGTCGCTTCAGGCCTCGGCACCGGCTCGTCCCATCGGCATGGCGGCGAGCTTCGTCTCGAAATCATCTATCGTAAGCGGAATGTTTCCGTCTTGGGGAATCTCTCCACGCTCCCTGACCACCTGGCGGGCGAGTAGCCAGTAGACTACCGCAAGTGCTCTTCTTCCCTTGTTGTTAACTGGAATCACCAGATCGACTCCCGAGAACACGTTGTCGGTGTCGCAGAGCGCGATGACCGGGATTCCCACTGCCGTTGCCTCTTTGATAGCTTGCCAGTCCGCTCTGGGATCAGTCACGAGCACAACCTGGGGTTCGGCGTGTTTCGGCTGTAGCGGGTTGGAGATGAGTCCAGGCATGAATCGTCCCACGATTGGAAGGGTTTTTGTTACCTCGGCGAACCTCTCTACCGGGGTCTTGCCGTAGAGGCGCGATGACACTGCCAAGACCCGACTGGGTTCAAATCGTGCCATGAACTTGGAGGCTATTCGTATCTTTTCGTTTGTCTCTCCGATGTTTAGAATGAAGAGCCCGTCTGGGCGGACTCTGAAAATGTACCTTTCCATATCAACTGTCTTGATCCTCGTTCCAATGTGCAGACCGGCCGCTAGTAATTCTTCGAGAGATAGGAGAAGGTTTTCGGCTCTCGGTATTGCTTCTCTCTCGTCAAAATCCTGAGCCTCCATTCAATATGACCTAGGCTAGTTCGCTCCGTCGTTTGGCGGTCACTTGAGGATACTTTAGGAACTCGTCGATGATTTCGACGTGTGTTATCAGCATTCTCCGACAGCAGTATCTTCTGATTCCCAGCTCGTCGAGAACTTTCTGCGGCTTGTCGCCCGCACGTACTCGCTGGTTGAAGGTCTCCCACTTGTCAGCAATCTGTTTGCCACAGGTGAAGCATCTAATGGGTATTATCATTCTTTTGTTGTCACCTGTACGATTTCTGTTTTCTACGTCTTGCGCTGGGTCCACCGAACTTCTTGGGTTCTGTGACCCGCTGGTCTCCGGCGATCATGACTCTGTCGAAGGCCATGAAGCTCTTTCGAAGTTCGCTACTCTTCGTCCATCCAGCCAGTGCCCGAGCGATGGCTATTCTCACCGCCTCGGCTTGACCCATGAATCCCCCGCCTTCAACGTTAACTCGGATGTCGACCTGCTTTGACCTGTCGCCCGCGATCATGAGTGGCTCCTGGATTTTCATCCTCGCGACCTCAGGTGATAGGTAGTCGAGTGAGAGGTCGTTGACGTAGATTCTTCCTTTTCCGGGCCTGACTACTGCTCTTGCGACCGCAGTTTTTCTCTTTCCGGTTTCCAGTGCGAGTTTCTTTTTCTCGCTCACTCTACGTAGCCTCCGATCTCTTCGGATAATTTGGCGACAGTAATGTATGGGACCCTTAGCTTGGATGCTTCCGCGTCTGAGATCCTCGTTCCAGGTCGGTCGCGGTATTCATCTGGTGTTCCGATGTAGACGCGGATCCGATGGAAGGCTTGCTTTCCCGAGGGCTTTTTCCAAGGGAGCATTCCACGAATAACTCTGCGGACATAGCCGTCCGGCTTTCGCGGATGGGTTGGACCCCTCTCCAAGGTTCCCAGTGTTCTAGTTTTCAGTTTCTGTTTAGCCCGGGCGACGACTCGCTGTTTCGTTCCGGAGATTATTGCGCGTTCCGCGTTTAGCACGACCACCCGGTTTCCGTTGAGGGCCTTCTTGGCCACGTAGCTCGCCATTCGTCCGAGGATAAGGTTGGAAGCGTCGACGATCTCTTCCGGTTGAGTGGTTGTCTCGGGCTTTTTCATTTGTCGGCTACTGCTCCTAGT
>WNFX01004814.1_pt1 | contig 13155 bp, 14 predicted proteins | sample 5400111 | NCBI WGS metagenome assembly WNFX01 (sample SAMN13153363, study PRJNA577476) | soil metagenome | isolation source: 40 cm soil or saprolite under grassland replicate 1 | place: USA:California | collected 2016-06-15
GGTATAGCGACCGATCACGAAGGCATCGCAGTTGGTGCCGCTGCCACTGCAGCGCGGCAGCGCAATTTTGGCGAGCAGATCTACATCCTGTACGGACACACTACCGAGCACACCACGATCCTGCGCGGTGGCAGCGACATTGATGCTGCCCGCTCCCGGCGCCACGCTCCAACTGGCCTGGCTATCGAGCACTGTCCAGGACCCACCCAGATCAGCGGTCCCCCAGCCGTTACTCACGGTACGATTGAAACTGTCCGAGGCGATCACGGAGTCGGCCCTTACTGGGGCAATCGAGAACATACCCCTTATAAGGACAACCAGCAAAAGACTCATACTGGCAAAGGCTACCAGGAAGCGCAGCCATTTCCCCGTGATTGTGGCAGGTATGAACAAACGTTGATACCGCTTGAACATATTGGCCTCCCCATAGTTTTCGTTTCAAACAAAAGAAACGTAGATTTTTACAATGTAACGTAGCGCCACAATGAGGGATTCGGGGGGTAAAAATCCCTTTCACATGGTTGAATAGTAGTAGTTTTTCAACTGAATCAAACTGAACGATTGCTTAGGAGCTTACAATCTTTTCCCACCTCAAAAAGTGTAACCTATATTTGTTAAAGTTGTCAAGTAATCGAATCGCCTTTACAAAAGAATGTACACTTCATATGATACCTGTTCGTCAGAAGGGCTAATATGAGCACATATTATACGGGGAAGCGTGCGCAGCATTACAACACACGCTGGCATACCTACACCGCGAGAACGCTCGAGGAGACAAAGGCGATCATTGATTTTGGTGCGCTGCGTTCTGTCTCTGAACGGCTAGGACGCAGGCCACAAGTACTGGACGTGGCCTGTGGGACCGGTATTTTACTGAAGCAGCTGCTCATTCAGGTACCCAATATAGAAGCATATGGGGTAGACGGGAGTGAGGATATGCTCATACAGGCACGTATGGCTCTGAAAGGCCAGTTGCACGTGCATTTAGAGCGCGCGCAGATCGGTACAGTGGAGACAGCGAATCTCCCATACGCGCTAGAGACCTTTGATCTCATCACCTGTACGAATGCGCGGCATGACATACCAGAACCACCGGGCATGTTAGCAGGGTTGAAGAAACTGCTGGCACCTGGGGGACAACTGGTGTTGGAAGATTTCGCTCCGCGTGAGCCTCGTCTCTTCTGGGCAGCTTTCGAATGGCTGTTGCAGCACTTTGAAGGGAACAGAGTACACGCGTATACCTTGAATGAAGCACTGTCGCTTTGTGAGCAAGCGGGACTGCACGTTGTTGGAGAGAAAGGGTTCATCATAGACTGGTTGTGGCACGGCTGGGTGTTGAGTATATACAGAACTACCCCGATCACAATCTCATCACAATCTGATTAACCGAGCAATACATAACACCTGCTAGCTAACCTATGGTAAAATGGCGAAAAGGTTATTGGGCATTGATTGTAAGAACACTGTGCGCCAATTACCCTGAAGAAGCCTTTCCGAGGCTTCGATGGATATTCAAACTGATACCTGGATAGCGTTTATTTTTAGACATACCAGGTATCTATTTACCAACGTTCACTGGATAAGGAGTTACTGTATGCACCTGAAACTTGATGCCCTTGCCGAAAAGGGCTTTGTTGTATTGCGCGATTACGATGGTCCACCCGTTCCCAGGGAGGAATGGATGAGCCTTGAGTATATGGACTGGAAAAGTGGCGGTGACACGAACTTTGCACCCATCGCTTCAGCACTGGGTGAAATGGAATGTGCGGGCTTCTGGGATCACGGTAAGCCCGACAAGGATGGTATCTGGACAAAAAATGTATCTATTTGCCCAACACTGGTAAAATGGACAAAAAACGTAGGTGCTAATTATGGGCGTGTGCGCATCATCAAGCTCAACCCAAATACATACGAGGAGGCTGTTCATAACCTGCACCTTGACGATAATAACCGTCTTAATCCCGATGGTGAAGGCTGGGTAGTGCGCGCCTGGCTTGAACTTTCCGATGATCCAAACTCGTATATGATTTTACGCGAAGACAAGGATGATCCCTCAACAGAATCGCGTATTTCGATGCCGCGTAATCGCCAGATCGTGATTGACTCACAGCGTTTATGGCATGCCGCCTGGCATCCTGGACCTGAGCCGCGCTATGCTCTGATTGTTTCGTTCGAGAGTAGTGAGGACCTTGATCGCTGGATTAAAAGCCAGATGCCTCAAACATCTGAGGTTCGCTAAGAGGTGAATGCCCAGGGGTAACCTTCACTAGCGCGAACTTAAGGCCAGGGCGACCGCAAGGATCTCCCCTACTATCCATAAAGAACCCTCTTGCCAAGGCCGTGTATAGTAGGGGCGGGGCTTCTCCTATCATCTCGCCTGACTGCGCAGCAGTAGACGCGCCAGCGTCGTTGGCGAGATGGATTGGTGCCAGCCCCCGCCCTGTTGAGGCGATCCAGAGGGTTGCCTCAGGGGCATTAAGAATGGAGCGTAATCAATCCTCTTTGGGCGGCCAGCGAGACCGCCTCGGTGCGATTGGTTGCTCCTAACTTGCCCATGATTGAACTGACGTGGAATTTTGCGGTACGCTCGCTGATCGTCAAATGCGCAGCGATCTCTTTGTTGGGCATACCCTGAGCGAGTAGAGCCAGCACTTCAAGTTCGCGTTCTGTCAGCGTCTCATAGGATGCGCTGTGCTGCATAGCGGGAGGACGTAATGTATTCTGTTGACCCACATGCCTCAACAATTTAGAGGCTATGACAGGTTGAAGCAGAGAACCACCCTGCATCGTCACACGAATGGCATTGAAGATGTCTTCGCGAGGCGCACCTTTGAGCAAATAACCATTGGCTCCGGCTTCCAACGCGGCGATGATGCGCTCGTCGTTATCAAAAGCAGTGAAGACTATAATACGCGGGCGGAACCGGTCTCCCTTACCAGGATCCAGGCGCAGGTGTTGGCGCAAACGACGAATGGTTTCGACTCCATCCATGACAGGCATTTCGAGGTCGAGCAAAAGGATATCGGGCTGCAATTCCAGTGCCAAATGCAGAGCTTCATCACCACTGGCAGCTTGCTCTGGAGTTCCAATCACTTCGAAATCAGGTTGAGTTTCCAGGACAGCGCGTAGTCCTTCACGCACAATAGGATGGTCATCAGCCAGTAAGATACGGATCATCTTTTTCCTCGCCCTTCTTCTCCTTTCGACTTGCCTGACTGCGAAGCAGTTGCCGCTCGTTCTGACTGAGCGTCAGCTAGCTGCGCAGCAGCGTTGTCAGAACGGGTAAGAACTGACGCGCGAGCGTCGTTGGCAAGGCGGGTAGGTGCTTCCAGCGGAAGACAGGCAGCAATGCAAGTACCCGCTCCTGGTTCGCTCGAAATGCAAAGTGTGCCACCAAGTAATTTCACGCGCTCACTCATGCCTGTTAAGCCAAAGTGTTCCACTTTTGAACTTGTCAATGAATTTGTCGCTTGAGTCACCTCGTCGGGAAGAAAACCACGACCATCGTCCTGCACATAAAGACAGAGATTACTATTCTCAATAATAAGGGAAAGCGAAATATGCTTCGCTTGAGCATGCTTATATGCGTTGGAAAGTGCCTCCTGTGCGATCCGATACACACCTGCTTCTAATCTTGGGGAGAGAAGTGGAAACTCGTTGACTGGCACATAGTGATAGTCGATCTCGATTCCTTCCTGCGCTGTTTCCTGTATGAGTGCCCCTAAAGCTTCAGGCAATGTGCGATCTTGCAAAGAAGCAGCGCGCAGGTCGATCACAGAACGACGCGCTTCTTCAAGATTTTTGCGAGCAAGGCTGAGAGCGCGGCGAATAGCATCCTGAGCGCGTTCTGGATTGGAGCTTGCAAGCGCATCGGCAGTTTCAAGTTGAAGAGTAATTGCCGCCATACCCTGGGCGAGAGTATCGTGGATCTCGCGCGCCAGGCGGTTACGTTCTTCGATAGTTGCCAGGCGCGTCGCTGCCTGGGTATGCTCGGCTGAGATTCGAGCACGTTGAATGGCAAGTCCAATCTGGTCGCCAATGATGTGCAGCAGTTGCAGTTCTTCTGCTGCAAGCTCGCGCCAGTCTTCGCTGGCGACATTCAATACTCCAATGGGCGTATCTCCCGCATAGATAGGCACACTGGAATGAAAACGCAATCCTAGTGAGGATGGGTCATTCTCGCGTTCGGCATTCTTTAGACGGCTACAGCGCAAGACGTTGATGTTAGCGGCGCCTTCGAGATCGCCTTCGAGGAAGGTATCAAGACAAAGACAGGTACCGGTCATACGCTGGGGATGATTAGCAAGATACGGTGGCAAAGACTGCGCTGCCGCCAGGTAAGGCCTATCCCGTTCGTCGAGCAACCAGACCCAGCCGGTTTGCAATCCAAGCAGTTTAGTGACCTGCGCGAGTACTTCTTGCAATGCTTCATGCACATCAATTTTACGATTGAGATGGCCTGCGATGGCATAGAGTACCGCCAGGTCACGATTTTCACGTAACAAGGAGTCCGATTCTTGATGATCGGGGTGTGTTACATGATCCGGCGATGCTTTATCTCCTGGAAGATGGCTCGTTGTGCCGGGATCACGATCATCTTTTGTGATGTTGTCTTGTTGGGTTGTCATAACACTATTGTATAACGGGAGCGTGCGGTAGTCCAGCACGCTCCCGTTATACAGCGACTTCCGAGCGCACGCCCATCACCGCTAGCCGTAGATAGGTCTCGATCCAGGCTGCTAAACTGTCAGGAAGACCCTCACTTTGCTGATGAAAATCCATCTGCATCTTTCGTAAAGTGAACTTGTCGAGATAGTGGACGTTTTCAGAGTAGTTTTTCATGAGGTTTTGTGCTATTCTCTTAATAGAAGGACATACTATCCACTGATTTGCTCTTAGGGAAGAGTATGACATACAACCCATCCTACTCAAAAGTCATTAGAAGCCATTAAGCCGGGATCTTTTCAGAACGGAAGGCGAGGCCATGACCAACCGTGTAGGCCAAGCATTTGGCAACTATCAGCTCATGCGCCTGCTGGGGCGAGGTCAGTTCGCTGAGGTCTACCTGGGCGAGCATGTGCACCTGGGGACCCAGGCGGCCATCAAGGTCCTGAATGGGCCACTGGAAAGCCGTGACAGGGAAGGCTTTCTCACGGAAGCACGCACCCTCGCCCGCCTACGGCACCCGCATATCGTACGGGTGCTGGATTTTGGCATCGAGGAAGCCACACCTTTTCTGGTGCTGGACTATGCCCCAGGTGGCAGCTTGCGCACACTTCACCCCACAGGGACAAGGCTCCCCCTCGCCACGGTCGTCTCCTATGTTACTCAGATGGCGGAAGCCTTGCAGTATGCGCATCATGCACACGTGATCCACCGCGACCTCAAGCCCGAGAACCTGCTCGTGGGGCAGCATCAGGAGGTCTTGCTCAGCGACTTTGGCCTCGCCATCCTGGTTCGGAGTACGTACTACCAGCAGACGCAAGAGGCGGCAGGCACCCTCGCCTACATGGCCCCCGAGCAGATTGAGGGCCATCCCTGTGCGGCCAGTGACCAGTATGCGCTCGCGGTGGTGGTCTACGAATGGCTCTGCGGGCGCCGTCCGTTTGAAGGCTCAGTGAACGAAGTGATGGTACAGCACCTGAGTATGGCACCACCACCCTTGCGCGAGCGGGAACCGATGATCTCCGCCGAGGTGGAGCACGTCGTGCTCAAAGCGCTGGCCAAAGACCCCAAAGCGCGCTTTGCCCGGGTCGAGGACTTCGCGCATGCACTGCAAGAGGCCAGCAGGAGCGAGGCTGCTGGACGCACCCTGCCAACAGCTTCCTCGCTTGCCCCAGTCCAGGTCCAAGATCGCTCCTTCCCTCCACTGCCCACGCTGCTCACCACCCTCATCGGACGCGAGCAGGAGGTGACCGCCGCGTGTGCCCAGCTTGTCCGTCCGGAGGTGCGCCTGCTGACTCTGCTGGGCACCGGGGGCATCGGCAAGACGCGCTTGAGCCTGGAGGTGGCCAGAGCGATGCAACCCCACTTTGCCGATGGGGTCTACTTCGTGCACCTGGCTTCCATCGGCGACCCCAGCCTCGTGGTGCCTACCATCGCCCAGGTGCTGGGCATCCGTGAGAGTGGAGCGCAGCCGCTCTTCGCGCAGGTGCGGGAGGCGCTGGGCAGCAGGCACCTGCTCCTGGTGTTGGACAATGTCGAGCAGGTCGTGGCGGTGGCTCCCCAATTGGAAGAGCTTCTTTCGGCCTGCCCTCAGCTCAAGCTCCTGGTCACCAGCCGGGCCCTACTGCACCTGGGAGCCGAGCACGTCTTCCCGGTGCCGCCACTGGCATTGCCAGACCCAACCTGGCTCCCCGGGGAAGAGCACCTGGCCGACGCTGCGGCCGTAGCCCTCTTCGTCGAGCGTGCCCGTGCCATCCAGCCGAGCTTCCAGCTGACGACAGCCAATGCGCGCACTGTGGCCGAGATCTGTGTGCGGCTCGAGGGCCTGCCGCTGGCAATTGAACTGGCGGCGGCCCGCATTCGCCTCTTGCCACCTCAGGCCCTCCTGGCCCGCCTCTCGCAGCGCCTGGCTGTGCTTACCGGTGGCGCCCGCAGCCTGCCGGAGCGCCAGCAGACGCTGCGCAACACGCTCAAGTGGAGCTATGATCTCTTAGAGGAAGAAGAGCGCCGGCTCTTCAGGTGGCTCGCCGTCTTCGTGGGTGGCTGGACCTTGGAGGCGGCAGAGGCTGTGTGGAAGGCTGGCCTGGAGCCAGAGGCTGCTCTCTTCTCCCCATTGGATGCCGTGGCATCTCTGCTGGACAAGAGTTTGTTACTGCAGGTCGAACAGGAGGGGGAGCCGCGCCTGCAGATGCTGATGACGGTGCGCGAGTATGCGCTGGAGTGCCTGGCCAGCAGCGGGGAGATGGAGGTCGCCCGCCAGGCTCACGCTATCTACTACTTGGCGTTGGCGGAGGAGGCGGGGTCCGAGCATGGAGGCTCACAGCAACAAGCCGTGTGGTTAGAACGGTTGGAGCGGGAGCATGATAACCTGCGAGCAGCGATGCGGTGGTTTCTAGAGCAAGGAGAGGCCAGGCAGAGCTATGAGCTGGCCTTGCAGTTGGGTGGAGCACTCCGGCGGTTCTGGCTGGAGCACGGTCACTGGAGTGAAGGCCAGAGCTTCCTGAGGCAAGCACTGGTGGGAAGCGAAGGCATCACGGTGCCTGTGCGTGCGAAAGCACTGAGCGCTGCTGCGCACCTGGCTCTCAAGCAGGGGGTTTATGCTCAGGGAGGAGCACTGGCTGAGGAGAGCCTGCTGCTGTACCGGGAACTGGGAGACACCGCAGGCATCGCCTTCTCCCTCTATCTGCTGGGCAACGTCGCCTGGTTGAAGGGCAACTATGCAGCAGCCCGCTCGCTGACAGGGGAGGCCTTGGCATGCTGGAGGGAGGTAGGCGACCAGGAGAACGCGGCCTGGTCCCTCTTTCACTTGGCGATTCTGACCATCGAGCAAGGCGAGTATTCGAGAGGACATGCCTTGTTCGAGGAGACGTTAAGGATGCACAGGGAACTGGGGAACAAGAGGGGTATTGCCGCCTCGCTCCTCCGGTTGGCCTGGGTCAGCTATTATTCTCAAGGCGATCCGTCGACAGAACGCTCACTGCTCAAAGAAGGTCTCGCGCTCTTTAGAGAGTTGGGCGATAAGGAGAATATTGGTGATTCGTTAAACACCTTAGGATGGGTGGTTCTCCAGCAGGATGAGACTGCCATGGCGCGTTCCCTGGCGGAGGAAAGCATAGTGCTCTTCAGAGAGTTGGGCCCGCGGCAGGGCATAGCCGAATCGCTCTTGCTTCTAGCAAGGGTAGCCGCTCTCGAGGGGAACTATGCGGCAGCCCGTACCCTCTACGAGGAGATCCTAGCGCTCCTCAGGGAAGAAGGCGACAAGTGGGACATCGCCTTTGGTCTGGAAGGCCTGGCAAGCGTGGTCGCAGCACAGGGCGAGCCAGCGTGGGCGGCACGGCTCTGGGGTTCGGCGGAAGCCTTGCGCGAAAGTATCGGAGCACCCATGCCACCGGTCGAGCGTGCTCCCTATGAGCGTGCAGTTACGGCTATCCACGCCCACCTCGGGGAGAAAGCCTTTGCCACGGTCTGGGCCGAGGGACGCGCCATGACGCCGAAACAAGCCCTTGCTGCAAAGGGACAAACACTGATGCCGACAGCTCCCCCGACCCCAACAGCCACCCCAGCGGCTCCCGCGGCCAAGCTGCCGGTCACCTATCCTGACGGGCTGACCGCCCGCGAGGTCGAGGTGCTGCGGCTGCTGGCTCAAGGACTGAGCAATGCGAAGATCGCCGAACAACTCGTCCTCAGTCGTGGCACCGTCAACTGGTATTTGACCACCATCTACAGCAAAATCGGGGTCTCCTCGCGCAGTGCGGCCACCCGCTACGCGATGGAACACCAATTCGCCTGACCATTGGCACGCTTTTCTGCGGTGGTTCTCTGCCCTGTCTCCCAGCGGTTCCATCACCTGCAAGGTGTCTGACCCCGCAGTTCTCTCCTCACTTGGCACCCGTGCTCCTCACGTTCCCTGCCTGTTTGTCACTGCCAGTGAAGGTGATCGGCGTAGCCCAGCAGCCGCTCCATGATGTTGCGGCGCAAACGAGCGAGTTCTTGCACATCGCTGAATGCTTCTGGACAGCAGCGGACAATCTCTTTCGGTGTGAGCCCACAGTGAAAGAGCAAGTAAGCGGCCTGCTGCTCACGCTCATCGGGAAGCAGGCGCTGGATGCCTTCCCACACCGCCTGTCCCTTGTCGTGGCCTTGCACGTGCGATGCTCTTGGTTCAGCAGGCTCCGGCAATGGCACCCTCCTTGATTGGGAGGAGGCTCTCATGGCATCGAGAAGTGTACCATGCAGACTCGCGCGTAAGTAGCGCAAGGTCGTCGCCAAGTCCTGACATGCCATCTCTTCGCCCCTGGCTGTCGCCTGCCAGAAGCGAGCAAATGCCTGAGCCACGTAATGCTCCTCACTGTCCAGCCGATAGGCCACCTCTTTCTGAGGATGGCTCTGCAGCCAACCGAGCATCGTCTCATGGAAGCACTGCTCCACGGCTCCCCGAGCAACGGCATCGCGTTGCACCGTCGCACGCCGGAAAAGCTCGACGCAGTACCGCGCATCGGAAGACTCTCCGCGGCGATAGGTGTTGACCTCGCTCAGGCAGTGCTCTGCCAGTTCAGAGACGCTCAGGGTGTGTAGTGAAGATTCTGAAGGTGTAGTAAATGCCATATGGAAGTTCCTTTCTTATGCTTTCTCTTCAGCCTCTCTCTTACGCTTTCCGCTCGACCTCCAGGAAGCCGATGCTGTTGTGCTCTTCGGTGAAGAGGTGCAGAGGTGCCACCTGCTCGTCTGGCAAGATCTCAGCCACCTGACCCTCGAAGTGCCTGGCATCCTGAAGGTTTGTTAGCGCCTCGTCGAGAAAGCGTGTGCTATTAATGTTGGTAGTAGTCATGTGTTTGCTCTTTGCAAGAGCGTGAATGCTTACTGCTCAGAGTATAGCCAGCGGCAAGTGAAAACACATCTGCAGAATTAAAGGAATTGGTGTTGGATTTGTGCGTGGTTGAATGGGTGCGTTTCAAAGACGACCCTATAATTCTATAGGATCGCCCTCAAACATGACTGTTCCAAAATCCTGTAATGCTACAGGTGACTTTCCCCCTACTCATAGGTACACTATGAGCAGTGGTTCAAGATGATGAGTAAACCACGATGAAAGACACAGGAAACATTCGAGATATACCAAGGGAAAGGAGCACATCCATGTTCAAACTTGCACTACGCTACGCCCTCCCTGCCCTGGCGACTATCGGTTTCGGCATCTGGCAGCTTCCGCACATACCGCATGCACTCTCTGCCCTGGCGACCATCGGCATCTGGCTTCCGCGCTAAGACCGTATTCAGTCCATGACTCAGGAGTAGTTCACCTAGACAAAAGAAAGGAGCACACCCATGCTCAAGCTTGCAGTGGGCTACGTCAGCTACGCAGCCTCCATGCTGGCCAGCCTCGGCTTCAGCGCCCTCAACTAAGCCAGTGTGGGATGCTGCTTCCGACTGGGCGGGCTGGAGGGGGATTGACCTGCGCAAGCTCGCCTCGCACTATGTGGCTGGATGCGGACGACAACCGTTAGCTGCTCCGCTCTCCACGAAGCACACCAGGAGTGTCTGGGCAAGAGACCATGAGAAACGGACTGCTTGCCCATTCACGCTCCTGGTGCCTTCTCACTTGTCTGGTTCTTCTCACTCGGGAAAGGAGGGTCCTATGCTTGAAACGGGGTTTGCCCAATTGCGCTTCGCCGCCTCCATCGTCTTCGGCACACGCCTCTCGCTGCACTCGCTCGAACGGCTCATCTCCTCGCTCCAGGAGACGCGACGCGAATTTGGGGTCCTGGGTGCGGAAGGAAGGGACCTGCTGGCTGGCCCAACGCTCGATGAGGAGAGCCGGCGCACCTTCCAGTGATGACAGCCCTACCTGTACTTCATGGCAGGAACACTGAATTCTGAAATGATCTCTTCATCAGGAAAGGAGCTACTCGCCCGTACAAAGGCAGAGAAGAGACGCGCAAAAGCAGGCTCAATAGTGTAAATCTCTTCTGGGTGACTTTGCGCGGCCATGACGAAGCGATAGCCGAACACTTCAAGTAACTCCGGGATGCCATCCTCGGCACAACCAGTGATACATACGCCTTGACCCGGGTCTTTGATGGCCTGGTGATGAAGGCTATTGACCTGTACTTCTCGCGTGCCCAGAATTTTTTCCATGCGGCTACCGGGTTCAATAGCGATATGATGCGCAAGGTGAGTGCGTGGCAAATGTCGATGTGAGTGCGCTATGCTGTCGGGATACTGGGCGCTAATGTCCTGGTAAAGGCTTCCTCCCAATACTATATTGATGAGTTGCATGCCACGACAGACACCCAGTACCGGTAAATCTTCCTTAAGCGCCCAGGACGCCAGGGTCATTTCGAATATATCAAGCTCCAGATCCGCTTCTTCAGTTAGTGGATGAACTTCTTCTCCATAGTGGCCTGGATGCAGATCTATACCTCCTGGTAACAACAGTCCGTCCAGGCGTGAGAGGAGAGCAGTGAGTGCGCTGAGATCATTGAGCATAGGAATAAGAATGGGAACACCACCAGCACTCTCCACAGCATGTACATAAGCACGATTATTGGCATAGATGGGTCGTCCCGTTTCCGCACGAATGATTGCGTGGCACGGTATTCCAATAAGTGGATGCATTTAAGATTACTCCTAACGATATAAATTTTTCTGCTAGAAAGCCTTGATTAAACTGTAATACCCATATGCATTCAGACGATTAAATGCAAGGAGAGATAAAAAATAAGCGGAACGCTCTTTGATGCGTTCCGCAGTAATAGTAATGAGCGATTTTAGGAAACGAAACACATCATTTCGCGTGCAAATCCAAGAAGCTCCAGCCATAACTGGAGCTGCATAATCACGAGTAATGGATGTGCCTGGAATGGGTATCGTTTCATGTTGTTCCCTTTGCGCAGTGTCGATAGTTACGACACTGGTATACTTCTATCATATGACCCATGTCAAGTTTGTTAGGACTTTTTTGCCTGTTCAGTTGCCAAAGAAGACATCCCACCACTGCTGCCAGAAGTTTGGGGGGACTGGTGGACTGGCAGGGTGAGCAGTACTTTGCTGTTGCTGTTGATTGGAACTGATTACGACCACGGGACGCTCTCCTGGGCGAATGTAGCCCAGTTCTTGACGAGCCTCGCTTTCAACGACAAAAGGGTCTGCATAGTGGTTAGCCTGTTGTGCCAGGCTATCGTGATAAGCTTGCAGTTGTCGTATTTGCTGCTGTGCTTCCTGAATATGTTGCATCAACAAGCTATTTGACCATGCTTGCGCCAGGGAGCCGAGCAGAAATGCAATGCAGACCAATCCTGTGGCCCAGATGATGGTTTGTGTGAACAAGGAGCTACGCCGGGCACGTAGTCGACCGGTGGTTTCTTCTAAACCAATGGCTCGGGTGACGAGGGACCCGCTATCATTTGTACCTGCATGAGATGACGATCTATGTTGCTGCTCCTGCACACAGCCTCCTTGTAACCTGTGGATTATTGTTTGCTATATTTAACACTACTCGAAATATACAGTTACGTCAAGGTGATGTACTGCTTTCTCGGCTACAGCGGCGCGACAAATGAGGATGCAAGACTCCGCTCCTTGCTCCCTCATTTGTCGCTACTAGCGCAGATGTAGAACCAACAGACCCATCAGGTCGAACCCAACCATGATAAGCATGAAAGCAATGGCCATGCGAAGCATAGCTTGTCTTAATGTGTAGCCAAAGAGTTTGAGACGAGCTAAGAGGCTCTGCTGCTTTACAGCAGTGTATGTTGGAGATAATACAGACAAGCTATCGGTAAGCGGAATACTCAGACGTCTAAGTTGTTTATTGACTGCCAATACACGATCACTGATGGCTTCTTCAAATGAAGTGTGAAGTTCCTCTTCGTTGGGCTGTGCGTAAGTCGGGCACAAAACTGCCAAAGGAGTGGTTGCGTACATATCTTCCAGAGTTGCTGTTCCGGTAACATTGCAGAGAATATCCAGTCCCGTCTCAGACGGATACAATATACTGTTCATCGTCTGTACCCTCCTTGTTATAGAATTCTTTTCTCCACTAAGCATAGCGGAAAAGAATTACAGGCACATGGGTCATGTGACATATTTTGTATACTCATCAAACATCATTTGAACGGAAGCGATAACAGTATTTAGTAGTTTGTTGTCGTTTGACTCATAAGTTCGCCAAAACTGGGAGATATGCGTCAGAAGAAGAAAATGGCGAGGATATGGATCTTACGCACCTTTGCTGATAGTGGAAAGAAACACTTACGTTGGAAACGTGCCGATGTGCTCCGCAAGCCAAACAGCTTTTTCGACCTTCTCTGATCAGTTGCTCGAATCAGCAAACTTGCGTAAGATTCAACTTATGAGTCAAACGACAACAAACTACTAAATACTGTTATTGCTTCCGTTCAAATGATGTTTGATGAGTATACAAAATATGTCACATGACCCATGTGCCTGTAATTCTTTTCCGCTATGCTTAGTGGAGAAAAGAATTCTATA
>WNFX01007533.1_pt1 | contig 13153 bp, 13 predicted proteins | sample 5400111 | NCBI WGS metagenome assembly WNFX01 (sample SAMN13153363, study PRJNA577476) | soil metagenome | isolation source: 40 cm soil or saprolite under grassland replicate 1 | place: USA:California | collected 2016-06-15
AATCACTTCTTCAACCGGTTCCGAATAGAATACACTCGACTGTACTCTGCCTAGTGTTCTTCAATCTTGAAGTAGCATAAGCAGCCCATCCGGGTTCGAGATTGGATGAATCAACGACTCACTGTTCAGGTCTCAACTGGTCTCGCATTCGGCCCCATCGGAATAATCTGGGCGTTTCTCCCGATCCACTTGCGCTCGCTCGGTGCCTCCTACCTTCTCATCGCACTCGTCTCACTGATTCCAGCGCTCGAGACCATAGGACTCTCACCAGCATGGGGCGGCATTCTCGACAAGACCGGGAGAGGAAACAAGATTCTACTCGTCTCACTTCTTGTACAAGGGGTCGGATTCTCACTCTTCCCATTCCTGAAAAGCCCCGAAGAGTTTGTTCTCGTAGTGTCTCTGATGGGGCTCTTCTCGTCAAGCTTCATTCCCATCTACGGCGCAATGGCCACTCTGTCCAACCGACAATATGGACGAGCAATCGGTGGATTCTGGACAGCTGCATTACTAGGCTATGCAACTGCAACACTCATTGGGGGGATTCTCTACCAGTATGAATCTGTCAACTCTCTCTTCCTCTTGGGAGCGATCTACGGCTATGTGGGCACCCTCGTCGTATTGCTTGCACCAAAAGACGCGTTAATCCTGAAGAGATCCTTGGATATTTCGAGAGGCTATTGGGGACTGCTGAAACAGAGGAACATAGCTATTCTCTGCCTTCTCTCGATAACCGTACTTGTGTCAACGTCAGCATTCAACAGCTTCTTCACCGTATACCTGGTCGATGTTCTCAACGGGTCACGGCTGACAGCCGGGCTAGCAGCTACAGGAACAACAGTGCTTGGTGTCTTTGCTTACCGGATAGTCGGGCCGCTCAACGACAAGGTGGGAAGAAAACCAGTCTTCATGCTCGGTGCGGCAGGGTACGCAGTATACTTCACGATCATATACTTCGTGACGAATGTGGTTGTTGTCACTGTTCTCTGGATTCTGCCAATCTATCCGTTAGTGCAGTCGGCCGCGGCCGCGTTAATGTCAGACTACACTTCAGCGGCGGACCGGGGCAAAGGCCTCGGCTTACTAGAATCCGCAATCAGTCTAGGCGGTGGGCTGGGACCCTTGGCAGGCGGCTTGATCGCTGATGCGGCTCAGCTTCAAGCGGTCATTATCTTCTCACTCGTCATCGCACTCGTCTCGGTTGCATCTTCTCAGATCTTTCTGAAGGAGAAACCGAGAATTACTGTTCCCAGTTCGATCTAATCTGGGACATACTCATCATGATCCGGCCCTAGGCTACTTTGTAGATGAGCCAGTTGCGATCTTTGAAGTTGATGAGCCGATAGTCGCCTTTCAACTTCTTTCCCTTGAGTAGCACGTGGTACTTTCGCGGTTCCCTTAGCTCAAGGATGTAGGTGCCCTTGTCCCACACCTTGACGGTCCCAGCTCCATACTCTCCCTCTGGGATCGTCCCCTCGAAGTCAAAATAGCTCAATGGATGATCGGGCACTTGGACCGCCAGTCGTTTGATGCCTGGCTCTGTCGGTGGACCCTTTGGCACTGCCCAGCTCTTCAGAACCCCATCAAGTTCAAGCCGGAAATCCCAGTGGAGTCGGGTGGCATCGTGTTCTTGAACCATGAAGCGAAGGCTTCGTGCCAAGGCTAGACTGTTTCTTGTCCTATGGTTGCTGGAACTTAGGCTTACCTAGATCATTCCCGAACTTCTCAACTCGAGTGAACAAGATCGTCGATAGCATCGCACAACCGAGAGCTCCGATAACGTATGCCGCAACCCCTACGTTGGGGTCAAGAAACAAGACTAGGTTGCTGGCTGGTCCAAAACCGGCTGCTCCGCAAATTGAGACATTCAACTCCACAATCTGAGAATTGGTCGAGAGAACGATTAGCGTGAGATACACGTCTGCGGCGACCAGCGCGAGCGGAACCGTAAATATCCAGCCGTCAACCCGAGAGAACAGATTACGGAGTTCGTCGAAATCAACCTTAACGATCCAAAGACCGACAGTCGCGGATACTACTCCAACAACCGTGATCAACGAACCTCCTAACTCATCAGCCTGAAAAAGACCAGGGGTCAAGACTGTGAATGATGATATCAGTTGGCTCGAGAGAATCCAGTACAGCCCGGACCCTATCAAGAGAAGGCTCGCTCCGGGAGGGATTCTCGATTCTGCCATTATCGTACCTCACGTTGTCTTTTCGGCTCTCTTTGCTTTCACTGCGACCGCGACTTCTGTAGCCTTCGTCGCTCGTGCTTTGAGCAGGCGCATTCCGATAGACGACAGAAATGAGCTGACGAGAGTCGTTAACCCAGCGACAGGATAGAGAATCTGCGAAGCCACTCCAAGCCCGGCTCCCTCGCTGGCGACAATGAAGGAGAATTCTCCCCGGGGTAGCATTGATACTCCGACCTTGCTAGCCTGGCCTTTCGCCGCGGAGAGTTTCGCTCCAGTCCAGCACCCCCAGTATTTTCCAAGAATCGCTGTTGCAATGACTGCGAGGATCGGGAGAGTAAGAGTAAGGACGGCTCCCATGTTGATGAGCGTTCCCATCGAGACGAAGAAGAGGACAATGAAGAGGTCCTTTACTGGTCCGACTTTGTCCAGTACGAACGTAGCCTGTTTTCCTCTTATCATTAGACCCATCAGGAAAGCGCCAACCGCTGGAGAAAATCCAAGGAAGGATGAGAGCAAGGCAAAGATGAACCCGAAGGACAGAGCGAGAAGGAACGCCGTCTCCTTGTACTCCTGATCGCTCTGAGTCACACGATCAATGATCCGCGGTGCTATCCTCCAACCGAAGACGAAGATGACCGCGACAAGGAGAATTCCTTTAGCGACCAGCAAGGCGAGGTCTGAGGATGCCACTTGATTGCTGGCTGCTGCGAGGCCTGGGAGTAACAGGAGGATGAAGACGGTTGCGAAGTCTTCGATGACTGATGCTGTAATGACCATCTGAGACTCTTTGGAATGGAAACTTTTGGACTCGAGCAGTATCTTGCTCATTATCGCGGTGCTCGTCGTCGCCACGACAGCCGCCACAAATACAGCCTCTATAGTGCTGAGACCAACTAGCAGTGCAACGCCGAAGACTGAGACGAAACTAATCGTGAGTTCCACTGCGGCAAGAATGAAGAGAGGCAAGAAGATTTATCGTTCCGAGGTCTTGTACCAGTCCGAGACCGAAGGGTCCGATAATTATCCCTGCGATAAGCTGACCCAGCACTACGGGTTGCTTTATCCTTGAGAAGAGGAAGCTGAAGCCGAATGCTGCGGAAATTGCTAGTCCGAGGTTTAGCAGAAGAGAGAATTCAGGAGTCGCAGCCAAAGAACAACCCGTTACAGGACCGAGTTGATCTAGAATCCTTGGTTCTTCCAGTTTAACGAAGTGACCCCTGAGCACCAGTCCTCCGGTTCCAGTTGTCGTTCTTTGGCGTCGGAGTAGTCACGTCTCTGGTAGACGCGCTATCGCCCATGGGATTGGTGGCTGCGGGTGGAGTTATGCAGACCGTGGGAGCGTTCTTTCTATTCCTGGAACTGAGGAAGAACTCTCTCTTCTGGGCTAGGTAAGACCACTTCGGCTAGAGCAAGGCAGAGTGCCCGAGACAGATTCTTGTATATCCCTGATAGTTGTTGACAGGTGAACTAGCGCCAAATTTATGACGCATATAAGGCGCATAGAATCTTTTTCCCTAGAAAGGTAGGCCGACATCATATAGTGCAGACACAGGTGAAACTAAGCTAATACAAAGTGTGCTAGTTGTCAGTAGTCCAGCAGATTCTGAAAGATTCAAAGGGCGGCCATCAAGCTAACGCGATACAGGATACTTCTGACGGTGCTGCAACTGGACTGCGACTGCTTGGCCGTTCCGCGGAACGGCTGGAATTGGGGGAAGTCCTCGACCTATACAAGTCGGTAGGTCGCAGGAATATCGAGTACTTTGCTTGGATTCACGATGTGTATTCTTGGATCACCTTGCCCAGCGTGAGTTTTGATTGTAGAAAGGACCTCGGTGATGACAAGACCAAGCTGACGGTGTTTGACATCCTCGTAGATGACTTGGCGGATAATTATGAAACTCGAAGTTATCCTCTTCTTCAGCGGTTGGCTAACATACCTTGGCAGAGTAAAGCTGAGATATGTGAGACGGACCCGTATTTCGATGTCGGAAGAAGGATATGGGAGGATTCCATTTCCTCCTTGTCCGGCTATCCCCGATTCAACGAGTTTGAGAGGATCTTCTACTTCGATCTTCGCCAGGTACTCTCTTCGATGATGTACAGCTATCTAGGCAATACTGCCCGTATTGAGAATCCGATTGAAACAAACTTCTATTCTTCGTACGGATGTCTGGTCGAAGTTGCCATGGACATGGATCTAATGTGTTCCCCCGCGTTCGATATGAGAGAGCTAGGCCCAATGAGAACGGTTGCATGCCTGGCACAAAAAATCGCGCATGTAGGGAACATGCTGACCACGTATCCGAGCGAAGTTGTAGAGCGCGACGTGTCGTCGCCAATCATATCACTCGCGCTTAGAAAGGGGATTATTCGGGAAGACGAGCTCGGTGACAAGGCGGCCGTTCCTAAAGTTAGTAAGTTGGAATGGGTGTTCAAGAACAAGGCGTACTCTTACATCAAGAAAGTAGCGGAATATGAGAAGGAAATTCGGAGCATCAACATCCGAGGGTTTTCCAACTACCTCGTGGAGCTTATCGAAAGGTTCGAGGGTAGCAGGTCGCTCCGATAGAACCCTCGCAAGTAGAACCATTCAAGTCGCCATCGTGTTCTCCCTCAGAGAAAAGAAGGGCGGCGACATTTCGCGATAAGCTAGCGCGAAACAGTCATCTTCTTTTTGATCTCGGGAACGCTACTCCCAGCTTTACATACAAGCTCGAGGTCGAACATGTTTTCAAACGTTGACATGATTTTTGGGTCGTGAGCTTTGGAGTTCATCGAGAAGATGGCAGTGATCTTGTCTGAGATCATCAGCTCAAGGGCTTGTCGAACCAGAGAGTAAGTTCTCTCGGGTCCCAGCGTGAACACTAGGTGCGATATGTTGTCGAAGATGATGGTGAACGATGAACCTGCGTAGGCTTCAATGGTCTTGTTGAGCGCGTCAAGAAGTAAAGAGGTGTCGTAGGTTGGCAGCAAGAATAGATTCTCACTTTCCATTTTGGGATACGATACGCGTGATGTCATTACGAAGATTTTCGCGGCTGGTTGCATTTCGACGAGCGAGTAGATCATGCTATCATTCCTGGTGAAGACTACTGTCCTTTCGAAGTTGGAGGCGGTTTCTGCGAGTAACGATTTGAAGACCGGCTCGGAGTCTCCTTGCGGGTCAAACTCCAGGAGTAGCTTCCTTCCAGCAATCTCCTCGTGAGACAGTCCTACTGTTTGTGAGAAGGTGTTCATCGATTCCGAGAGATCTAAGGTCCGAATTTTCTTCTCAAGCTTAGCTAGGGACGCCTCTTCTCCTCGAAACGCGTTCGAATTGAATGCCATAAGAACGTGCAGGTTATGGTCTGGGCTCGTCCACCTTGGGTCTGTCAGATGATTGACAAACTTTTGCAGGGGACGAACGACGAAGTCATCGTAGTCTAGGACCACCCTTAGACCTTCATTGCCTAGGGTCTTTGCCTCGGTGGCAAGTTCTTGGACAATCTCAAGGGGTGTATCATCTAGTACCCCTTTTGACGGATAGGCACTTCCTAGAGGAGGAACCCTCAGAGATCCTTTCAGCATAAGTCTAGTCGCATCCACACCCTGGTGGGAAAGACCTTCGGTGACAACAGCAACATCACCGTCATGAAAGTAGATTACTCGTTCTCGGCGGTTCACTCCGTCGAGGATGTATTTCGCGATCGGACCAAATTTTTCGTCGCCAGGACCGTGGATCAGAACCATCTGGTCATAATGAGAAGCCCCCGGCGAAGACTGAAGTGAGGGGACAACGCCGAGGAATGCTTTCAGGAACGTCGGTTTACGAAAGGCTTGAACAGTAAATATGATCAGAATTACAGAGAGAAAATTTGCTGGTCCAAGAATATTCTGCCCGAATGCCAGCAGGCCAAAACCAAGAACCAAGGCCAGACTTATCACACCGAAGCTCGCCGCGATTACTCTCAGAGCGCGCCTAACCTCCCTGTCCTTTACCAGGGCTCGGCGTCGTGAGAGGACGGCGAGAGGGTAGGAGGTGAAGGAAACGACTACACCTAACCCAATTCCTACCAAAAGAACTGATACTGTGGAGGAGGGCAGTGTAGTATTGTCAAGAGGATACGAGGCCTGAATTGACGTCGACGAAATCGCTAGCGGGTCCGTCCAACCATCGATGAATGCAACAATCATGGGCAGTAGATATAATGCATAGGCGAGAAATATGGGACGAAATGGCCTTGAGATGAGTCTCTTTGGTGAGAGCGTTTCAGGATAAACGTATAGTTTTGTCGCAACGTAGCCCCATATGATCGCGATCAGAGATCCAGAGGTCACAATTCCTTGAATTGAGAGTCTCTGCAATGCTGGTGCAGTTGAGGCCACGAGAATTAGGTCTCCCGTTGGAAACGCGAGAAATGTGAGATAGATAGCAATGAAATAATCTTTGTACGATTGGAAATACGATAATGAGTTCCTTGAAAGAAAAACTATCATCAAGGCGTCCGCTATGATCGCGGCGGCGTCCAAAGTAGCGTCTATGTATGGTACCGTGTTCCCTGGCCTCTAGGCAAGACGTATCCCAGCGTCTCCAGTAGCTGGCGTGATACCCTCCTTGCGGAGCCAACACTATCTCAAACTGGTTTGAATGACGTTACTTGCGGAACGGCTAGTAAGTGACAGTCTACGCTACGTCTGGCAGACCAAGGGACTTTGAGGCTGTTTTGAGGTCTCTCATGCGGCTTCGAATAGTGACTTCAGAAACTCCAGCTGCCTTTGCCAGGTCACGCTGCATGACCATGGAGCCTCGTATTCTGGCTGCGAGGTCCAGCGCCGCTGCTGCCAACCCGTCAGGGTCTTTTCCTACGTTTACCCGTAGTCTGATTGCTTCTCGCAGTATCTTTCCAGCCAGCATCTCGGTCTGTGAGTCAGCACCCGCGCGAGAGGCGATCTTCGAGACCCGTTTGAGCGGATCTTCAATCGCCATGGTAACGTCCAATGATCGTACTAGGGCTCTGTAGTAATGGGCCAGCAGCTTCCGGCTCATGCCTGAAGCTTTTGCGATCTCGCTCAGAGACCGTGGAACGTCTGTAAGTCTGCACGCGGCATAGGTTGATGCTGCCACCATTCCGTTTATCGGGCGTCCTCTAACCAAGCCCTTGTTGAGGGCTCGACGGTACATCAGAGCCGCTCGTTCGGTCACTACATCAGGAAGGTTTAGACGACCGGACAATCCTCTAAGCTGGCTCATAGCACGGGACAGATTTCTGGCCATGGAGGACCCGGCGGACGCGCGTAGCTGGGTCCGTCTGAGCCGCCAGAGCTGGAGCCTTTCGTCAGCATTGAGGTTCCGGTTTGAGGCCTGAGCTCTGGAAATTATTGTGGATAGGTTCTTGTCGAATGCGGAGAATCTTCCGGGCGGTCCCGACTGGCTTTCAAGTAGTCCCTCCTCGGTGCGCCGTGGAACTGGAGCCGCATAATTCTCTGACGGGTCTGACAATACGAAGCCGCAGTTGGTGCAGATGACTTCGCCAGTCTCAGCATCTCTTACAAGGCTGGGGCTTCCACAGTTGGGGCAGACATAGTGTCCCACCTCGTCTCGGGGTCTGGTCTTCCGACTGCTCATCATTCGTCCCTGGACGGGATAAGTCTGCTGCGTGGTCTGGGCTGAACCGATCTGGTCCTTTTCCGGAGTAACAGTGGAAGTGCCCGCCATCTCTGCCAATCTATATGGCATAGGGCCCAAATGAAGCTTGTTACTGTTTGGAGAAAACGGTCAATTTTGCCCCCCGAATACGTACCCGGTAAGTGCAATATTGGCAGGCGGGGGAGAGCCATACGAGTCACCACAGGGCTAGTCCTTATCGCAATATCGATGGTTATCGGCATAGCCTTCGTAAAACCGGTTAGTCATCTATTGAGCCTAGCTCTGGTCTTCCTTTTCTACGTCGGAATCTTGGCGATTCTGGAGGGCTCAATGTCGTTCTGCGTCCTACACGCAGCCAGAGGGACCTACGACCTGAACGAGCCCCATGGATTCGCATCGAAGAAATCAGACACCATGCAGAAGGTTGGATCCGAGGACTGGAAGAAGCTCGACCAAAGGAGGGCTTTGTGGATACATCTTGAAGCTTTGACAGGCGCGGTCTTGTTGGCTTTGCTACTTGCCCTTACCTAGGTGAGCTCCAACCGTGGGAGGTCTCCTTCGAGAGGGGTCCGCGGAGAATTTTTCGATGGGAGAGCTTAGCTCCTTGTCGAGGGCTAACTCTGATAGCAGTCTTCCGATCAGAGGTGCAAACTTGAATCCGTGCCCTGAGAAACCATACCCGTACACGACCTCTGGATGATCCGGGTCTCTGTCAAGGACAAAGTCAGAGTTTTCAGTCATATCATAAAGACAGACCTTGGTGTGGACAACTTCTCCATCGGCTAGGTCTGGCACGAACCTGCGACACGCATCCCTGCATGCGACTATCTGTTCGTTGTCAACGGACCGGTTCGCCTTCTCCGGGTCGACTGGCTCGTTCAAATCTTTCGGTGAAACCTTGACTCCATCGATTCCGGCCGCTGGTAGTCCATAGTGTTTGTCAGTGAAGAAGACAGGACAGGTTCTCGGGCGAAACAGGTCTAGACTCTTCTGGGGTTTGAAGTAGACGAGCTGTTGTCGGGTCGACACCGTCGAAGTTAGTCTTGGACTTAGGAGAGTGTTGGACCAAGGTCCAATCGTTAAGACTAGTTTGTGAAATCGCACAATCTCGCCAGCGGAGGTCTCTACTGAGGGATGATCCCCAAGGACCAGCTTCACGGCCTGTCCTTTACGAACCGTAACTCCTTGTTTCTGTATTAAGGAGCTCAGAGCGTAGAGAGCCTTGGAAGCGAGAAGGACCCCTCCATGCGGGTCGAGGAATCCCTTCTCCGCTCTAAACTGCGGGAACCGCTTCTCGAGTTCCTCTGCCTCAAGTTGTTCTGCCCCAAGTTTCAAACGCGATAGCGTTCTGTAGCTGGCTTCGTTGAAGCCGTTCGCGTCCTGGTCCTCTCCTTGAAGCATGAAAAGGCCGGTTGGAAGCAGAAGTCTTTGTCCTGACTCTCCTTCTAGATTCTTCCAGAGCTTGAGGCTCTCGACTGCCATTCTTGTGTAATGCTCGTCGTTGCCGTACGAGTACCGGAAGACTCTGTTGACGTCGTTGGAGCTGCAATACTCGTTTCCTATGCCGTAACGATCTAGGAGGAGAATCTTGGAATCGCCAGTCCTGCATATCGAGTAGGCGGTTGCGAGCCCCATGATGCCACCGCCTAGGATGCAAATGTCAGTATTGATGGCCAAGGGTAGCCGTCGGCAGATGGCCTCTAACTCAGACTATCTAACCTTGGACCGGTGCCTTGCCTTTGGGGCTCTAACGTTACTGGGACTGGTTGAGACCTGCGTCTTCTATGGACAAAGCCAAGCAGTGCAAATGAAAGTCCGATGAGTATGGGTAGTCGGACGAAGAACACCATGATTATCGAGGTCACTAGGGAAATCCACGGAAACAGTTTCTTTGCGCCCCTGACTTTGAGGAGTTTGATCCCGGAACTCGACCCGATAATGTACACGAGTATTGCGGCGCCGCTGGGGATTAACAGCTCAGTTTCCAAGTCGACGTTGAAAAAATAGAATAGTAGCAGTGTAATCCAAGATAGTCCAAGCAGCAACATCAGCGATCTGTCTGGGACCTGGGTCTTGATATTGATGCGGTCAAGTAGCCTCGGTAGTCCTCAGTCTTTGGCAGTGGCGTAGATGACCCGAGAGATGCCAGTTGTATACGCGTTCATTGTTCCGAATATGATGATTACAGCAAGGATCGCTGTCCCCACTGCGCCGTAGATCCCGAGAGCGTTGGAGAGCATCACTGCAAAGGGTGCAATGCTTCCCGTAGCCTCGTAGGCTCTAGTTCCTACCGTCGCGACGGCAACCGAGATGTAGAGTAGACCGATGACTATGACTCTGAAGAGGATGCTACGATGGAAATCCTTTTCGGGGGTTCTTGAACTCCTCCGCCACATTAGACACGTTCTCATAGCCCAAATATGACCAGAAGATCAGAGCGGCGCTTACTCCGATCGGGACGTAGCCGTTGGGGAAGAAGGGAGTGAAATTGGTAGGGTTCACAGAGGGTGCGGATGCGACGACCGCAGTGATCAGGAGTCCTACGATAGCAACTATGACCGCTAGCTGAACTCTGCTGCTGACGACGATTCCTCGATAGTTGATTAAGAATGCTCCGAGTGTTAGAAGCCCTGCTATCAGGAAGATTTCGGTCCGAGTCAAGGGAAATGCATACGCCAGGTATGAAGCTGCGATTACCGTTACTACAGGCGCTCCTGTGACGTACCATAGGATGAACAGCCAGCCCACAGCGCTCGCTACTCCTGGACCGAGACTCTCCCGGGCAAAGGAGTAGACTCCTCCTGACTCTGGTCTTCGCGCTGAAAGGCTTGCAAATGTGTAGGCAAGTGGATAACTGATGATCGATAGAGCGACCCACGCGACGAGCGAGGCGGGCCCAGCTATCTGGGCCGCAAGTCCAGGGAGGACTAGGACCCCCGAGCCGAGAACCGAACTCATGTAGAGAGCAACAGCATACCTCATCGTCATCGCCTTGCGGAGACTAGGGTTTGGTGCCGGCATGTCCGGAGACCTACGCCGGCTAGGACTAGCGCATGATAAACCCTACTGGCTAGATCCTAAGAAACTGAGTTATTCCGTGAATCATACTGTCAGTTCTTGCGAGTGGCAAGCGCGACTCCAGTGAACATCAGGATCGCGCCGAAAACTGTGAGGACGGTCACACCCTCCCCGAGTAGCACTATTCCTCCGACTAGACTTACTAATGGAACTATGTAGAGCTGGATTGAGAGTCTCGACACTGATCGATTCCCAATCAGCAGGTATAGGATTACGTTGGCGAGCACCGTGCTTAGAAGTGCCAAGTAGGTAACTGACAACCAGGTTATCGTCGAGAGTGTTTGGATCTGAGTGATGAAATTCATGCTGATCAAAGGAAGTGTGAATACAGTGCCGATCAATGCGATCCATATCACCGTGGGTAGCGCTCCATACTCCTTCACTAGTGGCTTTGAGCCGACCGCGAAGACCGAATACATGAAAGCAGAGAAAACAACCGCGAGCGGACCGGTTATTTCCTGAAAGCTCAATCCGGCGTTCAAAGACAGTACTATTGCCCCAGTCATCGCTGCTGCTAGCGCAAGCGCGAGTCTCTTCCCTATCTTCTCTTTGAGGAACAGTCCCGAAAGGACTACGACGAAGATCGGTCCCAATGAGATGAGTAGACCAGCTAGACCAGCAGATACTATGGTCTCAGCGTAGTTCAGCGATAGGTGATATCCAGTGACACTCGCTAGGAATACGGCTAGGATTCTAGGAATGTGATGTTTCTGGACTGGTTGTTTCGGTCTTCCGAAGAAAGGTGCGAGAGCTATGAACCCGGCGGAAGCGATGAGCCAGCGTAGTAATGTCAGATTGATCGGGCTTAGTTGGAAATCAGCAGTCCTAATTGCGACGAAAGCCAATCCCCAGGTCACGCCCAAAATGACTACTAGACTGTTGGTGAAGATTCGATTATCTCTGAGCGATTTGTACTCCATCTTCGTCTCGAGTCGTGTCTCCAGAGTCATCGGCGAGCGTCCCTCCCCTACTTACTCGCTGGTTATGTTGCGTTGAACCCTATTCTCTAGCGATAACAAGGTCTTCTTTCTCTTCACTCCCCACGCATAGCCGCGTAGACTGCCGTCTTTCCCGATCACTCTGTGGCACGGGATCACGATCGCAACAGGGTTGGTAGCGCAGGCCCTAGCTACTGCTCTCGTAGCCTGAGGTGTCCCTAAAGATTGGGCGATGTCGCTGTAAGTTTCGGTCTGACCGTAAGGAATTGACTGGATCTCTTTCCAAACTCTCCACTGAAATGCGGTAGCCTGCACGTCTAATGGTAGGTCTCGCGGAAATTCCTGGCCATCGAAATAAGATAGGAGTGCTTCAGTCCATTTTTTCATCCCTTCATCGTCTCGATGGAGATCAGCCGCATAGTAGTCCTCTTTGAGCGCTGCCTCGACCGCTTCGTCTGAGGCTCCCATGCAAACCGCGCAAGCGCCCCGTTCCGTGGCCGCCAGAAGAACACGCCCTATGCGCGAATCAACTATTGTGTAATTAACGTGCAGTCCTTCTCCACCTCGTCGAAATACTCCTGGGCTGACGCCGAAATGAGGAGGAGTCTTCTCATAGAGTCGGCTCTTCGAAGTGAAACCTGCGTCGTAGAGTGAATTGGTCACCGTCTCTCCATTCGTCAAAGAACGTTTCACTTTCTCGAGACGGCGCGCTTCTACGTACTGACGGGGAGAAATGCCGAGGATTCTCTTGAAGGTCCGCTGGAAATGAAAGATGCTTAGACCTGCTTGACGGCTGAGTATCTCGAGAGTAAGTTTTTCATCGAGGTTGACGTCTATATACCTGCAGGTCTTCTGGATCAGCTGGGCTCTGGCGGAAGGCCTCGCCTCTCCTGGCTGGCAACGTTTGCACGCTCGGAAGCCCGACCTTTCTGCCGCATCAGGCTGGGAGAAGAAAATGACTTGTTCGAGGCTCGGGTGTCGAGCAGGACATGAGGGCTTGCAGTATATTCCTGTGGAGCGGACGGCGAAGACGAAGAGTCCGTCCTTAGCCTCATCTCTTCCAACCACTGCTTTCCATTTTTCTACGTCCGTAGCAATGCCACGCTGGTCTTTCTGTATCTGCTGTAGGTCAGCGCTGTTCCTTTGAGCCGTCAGCATAGGAGGATGTTCGGCTGGATTGAATAAGTAGTTTGACTCCAAATCTTGCTCTCAAACTACGAAATCACGAACGAACCAAAAATGTCCTAGGAGGAAACTGTAGTATTCTAATCATGCGAATTTAAGGGAATTGGAATTTTTTGCGAGCAGAA
>WNFX01004815.1_pt1 | contig 13150 bp, 10 predicted proteins | sample 5400111 | NCBI WGS metagenome assembly WNFX01 (sample SAMN13153363, study PRJNA577476) | soil metagenome | isolation source: 40 cm soil or saprolite under grassland replicate 1 | place: USA:California | collected 2016-06-15
GGCCTGACCGGCGCGGCCGCGGCCGGCACCCGGGTGAGGGCCAGGTAGCCCGCGCCAGCCAGCAGCATGAACGGGATCATGCTGTTGGGATCCGTGCCGAGCCCGCCGAGAAACCCCAGGTCCTGGACCAGCACCCAGACTGCCAGGCACAACACGAGGAACCCCGGGAGGGCCAGCCGGATCAGCCGCGGGCGGCCGCTGAGGAACGCGGCGCCTATCGAGGCGAGCGCGACGACGGCCACCATGTTGACCGCGAACCCGTGCGCCTCGTCGAAGGCGCCGAAGGCGAACAGCCACCCGGACAGGAAGCCGGGCTGGGGGGTAAGCGACATGGACTGCGCCATCGCGGCCAGGACGCCCGGCTGCCCGTTCGAGATGCCCTGCCAGGACCCGCGGCCCGGCCAGGCCTGCAGCACCGCCATGACGGCCAGGAAGAGGCCAAGGCCGCCGAGGATCAGGCGGCCCAGCCGCGGCGATTGCCACGCGCTCTCGGGCAGCGCCACCAGCAGGCCCGCGGCCACATATACGGCCGCCGCGCCGGGGGCACCGGTCAGCCAGGTCAGGCCGGGAGCGAAGATCCCGCCGAAGGATTCCCCGAACACCCACACGACCAGGGCCCAGCCGGCGCCGGCCAGCCCGGCAAGGCGGGTCATGGCGCCGCGGGGCGCCGCGACCATCCAGATGCCGATCCCGATCTGGATCCACACCGCGGCGGCGCCGGCCTGCACGGGGTGGTACGACCAGGCCGTCCCGGCCCAGTTCACCACGTGCTGCACCCAGGCAGGCGAGTTGGCCGCGGCCGGCTCGATCACCAGGGACGGGAGGCCGATCGCCATCTTCGGCTGTGCCTGCAGCAACCCGTCGAAAAGCCACAGGTTGCCGAAGCCGATCACCAGGAGTTGCCGCCCGATCGGCTCCGGCGAAGGCGGCACGGACGGCTGAGCAGCAGCGAGTCCCGGTGGCAGCCAGGCTCGCAGGGCGATCCAGGCCAGCCCGAGCACCGCGAAGATGAGCAGCGCGATCAGCGCCTGGTGCACCAGGGCGGAGCGGAACGCTGCCACGACCGTCGGGTCGTTGACGTTCAGCCCGGAGTTCATCCCGGGCATGGGGTCTCCCCCGGGGGCCTGGCCGGACCCGGCTTGCTGACCGTGGCTGCCTCCGGCTCAGACGGACGCAGGCTCAGGCGCCGGCGCAGGCCGCGCCGGGGCCGCGGCTGGTGCCTCGCCCGCGATGCTGGCCCGGTACTCCGCCATCGTGCGTTCCTTGCCGTACCGGCGCCTCATCCACAGATAGCAGATAAACGCCGCAGGCCCAAAGAACGCCTGCGACGGCACCAGCACGTCGGTACGGGCGTCGATGAAGTTGATGATCAGCGGAACGAGGCCGGGCACTACGGCACCAAACACCACGACCAGCCCAAACGCGAGCTGGGCTGCGGACCGGCCGTACGCCTTGTAGGCGGCGACCGTGAACAGCGCGAAGATCAGCAGGTCCCCGATGCCGATGGCAAAGTTGTTGATGCCGAACCGCATGCCCAGCGACGGGTCGAGCGGAGCCCCGAGAAATTCCTCGACGAGCTTGTCGGTGAGGGGGTAGATGGAGCTGAAGATCACGTCGTAGGCCCCGAGCGCGAGGGCGAGCCAGGCCACGTACCGCAGCTTCATCCCGCCTTGCACGTAGAGGTTGGCTACCGCGATCGCGGCGAGCCCCACCAGCACGGCAAGCTCAGCCCACCAGAGCTGCCAGCCGGCGGTCGTGCCGAGCATGGTCCGGCTGGTCCAGATGTTGGCGCCGATGAGCAGCCCGGTGCACAACCACAGCCACGTCCGGCCCAGCACCGGCCGGTAGCCGATGGACAGCGCCGAAGCGAAGGTCAGCGCCAGCAGGCAGGTCAGCACCCAGCCGGGCATCGCCGCGTACAGGAACGGCAGGGCCACGATGAACGTGAGCAATATGCCGATGTCGCGGCCGTTGAATGTGCCTATCGGCGGCCGGTCCAACCGCACCCGGCGGAAATAGACCAGGGCCAGTGCGCTGACCGCCACGATGCCAACCAGGGTGACACCCAGCTGCGTGAGGCTCTCCTGCAGGAGAGAGATCGGCATGATATGGGTAACCGGCATGTCAGGCTCCAACGAGTGCTTGCCGATTGGCGAACGTGGTCTCATGCAAGTCGCTGCGGGTGTTGCGCAGTACGGCTGCCTGGTCGTCGCCCACGATGACCAGATCCACGTCCAGGCCGGACGCGGCGAAATGCCGGCGGGCCGCGGCCTCACTGTAACCGTTGATCGCCGCAACCGGCAGGGTGAGCCTGGCGCGGCCGTCCCGGACATCGGCGCGGTACCGGGCGGGCCACGGCGCCGTGGGCAGCGCCTCGATGGCGTGGATGAGCTGCCGCGGGGTGATCACATCACCCGTGTCAAGCTGCAGCAGGTGGTCGGACTTGCCGAGAACCTGACTCATGGCGGGGATACCCGCGAGCTCACAGGTGAGTGGCTCGTCGGGCAGGCAGCGGGCGACGTCGCGGGTGTCATACCGGAAGACCGGCATGCAGTCGCGGTACGGGAAGTACGGAGTGATCACCACGGTGCCGAGCGCGCCTGGGGCGGCCGGCTCGCCGGTCCGCAGGTCGAGCAGCTCAGTGAGGCCGGTATTCAGGTCATGGTGCAGATGGGCGTGGCTGCAGGTCCGCCCGGTGACCGGGATCACCTCGGTCATGCTGAAAGAGTCATCGACGTGGGGGACGCCAAACGTCTGGCAGGCCGCCTGGGCCAGGCTGGGCGAGAGGATCTCGCCGCCCGCGACGATGCGCCGTAGCTGGAAGTCGCCCGGGCGGCAGCCGGCCCGCCGGGCGGCCATGACCAGTTCGGCGAGGTAGCTGGGAGGGGCCGATAGCTGCGTCGTCCCGCCGTCGGCGAGGCTGTCCAGCGCTTCGTCCGGCGACACGATGCCGAGCGGCCGGCACACCGCACCGGCCAGGCGGCAAATGGCGGCGGTCAGGTGCATGCCGACGGTCGCGCGGGAGCTCATGTTGACCTGCATGACATCGCCCGGCCGCAGTTCGTCCCGCAGCACCGCGGACAGCGCGCTCAGCGCGGCCCACAGCTCCAGCTCATAGCGCGACAACCGGATTTCCGCCGGGCGGCCCGTAGTGCCGGTGGTGCGGGTCGTCAGGACGGCCTCCGCATCGGTGCACAGAAAGTCACCCGGCCGCTCGGTCAGGTCCTGTTTCGTGGTGACCGGAATCGCCCGCAGCGCCGCGGCGTCGAGCTTGCCCGGCTGGACATGCGCGGCGAACTGGCGCGCGTAGAACGGCGAGTGCACGGCGAGCCTCCGTGCGGTACGGCGCAGGGCGTGCTTGACGAACTCGGCCCGTTCCCCCGGATCTGCGAGCGGGCCGTCGATCAACTGCTGCGCGTCCGCGCCCGGCTCACCGAACTCCGCGATCGTGGCGAGCGCGTCGTCGACCAGCCGGCCGAGATTGCGCGTGTCCAGCCGACGACCCCGGATCATCCCGATCGCCATCCGGAATTGCCTGATGCCGGTCTCAAACATCGCCGTCCCATCCCATGTCGGTGCCGGGACCAGCGCCGCCCCATCCTGGTCGGTGCTGGTCCCGGCACGACTACGCTGGCGGGACTCGGCCCGTCAGCGCGGCCCGCCTAGAACTCCGCGCCGGCGGCGCTGGCGAACAGCACCGCGCTGAGCGAGCCCAGCACGTAGCGAGCGTGCTTGAAAGCTGCCTTCATGGTTACCTCCTCTCCTCGTCCTCGAGGGCCACTGCGACGGGAATGGTCAGGGAGTGACAACGACCTTGAGATTCATCTCAGGGTGTACCGAGCAGGTCAGGTGGTAGGTGCCGGGAGTCCGCCACGGCGGGGTTATGTAGACGCCGTCGGTTTGCATGAGATGCCAGCCCAGCACCGGCACCCCGCGGGTGGGGCTGACGATGTGGGCATCACGCCCCGGGCCGATCACGTGGACCAGGCTCGAATCGTTCACGAACGTAATCCGCTCACCGCGGTGGATCGTCACCACCCGATGAGCGAACATCTGGCTGACCATGCCCACGGCACCGGCCGGAGCCGGCTTGGGCGTGTGGCTGAGAGCGGGTATTAGTAAGCCCGCTAACAGGCCGGGGACGACTAAGAGGATGCGCGGCAGCGTCACAGACTTATAACCGCACGGCCGGTGCAGGCCGTCAAGAGCCATGTTTGGGGGACATAGCACGCCGTTCACAAGCGGAAACTGCCTGGTCGCAGTGTGTGTTTGAAAATCGGACAATCGGACCGTTACTTCCCGTACACGGGTCGTCAAGAAGTTGGCACAGTCAAAGTTTTATTACCCACGCGGCCGGTCGCCGGCCAGGTGCGCGAGCATCACCTGATGATGGCGCAGCACCGCGGCCCGCGCCCGGCCGGCGTCACCGGCCGCGACCGCGTCGCAGATCGCCCGATGAATTTCCAGCAAAACGGACCTGCCGGGGCCGGCCAGCCACCCGGGCTCGGCCTCCGTGCGTACCCACAGATCGTGTTCCCGGCTGAGCACCGCCGTGTGCACGCCCTCGTACAAGGCGGTCAGGTACGCGTTGCCCGCGCCCCGGACGACGTTCGCGTGGAACACGGTGTCGGCGGCGATCCAGGCGGCCGCGCTGCCGGTGGCCCCGGCCAGCCGGCGCAGGCTGCCCGGCAGTTCCGCGGCCCCGCCCCGCCCGGCGGCGTGTACCGCGCCCAGCGTTTCCAGCCATAGCCGCAGTTCGGCGAGGTCGCCGAGCGGGCCCTGGTCCAGGTCGAGCATGAGGCTGACCGACGCGGCGACCATGTCCTGTGGCCGGCGCAGCACGTAGGCGCCCGAGCCCTGGCGGATCTCGACCAGGCCCATCAGCGACAGCATCCGCAGCGCCTGGCTGATCATGGGGCGGCTCACGCCGAACCGCTCGGCCAGGTCACGCTCGGCGGGCAGCCGGTCACCCTCGGCCAGCCGTTCGGTGGTGATCAGGCCGCGGATCTGGTCGGCCACCTGCTCGGAGACGCGCCGGGGCGACACCGGCTGGATACCGGCCAGGCCGACGGCCGGGCGGCGCTCCCCCATCGCGGTGACCTCCTGCTTCCGAGCGCGGGTTTGTCGTGGTTGCCACAACGACGACATTCTTTTGTCGTCGTTGCCACAACCACGACAGACGCGGCACTTCCCCGACGCCGCCGGGCTGGGGCAGAATTGGCATAGCCACTTTACCAAAGGAGGGCCCGCGTGACCGTTCCCCCGCTGGCCGGGCCGGGGCTGCGCCGGCTGGCCACGGCGATCCGGCTGCGCGCCGTGGCGATGGTGGCGCCGCAGGGTTTCGGTTACCTGGGCCAGGCCCTGTCGGCCGCCGAGCAGTACGCCGCCGTCTACGGCGCGGCCTACCGGCCGGGGACCGACCGGGTCGTCTGCTCGCCGGGCCACTACGTCATCGCCGCGTACGCCGCCGCCGCGGAGACCGGCCTGATCGACGAGGCGGCCCTGGCCAGCTACGGGCACAACGGGTCGTCCCTGGAGGCCATCGGCACCGAGCGCAGCCCGGTGCCCGAGTACACCTGCGGCTCGCTGGGCCAGGGCCTGTCGGCGGCGGCGGGTTTCGCCCTCGGCGACCGCCTGCTCGGCCGGGACGAGGCCCGCACGTTCGCGTTCCTCAGCGACGGCGAACTCCAGGAAGGCCAGGTATGGGAGGCGGCGATGTTCGCCGGCCATCACCGGCTTGCCCGGCTGACCGTGCTGCTTGACGCGAACAACTCCCAGGTCGATGGCCCGGTGGACAGCATCACCACGATCGAGCCGGTGGCCGCGAAGTGGGCGGCGTTCGGCTGGGACCCGGCCGACCTGGACGGGCACGACGCCACGGCGATCGCCGCCGCGCTCGCGGCGGGCGCCCTGGCTGCCCGGCCCCAGGTGCTCATCTGCCGGACCTCGACCCGGCATGGGCTGGCCTGCCTCCCGGCCGACGCCGACGGGCACTTCATCAAGCTGCCCGCCGATCTCGCCGAGCTGGCCGGGGCCGAGCTCCGGGCCGAGCTGAACCGCCTCGCCACGGAAGCGGCCGGCGATGGCGGCTGAGCCTGCCCGGCAGGCCGTGCTCGGCCCGCCGTACCGGACGGTGCTCAAGCCCTACGGCCGGGCCCTGGTCGAGCTGGCCCGTGCCCGGCCAGAGGTGCTGTGCCTGTCCGGCGACCTCACCCGACAGTGCGAGGTCGATCTGTTCAAGGAGCGGTTCCCCGGGCGGTTCATCCACGCCGGCATGGCCGAGGCCAACATGATCGGGGTGGCCGGCGCCCTGGCCCGGCAGGGGTTCATGCCCTTCGTGCACTCGTTCGGCGTGTTCACCACCCGCCGCCCGCTCGACCAGATCGTCAACGCGGTGGCCTGCCCCCGGCTGCCGGTGCGGATCGTGGGCTTCATGCCCGGCGTGTCCAGCCCGGGCGGCCCGAGCCATCAGGCGATCGAGGATGTCGCGCTGATGCGCGCCATCCCCGGCATGACGGTCATCGACGTGGCGGACGCGACCGAGACGGCGCAGGTGGTCGCCGCCATGGCCGACGTTCCCGGCCCGGTCTACCTGCGGCTGAAGCGCGGCGAGATCCCGGTGATCTTCCCCGCCGGTCACCGGCTGTCGCTGGACCGTGCCCAGGTGCTCGAGTGGCGTGGCGAGGAGACGTGCGGCGGCGCGCAGACGACGGGCGGCGCGGGAACCGGCGGCGGCGGGGTGACAAGCGGCGGCGCCGATACCCGGGGCGGCGTGCTGACCGGTGGCGGGGCGCAAACCAGCGGCGGCGCGCAGACGACGGGCGGCGCGGACACCGACGGCGGCGCGGTGACCCGGGGCGGGGCCGAGATCGCCGGCGAGGCCGTCCACGATGGCGGCGGCGTCAGCAGCGGGGCCGGCGTAAGCGCCGGCGGCGGCGGGATATGGGGCGGGGCCGATGCGCCGGTTTCCGGCACAGCCCCATCCTCCGACGTGGCTTTCCTGGTCAGCGGCATGATGATCGCCCCTGCGCTCGCCGCGGCGCGGGTCCTGCGGGCCGCAGGTACCGTCACCGTTGTAGTGAATGTTCCCGTTATCAAGCCCCTGGACACCGCGACGGTACTCGGCGTGGCCGCGGCAACCGGGGCGGTCGTCACGGCCGAGAACCACACGATCATCGGCGGCCTGGGCTCCGCCGTCGCGGAGGCCCTGGCCGAGGCCGGCCTTGGCCGCCCGCTGCGCCGGGCCGGCCTGGCCGACACATTCGCCGAGGGCGCCCGGGATGCCCCGTACCTGTTCACCAAGTACGGCCTGACGACTCAGCACCTCGTGGCCGCGGCCTGGTCGGTGCTCAACCGCCCCGGGCCCGTCCCGCGCGCTCCGGCCCTGGAAACCGAGGCCGGCGAATACGCACCGGTGTAATCGCCAGAAGGAGCCTGACATGGTTCAGAATTACGATGCCACGACGCAGTCCGTCCCCATCGCATCGCCGGGCGCGACGCTGGCCACGGACTGGGAGCAGCGGGTCGATTTCGCCCGGCTGCGGGCCGACCGGGCGGGGAAGGTCCGGGAGGCGCTGGCGCGGTCCGAACTGGGCTCGCTGATCTTGTTCGACATGAACAACATCCGGTATGTGACGGCCACGCACATTGGCAACTGGGCGCGGGACAAACTGTTCCGGTGCTGCCTGGTGATGCGGGGCCAGCAGCCGATTCTGTGGGACATCGGATCGGCCGCGAGGACGCACCAGACGCACGCGCCGTGGAATTCCAGGCAGAACTGGCGGGCCGGCATTTCAAGCTGGCGCGGATCCATTCCCGAGGAGGTCGGGGTGGAGCGCGGGAACGCCCGCCGGCTGGCCGGCCTGCTGCGCGATCACGGCCTGGACGGCGAGCCGGTCGGGGTGGACGTGGTGGAGCTGCCGGTGTTGCGGGCATTGGAAGCCGAGGGCTTGAACGTCACCGACGGGCACGGGTTCATGCAGGACATCAGGGCCATCAAGACCGCCGACGAGATCGCCCTGCTCGACCATTCCGCCGCGCTGGTGGACGGCGCCTACGACGAGCTTTACCGGTACCTGCGGGCGGGCATCAGGGAGAACGCCTGCGTCGCGCTGGTGACCCGCTATCTGTACGAGAACGGCTCGGAAGAGGTCGAGGCGGTCAACTCGATTTCCGGCGAACGGTGCAGCCCGCACCCGCATGTGTTCTCTGACCGGCTGATCCGGCCCGGTGACACCGCCTACTTCGACATCATCCATTCGTTCAACGGGTACCGGACCTGCTATTACCGGACGCTCAACGTGGGCAGCGCCAACCGGCAGCAGCGCGCGGCGTACCGGCGGGCCCGCGAGTTCATGGACAACGCGATCTCCGAGATCCGCCCCGGTGCCACCTCCGCCGACGTGGTGCGCCATTTCCCGGCCGCCACGGAATTCGGTTTCGCCGACGAAGAAGAGGCGTTCGGCCTGCAGTACTGTCACGGCCTGGGCCTGTCGAACTGGGAACGGCCGCTGATGAGCCGCTATCACTCGTTCGAGCATCCGGTGGAGCTGAAAGAGGGCATGGTGTTCGCGATCGAGACGTACTGGCCGACCCCGGACGGGTCGGCGGCGGCCAGGATCGAGGAAGAGGTGGTGGTCACCCCGGGCGGCTGCGAGCTGCTCACCCGCTTCCCCGCCGACCAGTTGTACGTGGCCGGCACCAGGCTGTTCACCGGGGCCGGCCTGCCCGGCGAGGACGGCGCATGACGGGCACCATCGGCTGGCTCGGCACCGGCAGGATGGGCTCGGCCATCGTCGGCCGGCTGCTCGGCGCCGGGCGCCCGGTCACCGTCTGGAACCGGACCGCGGCCAGGACGGCGCCGCTCGCCGCCCGCGGCGCCCGGGTCGCCGCGGACATGGCCGGCCTTGGCGGCTGCGACGTGGTGTTCGTCATGGTCACCGGTTCCGCCGACCTGGAGCAGGTCACCACCGGTGACGGCGGGCTGCTCACCGGGGACGCCAAGCCCGCCATCCTGGTGGACTGCTCGACGGTGTCCCAGGACGCCTCGGCCCGGGTCCGGGCGGCCGCCACGGCGGCCGGGGTGGCGTTCCTGGCCGCGCCGGTCTGCGGGAACCCGGAGGTGATCACCGAAGGGCGCGGCTCGTTCATCGTGTCGGGGCCGGCGGAGGTGTTTGAACAGGTCCGCCCGGACCTGGAGCGAGTAGCGCCGACCGTGGTCCACGTCGGTGAACGGGAGCAGGCCCGGCTGGTGAAGCTGGCGCACAATCTGTATCTCGGCATGATGGTGCAGTCGCTGGCCGAGGTGGTGACCCTGGCCGAGAAGGCGGGCACCAGCCGGGCGGCGTTCCTCGAGTTCTTCAACGGCTCCGCGCTCACCTCCCCCTGGATCCGGCGGCGCTCCCCGGAACTGGCCAGCGGGGACCTGCATCTGACCTTCACCAACGAGCTGCTGCGCAAGGACTTCGACCTCGGCCTGGGCATGGCCAGGGAGCTGGAGGTCCCGATGCCGGCCGCGTCCGCGGTCTACCAGATCATCCAGACGGCCATCGGGCACGGACTCCGGGATGAGGACTTCCTGTCCCTGTACGAACTGCAGGCCAGGACCGCGGGCCTGCCCGGCGCCGGTCAGGAGCCGGGCGGCAGGTAGACCGCGCCGTGCTCGACCGCCTGGTAGATGTCCATGCCGAGTGGCCGGCGCCGTTCCTCGGCTAGCTGCCCGAGCAGGCCGGCCGCCCGGGCCAGCAGCGCGAACCCGCGCAGCAGGTCGGGCGGCAGGCCGAGGTCGGCCAGGGCGGCGCCGCAGGTCCCCGCCCCGTTCAGCGGCAGGGTGCGGCCGAGGACCTGCGGGTGGACCCGGCCGATCGCCTCGAACAGGCGCAGGTGCGGGCCGTGGGTGCCCTCCTCTTCCGCGATCCGGATCAGCGCCGGGGTGCGCGGATCGGTGACCTTGTGCACGGGATGCCCGAGGCCGGGGATGAACCGCCGCTCCTCGCGCGCCGCCCGCACCGCGGCCAGCGCGAGGGCGTCGAAGGCCGCGTCGTCACCGGGCGGCTGATCGCCCGCCCCGGCGAGGGTGTCGGCCAGGAAGCGCCCGGCGTCCTCGGTGACGCCGAGGAACCGGGAGCCCCCGCCGAGCAGGCCCGCCGCCAGGGCGCCCTGGACGGAGTCGGGCGCGCTGAGGTAGGTGAGCCGGGCGGCGATGGCCGTCGGGGTGAAGCCGTGGTCGGCCAGCGCCACCAGGACGGCCTCGAACACCCGGACCTGGCCCGGGGCCGGGCGCCGCTGGGTCACCAGCCACAGCGCCAGTTCGCCGAAGCCCACCTTGCCCATCAGGTCGGCGGCGAGGTCCTGGCCCAGGAGGGTGATGGTGTCGGCATCCGAGGTGCCCAGCGAGGTGGGAAACCGGGGCGGGGCTGATTCGGTCATGGGCTCGTCCCTCTCTGCGGTGCGCTGCCCGCGTCCGGTCCCGCCCCGCCGTGCCACGGCGCCGGTCCGGGCGGGCCGGCCAGCCAGGCGCGGATCTGGTCACCATGCTGGTCCAGGGCGGGCGGGGGCAGCGGGTAGCGCGGCGGGGTCGCGGAGAAGTCGACCGGGTGCCGGATCGTGGGCACGGCGTCCGCGCCCTGGCCCGCGGTGGCGACCGGCCGGAGCCCGACGCCACGGGCGAACTCGACCCCGGCGTCCACCGTGTTGATCGGGCCGCAGGGCACCCCCGCGGCGATCAGCAGGTCGAACCACTCCGCCGACGGCCTGGCCGCCAGCCGCTCGGCCAGCCGGGGCCGCAGTTCCGCCCGGTTCGTGGTGCGCGCTCCGGTGGTGGCGAACCGCGGGTCGTCGGCCAGGTGCGGCGCGCCGATCACCTCGCACAGGCGGCGGAACTGCCGGTCGTTGCCCGCGGTGACGACGAGGTCCCCGTCCGCCGTGGGCAGCGGCTCATACGGCGTCAGGCTGGGATGCGAGTTGCCCATCCGGTACGGCACCACTCCCCCGGCGACATAGGCGCTGGTCTGGTTCACCATCCCGGACAGGGCGGAGCCGAGCAGCGCCGACTCGACGTGCTGCCCTTCGCCGGTGGCCGTCCGGTGGTGCAGCGCGGCCAGGATCGCGATGGCCGTGTGCAGCCCCGTCATCACGTCGATCACGGAGATGCCGGCCCGCTGCGGCGGGCCGTCGGCCTCACCGGTCAGGCTCATCAGGCCCGATACGGCCTGCGCCATCAGGTCGTAGCCCGGCAGGAGGGCCCCGCCGGTGGTGCCGAAGCCGGTGATCGAGGCGTAGATGACCGCGGGGTTGGCCGCGCGGGCCGAGTCGTAGTCCAGCCCGTACTGCGCCAGCCCGCCCGGCTTGAAGTTCTCCACCATGATGTCGGCCCGGCGGGCGAGTTCGGCGGCGGCCGCACGGGCCCCGGTTTCTTCCAGGTCCAGCACGACCGACCGCTTGTTCCGGTTGATCGCGAGGTAGTACGTGGCCACCCCGTCCCTGGCCGGCGGGACCCAACGGCGGGTGTCGTCCCCGGCCGGGCTTTCCACCTTGATCACGTCCGCGCCGAGGTCGGCGAGCAGCATCGTACAGTACGGGCCGGCCAGGACCCGGGAGAAGTCGGCCACCAGCAAGCCGTCCAGCGGGCCGGGGCGGGTATCTGCCTCGGACATGCGTTAGGTCGGCCGGTAGTACAGGACGTCACCGCGATGGTCGGTGGCCACGCAGAACGTCACGGTCGTGCAACTGAGCGCATCGATGGCGGTGGCCCCGTCCACGACGGCGACCGGCGACCACGCGCCGTCGCGGTAGGCCAGCGTCCCGCCGACGCTGTTCGTGGCCACGCAGAACCCCCGGACCGGGCAGGAGACCGTGAGCACCACGCTGCCCATCGGGCTCACGCTCCAGCCACCGTGGCTGAACACCGCGGCGTTGCCGGAGTTGTCCGCGGCCACGCAGAACGTGGCCGTCGCACAGGACACCGCGGTGAGCGAATGGCCGACGTCGATCGCCGAGACGGCGGTCCACCCGGCGCCGTTGTAGGTGTAGACGCCGCCGCCGTTGTCCACGGCCACGCAGAAACCAGCGTTCGCGCAGGACACGCCGGTCAGGCCGCCGCCACTGGTGTCCACGGCGGACTGCTGCCAGCCGGACGAGTCACCGGCGAACGCCGCGCCGCTGCTGTCGACGGCCATGCAGAACCCCGCGGTGGGGCAGGACAGCCCGGTGAATGTCCCGGTGCCGGTGTCCACCATGCCCGGGCCGGTCCAGGTTCCGTTGCTGAACGTGAGCGCGTGGCCGGAATGGTCGAGCGCGACACATGTGGCGGGGGTGCCGCAGGAGACCGCCACCAGCCCGCCGGAGGGGTCCTTGAATGCCCTGCGCCAGCCGGCCGGCGGGGTGGACGACAGCACGGCCCCGCTGCTGTCCGCCGCGAAACAGGCCGCGGTGCTCGGGCAGGAGATCCCGGTGATGACCGCGTTGCCGTGCAGTGGCTGCACCGGTATGGGCGTGCTCCACCCCGGCGACCTGGCTGACTGGGGCGAGGTGACGGACGCCGCCGGGGTGCCGCTGGCCGCCGAGGTGCCCGGGCTGGCCGTGCCGCCGCCGGTCTGGGCGGCCGGCGCGGCCGCGCCGAGCGGCGCGGTGAGCCTGGCCGCGTAGTGACGGTGCAGGGCCAGGGCCCCGGTGGTACCACCGGCGGCCACCGCGATCACCAGCAGCACGATGCCGATCACCCGGGCGCGGCGCCACCGCGCGGGCGCCTGTTCCAGTTCCGGCCCGGGCTCCCCGGCCAGGCGGGGCCCGTCATCGTGATGCACGCCGCCATCGGGGCCGGCCGTGTCGCGTGGCTTGGTGCTGCTCTGCCAGGTGCGGGCCGGGGCCGGGTCCCTGGGGACCGGGAACCGCAGGTCGGGCGGCAGGGCGGTGACCGGATGTGCGGTGCCGCCGTTCGCCGCCGATGGGGCCGTCTTCGGCGGTGTGGTGATCGTTGGCGCGACGGCAGGCGTTGGCGGTGCGGCAGGCTCCGGCGGGGCGACGGTCGCCGCCGCAGTCGGAAGCGGCGCCGGAGCGGGTGCCGTGCTGTCCGGGGTGACGGAGGCGGGTGCGTCCAGCGAGGTGACGGCGGTGGCGGCGGCGGGGCTTGGCTTCTCCCAGACGGAGAACG
>WNFX01006374.1_pt1 | contig 13150 bp, 15 predicted proteins | sample 5400111 | NCBI WGS metagenome assembly WNFX01 (sample SAMN13153363, study PRJNA577476) | soil metagenome | isolation source: 40 cm soil or saprolite under grassland replicate 1 | place: USA:California | collected 2016-06-15
CTCAGCTTCTTCTCCGAAGACAAGACCACCACGATTCCTTTTCACGGTTCTAATTAGGGTTTATCGAATCTTAGAGTAATAATGGGCAGAGGGAGTTGAAGACATTTGAATATGAGCGGCCTCAGGGCGCAGTAGTCGAGCTCTTTTGGTGGATAATGGACCAGTAATTTTCATTGCCGAATTAGCTACGGTTATCGCCGGGTCTTGGCTCGTTTCGGAATTACTGATCCGGCTCGTTACGAGGGGCGCCAAGAGAGCGGGTGCATCCGCGGACCTAATTAGGAATGTTCGCGAGGGGCTGAGTATTCTCTGGGTTGTCTTCGTGGCCGCGTGGCTTGTCATTGTTCTGGGATTGGGGTCAATATTTTCTTTCTTGACTCTCTCTGGAATAGTAGGATTAGCGATCTCGCTCGCGTTACAGAATACCCTGAGCAACATAATCTCAGGAATCCTAATACTGTCAGATGGGGTCCTACGACTCCACGATTCGGTCGAGTATAGCGGAGTGGAAGGAAGGGTCGTAAAGATAGGTTTGAGGGCGACCTGGGTCAAGACGGACAGCGGTGATATCGCGATAATAAGCAACAACTATCTCGCGAACGGTCCCTTGGTAAACTTCACTGCCAGCGAACGTCTTGAGAGGAAGTTGCGCCTATGATTTTGTCAGACTACTTCCATAGTGCCTAATTCCCACGCCCATACCCATCTTTGTCTGACGCGCTCTGGTCGGACATACAAGTTGTCCGAATATCTTACACGGAGAAAAACAAGGGAAGGGACAAACGACTCACCCAAGTCGCCCGTCCCATACTTTGGCTATAGGTGACTTACTAGTGGGCCTGCTGTCGGTTTCGTCCGTGGGTGGCGACGGCCTGGAGTTGGATTTGGCTCTGTGAAGGGTAGCGTCTGGAGGAACTGTGGCACCTGCCTTGCGTGTGTCACTGCTTCGAAGCCAGATGCTAGCTTGATCAAAGTTGGCTCACTGAGCCACTATCGCGTCGAGATTGAATTCCTTCAAGAGCATGTCGATGCCCTCCGTGGCGCCAAACAGTATGTCCGCTGCGATTGCCTGATTGTACGACATCCCCAAGGGTTGTGTTGCGTTAGGGTCCGAGCTGAACGTCTCCGCGAGTTCGAAGATCTCTTGTCCAAAGAAGGGCATTTCTTGAACTGCATGAGCTGTGTTGAAGGCGATCAGATTCGCTAGTGTCCCGCTGGCCGTTGGCACGCCGGTCCTGGTTGCAAGATAGTTCTGTATGTCGATCTTGAAGTCAAAGAGAAGCACCGTGAATTCATTGAGCCCACTGAAAAGGTCCGAGAAGTGCGGGAAGAACACGTCCACTAGAGTCGCACCGGCGTTCGTCATAGCCGTTAATGACTGTTCGAACACTGCATCTAGCTTTGGACTGAACCCTTCAAAATCCCGGGAAACGCCGATTCTTGAGCCGTTTAGCCCGTTGGAGTTGACGAAGGCGGCATAGCTGGCCGGTAGCTTTTGTCGTTTTTGACCCTGCTTGCCTATCGGGCTTATGCTTGTCGCGGGGTCTCGTGGGTCGGGTGTTCGCTGAGCGATCGCGTCAAGAACAATCGCCGCATCCATTACGGTCCGAGCGTGTGGACCCGCTGTGTCTTGGGTGTGCGAGATGGGTATGATTCCTGCACGGCTGACCAGTCCGACGGTAGGCTTGATGCCCACTACGCCGTTGTGGTTCGCGGGACAGACGATGCTCCCGTCTGTCTCTGTTCCGATGGAGACTGTGGTGAGGTTGCCTGATGCTGCTGCTCCTGATCCCGAGCTGGATCCGCATGGGTTCCGGTCGAGGGCGTAGGGCATGTTGCATTGGCCTCCGCGTCCGGACCAGCCGCTGGACGAGAAGAACGAGCGGAAGTTGGCCCATTCGCTTAGGTTCGTCTTTCCGAGTATGATGGCTCCTGCTTTTCTCAGATTCGCCGCGACGGTCGAGTCTTGGAGTGCCGGTGTTCCGACTAGTGCGAGGGAGCCCGCCGCGGTCTGCATCTGATCATGGGTATCGACGTTGTCTTTCAAGAGGATCGGTATTCCCATCATCGGACCTAGGACAGTTCCTGATTGACGCATCTGGTCGATCTGACCTGCGATGCTGAGAGCGTCTGGGTTGACTTGAAGGATTGAGTTGAGTTGTGGGCCGTTCTGGTCGAGCGATGTTATGCGGGATAAGTAACTGTTGACTAATGACTTGGCTGTTAGGGTCCCGGCTGCAAACATTGACTGGATCTGGGCGATGGTTATCTCTTCGATACTCGAAGCGGGCCCAGTCTGAGGAAGCCTGGTAGGAGTAACGGTTTCTTGTCGGATTTCTGGGATTGACCCTAGGATTGTGGCAGAGCTGGCTGCGACGGCCGCTGCAACTGCGCCGTACTTTAGAAATTCTCTTCGCGAAACTTTCTTTTCTGGTTTCTCTGTTTCTTGGGTTGTCATATCTGACATTGACCCATTTCTCCGTGGAGAAGCTTCTACGCCGGTCGTTCAATTATTAACAGTTTCTATGGAATGCTCGAAGAAGCTTGAGACTGAAGTAACCATTTCGCTTGTGGATTGATAGCATCGCATGCCCAAATTTGTACATGGGATCTCAGCTAGGCAAAGCGTGAAGAATCTCTTTTGACTTGGAAAGCTCTGCGACCTTGTTCTCTACTTCGTCCCTAATCTTTCTCACTTCTTCCAACGGTTTGCCTTTCGGATCTTCCAAATGCCATTCGATTAGCTTCTTCTGCATCTGAGCAATGATCGGTTTTGGGCAAGCTTCTTCGATCGAGCACCCCATCGTTATCACAAGACTTGCGCGTTCGATCATTTCGGGCGTAAGGGTCTTCGGATTGTTGTTCGAGATGTCTATAGCGCGTTCTATCATCGATTGGACTATGATTGGGTTGATTTTCGAGGAAGGAATGGTCCCTGCGCTCTGGGCGTTCAGTCCATGCTTTCTGGCGAAGGCTTCGGCCATCTGGCTTCGTCCCGCGTTCTCAACACAGACAAACAGTACGGGACCCTTGACCAAGCTTGGATCGCTCTAAGAATCTGAAAGCGAGTCCGGCAATTAAACTCCCGGCTAACGGTCCTATCCAGTAAACGTAGAGATTGGTCAAAAATCCTGACACTAGCGCCGGACCGAGGCTTCGAACCGGATTCAGCGACGCATTCGTTAGCGGACCCAGCGCGATAATAATGACGAATAGAGTCGATCCGATGAGCGTAGCTTCTCCCGGCTTCTTGTGAACTCGTAATGAGGCTAGGAATCCTGACATTGCCAGCACGAATGTCCCCGCGGTTTCCAGTAACGCACCGACAGAAGGGCTCACGCCTCTGGCCAGTTTCGTGGTGCCGAGGTCGGCGGGGGATCCGAATTGGCCAAAGATGAATTTCAACGTGAACCCGCCTAGTATAGCGCCTAGCACTTGGAAGGAAATGTATGGAACAAGCATTTCCAGTCGAGTCTTTCCTGCGATGGTGTGGGCGAGTGTTATCGCTGGGTTGATGTGCGCTCCGGAAATCCTGCCGAGCAGAAGGACGACCAAGGCAGCTGTCGCTCCAAATGCGAATCCGATGATGAGGAGAGCCTCGAAAGTAGTGATGCCTTGAGCTAGCGAGACGGCTGCGACGGTCCCGGGTCCGATAAGGACGAGCAGGTAGGTGCCGAGAAGCTCTGAGAGACAGCGTGCCGTGCGGCTTGCGTGAGGGTGTATTGACAACACTGTAATGTCGCCAGTTTTCGGCTCGCGTCTAAACCCTTGTTCGGAAGGAAACCGTTCAAACACGGCTGGCTTCGAATCGTAAGATAGATGAACCCAGAGGTAGACGCGGGGGGCTCGTGCGGCCGTAGTCTAGCCTGGTCTAGGACATAGCAAGGGCGTCCAGTGGGCTTCCAACCCAACGACCCGGGAGACCATCAGTTCGATGGTCCGGGAATTCAAATCCCGGCGGCCGCACCAAAAAACCGTTCTCGGACCCCCGGGCGGTTTCGGTGGTTTGTGTCGCGAGGATCAACTGCTTTTGAGATTTTTCGGCGAGGGTCTCCGCCAGATGAAACTGAACCGGGCGAGTCTTGCGAAATGGGGCGCAGAATCAGCGGGTCGGCTATTTTCGATATGGTGTAGCTCAGCGTGCAGGTCAACGTGCAAAGTGCGTGATCTCAAATCGCCTGCTCCGATTCCGGATTCAAGCATGATCCGGGCTTGTTCCGTTTCAAAAGAAACAATCTGCGAAATCTGATTATACAAAGACCCAAGTGGGGAAGGATTACCATTCGTTAATTCCCCTCCCAGAGTCGAGTTTCGTGTCGTGAGCATCAATTGCAATTGAGATTTCTTGAATGGTTACGGGTCTGGTAACCGTGAATGGTAACATTGCAGAAGAATTGCGCTAGTGAGAGTCGAGGGTCTAGGGTTGAAAGAGAAGCGTCTTGACCTCTTTGATCTTGGCGAGTTCACTGTCGGTCGTGAGAACTATGGCTTTGAGTCGTTTTGCCGCTGCTAGGGCGTAACAGTCGGCAAGTGAGAGGTCTGCACGCCTGCACTTTTCCAGCCCTGCCACCCGGGAGAGTTCCGCGTCCGTCTCTACAACAGCGAGCTTAGTGTTCCGGACTTGATAGTAGCAGATGTCGGCGGTCGATTTGCCGAGCTTCTGGCAAGTCTTGTGGTAGAATTCGGAGAGGTTGACAGCAGAGATCGACCCACGGGCTACGCCAGTCTCAATATCGTCAAAGAACCTCTTCACCTTCGGGTCAGAGACGAAGTGTAGAGAAAGAACTCCCGCGTCAATCACAAGGTCCCGCTTCAGCTTCTTGCTTCCTTCCTACGCTCCCGTTCCAGCTCACGTATGCCCTCTCTGACAAGCTTCTCACGATCCTTGAACACGCCCCGCAACTCGGCCAACGATCTCACGGGGACGAGAAGAAGCCCCTCGTCAAACTCAACGAACTCCAGTTTAGACCCCTCACGTATACCATACTTTTCGCGTATCCGTACCGGAATCGAAACCATACTCTTGCTCGTTACAGTAGCAACCTGACCCAAATAAACAACACCATACAAACAACCGTCAAACCATACAATTAAACGCTTTGTATGGATCTCGATCCATTCCTAAAGCCCACCATGATCGGCCGTTAGACGGCGAAGCTATCCAAAGGTTGTTCACTCCCTATGCCGGACCGATTCGTAATCCTCTAAACAGGGAGTTTTCATCCATAGTTTCTCGTAATATTGTAACTCGCTGATTTCCACTCGATGTAAGGACAATTCCCGCCAGATCTAGGTACGCCTGTCGGGCAGTAGCCGCGATTTCCCGGTTCGTCCGGGGCAGGGCCACATGTTGACGGGAAGCCAAAACATGTCTCCGTGTTTGCGGATGTTGTGGGCGCTGAGGTTCTGGACAAAGAGGTCGCGTTGAACATCACAACGACGGTGTAGGAGTGACCCGATTCAACAAGCATGCTGTTATACGCGGGTCCGTAGTCGCCGCCGAACCCCACCGCGTTCTGGAAATATTTGCTGAAGAGGTACTCTTGATAGCCATCATCTCTCATTAGTTTCATGGCGTACTGAAGAGTTGCCTGGCTGTTTGAGGCTGATCCACCGGTCGGGAGTTGCCAGCCGTTGATGGAGAGGTCCAGTTGAACGCTGAGAAGCGAGTAACCTCTAGAGGTTCTGGGCACGTTGATGCCTTTAGTACTCCACCATATGTTGGATTCTGCCGAGGCGGATGCACCGATTCCGCTCGCGAACGTTTCGAGTTGAAGAAAGCCGAATCCATCGCAGTTGGCCATGCTGGCTGATTGGGCATGCGAGTAGGAGAAGACGTGGTAGCCAGATGATTGCGAATTCGACTCATTGCCAGCTCTCAACACGCAAGAACCGGGAAAGGCAAAGATCAGGATTGACGGCTGAATGAGAACGGTTTGGGAATCCGTGAGCGCAGTCGTGACCTGATCACCGATCAGTGGAGAGAAGGAATAGCCCATTACCGTAGAGAGTGTGCTCCCCACCAGAATGTAGGCAAGGACTACGATTGCTGCTGTCCTGAGGAAACCTCTCCCGACGAATATCCAAGCCCAGAACGCGCCCACTAGAATCGCGGCCACGAGAAACAGCCCGCCGATCTCCGAAACGGCGCCATAAGCTAGATAGAGCGGCCCGGTCCCGAATACCAAGCACGCGGACAAGTAAAGCCCGATCACCGAGATCGGAGCCCACCAGAGTATCTTCAAAGGCTGAACCCTCAGCCACCTGCAGATTGGTTTTCACGAAGTTAACTCCTTCCAATTCAGCGGTACCGGCTGGGTCCACGGGCTCGGAAGGCTTGCGAGACCACGATCACAGATAAGTCAGAGACTCAACACTGCCCTAGAGTGTGAGCCTGCGGTGACCGATGACTCTGAAGAGGTTTCTTCTATACTTGAAGAGACCAAGGAGTACTACCGTCAGAGGGCTGCTCAATTTGCAGATTGGAATCGAGGCGAGTACGACGGGGGCTCCGAACCTGACACGTCCGTCTTCGAGGAGGCAAGGATCCTTCTGGATGCGCTTCAAGCCGAGAACCTGGAGGGTGCTGTTCTTGAGATTGCCTCTGGGACCGGCATCTGGACTGAAGCTCTCGCCAAGACCGCGACCTCCGTAACTGCACTAGACTCATCTCCAGAAATGCTGGAGAGATGCAGGTCAAGACTCGGAGCAAATCCTGGGGTGAGATATGTCGTTGCGGACTTTTACGACTGGATCCCTGACCAGGAGTATGATGCGGCAAGCTTCTCGTTCTGGATATCCCACGTCCCAGCCTCGAGACTTGACCAGTTTGTCTCGAAACTATCCGGCTGTCTAAGAGCTGGAGGCAAGATATTCTTCGTGGACCAACAGACACAAGAAATGAAGCATGAAGATCTAGTTCGATCCGGTGGAGAAGTCGCGTGGCGAACTCTGGACAATGGAAAAAGATTCAAAGTGTTCAAGCACTTCTACACTCCCGAGGAGATTCGAGAATCCTTCCTAGCACATGGGATCACGACGAAAATCACTTACACGCCTAGCCACTTCTTCTACGTTCAAGGCGAAAAGATTCCGGGTCCCGAGATCAATTCGAAAAACGATCAATCCCGTCGACTGACATAAAGTCCGGGAAGACTAGCAACTCGAGGAGCTCGTCCAGCAGCTGACAGACGGAAACGGGACGGAGATCTGCCTGTTGTCTCCGGAGAAATCGAAGATAGCAAAGGCGAAGGACAAAGCTCGTAAGGATCACAACAATTGTGAGAGCACATCGTGGATAGTATGACCAAGTTACGGGTTCTCAGCTTTGGCCTATCAATAGATGGTTATGGAGCGGGTCCTCGCCAAGATCTCAAGAATCCGCTGGGCGTTGGTGGTCAGGTTCTTCTTGACTGGTCCAGAGCTTCGCGAACATGGAGAAAGAGGCATGGAGCGGAGGGCGGAGACGAGTCGGGTGTTGATGAAGAGTTTGGTGCGCGTGGATTCCGGGATATTGGGGCGTGGATCTTGGGCCGTAACATGTTCGGTCCAGTTCGAGGACCCTGGCCAGATCATAGCTGGAAAGGCTGGTGGGGAGACAACCCACCCTTCCACACTGGCGTAGTTGTACTAACCCATCACGAACATCCGCCGATCGAGATGAAAGGCGAGACAACTTTCCACTTTGTCACCGATGGAATCGAGGCGGCGCTGAAGAAAGCTGTTGAAGAGGCCGATGGCAAGGACGTTAGGCTTGGGGGCGGCGTTTCGACTGTTCGAGAATACGTTAAGGCCGGGCTAGTCGATGAAATCCACCTAGCAATAATACCAACCTTGCTAGGCGCAGGTGAACATCTACTTTCCGGTATTGACTTGGCAAAAATGGGTTATCGTTGCGTAGAATACGTCCCCTCAGCAAGAGCGGCACATGTCGTGCTGAGAAAACAGACCGCGTAGGAAGAGTATCTGAATGGACAGCTGCCTTGCGGAGTGACCCTTAGCTCGATACGTTAGCGATAGTGTTGAGAAAGGCCACGATCAAAAGAAACGCTTCCGAGGCCTAGGTCATTCGTTCAAGTAGTTTTTCCAAGAGCGCTTCGAGTCCGGCGAATGAACGCTCTAAGCTTGTGAGTTTCAATCGCAAAGACAACCAACGCTGTTGCTACAGCGGCAACGAACGCGGCGAAACCAACGATTTGAACTTCTGTAGCTCTTGTAAGAAACGACGATGTACCTGTGCCCAATCCATAGTATGAGTCAGAAAGAAACCATAGCCAACCTATCGAAGCATAAGAGACAAGCGAGATTACAAAAGTTAGGATTGCGAGACTTTCCGCGCGCATATTGCGAAAATGGTGAAGCCGAACGCTTTTTAGACCTTTAGACTAACCTTTTCAGTAACTTTTCGTCTAGCGCTTCAAGCTAAGGCGGGATATGGACAGGCCGGTTAATGAAGTACTTCGACGAGCTGAAGATGGCTGACATTCAGAAAGCGTTCGACTCGGAGGTCCTAGAATGGAAAGGAGTAACTTCCAAGCCGATGAAGGGCTGCCAATGCTACTTCCGCGGTCGAAAATTCATCTGCTTCCTCGTAACAGACGGTATTGTACTGATGAAACTCTCGGACAAAGATCAGGACGCGTTGAAGACTAGGCTGGGCGGGAAGCCGTTCGAAATGGCCGGCCAAACAGGCAGACTATGGGTCACACAGTCAAAGCACGTAAGGACCTAAAACAAGTAATGCCATTCGTCAAGAAGAGATACGAAGAAATCGCATCTACGAAACCAAAAACTCAGTGAGTGCTTCGAGTTCCGACCCTTCCTGGGCTCAAGGTGGGCTTCGGGTCCCGCGAGGAGTGCTACTTGGTTGGGAATAGGAGTTTCGAGAGCTGTTTGAGTCCTCTGCGTTTTCGCTGTTTCCTCTCCATTACGACCGAGTATACGATCCGGCGGACTAGGAGGCCTGTCTGGGTCTCACGGTACGATTCCCATCTCGGCTCCCATCCCGCAGTTCTCATCTCCGAGACATTATCCTCAAGCAGGGCTTTCTTCCTGAACCTTATGACCCTGGTCTCCTTCCCCCCCTCGTTTCCCCTGTCCAGCCGCTTCTTGATCTCTCCCCCGAACCAGCTCCCAAGCAGGACGCCAGCGATAGATCCGCTCAGCGTCCACGGAAGGAGCGTCAAGAACCCGGCTAGGAGGAAGAGAGAACCACCAATCAGACCGATGATCATCACTGACCGAGTCAAGCCGGGACCAGTCCTCCCGAGAGCCGCTAGGGATAAAAAAAGCGACTCCTACTAGAGTAATCTACTACGGAGACTGTAACAGACCCACCACGCCGTCTCTCACTCGGGCGATTCCGGTTTCGGCAGTTCTGCGTCGCGAGACACGCACGCATACCCAATTTTTTCTGAGGGTTCCGAGCTGACCAGATTATTACACGGACTCATCAACATTCCCCTATTACAGATCACGGGTCTCAACTGAGATTACCATCGTAATGGACCTCTAGCCGTTTTCAAGGCGTTTCCTAGGGGACGATCAGGTCGCTGACCTGTACTGTCTGCAATCAAGGGACATAGATCGAGAACCTGAAACTGCTTTCTTGAAGAACTATCACAAACACGCGGTTTGCGTCGCGAGATTCAAGCGCAATTCAAAATTCTCGACTGGTAACGGATCTGGTAACCGTAAACGGTAACAGTCGGCCTGCCAACGGCGAGAACACAGAGAGAAGAACACGGCTCAATCCTACATTTATGGTCCCATGCCAACATAATCGAGAGAATACGGAACCTAACGGACGAATCATAGGTCCGTAGAAAGCCTCTAATCAATTCGCAATTTCAGATCCAGTCAATCGTTGAGCGGAGGTGATTGAATGGATAGAAGAATAACGATGTTGGCCGCCATCGGAGGGCTCATCATTCTGGCTGCTTCATTGACCACGGTAGCAAGTTCGCCAAAGATTTCACTAAATGCCATCACTCATTCGATCTCGATCCCTCTCCAGACTTTTGACATCATCGTAACGACGCCGACGAGAGCTTTTGTCTGGAACTTCACGGTCGACCTGACTGGTAAGGATGCAGGAAGCGATAGGTTCAATCTCGTGGTTGATGCAAGCGGAGGGACGAACCAGCAGGTCCCACTGGTTTTATTATTCTCTGACCAGAACCTTACTCAATGGTTGTCAGAGCCACTAACCACTCATGGCGCGCAGGAATTGGCAATCGCAGCCTACGTTCCCACCATATTCTACTCGTACATCGCCGGCGGACAGACGATTGGCAGCGCCGTAACGATTCCCTTCCGTCCTTTGGCCAGCGGTGTGTACCACGTCGCCGTCTTGAATCCGAACGTGTTTGAGAACCTCGTTGCAGGAGTACAAGCAACAATTCATCTGGAAATCCATGGCGGCGAGACCTGGACAACAACGACTGTGGGATGACTAATACTTTGAGAGAATGCGTGTTCACTCGAATACGCGCCGACGTCGACTGACACCTCGAATCCCCCTTTTCTTATAGGTGCACGCAATAGCGATCTGTCCACATGAACCTCGTTATGTTCTGAAAGCCGCACCAAGCCATTTACCGTCAACTGCATAAGGAGGACAGAGCTTCCTCGAATTATCGGCATAATTGGTCAGTATTAGCAGACTTTAATATGGCAAAAGGCATTCTTACTGTAAGTGGTAGTAATGGGAGTTCGCGTAGCCATATCTTCCGATGCCCCAGTCATTAGGGTATTGACCGTGCTGGCTTCCATTGCTTTGCTGGCCATGCCTTTCTTGGCAAGACACTTCGTGGAAAAATTTAGCGATAGCACATTTGCCGAAGCCGTGATTTCGCAGAACAAGGACGCTTTTGACCGGTTAGCCGAAATGTAATGGCATCACAACCGGCCTTCGCGATTCTGTATCCCACCCCCTCTAACGTTATCGACTTTCACGACATTGTGATCAAGCAACGAGGATCCGCGGGCTACATGTCCCCCGGTATGGTCGAAGGATGCATAGAATGGGCCAGAACTGACGTGTACAATTTCGTCCCCTTTCCAACCCTACTGAAGCGAGCCGCGGCGACAATGTACGCCTACATAACCTTCCACCCTTTCGCGGATGGAAACAAGCGAACCAGCTTGATGACAACCTCCTTTTTCTTTTTCATAAACGGATATACCTTCAGGATATCGGACGACGCACCAGACTTCGCATTAGGAACAGCTAGAAGATGTGAACGCGAAGAAGGACACTCTCCGTTAGAAGAGATTGAAAGAATCTCACGTTGGCTGAAAAGCAAAGTAGGCTATTCGGTCCTTACGTTCGCAACATACAGAAGGGTCAGAAAGGGCCTTCCACAGTCCGCTACAACAGAAGATCTGCTTCGAGCTAAAGGATGGAACACGTACTATCTTCTCTGGAGAATCGAGACAACCCAAAGGTTCGCACAGCTGATAGGACACAAGACTAATGCGATGAATCTCCTCAGGCAAGTCCTAACTATGTCCGAAGTATAGAGAAGACATGACGGGACCTACGCCTATGGCCCATACCCAACATAACCGAACGAACCAAAAACCTAACAGGCAAATCACCACCCTGTCGAAAGAGCAAAGGAGACGTCGAAAGCGCGTTGATAAACGGCGTTATTTCGCGGGACGATATCTGGCCGATCAATGAGTCGTGAGTCGTTTGCTGTCTCAGTCAGGGAAAGAGGATAAGACTGACCGCCGAGCGTTGGAGTCACATCGGGTCTCGACATCCTGAGCTTAGAGGACTAAGAGGCGAAGTCTTGAGGGCGATAGATAATCCCAGACTTGTCGTGAAGGGGAAGCATGACGAAATTATTGCCGTGAGACCGATGGTCAACAGACCAACCATTTCCGTAATAGTTGTCTATCGAGAGTCGGGTAAGGACGGGTTTACGAGGACGCTGACGTTCTCTACATAAGCTTCGGACCCCCCGTATCTGCGTCAGACAGCAGAACCTTGGAAAACGACATCATAGTACGCTACAAGGGCGAACGAATGATCGGAATCACAGTGCCCAGTCTAAGAAAGAGACTCAAACACACGTAAGATTGACGATTTTCCTGAACCAGCCCCGTTCCTTGCGTCCGAGCAATAACCAGTTGATAGCTCGGCAAGAACCCCAGAAAAGCCGTTCCTTCCTGAGACCCACGGAAGGATCGAGGGCCGACGTTTCTCCTTCGCTTTGAAGAGTTGGCGTTCAGTCGTTCGCAACAGTCGCTCCACTGAGCCGACATCTTCCAGCAGGCTACAGTTTCTGCGACGATTTCCCTACCTCTCCCACGTTTGTACTTGGACATAATCATCGAAGGATCATGCAGAACCTAGAACAACCGGCCTTCTGCCAGCCATGTCATCGCCGACCCATCACTTGATCCGATACCGATCAGACCCCGACTTCGCTAATGGACCTGCGAGAACCAACAGAAAGGGAATTGTCGAGTCGCCGCGAACGCGTGGGATAAGGAAGGTCCATTCTAGACAGAATGATCGAAGAGGTCTCAGGGCCGACGGCCTGAAGGGATTGCTGCGATAGACCGGCGTTAGCTCGTTGAGTTGGGCTGGTTGTCCGGAAGCTTTCCGAGATTTTGTTTGAATCTTCCTCTAACCCAGAATAGAAAGGCCAGGCGACCAGAGAGAATCCGAGCCCGTAGAATATCGAGCCTGAGAGGAGTGTCAAGACAAGCCCATAGATTGCGTGTGCCTCAGATAGAATCGAGCCTCGCAGCCATAGCGATCGAGGCGGTAGCTATCATCTTCAGTGCGCTCTCTATGAGACGACGCTCGACGACACCACCCACCCCGCATCCATAGCAGTCTCCCCTAAGTGGCTCAGCTGAGCCGCTAACGTGCAGTAACGGAAAAATGATCAGGTTCTCGGATTGCGCATACCGTTAAGTTAAGACCAGAATTGCGACTCTGGACTTCAACTAGGTGTCGGCTGTCGGCTGTCCAGTCAAGAGTCCGGACTGGAATGGGAGGGTTTTGGTATGCTCTAGTCGGAAGGCTTATACCTTCTACCATTGTAGGAGCAGTTCCTCGGACAAGAATCATGAAACGGATGAGCCGTACAACTTTTTTCGCTGCGCTTGTGACGACCCTTTCTATCGTCGC
>WNFX01011994.1_pt1 | contig 13147 bp, 8 predicted proteins | sample 5400111 | NCBI WGS metagenome assembly WNFX01 (sample SAMN13153363, study PRJNA577476) | soil metagenome | isolation source: 40 cm soil or saprolite under grassland replicate 1 | place: USA:California | collected 2016-06-15
ATGGTCTCGGCGCCGGTGGTGGTCTGGCTCACAATCCAGGCGAATATATCGAACTTGATTACTTACCTATACGCATTGCATTACTGGCTGGTCTGGTGAGGAGAATTGGGACCTCGGATCAGAAGTAAAAATTATGAAACTCGGTAAGCAGCGCATCCACGATTTGCCAATCAACGCCATCACCACCCTGGGAGCCTAGGCACAAGAGTTGCAACAAGAGGCCGAAGCTCGAGGTGAGCCCAGTTTTCGCACACCGGAGCATATTCGGCATGCTGCCGTCCAGTCCATTGAAAGCGAAACGTTGACCTATGGGCCTGAATCTAGTTGGCCCTGGTTGCGCGAATTAATCTCGGCGAAAATCGAGCGTGTCAATAGCTACTCGGTTGAGGTAGTGTATTCTCTGCTAAGGGTTGGATTGTGTAGGACAGTAGTTTAAACTCGATTCGGGACAGCAAATAACTGGACCGTTAGAAAAGATGCACTATCCGTTTTCCTTGACTGCTTCTTGGTGGCGTGGTCAGAGGAAGGCGGGCTGAGTTGAAGGCGAACCAGTCGGGTGGTTCACCTCTCAAACACCAGAACTTTTTCTCCAGAGAAAAGCATCTACTCAGGCCGCACGAGGTGCATGAAGGTGCTGAGCTGCTTCAAAGGTAGCCGTTAACACTCTCGCTTGTGCCCACACCGCCTCACTATGGCTTTTCCCTTGCTGGCGGTTGCGCTGGTAGTACTCCCTGATCCAGGTTTCTGTCTGGGTATGCTGTCAAGCGAACCGCTGGAAGGCATTGCGCAGTGGCTTGACAGAGTATACCGTCAGTGTGGCTTGGAATACCTGGCGCTTTCATACGGCACCAGCACCGCGCCGGTCAACGCCCGCAAACTGGGTAGATGCTTGTAGTGCGTGCGTTCATCTCAATTTCTGCCTCGCATGTTGCATCTCCTTTTGCTCGCTCTACTGTAGTATACAGCACTTTTTTGGAGATGTTGAACGCGGGTGCAGTTCAACTTGACCCTAACTCCAGTTCTCTCCCAGTTTTCTGTTGGATAATTTCGGGTGGTGGTAGTACTAACTCTACTGCTTTACTAGAACCTAATTGTAAAAGCTGAGGGAATAAAGTTCGTAAAAGCGTAGCTTTTTCTTCAACATCAGTACCTGGATAGAGTTTCTCAGCGATTACGTCGCCTATCTCAAGTGCAAAGGTCATGCGATCTTTTTCAAGTTCAAAACGTGCTTTTTGCACTTCCACGTGTTGTCTCTCTAGCTCAAACTCTCCCTTTTCGTGTTCTTTATCAATACAGACTGTCTGCGTTTCTGACCCATACTGCTGTATTTCAGCTTCTGACGGCTTTATTTCCACTATGCTTATTTCGTCCTGGTCATGAGATGTGCCTACAAGTCCATTCTGACCTGATCTTGTAAAAGCCTCTTCCTGAACTGCTTGCCACATATGCGAGTCAGATGCCAATTGCAAGGCTTCATTAGCACACGCCAGTAGTTCTTTCCATTGGCTTCGTGAAACGAAAATAAAACCATTTACGTCAAGCAATACAAGACGCAGTTCACGGTCGTCTACTCTTACGAGTGCTGCTGTTATCGCTTCTTGAGCAAGCGTGTATTGATCTGGATATACTCTGTCTGCATAAATATAGGCAAAGCCTTGCATTTGGTAAATTATTGCTGGAACGTCTCCTGAATACATTTGAATAAGGGCTTTTGCCATGGCAATGATATAATGCCAATCTTCATTGCCAAATGCTTCCTCCATGTGCTGAGTCATTTGTTGTATGTGGTCGATTCTTGTATTTTCAAGGACGCTGGTATGTGCACTCACATTGACAGATTGTGGTAGTTTCAATGCCTCAACCAACCTTTGGAATGAGACCTCATAGTCATCAGAAGAGGTAAAAGAGATAATATGCAATGTATTTAAATCTTCTGGGACTTTACATTCACGATATAGCACGGGTATGATACGCATTTTCTTGTGAACGTACCGCCACCAAGCAATATTTATTTCTTGTTTGACCCACTTGGATTTTACGGCATCAGGGGAGAGTACTACAATAAATACATTACTACTCTTTAGCTGCTTCTTAATTCTGTCCCACCAATTTTCACCTCCACGTAGTCCATTATCGAACCACACTGCCTCTTCTTCTCCCATCGTCCAGCGCAAACGTTTTACCAGGTCAATACCGAACTCACTATCCGTACGATTGTAACTTAAAAATATTCGAGGGTTTGAACGTGGCTTCCGAGGCATTATTTATCTTCTCCCCCTGACATTCGTTGCTGATGCATAAAGCTATTCTTCTACAAACCCTTCCCTAATACTGTCTTATGCCCCTAGTAGTGTAATAACGCAGGTTCATGTTTGGTTATTTAGTAAAACGTATTATCGCATGAAGGGTCAAATTTTACTAAGGCATGGTTCAAATGAACTTGACAGTTCTAACAGACCGAATAATGCAAAGAGCCTTACTAAACCGTTTCAGATTTAAATGTGACTGTTCAAACTGTCAAGTGGAAACAGCTTTTCCTTGCGGATGCAAGTACAATGCACAGATACGTATTACTTGGTCAACATTATATCCATACTTACCGCACCAGAAACGAATGCATTGATCGCTCCATTTCTCGATAAGATTTGGGTCCACCCCGGCAGGTTGAGTATCTGGATGGCATTCTATTCTATTCAATAAAGTAACATCGGGCCATATTAGTATTCTTTTATCTTTTATATCGTATATTGGCCAATAATGCTTATCATTGTACTTCAGAAGAACATACATTAAAGGGTGATCTCCCTGATACTCTAAGGCACTCACAATATCATCAGGTATTATCCTTGCATCTTGTTTATATTTTTCTAAAATAGAGGTATGTACAAGGATTGAGGATACGCCTAAATCCTCATCAGAAAGATCTTCAAGGCGCAATTCCTCAATGACCTCTTGAGAACTGGCAAGGCTAGACATTTCGAGTTCCTGATGAACATAGGTAGGCAAGGTAGGCAGGTCAAGCAGAGGTATTGTTTCTCCATGCCGCTGAGTTAATTTGTCCCAACGACGAATCATCCCTTGTGCTGGACTTCCATAGACGCTATTCTCCGTCTCCGTGGACGAGAAGATGGGCTTAAATACATACACTTCAATGCTGCGTGGAGAAGGCCAGAAACGAAGAATACGCCCAGCGCGTTGAGCTGGCTCAATAGGCGTCCATGCAAGATCGTAATTCACCACCACCTGAGCATCCTGAAGATTCACACCGACACCAAAGGCATCTGTGGTTAGCAAGATATCATAGTTTCCATCTGCGTGTTTCGTTTGCTGAGCAATAGGAGCAAATGTGGCGAGTATCATATCTATTTCTCGGCGACTCTTCATTTTGTATATACCAGGAGCTTGCATTTTCACTGTGCAACCTGCCTTCAGTTGGGGAAGAAGCTGAGCCAGAGCAGTTTCAAGGTAGACGACTGTTGCCAATTGTTCGGAGAAAACAATCACTTTCCTTCCTATTTCAATCTGTTTATCAAGCTCTACACACAGTTGTAGTAACTTATTATCTTCGTAGAACGTCATGCGCTCAAGATAGTCGTTGATTATTTGCAATTCCTGTTGTCGTTGAGTTTCTGAAGATACAAACTGAACCTTGTACGCTCCTACTAGCACTTTTTGTATGACATCTCGAAGTGCCCATGGGGAGCTTCCCCATGCTACCCGAACCTTCGTCTCAATAAGGGCTCGCTTCCTTAGAGCGAAGGGCCGCCAAACAGGGTTTTTCAACTGCCATCCAGGAACAGAAACGGTGAAGCATTTGCTATCTAAGGCATGAGCAATCTCTTTTTCTAGAATTAGTAGCACATCTACCCGATGCAATATGACGTGAGGGATGTATCGGGGCTCACCATTGAAATCAAGCGCTACGTTTCCCTCTTCGTCAGCGTTGCCGTAGTACTTAGCGACATAAGGAGTGGTAATAACCGAGCCTACCGGAAGTTCTTTAAGATCTGGCAATTCTTTGATTTGCCACGCTTTTTCTTCATCTTTGTACTCCTCCATAACAGGTGCTACATTAATGGGTCCAGTATGCGGCAGGAGAGATAACTGATTGTTCACATTCTTGAGGTCAGTTGAATAGGGTGTACCGGTCAGTAGCAAAACTTTGCATCCACTTTTTACAATGGCAGCTTGTAAACGTTGATGGGCTAATCGTTCTATTGTTTGGAGGCGGTGGTTAATTATCTTCGTGTTATATCGGTTCCTAAGTTCATGGCTCTCGTCAATGATGATCAACCAGGAGCTATCAATTTGATCAAATATGGCTTCTAATTCAGAAACATCGCCATTATGAGCAGGGTCAGCCGTATTGAGCACAGCATGAATAAAGTATTCAAAAGGTATACCGGCTCCCCTAAGCGATTTTCTCCACTCCCGTTCCACAGCTTTGGGGCCAATAATAAGAACATTGCGGATATTTCCTGCTTCAAGTAAGCGGAGCGCAATATCTGTACCTATAATTGTTTTCCCCAGCCCGGTTGATGCTACAACCATCGCTCCACGAAATTCATCAATTTGTCGTAATGCTCTGGCAATTACATTCTTCTGAAAGCCAACTGGTTTCCGATAAGAACTCCGTTGTTGTTGTAGTTTCGTGTCTTCAATATCCTTGAGGGCCATTAAAGTTTTCAGGTAAATGTTCCAAGGGAGGGCAAGCCCCAGCCAGAGACGCAACGCATCGAGAAGGGGTTGGGTAATATCGATACTGGTAGCAAAATAGGTATCAAATCGATCAAGAAAGTAAGCAACAGCTTCAGCGTTTTTCTCAACAGTTCCAGCTTCAATAGCTTCAATCAAACCTCGTCCAGACACATTTGCTGACGCTACCAAAGCAACTTCTACATCTATGATGTAGAGCTTGGCGTGGTGATCAGTTGCACGAGCATCGACAATTTGAAAGTCTCCTCTCTCCATCTTCCTGACTAGCTCCTCGACGGCTTGGCGTCGATCTCCACCGAGACCCGTTCGCAGATTCAGCATAATCTCTTGGACTAAGGCTTTTATTACGCGCTTTTCACCGGGCTCTTCGATACCAACCAGAATAAACATCTTTTTGTCGCGTGTGGCACGACGTATCAAGTTGTAACCACGAATGGTGAAAAATCCTGTTGCAATACGAACAGTTTCTCGCCCTTGTCTGAGGTAAAATAGCAAGATCTTCAATGCAAGCCCTTTGTCGAACCACCGATCAGGTAACCATTCACTGGTCGTCATACTACTCTGCAGCACATCTCCTCGAAGCTCAAAAGGAACTGTACTGCTCCTCCTTCGTTAAGTTAGAAAACGCTGTATCCTGGATAGTGGGGAAAACAGTCGTTATGGAAGCACTAAGCAAACACAACTAGGGGCATCACAATATGGTCTTTGCGCTCTCCCTAACCACCCACTCCTTTCGCATTTCTCGCATTATTGGCTGTCTGTCCTGCTTTCTGTGAGTTAGTTGCTACGACTTGCTCCTTCGAATGTGCATCAATTTCGTCCAGTAGCATTAGTAGGCTCACCAGATCCGTCACTAGGATGGAATAGCAGAACTGAGAAATGTGCAGCAGGCACAGAAAGCTGAATTGTTGAAGCCCTAGCGCATGATAAGTGTATACTTCTAATCGACCTGTACGGCAGGTCATTTCCATCGGTGCTACAAATCCGAGCTTTCTGGTGATATTGTAAAGATCTTCCGTCGTCTTTGCATCTCCGAGCATACTAGGTGTTTGGCCCCATTGACCGTTTTGATAGACAAGTGTCATCGAAAGGTCCTTCCTCCCGCTCTTCTTGGCAAGGTTCGCGTTTGCTACGCTACTGTACTGGTTCAGACTATCAAATTTGAAAGGAAATCTTCGCTGGTTCACGCCGTTCCTCCTGTATTCAGATCGTAAATGATTGGGAGATCTTGGCTAGTCGTACGCTCATGCTGTGTTCCATGCAGATGATCCAGGATCATCTTTGATCCATTCTTGCGTCCAAGCGCTTGGAGGGAAGGAATCGTCATACGCAATTGTTCCGTTTTCATCTCAACATTGTCGCTTATGTAAAGCGTCTCCACGATCTGCTTGGCCAGCTCCAATGTGTATTGTGCGCGTTTCTTCTCCAATTCAAGCTGGCCAAGTTCCACTTCCAGCCTCAGTTTATCCAAGGCTAAGCGACGTTCCTCCTCCTCGTATTGTCTGAGGCTGATCGTCCTTTCCCTATCCTGATGCTCGAGCTTCTTTAACTCGATAGTGGCTTCCTTGTCCTTCTTATCGAGTTCTTCGAGCACAGCTTGCCGCTTATCTTTGTCCATGTACGCCCATGCTGTGGCGCGTCTAGCCAGGTGGCGCTTGTGAAGGCTATAAAAGAAAAGAACGACAGCCAGCGTGATACCGTAAAACCAGAATAGCAGGGCCTTCGCTGAGGCAGGATGGGCGACCTTGATATCCACAGGCACCGCATTCAGATGAATGGCCATAAATGGTGGGAACTGTTTAAGATCAGGTATATTCTTGGCAATGAATGTCGTGACTGTGGTGAAGTCCTTGCTGATAAACGTGGCCTGTTCGACGCTAACCAGGTAAAGGCTGAAGAGGACAATTACAATACAGAGATGGAGTGGTAGTGCCCAGGAGAGGGTACTATGCCTGATGCCGGACAGCGTCCAGGTGAACACTAAGACAGAAATGAGACAAGTCCAGAAAAAGGTCACCTGGTCAATCTGGTTTTGGAGAAAAACGCGATGCGCCACCACTGCGAGGCAGTAAGCGGTAGCCGCCTGAAGCGGAAGGAGCAGGAGCAATCCTCCACAACCAAGCGACGTATCTGGCAAAAGAAGTGCTTTATAGGCGCTGATATGTTCTCCTTCTTTTTTGTCAAACAGCTTCTGGGGGAGAATCAGCCCCAACACCCAGAGAATGATGCTTAAGAAGACGCCGATAAATTGCCAAATAGAATCCCGCAACGGGTCGCCACTGAATAGGTGCATAGTAGTCCTTTCTCGTCCCTTAGAGACAATCTTCTTGTCACGAATATGCTCCACTAAATATAGTTTCTCCAACTTGTTGAGGAAAACGGTGGAACATTTGAACCACTTTATTGATTGAAAACGTGGAAATTGGTGAATTATCAAATAACGATAGAATCGCCAATTGCCTATAAAATAGGGATGGCTGCACTCACAGCTTTAGAGGGCGTTTTCCTGCACCTTTTTATTCATCTGCTTCCTCGCTAGGCCAACATAGAGGGAGATAGTTTTGAGGTCTTTATGGCCCATTGCTTCCTGCACAACCCGCAGGTTGGTTCCGCGCTTCATCATATAAGTACCAAATTTATGACGAAGTGAGTGAACACTGACCCGCTGAATCCCTGCCTCGTCAAAATATTTGTTAACGATCCATTCTATGCCTCGTGGAGTAACAGGACGTTTGAATTTGGAGAGAAAGAGGCCATGCGTTACCGTGTCTTGTGGCCTCATATGGAGGTATGATCTCAGAGCGCGACATGCTTTGTAATTTAAGGCAATTAACCTGTCTTTTCTACCTTTCCCGCGTCAGATCAGCACTGATCCCACATTCACCGCATCTTTGGATATTTTATGAGGAAGTTCAAAATCCGTTAACGTCAATCCTGCAATCTCGGAGAGCCTATGCCTGTTTGCAGCAGGACTTCGACAATGGCGGCGTCTCGCGGCTTGTTGGCAACTGCTGCTGAAACCGCTTGTATTCTCCTTCAGTTAACATACGAAGGCTGATGCTCTCGCTTTGGAGGAATTAGGTGGAGTGCTGGGTTTTTAGGGAGGTAGCCCATTGCTTCTGAAAACGCACAGAAGGATTTGATGGTCGCTACCTTTCGCTGCCTAATGTAACCGGATAGTTCTAAAGCGTCCATATGGCCAGAAACGTATTCAGTTGGGACAGGTCCAGCTGGGCAACATGGGTAATGCCCCGATCCCTTAGGAACGTAAGGATCTGAGTGACATCAATGGTATAGTCAATGCGGGTTTTGGCTGCTAAATTCCGAGCAGATAAGTACACAGAAGTGTATTCTGAAAATGCTTGGTCTAATGTCAGTGGGGAAGTGGCAGTATCCATACAATAAGGTCAACAATAGGGTGGCATTTTTTCTTCGTCTAATCAAGGGGATATTCCCTATTAGATGATAAGAAAACCGCTACATTCGCGCTGGTTCTGCGTAGAACAGTGATTAGACGTAGAAAGGAGAGTAGTAGAGCTTACAAGAAATAAAAGGTGACAATCTGCGAGGGTTTATTATGTTTCTCCAGGCATCTTTTTCTCTAATGGGAGGTTAAAGGAACTATACTTTAACCCGAACGCTGATATATAATACTTCGGATACAGTTATCTTCATTCTTCATAGCAGCACTTGTGCATCTACTGATTGATTTACCTGAAACTAGACTTACGTAAGGAGGGCGAGGATGACCGATCGGGTTGGGCAGCAACTTGGCAACTACCACCTCATTCGCTTGCTAGGACGTGGTGGGTTTGCTGAAGTTTACCTTGGTAAGCATCTGCGTCTTAAAACACAAGCTGCCATCAAAGTGCTGCGTACGCAACTGGCTGATGATGATGTGGAAGGTTTTCTCAACGAAGCACGCACTATTGCCCATCTAGAGCATTCCCATATTGTGCGTGTCCTAGATTTTGATGTGGAAGAGGGTATCCCCTTCCTCATATGCCCATGATGAAAAACTGATTCATCGTGATATTAAACCAGAGAACATGTTGTTGGGAAGACACGACGATCTTTTACTTAGTGACTTTGGTATAGCCCTCGTGACCCAAAGTTCACGCTTGCAGAGCATGCAGGAAGCCATTGGCACAGCCGCCTATATGGCACCTGAGCAACTCCAGGGCAAGCCCCGGCGTGCCAGTGATCAATATGCGTTAGGCATCGTTGTGTATGAATGGTTATGTGGAGAACGCCCCTTTAACGGAAACTTTACCGAGCTATACAGCCAGCATTTATTTGTTCCTCCTCCTTCCTTGTGCAAGAAGATTCCTTCTATCCCTCCTGAGATTGAACAGGTTGTGCTGAAGGCTCTTGCCAAGGATCTAAGGGAACGCTTTGCCAGCGTGCGAGCCTTTGCGACAGCTTTGGAAAATGCTTGTCAGCATTCACGACCAGAACGACCTCGTCTAGTCACTTCGCCTCCTGAGATGACTTCCACACGTCGTTCCTCACCTCCAACAAATACGATTGTATCTTCCTTGCCTAATCAATTGCCACAACCGACGAATATGATTACCCCACCAAGTCCATCAACACAAACCATTAAAGCTCAACCATTTCATGCTTCTGCTGTATCGCCTCTCTTTACAGGAGATACTGTATCATCTCATGGGCTTCAACCATCCAAGCGTCGCATTTCACGGCGTGCAGTCCTTATAGGAATGGTGGGACTAGCAGGACTGTCCATAGTCGGTGGTGTTACTTGGTGGGAATCCTCCCCACATCCCATTTATGTCTATCATAACCATTACAGTGATGAATGGTTTGCTGTCGCATGGTCACCTAATGGGAAGCGTGTTGCCTCCGCAAGTGAGGATGTACAGGTATGGGATGCGCTTGATGGAGGTAATGTCTATACTTATCGCGGTCATAGCTGGCATGTATCAGCCATAGCATGGTCGCCAAATGGCAAACGCATCGCTTCGGCCGGTTTTAATGATCACACGGTGCAGGTATGGGATGCGCTTGATGGAGGTAATGTCTATACTTATCGCGGTCATTCTCGTCCTGTGAGAGCGGTAGCATGGTCACCGGACGGTAAACGTATTGCTTCAGGAAGCACAAATAACTCTAGTCCTCTTACTAGTGATCATACAGTGCAGGTATGGGATGCGACTGATGGAGGCAATGTCTATACTTATTATGGTCTTCCTGAGGGTGTAGATACCATTGCGTGGTCACCAGACAGCAAACGTATCGCCTCAACGGGCTATTATGGCTCTCCTCAGGTATGGGATGCGGCTGACGGAGGCAATGTCTATACTTATTATGGTCAGCTCGGTGTGGAAACTGTAGCGTGGTCCCCCAATGGGAGGCGCATTGCTACTGGAAGCTGGAATGATCACACAGTACAAGTATGGGATGCGGCTGATGGAGGCAATGTCTATACCTACCACGGACATAATGATGTGGTGCATAGTGTAGCGTGGTCTCCTGATGGAAGGCTTATTGCTTCTGGAAGTAGAGATCAGACAGTGCAAGTATGGCAAGTATCTTGATTTTGGACGAAGAATTGCCGATTTCGGATGAGAGATTGGCCATTGTCATTAAGTCCGGTACTACATCCTTTACTTCTAATTCATTAGTTTGAGCGGTTTAACGATGTTTTCTATTTACCTAAATTTCGGCCAAATTAGTGATACAATACGAGGAGCGAGATGGAAAGCGGCCTCTGCAAGACTGATATGAATCTCATCAGAGGAAGTCATTATCACTCACTCAGCAATACTGATCACAGTTTCGTACTTCCAAGCCATCTGAGCATCTTGCCACTAATTTGGGCAAAAATTGGGAAAATACTGTCTATAGTAGCGCGTATCATATTCTCATCGTCTGTTTGGATAGACACTATGAAGTTCGGTAAGCAGCGCATTCACGATCTCCCGATCAACGACATCACCGGCCTGGGAGCCCTGGCCCAACAGCTGCAACAGGAGGCCGAGGCTCGTGGCGAAATATTATCACCTCCTGCCCACCTGCACATCGGTGAGCCCAGCTTTCGCACCCCGGAGCATATTCGCCTGGCCGCCGTCCACTCCATTGAAAACGAAACGTTGACCTATGGGCCTGCAGCTGGTTGGCCCTGGCTGCGCGAATTGATCGCGGCGAAAATCGAGCGTGTCAATGGCTACTCGATTGAACCACAGCAAGTTGCCATTGCTATGGGTGGCACCGGGGCCATTCTTGCAGCATTGATTGCAACGGTCGGTCCAGGTGATGAGGTGCTCATCCCTGACCCCGGCTGGCCGCAGTATCGTATGCAGATGGCTTCTTGTGGAGCCAGTGTGGTTCCCTATCCGCTTGACCCGCAGAACGAATGGCTGCCAGAGATAGCGCAGTTAGAACGATTGGTAACCCCTCGCACCCGCCTGCTGTTGATCAATAGTCCTGGCAACCCCACTGGGGCCGTATTCCCTGCACAACTCATGGCTGACCTGCTCGATTTCGCCAATCGTCATGATCTCTATCTGCTTTCAGACGAGTGCTACGACGAGATTGTATTTGAAGGGAAGCACGTCAGCCCTGCCACCATGCTCACTCGTGACGAATTTAATAGCGGGCGCGTCATCTGCATCTATACCTTCTCCAAATCCTATGCCATGACCGGCTGGCGCATCGGCTACGTTGTGACGGGAACGCCCCTTATGAAGACGATCATAGACATACTGAACGCGAGTTACACAAATATCAGTACCCTGGTGCAGCGCGCCGCTGCAGCTGCCTTGACCGGCCCCCAGGCCTGTGTTGCTGAAATGAGGGAAACCTACCGGTGGCGTCGTGACCTTGCTGTAAGCCTGCTCAAAGACCTGGGCCGCTACCTCTATACACCGCATGGAGCCTTTTATACACTGATCGATGTCACCGGTCCCGGCGGAACACAACGTCGCGGACGGCAGTTTGCGCTTGACCTGCTGCGCGAACGCAACGTAGCCGTGGCTGCTGGCAGCGGCTTTGGCTCTGTCGCAGAACATTATGTGCGTATTTCGCTGGCTGCCTCGGACGAGGAAATTGAGCGCGGCGTGCGGGAGATTTGTGCCTTTGCGGATAGGTGAGAAATCACTTAATACTCAACATTACGCTACTGAGTAGAGAATCAATCCTTCCGTCGTCTTGTGCTGCTCAACCTGCCCACCGTAGCGCAGGTATTCCAGGTGCGAGAGCGTTTCGGCCACCGCCATGCGCCGCGCCTCGTTGTTTTTCAAACGCTGACCAAAGAGCTGCTCGGCAAGTTGATGGGCATGCTGTGGCCGCTCATCTAAAAGCGTTAAGATTTGCATCTCGCGCTGTTCGTGATGCTCTATAATCTCTGCGACCCGCCCGGCCAGGTCTTTGAATGGTTCACCGTGCCCTGGTAGTACAATACTTGCCGGAAGCGTTGAGACTTTTCTTAATGAATCCAGGTAGTCTCCCAGCGGATTGACGCGGTCGTATTGCGAATAGAGACCGATGTTCGGCGTGATACGTGGCAAAACGTGATCGGCGGCCAGAAAGACGCCATCTCGTTCGCGGAAGAGGCAGATATGCCCATCTGAGTGCCCTGGCGTCCAGATCACGCGGTAGCGCTCACCCACCAGGTCAATATATTGACCATCCTCAACCAGGGTTATAGTCTCGTGCGGTGGCACACGAATGATGTCATGCATAGCCTGTGGATCAACCTGTGTAAACCATAGTTCACTAGGAGGTAGACCATGCTGCGACAAAAAGCGCGAGACGCGACCAAATTTTTGAGGCATGGTACCTGCCCAGATGATTTGTATGGCAGCTTCATCAATAGGATGCATATATACTGCCGCGCCACTCTGCTCCTGGAGCTCACCCGATAGTCCGACATGGTCGGGATGATGGTGGCTCAGCACAATGGTATCCAGGGTGTCAATACTTAGTCCTGCTTTATGTAATGCTGCCGTAAAGGCTGTTCGGGCCTCGGGTATACCCATACCAGCATCAACCAGTGCCCATCCATGATTGCCGGTGAGGGCATACATGTTGACGGTACGCAGTGGAAAGGGAATAGGCAATGTAATTTTCCAGATGCCAGCAGCTACCTCGCGGGCTTCAGGTAATGGCTCCTGCTGCCTTGCAGGCTGCTCTGGTGAAGATTGTTGCATGGAGAAGTTATCCTTTATTTTCTGATATAGTAATCACAATTTGTTCTGTTCTTCTTTGATTGTATGGCCTGGGAAAGAGAGGAGTCAAGAAAAGGGGAGATCTGAACAGGGCTTCTCAACAGTCACATTGCTCAGCTAAGACTAGCCGACTGCGGCGGCAAAAGAAGGAGAGAAAGAGCGTGGCGCGACGGGCTCCCGTCGCGCCACGCTCTTTCTCTCCCATCGGGGTGGGGTGGGGAACACATTCGACGACTGTTGAG
>WNFX01006172.1_pt1 | contig 13146 bp, 10 predicted proteins | sample 5400111 | NCBI WGS metagenome assembly WNFX01 (sample SAMN13153363, study PRJNA577476) | soil metagenome | isolation source: 40 cm soil or saprolite under grassland replicate 1 | place: USA:California | collected 2016-06-15
ATGTCCTTCTTTTATCCAAGCGACATCTTGTTCACCCATCGCTTTGTCGTTGGGCATCAGAAAGTGAAAAATAAAGTACAAGTGGCGCGACCATGGGCAATTGGCAGAGCAGGCAACGGCGTAGGGGGAGTCGTGAGCACCGTCCGCGATCTGCTAAAGTATGCGCGCTTCCATATGAGCAATGGGAAGAAGAACGTCATCACAGGCAAGAGTCTGCGAGCAATGCGCGTTCCAGAGGTAGATACAGGTCCGCGCGGCTTGATGGGAATCACCTGGTTCATTCGCAAAGTTGGCGACCTCACTATTTACGCGCACGGTGGCGCGACCAATGGACAACATGCTTACTTCTTCTTCATCCCTAAGAAGGATTTCGCGCTTGCCATCCTGACCAATAGTGACGATGGTGGGATCATCAATGAGGAAATTTTCAATTACGCACTTGAACTTTATTTCAACGCGAAGTCAGATTTGCCGAAACCAATCAAGACTCAGACCAGTGAACTTAAAAAATATGTCGGCAGATATCGGATTGGCACGGAATGTTTTGACCTAAAAGCAAAAGGCGAATATCTTATTTATCACCATATTCCATTGGGTGGCTTCCCCAGACCGGATACACCGCCCGGTCCTGCCATGCCGCCCATGCGTTTTTCATTTTATGAAAAAGATAAGGTCATTGGGTTGGATGAACCTTATAAGGACACGCTCGGAGATTTTATTCGGGATGAAAAAGATAACGCCGGACGAAGCCCAGACCGCAGTTGCCTTGACTGTGCAGGCAGCAGTAACTACTCCTTCCATTGCCACACCAACCTCCACTATTTTCGCTTCAAAAACCCTCTCTGCTTCTGCTACTAGCGCCACGCCAAACAAAACCACTACTCCCACCTATTCGGTGCCTATGCTGACCGTACGCGAATCGACGAACTGTCGCACGGGTCCTGGAGACGAGTATGAGGTACTCTTCACTTATTTGGCTGGAAAGCAACTGGAAATTGTTGGTCGCTACGATCCCGGAAATTTCTGGCTGGTTAAATCGAATGAGAGCCCAGCCGGAACTTGCTGGCTGTGGGGACAATATGTGGACGTGGTGGGCAGCTACTGGGCCGTCCCAAGCGTCACACCACCGCCCACAGCAACTAGCGCGCCGCCGCGTGCCCCAGGCATACTGGAATGGAACTTTTCCTGCAGTGGCGGGACGATAACCTTCACTGTGAACTGGGCAGATAATGCCAATAATGAAACAGGCTATCGAGTCTTTCGAAATGGGGAACAGTTGATTGAGCTACCAGCTAACTCAACCACTTACACAGATACGTTTACACTGAGTGCGGATCAAAGTGTGGAATATTACTTACAAGTTTATAGTCCCGCTGGCACGGCTAACAGTTCGATTATGAGGATGAGATGTTAATAGCGACGAATAAGGAAAGGTCTCGGATTGATCCGAGACCTTTTTAATTTGATACAAACGCCTCGGCGGATGGCGGCTTGCGCTAAGACTACGCTTCTTCCAATTGTTCTTTGATCTTTTTCGTTTGTTTGCCGCGGTCTTCGGTATTAAGAATACGCTTGCGAATGCGATACGATTCAGGCGTGACTTCGAGCAGTTCGTCGTCAGCCAGATATTCGACCGCTTCATCGAGAGACATTTGTCGGGGCGGCGTGAGGCGGATTTCCATGTCGCCGCGCGATGAGCGAACGTTCGTTAAATGTTTTTTCTTACACACATTAATTGGCATATCCTGCCCACGCGAACTTTCGCCCACAACCATACCTTCATAGACTGAAACACCTGGCCCATAGAACAAGGTACCGCGCTCTTCAGCATTTTTGAGGGCATAGGCTGTTGTCTCACCCATTTCCCAAGCGACTAGCGAGCCGGTCGTGCGCGTGGTCATGGGTCCCGCCATTTCATCGTAACCGTGGAAGATAGTATGCATAACTCCCGCGCCCCGGGTGGAAGTGAGGAACTGATAACGGAAACCTAATAAGCCGCGCGTTGGAGCGATATAAACCATGCGCGTCATTCCCTGACCCGCGTCCTGCATATCCATCATTTGGCCACGTCTCGGCCCAAGCATTTCCACTACCACGCCAACCGTTTCATTACTGGTCTCAATATGGACTTCTTCGTATGGTTCGAGCAATTCCCCATCATCTGCTTTATGGAAGATCACTTCAGGCCGCGAGACTTGGAATTCATATCCTTCGCGCCGCATCGTCTCGATTAGAATGCCAAGATGCAACTCCCCGCGACCAGAGACAAGGAAGTTTTCAGCGGATTCAGTCTCTTCCACGCGCAACGCGACATTCGTCCGTAATTCTTGAAAAAGGCGTTCGCGCAAATTGCGCGATGTTCCCCATCTCCCCTCTTTACCAGCGAACGGAGAAGTATTCACACCAAACGTCATGCGGACCGTTGGCTCTTCTACTTTGATGGTAGGTAAAGCAATAGGGTCGTTAGGGTCAGCGAGTGTCTCACCAATCCCGATCTCTTCCAACCCTGCAAGCGAAACAATGTCACCTGCGCTGGCTTCTTCGATCTCAACTTTGTTTAAGCCTTGAAAAGTGTAGAGATACTTGGCTGATTCGGGAAGAGTCCGTCCATCAGCCCTGAGGCGTGCAAGGCGCTGACCCGCTGTGATCTTACCTGCGAAGACACGTCCGATCGCGGTCACACCACGATAATCATCATAGCCAAGCATAGTGACGAGCAATTGCAAGGGTGCATCGGCATCCACTTTCGGTGCAGGGATGTGCCGAAGGATAACATCAAATAAAGGTTCTAGATCAGGTCCTAGGTCTGGGGAAAGACCGGCTCGTCCTGTAGTTGCCTGAGCATAAATAATAGGGAAATCCGCTTGCTCCTCTGATGCGCCAAGTTCGATGAAAAGATCAAAGGTTTCATTGAGAACGCGCGCGGGCTCGGCGTCCTTGCGGTCAACCTTATTGATGACGACAATCGCCTTATGTCCCATTTCAAGTGCTTTCTTCAGCACAAAGCGCGTTTGAGGCATAGGACCTTCGGCCGCATCCACCAGGAGTAGGACACCATCCACCATGTTCATGACGCGTTCAACTTCACCGCCAAAGTCCGCGTGGCCAGGCGTGTCTACAATGTTGATTTTGACAGGCTGATTGGTTTTTGGGTCAACCAGTGTAATGGCTGTATTTTTAGCAAGGATCGTAATCCCGCGCTCGCGCTCAAGGTCATTGGAATCCATCACACGTTCGGCGACTTGCTGGTTTTCGCGGAAAGTATGTGATTGGCGCAGGAGACCATCGACGAGGGTGGTCTTGCCATGGTCAACGTGCGCGATAATAGCGATATTACGAAGATCGGTTCTTTCAATTAACATTCATTCACCTAATACTAGCCGTCATTGCGAGAGAATGAAGCGATGGAAGCAATCCCCAAAATCTCTGTGAAATTGCTTCGGCCCTTCGGGTCTCGCAATGCCATATAATTTACACACAAAAACCCCTGACGGGGAGGCCGAGGGGTTTTTCTTAAAGGAGATAAATCATTCGGCGTGCAAACTATATTTTATCAGATTATTTGTAATTTGAGCAAGGAATGTTATAATCTGACTGCTATGAGATACGAACGATCTTGCAACAGCATTTTGTGCATGGGTGTGCGTGGATTTGACCGCGAGGGGCTTCCTGGAATCGCGCCTGTTGCTCGAAGATAAGTAGACTTTGCTTTCTTATGCCGTGGCGCCAAGGCGCCACGGCGTTTTTGTTTAAGTCAAAACCAGTGGTTGAGCGCAAGCAGTCGAAACCACCAATGACAACCCGACTTTTAATTTCTTGTTTGTATGTTATTGCTGGTTTCGATACGACCTTCGCAGGAACGCTCAGGTCTACTCAACCAGCAGAATGAAGTAATTTTGGAGTACGTATGATCTCAATCACAGTTTCAAATGCAACCCTGATCCTTGGTTCCCATGCCATCTTTCGTGACCTGAATTGGGAAGTTCAGCATGACCAAAAAATTGGTTTAATCGGTCCGAATGGTGCGGGGAAATCTTCGCTGTTTAAGTTGATCATCGGTGAACATTCACCTGAAAAAGGTGGGATCGTCATCAAAGCCAAAGCCGTATCCATCGGCTATCTGCCACAGCATCCAGAGTTCGAGCTTGAAAAGACGGCCCTTACGTTGGCGCTGGAGGGCAATCCACGCGTAGCTGAAATTGAGAACGAGTTACAGCGAATTGAGAGCAAACTTAACGACCCAGAAGTATACAACAACACGAAGTCGCTTGAACGCGTGCTGGATGTTCAGCATAAATTGTTGGAAGAATATGAATCGCTGGGTGGCATGAATTACGCGTCAAGAGTGCGCGAGCTTCTGCGCGGATTAGGGTTGCCAGAATCCGATTTTGAGAAACCTATCCGCGCCTTGAGTGGCGGACAGAAGAAACTTATCGGCCTGGCGCGGCTCATGCTAGCGCGTCCATCTGTGTTGTTGCTGGATGAATCTGACAATCACCTCGATATGCCGGGCAAAGCATATCTTGAAAAGCTGATCCTTGACTACTCGGGTGCGGTAGTAATCATTTCGCATGACCGCTATCTGCTGGACGCATGTGTGACGCATATCGCTGAGATCGAAGACGGCAAGATCACCACCTTCGTTGGAAACTATACGGAATATATTATTGACAAAGAAGAACGCTTAGCCCGGCAGGAAGAGTTGTACCAAATTCAGCAAAGAGAAATTGGACGGCTCGAAATGGCTCTGAAGCGCTACAAACTATGGACACAATTTAACGATAAATTTGCCAGTCGCATGCATGCCATGGAAGCGCGCATCGAGCGAATCGAAAAGATTGATCGGCCTGTTCTCGAGCGCCGCAAGATGGATTTGGCATTGAATGGCTGGCGCGGATCAAACCAGGTGCTGGAATTGGAAGGGATAAGTAAGTCTTTTCTCTCTCATCCCGTTTCGGCTTCGCTTGGTTTCGATACGAGCGAGAAAAACCCTCGTTCTACTCAACCAACGCTGCTCACCGTGAAAGATAGAGTTATCCTAAAGGACATAAACTTCCTCATCCGTCACGGCGAACGTGTGGGATTAATTGGTGCGAATGGCGCGGGCAAGTCTGTATTGTTGCGCTTGATATTAGGAAAAGAACACCCTACCAATGGTGAAATCAAAGTTGGGCCAAGTGTGAAAGTAGGTTACTATGCACAAGAGCATGAGACCCTGAACTTTAATCAAACTTTGATCGACGCGGTGCGCCTTGCAGGGAATATGAGCGAATCGAATGCCGTTTCATTTCTCATCCGCTACCTGTTTACATATCAACAAGCGACTCAGCGTATCGGGTCACTTTCAGGGGGTGAGCGAAGTCGGCTCCAGCTGGCGTTACTCGTTTTATCGGGAGCGAATTTTCTCTTACTCGATGAACCAACAAATAATCTCGATATCGCTTCTGCCGAAGTATTGGAAAACGCTTTGAACGATTTCAACGGGACGGTGCTTGTCATTTCACATGATAGGTACTTCCTTGATCGAACCGTCAACCGGATCTTTGCCCTGGAGAATGCGGTGATCACAGAATATATTGGCGGCTATAGCGACTACGTAGCCAAGGCAGAAGTTGAGGCGAATGGACAGAAAGCAAGCTGAGGCTTGGAAAGAAATGTCGATAAAATAGACTTGAGAGTCTCTTAAGAAGACTACACGATCTTAATGTATTAAGGACAGACTTCCGAAGTCTTTCATGCAGATGGTATAATTTCCGCCCGATGCTCCAAGAACCTTCGACTCAAAAATCACAGATCTGTCCTACCTGCGGAACGCGACTGAGTGAAAGTGCTACACGGTGTTTGGTTTGTGGCACCGAACTGACTGCGAAAGCCGCAACAAAATCAAAAAAAACTGAAACAGGTATGCAACCCAGCCGCATGCCAGAACTCACCTTGAGTCTACCTGCGGCGCTCGGCGCGCTGGCATTGATCCTCTTGATCGGCGCTTCATCTGTTTACTTTAGCCTGCGCGCGGGCATTGGTGGATCAACGATCACAGAACCAACGCTTGCAGGAACCGTGACTCAAACAGTCACGATCACGCCGACTGCAACAGAGACATTGGCTCCAACTGCCATTCCATCAGAAACGCCTGTACCTCCATTCGATTACACCGTGCGAAGCGGGGATACATGCGGAGGAATTGCGGTCGCGTTCAGTGTCTCAGTACAGAGCATTGTAATAGGGAACAATTTACCAACGAGTTGTATTATTTCTGTTGGACAAGTGCTTAAGATTCCCTATCCAACGCCTACCCCTGCGCCGCCGCCAACGGACATTCCCAACGAAGCCACCCAAACCTCCGTAGCCTGCGAAAAGGCTCCGTACACAGTGCAAGAGAATGATACGCTATCTAGTATCTCTTTTAATTACAATGTACCCCAGGATGCAATCAAGTTTTATAACGGACTCTCAACGGATTCGGTCTTCATTGGACAAAATTTGCTGATCCCGTTATGTGAACGATTTGCTACCCCTGGGCCTACTCCCACTGCAACGCTGCCGCCTCCCTACCAAGCCCCGAATTTGCTTCTGCCTGCGGACGGTGCAGCCTTCACTCTCGCAAATGATGTTGTGACCCTGCAATGGGCATCCATTGGTACACTGCGAGATGATGAAGCTTACCAAGTAACGATTGAAGATGTGACCTCTGGTCAGGGACGGCACATCACAGAGTATGTCACGGATACGAAATTTATCGTGCCAACCTCCTTCCGCCCGAACGATAATTTAGCACATGTGATCCGCTGGTGGGTGACAACTGTCCGCCAGAACGGTGCAGATGAACAAGGACAGCCGGTCTATGATTCAGCAGGCGCAATCAGCGAAAAACGCGTCTTCACGTGGGTGGGAGTGACCGTCGAAGGTACACCTACCCCGTAGAACCCGAAAGAAGCAATTCATTCACTCCTCGTCAGGAAATTGACGAGGAGTTTTTCATTTTCCTCTTGACAAAATCCAAAAAGTAATTAAAATATTCGTATTATTCAATTTTTTGAATAATTCAATAATTTGGAGAAAAGAATGTCCCCATTTGTACTAGACCTTGAAAAAACTAAAGTTGGAAGTTCATTTGTAAGAATTGAGCCTGCATTAAATGCGTTTGGAAGCATGCTGTTAATATCCAACGCCGAAGATGAGCCAGGTATCCATGAATGGGTCACAAAGACTCAACTGCGGATGTCGACTGAGGAACGGTTTCGTCACAAACTGGTAACTATCGGATTCCATTATGCCATTCTCCCGCAAACGCCGGAAGCTACATTCGAGACGTATTTGGAAAATCTCGAAGCTACTCCCCCTTCGGAATTTCGAGATCGTTTGCTAAACGCCTACTCAGAAATTTGCCTAACCGAAGAGGCGCAAAAAAACAAAAGCCAGCCTGTTGATTGGGAGGAGGTGCTTTCCTCTGCCAAAAATTATGTAGAGTTCCTAAGATACCGTTTTGGGGATGAAGCGACCGATGAAGAGGTGGAAACGCGTGCCTATCAGTATGTGATTGACCCTGCTGCGCTGAAGCAATTGGTTACTGGTCACATTCGCTGGTTCTGGAAGAATTACTTGCAAGTTGAATGGACGCGTGTGCGCCCGATGCTAGAAGAATCTGCAAAGGCATTCAATCAAATTGACTTTAGCAATATGACACGCGTGGAGATTATCGAATATGTGACTGGTAAGGAGATTAATGAAACAAAATGGGGAGGTCAACTCTTGCAAGCCAAGGAACTGATCTTTATTCCCAGCGCTCATTTTGGTCCTTATATTCGTTCGACAAAGGTCCAAGATAACTTTTATATTTACTTCGGCGCGCATTTGCCCGAAGGATCAGATATACGCGTACCTGAATTGGATCGCGCAGAGATCGTCTCAAGAATTTCTGCATTGGCAGATGATACCCGTCTACAGATTTTACAAATGATCGCTGAGAAAGGTGAGATGCGCTCGCAGGAAATTATGGAAGTGATCAACTTAAGCCAACCCAGCGTATCACGCTATCTGTCTCAGCTTACGGCAGCTGGATATTTACAGGAAAGGAGAGCAAACGGAGCAAAAGTTTACATCCTTAATGAAGATCGAATTGAGAAAACACTCAAGGCCGTCAGCGCCTTTTTGTTGGGTCGTTCTTAATTGTTTTCGCAAAAGGAGTAATGATGAACAACTGGCAAAACGAGTTTATGGCTGAATATCGCCGTCAGGAAATTTTAGATGAAGTAGAAAAGATCCGTTTGGAAAAGCTTACCGTCAGTTCCCGTGTCTATCGCCCTCGGTTGTTTGAACGGACCATGTTCAACTTCGCAAACTGGATGATTTCTACAGGCAAGCAACTACGCAAACGTTATGAAGTTCCCGCTGTAAATTGTAACCACCCGCCTACTGGTAGTTTTGCACAATAAACTAAGTTTGGAGAAGAATGAGTAATTTACTCGAAAGAACAAGAAAAGTTTATAACGAGTATCCGCGCGCATTCTGGATCTATAATATTATTGTCTTCATTGACCGCCTGGGTGGCTTCATGCTCTATCCGTTCTTCGCGCTTTACCTCACACAAAAATTCGACATTGGCATGTCCACAGTAGGTATCCTCTTTGCCGTATTCTCTGTCTCAGGGATGGTCGGGAGCGCTCTTGGTGGCGCCATTGCAGATCGCATGGGGCGCAAGACAGTCATTATCGCCAGCCTGATCCTTTCATCGCTTAGCGCTCTTGGCATGGGATTTGCTCCCACGCTTGGAGTCTTCACTGCGGTCGTCATCGTTGTCGGAACATTAGGCAATATCGGAGGTCCTGCCCATGAAGCAGTAGTTGCAGACCTGCTACCGCCGCAGAGACGCGCCGAAGGCTATGGCATTATACGTGTGGTCTTCAATACCGCAGTCATTATTGCGCCTCCCATTGCAGGTCTACTCATCTCCAGATCCTACCTCACACTTTTCATTGTGGATGCAGTCATTAGCGTGATCAGTGCAGCCGTTGTACTCTTCGCGCTGCCTGAGACGAAACCACAAGCGTCGGTACACACTAAACCTGAAACAATGAAGCAGACCTTCGCGGGCTATGGACGAGTCTTCAAAGATACTCCCTTCCTGGCATTCATCGGCGTGACCGTCATGATGACTTTGGTGTATATGAACATGAACTCAACGCTTGGTGTCTTCCTACGCGACCAACATGGATTGCCTGAACTAAGCTATGGATGGTTAATCAGTATCAATGCCATCCTGGTTGTCATATTCCAATTTTGGGTAACACGTCGACTCCAAAAGTACAAACCATTCTTAATGATGGCAGCAGGTTCGTTGCTCTATGCGATTGGTTTTGCAATGTATGGATACATCTCAACTTTCGCATTCTTTATCATCGCTATGATCATCATCACCATCGGCGAAATGGTTGTCTCACCGTTCCAGCAATCCCTCGTTGCAAGTTTTGCGCCCGAACATATGCGCGGACGTTACATGGCAGTTTCGGGTCTCACATGGAGCATTTCATTTACTATCGGTCCATATTTCGCCGGACTGCTCCTTGACAGTGCACACCCCAACCTACTCTGGGCATTTTGCGGAATTGTCGGAATTCTAGCAACTCTGGGCTTTACCGTTCTCAATAAAGTTCACAACTCGTCTATTCCAGTTATCGAGCCAGCCGCGGCGGATTAGTTTCTAGTACAAAAGCCTTGCGAAGGTTGCTCATAAATGATTAGGCTTTCTTAACCAACCTTCGCAAGGCTCATCACTTCCTCACATGGGACAGGTCATACGCAGGCCTGTCCCAAAATTTTTAATCCCTCCATTCGCAGCCAGCCGACAATTGATTCCGTCTCGACAAGCTTCTCCTCCCCTTGTACAATCTCTCGTGATATACAAGTAAGTCATGTAGCGCGGGATGGTATCCCGCACCACAGAACAAATCACCGTAAACGGAGAGGCTATGGATATCAGATCCTACAACCGCGACGCCTGGAATCGTGAAGTAGAAGGTGGCAAAAACCGCTGGTCACAACCCGTTGACTCAGAGACGATTGCAAAAGCAAAACAAGGTGAGTTTTCAATTCTGCTGACAGAGAATATCCCTGTTCCACATAAATGGTTCCCGTCACTCAAAGGAGCGGATGTGCTTTGTCTCGCCTCAGGCGGCGGGCAACAGGGACCTGTCCTTGCGGCTGCAGGCGCGAACGTGACCATCTTCGATAATTCCCCCGCCCAATTGAAACAGGATCAACTTGTGGCTGAGAGAGAATCGCTCTCTCTCCGCACGGTAGAAGGTGATGCCGCGAATTTATCCATCTTTGAAGATGAATCCTTTGATCTGATCTTCAATCCTTGCTCAACAGTTTTTATGCCCGATGTGCGCGCTGTGTGGAAAGAATGTTATCGTGTGCTTCGTCATGATGGAATCCTAATGACTGGCTCGATGAATCCCGTTCATTACATTTTTGATTTATATAAAGCAGATGAAGGCATCCTTGAAGTTGCTCATACTATCCCTTATTCAGATTTGACAAGCATCCCAAAAGAAGACTTAGATGAACTCATCGAAAAGGGATTGCCCGTTGAGTTTGGTCATAGTCTCACAGATTTGCTCGGCGGCCAGTGTGACGCGGGGTTTGTAATTACAGATATGTATGAAGATTATATGCTTGATTCGCCGCTGCACAATTATCATCCCACTTACATTGCGACGCGCGCATTGAAGGAGTGAATACACATGAATACCTTCCCACTCGATGAACTTCATGACTTCATCGTTCGAGCCAAACAAGTGACCTATGTTGGAGGTGGGCAAAGGCTCCTCCCGTATCGCCTCGGCTCTCATGATCTCCAATTTATCGAAGGCGACTGGGCTTACCATGATAGCTATTTGGGAGAAAGTGACTTCATTGGGCAGGAAGCCGTCTACTATCGGCAGAAGATTGTGTGGGCAATGAATTACTTTGGCAGAATATTGAACCCAGGGCTGATTACTTCTGGTCAAGCCGGAGCGATGATCCAAACTAGCTTATCGAGGATGTATGAAGAGAATCGCTTTCTAGGTGGGTTTCAACACACGGAGGGCGAGTTTACCTATGTGGATACAAATGAGGGCGACTTCCAATTCTTCACCGGTCGAGAGTGGATCAGTCGTAATAGCGAGATTGTTTATGAATTGGTCTATCACGGTGGTCTAATTAAGGATTGATGCTCATATTAGGTGCACAAAACTATGCACAGTGGTAGGCGAATACTAGGATGAACAAGATTTTTGCCATCACTACGCGAGGGCTGGAGAGGATCAGTGCAAACGAACTCGAGGCTCTTCCTGGTGTGACGGTTGATGAGATTACCTATCGCCGCATTTTCGCCTCTTGCCAAGGTCCGCTCGCTCCGTTACTTTCTTTGCGGACCGTTGATGATGTATTTCTGTATGTGGCAACCTGGTCAGAAATAGAGCGTGCACGCCAGAGCTTAAGTAAGCTGCGAGTTGCCAGCACTCAACTGGATTTGAACGCAGCCTTGGCGGTCTGTCAGCAAGTCCGCCCAATCCAGTACCCACCCACCTTTTCAGTGACAGCTAACTTTGTCGGCAAGCGTAACTACAACACTGATGAAATCAAACAGGCTTGCGCCGCTGGCATTATCGAGCGACAACATTGGGTCTATTCAGAAGATGATACCCAAGCTGACTTAAATGTACGTGTCTTCATTGAGGGCAATACAGCCGTGGTTGGAGTTCGGCTAGGTGCTCAATCATTATCTAAACGCGCTTATAAACAACAGCATGTGCTGGAATCGTTAAAACCTGCGGTGGCTGCCGCGCTTTTGGCATTGGCGGATGTTACCCCGGGCTCACGGATTCTCGATCCCTGCTGCGGTGCTGGGACAATTTTGATCGAAGCCGACTTCTATGGGACTACGGCGATTGGCGGAGATATCAATCAAGAAGCTGTGACAGCCGCGCAGTTCAATGCGACTCAGGCGAATGTGGAAGTTAATCTCCAACGCTGGGCCAATCTGCCTGACTTAGTTCAATTCAAACGGTTGAAGTGTGATAAACAAATTGAGATCAGCCTTTTCGGACAAACGCCCATGATTATGGTTTGGTCTGATCAGTCCTAGTATTACACCCTGTAATGAAGAAGTTAAAACGCAATGTATTCAAAGATGCGTGCTATAATTTTCTCATCACAGAATATTCAACAATCATCTATTGCCCTCTTTAAGCAACCTAGAGTGAAGTAGTTTTTTATTGAGAAATAGTCTAAGAATGGAACATTCAATAATGTGCCCCCAATGTGGTGCTCCGCTCGCATCACACAAATTCGCGCGATCCATTGTTTGTTCCTATTGTGGCGCTACGGTTCAACTCGATGAATCATCCGTTTCGGCAGAAACATTTCACAAGGCGTTTCGCATTTGGAACTCCCCGCAGTCTTACCAGATTCCTTCCTGGTTCTCAATCGGCGACAGCCATTGGGTGTTAGACCAATGTATCGCGAATGGCGATTTCTCGGATGTATATACCGGGCAACGCGCACGCTGGCCCACAGAACTTGCCATCATAAAGTTACTGCGCGATCGCCAGGATAGAACTTTTTTTGACAACGAATGGGAAGTGTTGCAAGCACTCCAGCGCAGCGATGCACCTGGTTCAGACACTTTCACGATGCTAATCCCTCAACCGATCATACATGGCGATATTACCAGCGGATCAAATGCAGGCCAACGCGTTAATATTTTCCGTTGGGCAAGTGGGTTTCATCATACTTTTGACGAAGTCCTCCAAGCTTATCCACAGGGGATTTCTCCGAGAGCCTCGATCTGGATCTGGCGACGAATCCTGGAGGTTCTCTCATTCATACACAATTCCAGAATGGTGCATGGCGCAGTCTTGCCATCACATTTGCTTGTACAGGAGAATGACCACGGCATACGGCTTGTGGGATACAGCGTTGCCGGTCATTTTGGTGAAAAGCTGCGGACCATTTCACATCGTTACGAATCCTTTTATCCAAAGTCGGCACGATCCCTTTCGAGCTTAACCGCGCAACTGGATATCACGATGAGCGCGCGCTGCATTGTTGCCATTCTGGGTGGGAATCCTAAGACTGGATCTTTGCCCGCAATAGTGC
>WNFX01004817.1_pt1 | contig 13145 bp, 10 predicted proteins | sample 5400111 | NCBI WGS metagenome assembly WNFX01 (sample SAMN13153363, study PRJNA577476) | soil metagenome | isolation source: 40 cm soil or saprolite under grassland replicate 1 | place: USA:California | collected 2016-06-15
GGCTTCTAGGACGAACGCGTGAGGACGGTCTCGGGGCTGCTGCGCGTGCTGCGGCTCGACAGCATTCGCAGCAAGATGCTGGTGTTCGCGTTGCTCGCCACGCTCATCCCTTCGGTCACGACGAGCTGGATCTCCTACCTGCAGAACGAGCGCTCGCTCACCGCCAAGATCACGGGCGAGCTGCAGAGCGTGAGCGCGCAGACCGCCCGCGAGACGGACCTTTGGGTCAAGGAGCGGCTGTACGAGCTGCGCGTGTTCGCCAGCTCGTACGAGGTGTCGGAGAACCTCGACCGGATCCCGCGGGCGGGCGGCGAGCACGCGCGCGCGCGCCTCACCGGGTATCTCCGCTCGGTACGCGACCGCTTCACGGATTATCAGGAGCTGCTGGTCGTGAACCCCGAGGGCGAAGCGATGGCGAGCACGGCCCAGCAGCCGACGGCGGTCCAACTGCCGCAGGGCTGGACGAAGACGATCCTCAACGAGAACGCCGTGGTGGGCGACGTGAGCTGGGACGGCGTGCTCGAGAAGAGTGTCGTGGTGTTCGCGGTCCCGATCTACCAGACGGGGGGGCGGTTCCTGGGCGCCCTATCCGCGAAGGTCGACCTCAGTGCGCTCCACCGGTTGCTGCGACGCTTCGCCGGCAGTGGAGCGCAATCGGGTCAGGTGTACCTGATCATCGCCGACGGTCGCCCGATCGTCGGCTCCCGCTCCGAGCCTGCGGAGCTGATGCACCGCAGCCTGGACGCCGCCGTCTTCCGTCGCCTGCTGGAGCGCGAGGGAGCGACCCAGGAGTACCGCGGGCTCGAGGGCCAGGAGGTGGTGGGGGCCGTGAAGCGTGTGCCCCGGCCCGACTGGGCGGTCTTGGCGGAGGTCCCGGCGAGCGAGGCCTACCGGCAGGTGCTCCGGCTCCGCAACGTCACCGTGCTGATCGTGGCCGCGCTCCTCATAGTCGTGGGGCTGTTCGCGTACTTCCTCGGTCTCTTGATCACCCGGCCGCTGGGCCGTCTGACCGGGGCCGCCGTGAAAGTGGCGGGGGGCGATCTCGACGTGCAGCTGCCGGTGGTGGGCGGCGGCGAGCTCAAGTACGTGACCGAGGTGTTCAACGACATGGTGGCGCGGCTGCGCGAGAGCCGGAAGGAGCTCGAGCGGCTCTCCGTCACCGACGACCTCACCGGGCTGTACAACCGGCGCTATCTGATGGAGGCGCTCGCCAACGAAGTGCGGCGCTCACGTCGCCTCGAGCACCCCTGCGCGCTGCTCATGGCCGACGTCGACCACTTCAAGGAATACAACGACGCCTACGGCCACCTGGCGGGCGACGAAGCGCTCACGCACATCGCGGCCGTCCTGCGGGACACCACACGTGACGTGGATTGCGCGGCGCGCTACGGCGGCGAGGAGTTCGTGGTCCTCATGCCCGAGACCAAGGCGAGCGGGGCGATCGAGATGGCCCAGCGCATCCGGACGCTCCTCGCCGCCGACGAACGGGTGGGCGGGAAGCTCAGCATCAGCATCGGCGTGGCCCAGTTCCCCGAAGACGGCGATGCGCCCGAGGCGCTGCTCGCCCGTGCGGACGCGGCGCTGTACCGTGCGAAGCGCGAGGGCCGGGACCGCGTGCTGCGGGCGCCTCCCGCCCCCTAATGGCCGCCCGGCTCCATCCCTCGCCGTCCCGCCAAGGTCAGGAACATCCACCCGGCGCGGCCACTGTCGTCGCCGACCCGCACCCACTGATCGATATGGGAATAGCCGATGAGCCCGGCGCCCGACTCGACGGTGTACAGCACCCTGTACCCGGCACCCGGCCCGTCTCGCACGTTGCTCCGCGCCGTGGCCTGCAGGCGCACCGGAACCGCGAACGATACTTCGCCCGGACGGAGCGGCGGCCGACCAGCCCCGCCCAAGCGGCTCCGGCCGACGCCCGCCAGGCTCTTCGCCTGGTTCGCGAGGTACAGCGCGCCGCCGTAGTTCTGCTTCGCGAACACGTCACTCGCCTGCGCGAGCAGCGTCCCCGCCTGCGCGACGTCCGAGCCCCCTCCCGGCTGCGAGCCGGTCGCGGCGCGCAGCGCCTGCACCGCGATCTCCGCTTCCGCGATGGTCGAGGCCGCCTCCGCGCGACTCGCGACCGTCTGGAGCTTCGCCAGCGCGCGCACGACCTCTTGCCGCGCCTCGTCCAGTCGCGCCTGCAGATCTTCGATCTGCGCATCCCGCTCGGCCAGCCGCAGCTCGAGACGCGCAACCCGCTGCTCGAGCAGGGAGTCGCGGGCCGGCGCGCTCCGGGCTCTCGCCGACCCGGCGGCGGCGCTGTCCTTGGCCACCTGGGGCGTGACGGGCGTCGTCGTGGAGCGACACGCCGCGAGCGCCGCGAGACTGGAGCACACCAGCCAGCGGTGGACGTGACGCCACCGCGCGCGCGCACCGAGGGCCCGCAGAGGGGGCGCGCTCACCCGGCCGCCTCGTGCGAATCGGCCTGCTGCTGCATCGGCTCGTGGGCCTGGGCGCTCACCCACACGCCCGGGTGCGGAATCGTCACCACGAAGCCGTCGCTCACCCGCAGCGGCCGCGCCTGGTAAGCGGCGAGCGCGTCCCGCCACTGCGCCGGTAGCTCTCCCGCCGAGCGCAGGGGCAGCGCGATGGCGTTGCCGACCCGCCCGATCACCGAGTTCTCCACCACGTCGGTGAGCGGCCGGCCCGCGGGATCGCGCAGCTTCGAGAGCGCGACGTGCCGCGCCGCGGGATCCCCCGCCGAGATGATCGCCGTCGAGTAGTACAGCAGGTTCGCTTCGATGTGCTCGAGCAGCCGGCTGCGCGGCGCGCTCGACGGAGCGGCGCTCGGCTCGTCGCCGGAGAGCAGGCGCTCCAGGTCCGGGAGCAGGCCCCGGTCGAGCAGCGTGCGCCGGAACAGGTAGCCGAAGCGCTGGACCACGTCGGGCGTCGCGACGTTCGGCAGCCGGAACGGCACGAACAGGACGGGGCGGGCGCGCGGGCTCCGCACCATCACCTTGAAGCGCTCGAGCGGCTCGAAGAAATGGAAGGTGACGAGCCGGTCGCGCGTCGTGTTGCGCACGTGACGGATCGCGCCCGTCGCCGGAGCGTCGGCGGGGGCGTCCACCACGCCGAGCGGCCGGCGGCGCAGCGCATGACTCATGCGCTCGGTGCGGTCGCGGATCAGCTGAACCGTCTCCGCCGCCACGGCCTCGAGGCCGGGCTCGGCGACGGTGAGCGGGTCGAGCTGCAGCTCGGGTCGGAGCGCGGTGATCAGGTCGCCGAGCATCGACGTCCCGACCATGCGCGCGAGGATCTGCAGCGGGCGCTCGCGCCCTTCCGCTTCCCGTCGCCAGCGGCCGTCGAGCACGGCGAGCTTGGCCTCGTCCCCCGGCGTGAGCGTCACGCTGTAGAGCAGCTCGCCCCAGAGCACGCCGAGCGACTGCCAGTATTCCTCCACTTCGATCAGCACGCCGTAGCGCATCCCCGACGGTCCGTCGGCCACGGGCGAGAAGAAGTCCACGGCGCCGTCGCGCGCCCCGGCCGTCGCCGGGCGGGTCGCGGAGGGATGCTCGGCGAACATGACGAGCCGCTGGAAGTAGAGCACGTGTCCGGGTACTTCCGGCTGTTCGGCGCGGGGGGGGAGCGGGGGCGCGCCCGGCGCGTCGCGCATCGGTCGCTCACCCCCGTGCCCGATCGATCCGATGGTGGCCGGCAGCTGCGTCGGTGCGGCGAGCGGCGTCGGTCCCTCGCCGAGCGTCGCAGTCGCCAGCTCGATCGGGTCCTCGCTCCGCAAGCCCACCCGAATGCGCAGCTTGAGCGTCTCGCGGCGCGGAATCGCGACGGTCCCGTCCGCGTCGCTCACCCAGTGGCCTTCCGCGTTGCCGGCGCGGTCGAGCACCGTCACGGGCACGCCCGGAGCGGGCTTGCCCGTGTCCTGGTGCACGATCCGAAACAGCCAGACGTCGTTCGCGCCGGTGGTCATAGGGGGCACCAATATGTGATACGACGTCTGTGAGGTACAACGACGCGTGATACAATGCTGGTAAGACGTTGCCGGGTAGAACGTTACCAGAGGCGTCGTGGTACTGGGGGCTGGGAGGCCCGCTCGTCGTCCGCGGCTGAAGCCGCGGCTCGGCGCGTACCGCTGAAGCGGCAGAGCCGACGTCAGTTCACTGACACGTGCCGAGTCGCGGGTTTACCCGCGGATTCGTCGAGGACGTCGACTCGACATCAGCTTCGGCGGTCACCGCAAATCGTTGATGCGAAAGTCGACCGCGCGCCCGCTCGTCGTGCGCGGCTGAAGCCGCGACTCGGCGCGTACCGCTGAAGCGGCAGAGCCGACGTCAGTTCACTGACACGTGCCGAGTCGCGGGTTCACCCGCGGACGAGGGGACGGCACGGTAGCGTGCGTTCGGTGAGGCCCGCGTGTTTTTGGTTGGAACCTCGGGCTTCGCTTCATCATGATAGATCCATGCGACACCGTCTCTATTATCACGTCGTCTGGGCTACTCGCGGTCGGCTGCCCCTGCTCAATGCCGCGTTAGCATCCTTCCTGGGTCGCTATCTCCGGAACATCGCTCGCCAGGAGCGGGCTCACGTGCTCGAGATGGGCATAGTGACGACGCACCTCCACCTGCTAGCTCGGGCCGACCCCCAGACGAACTTGAGCCGCCTGGTGCAGCGCTTCAAGGGAGGCAGCGCGCACCAGGCAAACGTCGAGCGTCTCGGCCAAGGAGCGGACGGATTGCGCTGGGCGAAGGGTTATACGCTCGAGACGGTAAGCCCACGCGACCTGGAGGCGGTTCGTCAGTATCTCCGTACACAGCCCGAACGCCATCCAGAAGAAGCGATTCCCGGCTGGGCCGGAGACACACCCGAATACGAGCAGACCGGTGGCGAGCAGTGGATGGGTCCGAATCGAGCCCGGCTGTGACACTGCTCCAGAGCTCGGCGCGTTTCATGCGCGGCTGAAGCCGCGGCTCGGCGCGTACCGCTGAAGCGGCAGAGCCGACGTCAGTTCACTGACACGTGCCGAGTCGCGGGTTTACCCGCGGACAAGGGGACGACAACACATCCGTTCGTCGACGACAGGTCCGTTCGCCTCTGATGACGTCCAACGCGCGCCCGCTCGTCATGCGCGGCTGAAGCCGCGGCTCGGCACTGCCGCTGAAGCGGCGCAGCGCCCGTTTACGGGCAGATGCCGAGCCGCGAGTTCACTCGCGACTCGTGGGGCGCGGCAATAGCAATTGCGTTGGGTCCGTTCGGCGAAACCGGGCTACCGCAGGTCGAACATGAAGTGATGCATGTAGTCGATGGTCGCTTGCTGCTCGCGCACCTGGAAGGCGAGCACGTCCCCGATCGTGATGACCCCAGCGAGCCCGCGGTCGGTCACCACGGGCAGGTGGCGGATGCGCTTCCCGGTCATCATGGCGGCGCATTCGTCGACGGGCGTGTCGGGGCCGCAAGCCGTGACCGGCGTCGTCATGACCTCTGCGACCTTGGTCGCGGCGGGATCGCGTCGCTGCGCCACTACCCGGCGCAGGATGTCGCGCTCGGTGAAGATGCCGACTAGCCGGCCCCGCTCGGTCACCACGAGCCCGCCGATGCCGCGCTCGCTCATGAGCTCGGCGGCCTTGAGCACGGTCTCCCCCGGCTTTACGGAAATGACGTCGCTGCCCTTTCGGGCGAGGATGTCCTGGACGGTCGGCATGCTACCGCCTCCGGCTGAGGGTTTCCTCGATACTACCGCGCTGCCGGCGGGTGCGCCACCTTACCCGGTCCTCGGGATGCATATACGCGATGCATATAGAGGAAGGAGACTCTCCAGCGGAGGTGCCACTATGGCGCAGGCTCGGATCAACGTCGGCCCGCTCGACGCGCGCGCCCGCCAGGTCGCCGGCGCGCTCGCGGTCGTGGGCGGTCTCACCGCGCTCGACGGCTTCTTCCAGGCACTCGGGTTTCTCACCTGGATCGTCTGCGCCGCCATGATGTATGTGGGCATCATCCTCGCCATGGGTGGGTTCAAGGACGGGACCGCCGTGTTCGGATTTCCGCTGCTGATCCTGTCGGTGCTCGACGCCTGGCTGCCGATGGTGCACAAGGGTTACTGGGGCCTGTTGGCGGGGATCTTCGTCGCGGTCGGCGCCTTCCAGACCGCACGGACACGGCAGTGTCCGATCAACGCCTTGCTGGGGGTGAACACGGCTCAAGGATCCACCTAGGGCGACGGAGCGGCTGAGACCGTGTCGCGCGAGTGCAACACTCGCGCGACGCCCGCGGCGGCCGGTGACGCGGCGCACCCTATGCTGGGTATCCTCTGTATCAGGGGATTCCTACCGCGCGAGGTGTCGCATGACGAGCCGCGTCGTCCGTCTCTCCGTTGTCCTGCTGATCGTCGCCGGGAGGGCCCCGGCGCAAATCATCCCGATCCACACGGTCCCAATCGTTCCGGCAGACCAATTCGACATCTTCCCGTCCTACACGCTCGCGATGGGCGGGGTGTCGATCGCCGTGGCGGACACATTGCACGACCCGTTCGTGAATCCGGCCAAAGGGGTACGGATCCGAGCCGCCCGGTTCTTTAGCTCGCCCACCCTCTACCACGTCTCCCGAGACGCTGGAGCGGGACGCACACTGCCGCTCGGTATGCTTGGTGCGGCCGGCTCGTGGTTCGGCGGTCTCGCTGTCGCCCTCCAACAGGTCGACGCGAGCCACGCCCCGTCACGGTCCCTGAACCCGCCCGTGCCCTTCGCCGCCACGGCCGATCCATCGGCCAACAGTCTGGCGCCCAGTCCCGCAAACCTGGGCCCCGCGCCCGACACGCACGGCAACGCGTTTGCGTTCGCGCTGCTCGGCACGACGCTCCCGGGGTCTGGGATCTCACTCGGCGGCAGCGTCAGCTGGGCCAAGCTGCGCGCGCTCGACGGGGTGGACCTGCTCTATCCCGGCAGCACGCGAGTCACGCAATTCGGCGAAACGGTCGATGCCCGGCTCGGCCTTCTCAAGGAATGGGAAGGAGACCGCTCGCTCGAAGCGACTGTCCTGCACCAGCGGTTCCGGATGACCCACGACGTGACCTTCCTCGACACCTTCTGGGATCCGGGTACCCAGCAATTCTCCCAGAGCGCCCGGCTCGAGCGCAACGGCGATTTCACCAGGCGCTGGGGCGCACAGGTCAAATTCGAGCGCCCGCTCACGACGTCGGGATGGCGCATCGGCTGGCTGGCCACGGCGAATCGCACGTCGCAACCCAACACGCCTAACACCGACGCCTTGAACATCCCGCAGGACCCGGGACATGCCAACGCGTACGAGCTCGGCGTGGGCGTGTCGCGCAGATCCGAGCTGGCGCTGTTCGGCATGGATGTCGTGTATCAGCCGATCTGGAGCACCACCTGGGCCGAAGCGAGCGCGCCGACGGCCACGTCGGGGGGCGGCCTGATCCCGGTGAGCGGCAGGACGATCGAGAACGGCTTCCACTTCTCGAACGCATTGCTTCGCTTGGGCGTCAGTCGCGAAGTCGCGCGGTCGCTCACCAGGACCGTCACGCTGCAGCTGGGCTTCTTCGTGCGCTCCGTCCACTACAGCCTGACGCAGCAAGACTTCGTCGAGGGGGCTACACACGAGATGAAAGAATCGTGGGCGGAATGGACGCCGACCTGGGGCCTGAGCTTACGGCATCCCGATTTCGACCTGTGCTACCGCGGCAGCGTGTCGCACGGGACGGATCGGTTGGTCGTAACGCCGAGCAACGGCAACGTTTTTGCGGACGCCAGGCCGCTAGGCGGCTTCTTCTTTCCGTCCTCGATTCCGCCGACCCTCAGTGGGGTTCACGTGGTGACGCACCAATTCTCCATCTCGCTCCCACTGCGTTGAGCAGGGTGACAGGAGGCGCACGATGATGACACGCATTATCAGGACGGCGTACCTCGGCCTGCTCATGCTGGCCACCGGCTGCGACGGGTGGACGACGCCCTCCGGACCGCCGGCGTCGATCGACGCCGAGCTGCGGCAGACGCTGGGCCGGTGGGGCACCGTACCGATTGGGCCAACCCCGGCCCAGCCGCCGGCGCTGGTCGACCTCGGTCAGGCGCTCATGTTCGACAAGGTCCTGAGCGGGAATCGCGACATCTCGTGCGCCACCTGCCACAACCCCGTAACCAACGCGGGGGATGGACTGTCGCTGGCGATCGGCACCGGCGGGAGCGGGCTGGGGCCGTCGCGCACGCTGGGACCGGGTCGGCAATTCATCCCGCGCAACGCGCCCACGCTCCTGAACACAGGGCTCGGCACACCCTATCTGTTCTGGGACGGCCGCGTGTCGAATCTGGGATTCGGGGGCGGTGGAGGGGGTGCATTCCAGACGCCGGCGGGCAACCAGCTCCCCGCGGGATTGCCCACGCTGCTCGCCGCCCAGGCGATGTTTCCGGTGATGAACCGGGGAGAGATGCGCGGCATGCCGGGCGAACACGATCGCTTCGGGAACCCGAACGAGCTGGCGGAATTCGCCGACACGGACTTCGTCGGATTGTGGCAGGCGGTCACGCAGCGACTGCTCGCCATCCCGGAGTACGTGACGAAGTTCAACGCCGCCTTCCCTGGGACGCCGACCAGCGCGCTCGGCTTCCAGCACGCGGCCACGGCGATCGCCGCCTTCGAGACCGAGGCGCTCACCAAGACCAACTCGCCGTTCGATCGCTATCTGCAGCACGACGACGCGGCGCTGACCGCCGAGCAGAAGCGCGGCGCGCTGCTCTTCTTCGGCGACAAGGCCAAGTGCGCCAGCTGTCACGGCGGCCCGCTCTTGGGCGGCCAGAACTTCGCCAACGCCGGGGTGCCGCAGCTGGGACCCGGGACGGGCGTCGGCGCACCGCTGGACTTCGGACGCGGCGAGCTGGCCAACCAGGACTTCGCCCGGTTTTGGTTCCGCGCGACACCGTTACGCAACGTGGAGCTGACCGCGCCCTACATGCACGACGGCGCGTTCGCGACGCTCGAGGCGGTGCTGCATCACTACAACGACGTGCGGCGCGCACTGCGGGAGTACGATGTGTCGCCGCTGCCCCCGGCCCTCCAACCGATGTATCACGGTGACGACGCCACGCTCTCCGGCGTGCTCGCGACGCTGGACGGTCGCCTGTCGGCGCCGCTCGGCCTCACCGACGTGGAGATCCGCGAGCTGGTGGCATTTCTCAAGTCGTTGACCGATCCCGCGGCCCGGGACTTGAGCGCGCTCACCCCCGCTCGGGTGCCGAGCGGGCTACCGGTGGCGGAGTGAGCCAGTCTAGGGAAGCGGCTGTCCGACGATCCATTTCACGAGGCGGCCCGGGTCGAGCGCCGTCTCCGGCTCGACCTGATTGACCAGTGCGAGTGTGGCGGCGGAGACGGGTGACGGCCGCCGCCGGGCCATCGCTTCGATCGTCGTGCGCTGGTCGAGCCGCACGATGTCCACCCGCTGTGGCTCGACGGCGAGCACGACGGGATCGGTGAGACGCGCGAAGCTCTGGAGCGCGCGCTCGGCGACGGTCTGCACGGCGGGCCAGCGCGCTTCGGCGGCGTAGCCGACCAGCCGGTACACCGCCCCGCCGTGCTCGACGAACAGCGCCGTGCCGCGTAGCGTGCCGTTCTCGGTCACGGCGGCGAAGGCGGCGCTCACGGCCGAGAGCCCGCCGACGCTGGTACGTACCGGGTAGCCGCTCGTAAACCCGCGCTGCGACAGGAACACCTGGGCAGCCGCATCCGCAGTTTGCTGCTTCGCGACTGCCAGCTCGACCGCAGCATCCTTCTCCGGACTCGTGGCGACTACGGACTGCTTGGCGTTGCTCGTGGTCCAACCCTGCGGGAACGTCATGCGGAAGCGCAGGTCGGGGTGGAAGAACTGGTTTTCTTTGAAGTAGCCGTCTCGCGGGTTGTTCCCGAACACGAGACCATCGAGCCGCTGCAGGTATGCGTCCCGGTTCACGGCGACCCCGGAGACGTTCTGCGGCAGGCCCGCGATCTCCTGCTCGATCCGGCCGCGGCGGTTCTCGGGATCCGGGTGTGTGGCGAGCCACTCCGGGACGCGGCCGCCGCCCTGCGCCTGGCTCACGCGGGTGAGCATCTCGAAGACGTGCGGCATTTCCCGGGGATCGTAGCTCACGCGTCGCATGTAGCGCAGGCCGAGGTCATCGGCCTGGCGCTCGGCATCACGAGAGTACTTGAGAAACAGGACCCCGAGGCCGGCGCTCGCCAAGCCTGCGAAGCGCTCGAACTCCGGGCTCGCGATAGTGCCGACGGCGAGGCCGATCTGCGCGAGCTGCTGTTTGCTCATCTGGCTGACGGAGTGGCGGGCGGTGACGTGCCCGATCTCGTGGCCCACCACGCCGGCGAGCTCCGCTTCCGAGTTCAAGTGGGCCAGGATCCCGCGTGTGACATAGATGTAGCCGCCGGGGAGCGCGAAGGCGTTGACCACGGGGTCGTCCACCACGCGAAACGACCACGGTAGGTTGGGCCGTTCCGAGGTGGCCGCGAGCCGCGCGCCGAACTGCTGGATCCAGCGTTGCAGCGCGGTATCGGGATAGAGCCCGATGGACGCGGTGACCTCCTGGTCGTAGTCGCGCCCCATCGCGATCTCCTGCGACTCGCTGATGAGCATGAGCTGCCGCGACCCGGTGGCGGGGTTCGTGGCACAGGCGGCGGCGACTACCGCGACGAGTGCGGCGAGCGGAGCATGAGAGGAGCTCATAGGTTTCGGGTCGCTATGATTCCCAAGGGTACCGGGAGAAATCGGATCAAGGAAGGGGGTTTTCTGGTAATGATCCCCGCCGTCGCCTTGGTCTTCTTCCCCTGGGTTTCGAATCCGTTCGCGCTGAAGCAGGAGTTCGCGCCGCTGCTCTCGAGTGCAGCGCTACTCTACTGGCTGTACAGGGGCGGCGTCGCCGCCGTGAGCAGCTTCGCCCCATCGCTCTCCCTTCGAGCAGCACTGCTCTTCGGCGCCTGCGCCGCGGCCTCCAACCTCACTGCGCAGAACGCTCCGGAAGCGTGGCTGAGCTACAGCTTGCTCGTGCTGGGGCTGCTGCTGTTCTCGTTCGGCCACCTTCGGCTCTGGTCGCCCGCGTTTCCCGAGCGCTTTGCGCAAGTCGTGTACTGGACGTCCCTCCCGATGTCGTTGCTCGGCATCGCCCAGGCGCTGGTCCCCGGGAAACTGGATTTCGGGCTCCAGGCGCTGGGCAAGATGGCTGCCTTCTCCACGCTCGGGAATCCGCAGTTCGTCGCCGTGTGGCTGGTCTTCTCCATTCCCCTGTATCCAGCGCTCGCGCGGACACGGCCCGACGCCCGGGCTCGGCTCCCGACGGCGCTGGTGGCACTTGCCGCCGTGACATGTCTGCTCCTCACCCGGTCGGCGTCGGGCCTTCTCGCGCTGGCCGCGGTCGCGTTGTTCGGGCTCTTGCTCCGCACCCCGTCCGCCGTGGCGAGGAGGATGCTCGTGGCCGTGTCCGGGCTGCTGCTCGTCGTGGCGATGTATCTCGGCTGGTCCACCCACACGGGCCGGGGGCGGCTGATGATCTGGGTGGAGACCCTGCTGATGTGGGCGCGGCACCCTTGGCTCGGTGTGGGACTCGGCCAGTACAACCTGCACCAGCTCGAGGCACAGCATCGGTTCTTCGCGCTGGGGGACTGGACCCGAGCCTTTCACCAGAACGCGGCGTTCGTGTTGGACGCGCACAACCAGTACCTTCAGATCTTGGCGGAACAGGGCCTGCTCGGACTCTGCCTGTTCCTGTTCCTCGTCGCGCTGATCATCAGAGGTGCAAAACGAGGCCTCCCGCACGATCCCCTGTCTCGGGGCCTGGCGGTCGCCTGGTTCGGGCAGCTCGTGCTGTTTCTCTGGAATGCGCCGCTCTTCTACGCCCCCGTCCTGATCCTCTTTTGGACGACGGCGGGCATCCTGGCCCCGAGCCCCGAGCCAGTGGAGGTCGCGCGGGCGGCGCGACGCCCCTCCGCCGTTGGCCTGACGCTGGCGTCGGCCCTGCTGCTGTGTGCGTCGGCCGTTCTCTTCTGGACGAAGCTTCGCTCGGGCGGGCTGGAAAAGAGGGGCGATGCGCTGCTCGAGCAGGGGCCGTTTCCGGAAGCGGCGCAGACGTTCCGGGCCGCGCTGGGGTGGACTCCACAGAACGGATACGCGTGGGAGAAGCTCGCCTTGGCCCAGTACTTCGCAGGCGACTACGGCGCGGCGCTTGGCAGCCTGCAGGCGGCACGGGAGCGGTTCGGCGATGTGGGCATTCTGTACCTAGAAGCGGAGATCCTCGCTCGCCGGAAGGACTATGCCGAGGCCATTGGCCGCTTTGAGTTCATTCGTGATGCGTTTCCCCAGCACGTGACTCCCTCGTTCGCGCTCGGACAGATTTTCCGGGCGCAACGCGACTACCGCCAAGCTGAGCGGGAGTTCGTGCGTGTGCTGGGACTGCAGGATTCCCCGCAGAACCTGAAGCTCGACCGGAAGAAAATCAGAATCCAGAAAGAGCTGGCCTTCCGGTTTCTCGCCGAGATCCGGAGGCTACGGTGATTCGGGTTGTGGCGGTGTGCTGTCCTTTGCCTCCCGGCCCTCCGAAAAGCGCCGGACGGTGTTCCCGTCGAAGTACAAGAGTTCTCCTCCTTCCTGTTTGAGCTGGAACGACTGTTTCGCGAGCTTTCCCGTCGAATCTGTCAGCGCGTAGCTGACAAGCTCCATGGCGTTAGGGTCGATCCTCACGACCTTATCCACGGAGACGGCCCACAGCATGCCGAGGTAGTGCACGGCGCCGCCGCGATCCACACGGAATGGACCCCGAGTCAGAATCACGAGGTCCTTCGGTTCCCTGACGTCTCGTATGTAGCGCAACACGAAATAGCTCGCCGGGGAGACATCGTAGGACGCCCCGACCCACACCACACTATCTCCCTCGGCCAATACCTCGTACCGGTAGGTTTTGGGCGTTGCCACCCAAGGCTGGCCCTCACCCTTCAACAGGAATGCACCTGAGTCTCGCGTCTGGACGAGCAGGCCGTCTTCCCACCGATCGAGACTGACTGGGAGCTTTCCGGGCAGCTCGACGGGCTCCAGCCTCGAGGTACTCGGGTCGAACCGGAACAAGCCGAAGTCCGGTGGAAACGTGGGGGCGTACCGCGGGGCGAGGAAATAG
>WNFX01004822.1_pt1 | contig 13141 bp, 8 predicted proteins | sample 5400111 | NCBI WGS metagenome assembly WNFX01 (sample SAMN13153363, study PRJNA577476) | soil metagenome | isolation source: 40 cm soil or saprolite under grassland replicate 1 | place: USA:California | collected 2016-06-15
CGGGTTCCGGATCTGGGCCACAAGCCGCAGCGAGGCCAAACGCGGACGGGCGCTCGGGCTGGGCGCGGATCAGGCGTTCCCGCCCGGGGCGCGGCTGCCGGAGCGGGTTGACGCGGTCATGGAGACCGTCGGCCAGGCAACCTGGGCCCACTCGCTCAAATCGCTGAAACCGGGCGGCCGCATTGTGATTTGCGGCGCGACCAGCGGTGCGGTCCCGCCCGCCGACCTGACCCGCGTGTTCTTCCTTCAGCTGTCGGTGGTCGGATCGACCATGGGAACCCGCGAGCAGCTTGGCCGGCTGCTCCAGTTCTGTGCCCAGACGGGCGTGCGGCCCCTGATCGAGGCGGAACTGCCGCTCGCCCGCGCACGTGACGGCTTCGCCGCGATGGAGGCGGGCCAGCTTTTCGGGAAGATCGTTTTTACCCTGTAGCGCCCGCCGTGGCCGCGTAGTGCAGTCAGGACGTGATCGACAGCCAGTTAGCGGCCGCCGGGAGGCTGTGGCGCCCCCGCGAGGAACACCGATGGGACATCGGTGTTCCTATAGGACCCCCGATGGGCCATCGGTGTTCCTCGCGCACCGGGCGGGGACGGCGATCCTTACGTGCCCGCCGTGGGGCCCGGGCGGTCGCCGGTATCGTGCGGGTCTGGGCCAGCGCTGCCGCCGACTGATTCCTGGGCGCTGTTGGCGTCGTGGCGAGCGTCCTCGGTTGACGGCTCACCGGAAGCGGCCTCGCCCGGCGCACCGTCGTCGCTGCCAGCGGTGTCGCCCGGCGCGCCCTCGCTGCTTCCCGCTTCGCCCTGCTGCTTGAGCGGGCCGAACACCTCGCTGCGGATCCGCCCGAGCGCGTCCTCCAGGATCCCCCGCAGCTCCTCGAGTGCGCCCTCGCCGAGCGCGCCCGCCTGGCGAATGGCCCAGCGCAACTCGTTGCCGAATTCCTTGGCGAGGGTCTCGAACTCGGCGTTAGCGCCGGAACCCGGACGGCGCCGCCGGCCCGGCCAATCGGCCCAGCTCGACCAGTCCTCCCACGCGGCCCGGTCGCCCCATCCTCGCCTGGCGCCCTTTTCATCCCCCGGGCGGCTTTCCTGTTCCTGTCCAGCGCCGCGGTGATCTTCCTCGCGCGCCTGGCCCGTCGCCCCGCTGCGAGCCAGGCGCAGTTCCTCGCGGACCCGCCGCGCTCGCTCGCGCGCCTCGTCGCGCGTCTGACGCGCCTGATCGTGTACGGATTGCTTCGTCTCGCGGTGCACCTCACGGGTGGCCCACGTCAGTTCCTCCCGCAGGCTGCGAACCGTCTCGCGCACGTCCTCCTTGACCTCACGGGCGATTCCGCTCACGGACTCAGTGATCTCCCGTTCGAGGTCGTCAAGCTCGTCAAGGCGGCGGTGGATCTCCTCGCGGCCCTTGTCCGTGATCCGGTAGATCTTACGGCCGTCCTCGTCGTCGTGAGTGAGCAGGCCCTCCTCCTCGAGCCGGGCGAGGCGGGGATAAATCGTGCCTGGCGACGGCGCGTAGACCCCCATGAACCTGTCCTGAAGCAGCCGGATCACCTCATAGCCGTGTCGCGGTGCCTCGTCGAGCAGCTTGAGCAGGTACAGTCGCAGCCGCCCGTGGCCGAACACTGGGCTCATCGCCGTTTTCCTTCTTTCTCCGTGCCCACGGCCGGCCGCTCCTGGCCCGCGGGCGGGTTGCGGCGCAGCAGGGTGACCGTCCCGGACACCGTGCTGGCGGACAACCGGGCGTCACCCGTGCCGAGCGTGCCTGCCACGCTGGTCGTGCCGGTTTTGCGGCGGCAGTCCAGGCCGTCAAAGGTGGTCTCGACGCGGCCGGAGGCCGAGCGCAAGTCGACGCGGGCGCTGGCCGAGGCCGGCAGCCGCACCGCTACGTCACCGGAGACGGTCGCCGTCTGCACCACCGCGGCGGGGGCCAGATCAACGTCGGCGATGATGCGGCCGTTGACCGTCTTCGCGTCAAGCCGGGCCAGCGATCCGCCCGCGATCGTCAGTCCGCCGGAAACGGTCTTGAACGCGACCTCGCCGCCCGCGTCCTGCGCCTCAACGTCGCCGGAGACCGTGTTCGCATCGATGCTGCCGGTCACGCCATCCATTGTGATGCCGCCGGACACGCTCTTGACGGAGGTTCGCGCGGACATCCCCGAGACGACGACGGCGGCGTTCACGATGCCAAGCTCGGTCGGGCAGTCCTTCGGCACGGTGACCGTCACGGTGGCCGAATGCCGCTGCGGGCGCAGCCAGCCGAGCACGCCGTCCCAGGTCATGTCCTCATAGGTGATGGTCAGGATGCCCGCGTCGTGGGTGACGAGAAGCGGCTGGCCAGAGACAGATTCCACGTCGAGCCGCGGCGCGGCTTCGCCGGCGAGGACCGCCACCGAGCCAGAGACCAGGCGGATCCTGAGCGCCACCACGCCGTCGAAGGTCAGGCTGGTCGGCTGATCAATGGTCCACCGCGCCATCGCAGGCTCCCTTCGTCGCGGCCTATGCTGCGCTCACTACAACATACGATATATCGCGTCAGTGGCAAATCAAGATGTATCTCGATTGTGCGCAGGCCGTGAGCTATCTGGCCCGCTGAGTCATTCTTCGTCGTCGAGCCGGGCGAGCCAGGTGGCGAGGCGTTCGACCGGGCCCTCGAAGTCGGGATTGAGATCAACAAACTCCCGCAGCCTTTCCGCCAGCCACCACAGGCTCACCTGCTCGTCGCCACGCCGCTCGGCGAGTTCCTCGATGCCGCGATCCGTGAAGTACATTCAGCGCCACCGCGCCCTATCAGACTCGGGCGCCCGCTTGCGGCGCGAACGCTGCCTCGATGATCGCCCGGTGCTCGGCCGCGTGCATGGTGGCCGAGCCGACCGCGGGCGCCGAACTTGCTGCCTGTGACACACGCGTGACCGGCCGGCCGAGGTGGGCGGGCAGCTTGAGCGCGAGCCAGGGCCAGGCGCCCATGTTGGCGGGCTCTTCCTGCACCCAGATGACTTCGTTCGCGGACGGGTAAGCGGCCAGGCCGGCCTTCAGCTCCTCGATGGGCAGCGGGTAGAGCCGTTCAAGTCGCAGCACAGCGGTGCCGGTGTCACCGCTCGCCGCCCGGTGCGCGGCCAGGTCGTACCACACCTTGCCCGAGCACAGCAGGACCCTGCGCACGGTGGCCGGATCTGGCTGCCCGGTGTCGCGGATGACCGGCTGGAAGGCCCCGCCGGTGAAATCGTCGACCCGGGACGCCGCGGCCTTCAGCCGGAGCATCGACTTCGGTGTGAATACCACGAGCGGCTTGCGCCGCCCCGACAGCGCCTGCCAGCGCAGCAGGTGGAAGTAGTTGGCCGGGGTGGACGGGTGCGCGACCGTCATGTTGTCTTGGGCGCACAGCCCGAGGAAGCGCTCGATCCTGGCCGAAGAGTGGTCCGGGCCCTGACCCTCGTAACCATGGGGCAGGAGCAGCACCACGCTGGACTTCTGGCCCCACTTCTGCTCGCCCGAGCTGATGAACTCGTCGACGATCGATTGCGCGCCGTTGGCGAAATCACCGAACTGAGCTTCCCAGCACACCAGCGCCTCGGGGCGCGCCACCGAGTAGCCGTACTCGAATCCCACCGCGGCGAACTCGGACAGCAGCGAGTCGTAGACGTAGAGCTTCGTCGTCCCCTGATCGAACCGCTTGAGCGGCGTGTACTCCTGGCCGGTATGCCGGTCGACGAGCACCGCGTGGCGCTGGCCGAACGTCCCGCGCCTGGTGTCCTGGCCGACCAGGCGTATCGGGTTGCCGTCGAGGAGCAGCGAACCCATGGCGAGCATCTCACCGATCACCCAGTCCACCGCGTCCTCCGCGACGCCGGCCGCGCGGCGCTGCAACAGCGGCTGCAGGCGCGGATGCACGGTGAAGCCTACGGGCGGGTTCAGCTGGGTGTCGATCACCCGCTTGATGGTCTCCTCGGTGATCGCCGTCACCACCGCCTGATGGTCGATCCGCGCCCCCGCCTCGAGTTCCGGCCGGATCACCGCGCCCGGTTCGATCGGGCGCTTGGCCGCCTCGCGCGTCTCGGTGAACGCGCGCTCCAGTTGCTGCTGGTAGTCGCGCAGCGCGTGCTCGGCCTCCTCGAGCGTGATGTCCCCGCGGCCGATGAGCGCCTCGGTGTAGAGCTTGCGGGTGGACCGCCTGGCGTCGATCAGGTCGTACATCAACGGCTGGGTGAAGGACGGGTTGTCGGCCTCGTTGTGCCCGCGGCGCCGGTAGCAGACGAGGTCGATGACCACGTCCTTCCTGAACGCCTCGCGATATTCGAAGGCCAGCCTGCCGACCCGGACGACGGCTTCGGGGTCGTCGCCGTTAACGTGGAAAATCGGGGCCTGGATCATCCGGGCCACGTCGGTGGCGTAGACGCTCGACCGTGAGTGCTGCGGCGCCGTGGTGAAGCCCACCTGGTTGTTCACGACGATGTGCACCGTGCCGCCGGTACGGTAACCGCGCAGTTGCGACAGGTTCAGCGTCTCGGCCACGACGCCCTGCCCGGCGAACGCCGCGTCTCCGTGGATGAGGACGGGGAGCACGGTAAAGCCGGGCTCGCCCTTGTCGATGACGTCCTGCTTGGCCCGGACGACACCCTCGAGCACGGGGTCCACCGCTTCGAGATGGCTCGGGTTGGCGACCAGCGAGACCGGAATCCTCGTGCCGTCCGCGGCGACGAAGTCGCCGTCCGCCCCCAGGTGGTACTTGACGTCGCCGGACCCGTGCGCGGTCCGGGGATCAAGGTTGCCCTCGAACTCCTGGAAGATCTGCGCGTACGACTTGCCGACGATGTTGGCCAGCACGTTGAGCCGGCCCCGGTGGGCCATGCCGAGCACGACCTCTTCGAGGTCAGCGTCCGCGGCCTGGGTCAGGACCGCATCGAGCAACGGGATCAGGGACTCGCTGCCCTCGAGCGAGAACCGCCGCTGGCCGACGAACTTCGTCTGCAGGAACATCTCGAACGCCTCGGCGACGTTCAGCCTGCTGAGGATGCGCAGCTGCTCGTCATGGCCCGGGTTGCCGTGCGGCCGCTCGATGCGTGCCTGCAGCCACGCCCGTTCCTCCGGGTTCTGGATGTGCATGTACTCGACCCCGACGGTGCGGCAGTACGAGTCGCGGAGCACGCCAAGGATCTCGCGCAGCGGCATCAGTGGCTTACCGCCGAACCCGCCGGTGGCGAACTCACGCTCCAGATCCCACAGGGTCAGGCCGTGCTCATTGATGTCCAGGTCGGGATGCCTGCGCTGCCGGTACTCGAGCGGATCCGTGTCAGCCATCAGGTGGCCGCGCACCCGGTAGGCGTGAATCAGTTCGTGCACCCGGGCCGACTTGGCGATGTCGTCCTCATGGCCGGCCGGAATGTCCTGCACCCAGCGGACGGGCTCGTAGGGAATCCGCAGCGACTGGAAGATCTCGTCGTAGAAACGGTCCTCGCCGAGCAGCAACTGGTGGATGCGGCGGAGGAACTCGCCGGACTGGGCGCCCTGGATGATCCGGTGGTCGTAGGTCGACGTGATCGTCAAAGCCTTGCTGATGGCCAGCCTGGCCAGCGTCTCCTCGGACGCGCCGTGGTAGGCAGCCGGATACTCCATCGCGCCGGTGCCGATGATGCAGCCCTGGCCGGGCAGCAGCCGCGGCACCGAATGAATGGTGCCGATGGTTCCCGGGTTGGTGAGGCTGATCGTCGTGCCCTCGAAGTCGGCCACCCCGAGCTTGGCGCCGTGCTCGGCCGGACCACCGCCGGAACGGCGCGCCTTTCGCACCACGTCCTCGTACGCCATCCAAAACTGGCGGAAGTCCATCGTCTCGGCGGCCTTGATGTTCGGCACGAGCAACTGCCGCGAACCATCGCTCCTGCGCACGTCGATCGCCAGACCCAGGTTGATGTGCGCGGGTTGGATCAGCGTGGGCTTGCCGTCGATCTCGGCGTAGGAGGCGTTCATCTCCGGCATCGCGGCGAGGGCCCGGACCAACGCGTATCCGATCAGGTGAGTGAAGGAGACCTTGCCGCCGCGACCGCGCCTGAGGTGGTTGTTGATGACGATCCGGTTGTCAATCAGCAGCTTGGCCGGTACCGAGCGAACGCTGGTGGCGGTCGGCACGGAAAGGCTCGCCGTCATGTTCAACGCGGTACGTGCGGCCGCGCCGCGCAGCCGGATCTCGTCCGCGTCACCGGAAACCTTCGGCGCGGGAGCCTGCGGCGGGCTCGCAGGAGCCGCCACGGCAGGCGCCACGGCAGCCGCCACGGCAGGCGCCGCGGCGGGCGGTGCGGCGGGTGCGCGGGTCCCGTTGGGCGCTGCGGCCGCCGCGGGCGCCGGCCCAGACTTCGCGGCGGGCGGCGGCACAGCCGGCGGCTGCGCTCGTTTGCCCGCCGCCTGGGCGAAACCGCTCACCGCCGCGTCGGGCTGGTAGTCGGCGAAGAAGTTCCACCACGCGCGGTCGACCGTCTCGGGATCCGCCAGGTACCGCTGGTACAGCTCATCCACGAGCCATTCGTTCGCGCCGAAGCCCGCGCCTGGCTGCGCGTGGCCGCGATGAGCCTGTCCCGGGCTGTTCCCGCCGGATCCGTCCTCGCCGGGACGGTGGTCTGCTGACTTGTTGAGATCCGCGGATCCGCGCGGCGGATCAGGAGACACGGCGGACATCGCCTCTTTCGGAGTTCTGGGCCCGATCGGGTAATCGCCAACAAGGCTACCTGCCGGAACCTCGCCTGACGGCCAGACGCCGGTGTGGGCCTCGCGGACCGTCACCCACGTTCCGGAAGGTGATCCCGGCCGTGCGGGGCAAGCCAGTTGGCATAGGGCCCCTTCGGGATGATGCCGGAGGGATTCAGCTGAGTCTGGGTCTGGAAGTAGTGCCGCTTGATCTGATCGAAGTCCGTCGTGTCCCCGAATCCCCGGCGCTGGTAGAGATCGCGCGCGTAACCCCAGAGGTTCGGGTAGTCGACCAGCCGGCGCAGGTTGCACTTGAAATGCGTGTAATAGACGGCGTCGAACCGCGCGAGCGTCGGGTACAAGCGGACGTCAGCCTCGGTGAGCTGGTCGCCGAGCAGGAACCGCCGCCGCGCGAGCCGCTGCTCGAGTGCGTCAAGCGTGGTGAACAGGGCGTCGAACGCCTCCTCGTACGCGGCCTGCCCGGCCGCGAAACCGGCCTTGTACACGCCGGTATTGACCGTGTGGTAGATCAGCGTGCTCAGTGCTTCGATCTCGCTGCGCCTGCTCAGCGGATACAGGTCCGGCGAGCCGGGGCGGTGCCATGCGCGGAACTCGGTCTCCAACATGACGGTTATCTGCGCCGACTCGTTGATGATGATCCTGCGGGTCCCGGAGTCCCAGATGCACGGCACCGTGAACGGCTCGGCATAACCGGGGTCGGTCAACGTGTAAAGCTCGGACAGGAATCGTGCGCCGGTGAGGGGGTCGCGTCCTCCCGGGCTGGCCGTGAACCGCCAGCCCCGATCGTCCCTGATCGGGTCCACGATGGTCACGCCAACCACCTGTTCGAGGCTGAGTATCCGGCGGACGATGAGCGCCCGGTGCGCCCACGGGCCGGCCAGCGACGCGTACAGGTGGTAGCGCCCGGGCCCTGCCGGGTAGCCACTTGACCCGTCAGCGGTAATGCGGCCGGTGAAACGGCTGGCCTTGCGCATGTACCTGCTCTCTGGCGCCATCTCACCCGACATGGGCACCTGCGGTGGCGTGAAGCGTGGTATCGGCGGCATCACGTCCTCTTTTGCCCGAGGGCCGAACGAACAGTGACCGGGCGTGTGCGAGAAGTTGGCGTCTGCGTACTAGGCAGATCATTCCCGTAGCACCTAACTCAGCGGTAGGGGTCATCTACGTGACCGTCTGCATACTGTCGGATGCGGTCGGCGGGGAGACCCGGAGTCGGAGTACCTTTGCATGCCGCGTGCCAGGACGCGCGGCCGTTAGGGACTTGCGGGGGTATCCAAGGGCGCTGGGATTAGGCTAACGCGCTGTGGCAGCCAAGGTCCGGGGTCGGCCGGGTGCGATCCAAGATTTCGCGTAAGGGGGCACTTGCGTCATAAAGAATTTGGCGTGATACCACTAAACCGTGCCAGCAGGCGAGCCGCGAACCGGGCCTGCCGCGCCACAAGCCAAGGCTGGCGGGGCAGCTCCACGAGGAGGCAGTCCAATGAGGAGAAACCGTGGCGGACATGAGGTTTGACGCGCAGGTCGCGATCGTGACGGGGGCCGGCCACGGGCTTGGCCGGGCGCACGCACTCGACCTGGCGGCCCGCGGCGCCAAAGTCGTCGTCAACGACCTTGGCGGCACCGTGGAGGGCACGGGTGCGTCAACCGGTCCGGCCAGTGACGTCGTCGATGAGATCCGCAAGACCGGTGGCGTGGCGGTGGCCAGCGCGGACAACGTTGCGACACCGGAAGGCGCTGAAGCGATCATCCAGACGGCGGTCTCCGAGTTCGGCCAGGTGGATGCGGTCATCAACAACGCCGGCATCCTGCGTGACAGGTCGTTCATGAAAATGACCCCGGCCGAGTTCGACACCGTGCTCGCCGTCCACCTGCGCGGGTCGTTTCTCGTCACCCACGCCGCGTGGCCGCACCTTCGCGCACAGGGCTACGGGCGGGTGGTGATGACCTCGTCGCCGGCTGGCCTTTTTGGCAGCTTCGGCCAGGCCAACTACGCCTCGGCCAAGATGGGCCTGATCGGGCTGACCAAGACACTGGCGGTCGAGGGCGCCAAGTACGGCATCAAGGTGAACGCGATCGCGCCTGTCGCCCACACGCGGATGACGGCAGGCATCCTCCCCGACGAGCTTGCGGGCGAGTTCGGGCCCGAGCTTGTCACGCCGCTCGTCTCCTATCTCGCCCACAGCGACTGCGCCGCCACAGGACAGGTGTACTCGGCCGGCGGCGGCCGGGTCGCGCTCGTGGTCGTGGCGGAGGGCCCCGGCTGGGTGAAGAAGGACGGGCTCACCGCCGAGGATGTGCGGGACGCTTGGGAGCAGATCAACGCGGTGCAGCCGCAGATCGTGCCGGCCAGCGCAGGAGAGCAGACCGCCGCGCTGTTCAGCGCGCTGCAAGGCTGACGCTCGCCGCACCGACCGGACATTCTGGCGCAATCGTCGGACTGGAGACGAAAAGGTGGATCGCCACATCCGACTGGACGGATGCGTGAATTTCCGCGACGTCGGCGGTTACCCGATCGTCGAATCCGAGGCGCGCCGAGATCACCGGCGGCCGTGGCGGACAGCAGATCTGCCGCCTGGCCCCGGGCCAGGCATCCGGTGGCGGAAACTGTTCCGCAGCGACGCGCTCAACGAACTCAGCGACGGCGATGTCGCGCTGCTGACCGGTCATCTTCATGTCACGACGGTCGTCGACCTGCGCACCGGCTTCGAGCGCCAGCGCGACACGCGTCGTCCCCTCGACCACGCCGGGGTCGAGGTGGTCCACGCGCCGCTGCTCACCGAGCGCAACGCCAGCGCGGTCGAGCAGCCGGGCCTCATGCTCAGCGAGCGCTACGTGAGGATGCTCGAACTGGCTGGCGAGCCGCTGGTGCGGGCGGTGTCCGCGGTGGCGCACGCGCCGGGCGGCGTGATCGTGCACTGCGCGGCGGGGAAGGACCGCACGGGACTGATCATCGCCTCGATCCTCGGGTCCGTTGGCGTGGGCGACGCCGACATCGTCGCTGATTACGCGCTCACCACGGATAATCTTGGCCGAATCGAGCAGCGCCTGCGCGACGGCGCGCAGGCGCACAGTTACGTGCCGGGGCGAGTGATGCACGCTCCCGCGGCTGCGATGCGCGAGGTCCTCGACGCGCTGCGGGGCAGGTACGGTTCCGTGCGCGGCTTCCTCGGCCACGCCGGGGTCGGCCGCCATGTCGTTGGCGCACTTCGCATGACCCTCGTGGCGTCGGCCCATGATCGTGCCCCATTTCATGATCAGGGCATTTCATGATCGCGGTGAATTGCCGGCACATGGGGCTGGAAAGCCACGGCGATCATGAAATGGGCGCGCGAATGGGCGCTTCCGGCTGAAGAAAGTACAACCCGGGGAGGAGTTCTTACCCTGGGTCACTGAACCGGTCCTCGCTGCAACGTGCACTCCGCGTCTAGCATTCTTGCCGGAGGTGGCGCATCGTGCGTGAGTTCGGTGAACTCGAAAGCGCGATCATGGATGTCATGTGGGTGGCCGAACGCCCCTATGTGGTCCGTGACGTGCGCGAGCGCATGCGGTATGACCGGCCTGTCGCATATACGACCGTCATGACCGTGATGGGCATTCTCTTCCGCAAGGGCGTGTTGCTGCGGGAAAAGAAGGGCCGGGCGTGGCGCTATTGGCCCGCAGAGACCCGGGAAGAGCATGACGCGAGGCTCATGGTGGAGGTACTCCACTCCGGCGGGGACAAATTCGTGACCATGCGCCGCTTCCTGGAATCCGTCGGTGACGAGGGCCTGGCGAACGTCTCAAGCGCGCTGCAGGATGTCATGTCCGCCCGCGCTGCCTGCTGACGCCGGGCGGCCGCACCGATCGTCTCCGCGCGCCTGCGTGCTGGGCTGACTGGCCATCGCGCCAGTGCAGTGTCATCACTCGCGTCAGCCCCGGTACCATCAGCGGCGGTGAGGTTGTGACCCGTGCGGTCTTGGCGGATCATCACGCCGGTGCCCGCCTTGGCGGATCGTCACGCCTAGCTGAACCACCGGCTGACCGTAGCTGACTGCACGCCAGGAGGACGAGGCGACGGTGGACACAACAGGAACCCCCGAGAGCGGCCTCCCGGGCGGGCGTCCGGGCGCACAAGATCGCGCCACCACGAGCACCGACGGCGTACCGGGCGCACCCGCTCAGCCCGGTGAGACCGGCGTGGCACCGGGCGAGACCGGCGTGGCACCCGGCGAAGACTACAGCTACGCCGGCGGGTTCGGTTACGGACCTGGATACGGCGAACCAGGAGACAGCGGCTACGGCTACGGCTATGGCGCGGTGACTGCTCCTTCCGGAGAACCTATTTCTGGCGAGCCGGGCCCCAGCGGTTCCCCTTCCGGCGAGCCAGGCTCCGGTGAGCGTGCTTCCGGTGCGCCTGGTCATGGCGGGCCCGGGGCCGGTGAATCCGTTCGTGACCAGCCCGCCCCGGGCGAGGGCCTCGCCCCCGCGGGCTTCGGCGCCGACCCGCGATCACCGCTATTACCTCCTGTCGTTGGGCCCACGCCCGCGCTGCGAGGCCTTCCTGGCGGCCCTGGTATCGAGTCGGCGCCAGCGCCGGCGGGTGCGAGCAACCCTGTCGGGCGGCGCCTGCAGCCTGGTGGCTCCGCTTGGCAGCGGGCTCAGACTCTCTGGCGCGATGCCGGAGTCACCTGGCAGCGTCCCGTCGCGGCCCCCGAGCCGGCCGAGGCCGAATGGGAACGCATCCGGGCGCGGACACCGCCAGGCGGGCGGCGCGCGTTCCGTGCGGGCCGCGGCACAGCGGGCGGCTCCGGGCGACCAGCGGACGCCACCGGTGGCCCCGCGAACAGTGCGGCGGCCGACCGGGCCGGCACGGCCCACGGGATCGGCGCGGCCCACGAGACTGGTACGGCGGCGCCCGTTACCGGTGCGGCGGCGCCCGTTACCGGTGCGGCGGCCGCGGGGGCCGGGCAGACCGGATCCCAGCCGGGCCGGCCGCGGCGAGGGATCGGCCGCCGAACCGTCCTCACCGGCGCTGCCGTGGTCACCGCTATCGCCGTGCTCGCGGCGGTGGGTTTCGTCGTCACCCGCGCCAGTGGTACCGGCGCGGCGCCCAAGCCCACGCACCCGGTGGCGATTTCTCCCTACCCGCCCGCGCGCTCGGCCGACGCTGACTTCACGACATCCCCGGCGCTCGCGGCCCGCGGCGTCTTCCAGTCCCTGAGTGCCGTCGCGAGCTACGGCGCGACCGTCGTCGCCGGCGGCTCGGAGGTCGGCACCCGCATCGGCCGGACGCAGTTCTTCGCCTCCGCCGATGGCGGCCGAAGCTGGCAACTGGCCCCCGTGACGGCAGCCAACCAAACCCAGCCGCCCGCGGGAGCCGCGCCCACCGAGATCACCGCCGGCCCTGCGGGGTGGCTCGCGCTCGGGCGCGGGGTTGCCTGGACGAGCAAGACCGGCCTGTCGTGGCGCGCCCGGAGTACCAGCGGCATCACGCCCGCGAATCCCGGTGACCAGGTGCTCGCCGTCACCGCGACGGCGGACGGCTTTCTCGCCGCAGGCGCCGCGAAGGACGGGCCGGTCATCTGGACATCGCCGGACGGGATCACCTGGCAGCGCACGAGCGCAAGCGAACTGCGCCTCAAGGCTCCAGGTGTTGTGCACCAGATCGGCTACGCCGCGGCGCGCGGCAACAACGCGGTCATCGCGGCCGTGGTCACCAGGACCGTGCATACGGGCACCGGGAAGAGGCGGCGTACCAGGCACGTCAACGAAACCGAGGTGTGGCGGAGCGCCGACGGCGGGCACACCTGGCGGCCGGCGCCGGTTCCCGTGACCAACGGCGCGCTGAACCAGGTGAGCGGAGTCGCGCCCACTGGTGCCGGGTTCGTCGTGGTCCGGCCGGGCATCGCGAACAGAACCGGCGGGGATGCCGTCCTGTACACCTCGGCGACGGGCAGCGCATGGCGTTATGCCGGCCAGATCACCGCGGGAAAAAAGCCCGGTCTGCGACCGATCGCGGTGCGCGGCAGCGATCAGGGAGCTGTCGTCACCGCGAGGGTCAACAACACGAGCCTGTTCGGCTACGTGACAGCGGACGGCCGGTCATGGGCACACACCGGGCTGCTCGGCAGCGCGACCGCCACCTCGCTGTCCGGTGCCACCGTGGTGCCCGGGGGCAAGGTCGTGGCCGCCGGTGCGACCACCGCGCAGCCGAACAGCCGGCAGGGTTTTCTTGCCCTGGCCAGCGCCGGAGGCAGGCCGACGGTCATCCACCTGGCGGGGATCCGCGGGGCCACCTATCCGCAGCGCGCCGTCGGTGCGCTCGCTTCCGGACCGGGCCGCCAGGTCGCGGCAGGCAGTGCCAACGGCGAGCCCGCGATCTGGAGCGCTGCGCCCGGCGGCGCCTGGACACGGGCGCCCGGCACAACGCCCGGAGTTTTCGGCCGCCCCACCAGTGGGACGCTGGCGGGCGTCA
>WNFX01008673.1_pt1 | contig 13140 bp, 12 predicted proteins | sample 5400111 | NCBI WGS metagenome assembly WNFX01 (sample SAMN13153363, study PRJNA577476) | soil metagenome | isolation source: 40 cm soil or saprolite under grassland replicate 1 | place: USA:California | collected 2016-06-15
ATGATGTACCTAAACAGGGGTAATGCGCTGAACGGGCCTGCGGAGCCACTTTATCATGCCGATGTGGCGGAACGGTATACGCGCTTGTCTCAAAAACAAGTCCCGCAAGGGTTGAGGGTTCGAATCTCTCCATCGGCACTTTTATCTCCTCAGAATGCAAAGTAGCTGCATCAGATAAGCACAAGAAAGTGAGCTATCTATGACGGAAGCCCTACAACGAGCCTTCGAACTTGCACAGCAGCAATCTGAAGAAGAGCAAGAAGTGATTGCCCAGCTTATCTTTGAAGAGCTGAGAGCTGAGGAATACTGGGATGAACTCCTCACTCATCCTAAGTCCGCCACCCTTTTAGAGCAGTTGGCAAAGCAAGCGCATGAAGAGTATGCCATGGGATTAACTCGCGACCTTGACGAGTTGCTATGAAATCACACACTACAGAGCAATTCCTTCGTCTGAAAAGGAGTTAACATGGACACCAAACACTATTCAATGAATATCCAATGGAGCGATGAAGATCAGGCGTACATTGTCACTGTACCAGAACTGCCAGGATGCAAAACCCATGGAGCAACCTATGAAGAGGCTGTCAAACAAGGACAAGATGCTATAGAGAGTTGGATTATGGTTGCTCAAGAGTTGGGACGTCGCATCCCCCCACCTAATAAGATAGTAGTATAACTCTTATCAAGATCACCATTGTCAATGATGGGCCATCCATAAACGAAATACCATAACAACCCTCTTCACCACCGTCATTGACTCAGATATAGCTTGAAGCGTATTGGCGTTTGAGGATTCTCTCTATTCTGTAGTAATGAGTACTCTTTAGCATAAAGGCCCCATTAGGCTGACACATATCGTCGTGCAGCTCTCTGGCCAATACCTTTTAGCCTCCCGCGTTCTACCAACAATTCCAGATCTCTATACGCCGTCCTGTCCGAGACCCCCGTCAATTCTCTATACGTTTTATTCGTAATAGATCCATGCTCATGGACATACTGTATGGCTTTCACCAGCCTACTTTCTCGTTCGTCAGGCACACCTTGTACAGGCACCTCCGGCTGAATAGGTTCATCACTTCCCCATAAAGTCCCTTGAGGTTGCGGTTGCTCCTGCGGAGACAACAAAGCGGGAGCTTTATGAAAGGTCACAATAAATTCACTCGTTTCGCGGAACTGTGGAGCAGGAAGGCCCAAACGCTTCGTCTCATCTAACATAAACCGGATGCCACTCCCAATGCGCTCCATATAGCCCGGGATATCTCTGAGCAGACTAGCAAGGATAGGGTTACGTAACTTTGACTCTACCACACCACGTTCCATCTGCTCAATCGTAATCCCCGGCAACAGTAAACCTGGACTGTGCACCTCAACCCGATCAGGATAATAAAAGACCCGTATACTTTCACCTCGCTTGCTATAATCTCGATGCACCACAGCATTTATAATCGCTTCACGCAGCACCTCAAGAGAGTACTCGGGAATATCTATGCGTTTCCACCCCTCAATTCGCGCCCCCACGGCAATATATCTGTTAAGAAACGCCTCGGCCCCATCTATCAATTCCTGAAGTGTTCCCGTTATAATCTTGCGATCCGCGTAGCGGCTAGCACCAATCGTTTCCCGAAAGAGAACACACACCACTTCAGACTGGATAATGGGTAGTTGAGGATCGTACCCAAAAAACAGCATACCGGCATTCGTCGGCACTGCCGTACCGCTCCCTGTCTCAGCAGCACACCCCATACCGATCAAGATCCGCTCCACATTCTCAAACCGAGATGGTTGACGATCCCTTGTAGAACGTTGGCTCAGGTAAACTTCAACCTTCCCCATATCAATATCTTCCATCGTAGACCCACGAACAGGCTGGCGCTCCCAATCCAGGAGACCTCGATCTCCCGCTAATTCCAATAACTCTGATACATCTAACGGCACGGTATGAGTGCCTCTCCTCACCCAAAAAACTCCACCAGACTGATAAATAGGCCCTCGGCTTGGCGGCACAGTAGCGATCACCACCCGTTTTCCATCCACCTCATAAATTTCCGGCTCAGCCGGGTCTAAGACAAGCCCAGGCTTCACGTTCTGCCGTGCAGCTCGTAAAATCGTATCTATCGTCATAGCTAGACGCTCATCCCGCACACCCACAATTGTCTGTTTTGAGTCCTCAACACCGATAATAATCATCCCCCCTTGAGCATTCGCCATACCACACAAGCGCTCAGCCATTTCTACAGGCCGAGGAGCAGCCGCCTTCAACTCAACCCTATTTGTTTCTCCGCCTTTAATAAGCTGCTTTAGTACCGATTCGCTCAGTCTGGTCATGGTAGCCTCCAACGCACCTTGTGATTGCCTGTAAGCACCCCCATTGTAACATAAGCCATAGACCTTTTGTAGAGTATGGCGGAAAGGCATGGCGGAAGTGGCGGATGGCTGGGAATGAGTGAGGTTCTGAGAACCGTATCCTCTAATCGCCCTTCCAGTCTGAGTTCTCTTGCAAAAGAGCTTAGGGTTTTTACCAAATGAGATACGAATTTTATGGCGGAAGTGGCGGAAGTGGCGGAAAGGCATGGCGGAAATGGCGGAAGTGGCGGATGGCTGGGAATGAGCGAGGTTCTGAGAGCCGCATCCCTAATCGCCCTTCCAGCCTGGGTTCTCTTGCAAAATAGCTTGGTTTTTACCAAGTGAGATAAGCATTTTATGGCGGATAAATGGCGGATAAATGACGGAAGTGGCCGGTAGATGTCCGATAGTCCGTTTCTCTCTTCGTAATAGAAAATATACTCCTCTGGCGAGGCATCTAGCCTTTAATAAGTTTATATATCACTTTACAGATGCGAACTATGACATGCTCCTTGAGATCCTCCCAATGCTCAAGGGACTTGACAACAAACGGCAAACCGGTCATCCTACATGCACACTTCACAAAGAAATCTGATGCATAGGCCGGATTTTTCACCGGTCCAAAGGGCTCAATCCCTACCACAACTATCACCTTTCCTGCCTCTGTCCTAATGCGCTCTGCAAGTTGTTCTGCTTCCTGCCAGTTCATCCTTTCTCCCCTTTCTAAAATTGACATGGGTACGGCTATGTTCCCATCCCTCGGGGAAAGAGGGGATATACTATGGCTCTTCTAGTAAGCGAGCTTTTATCTCTGCTGCTCTTTGATTAATCTTTGCACACAATCTTTTAGCTAGCCAACGTGCTAGAGGCTTGTTGACGAGTCTTGCTGTCAGCCAACCTAATTCACAGATGGCTTTGCGGTCTACGTCGTTTTCGGCTATTACTGTTGACCTCCTCACCTGTGGGTCTGTTTCTAGATAAGCCATGGCATCCCAATCCTCTTCCACAGAGAAAAAATATCAGTAACTGCACGAGAGAACACATTTAAAATAAGCTAGCGGCATAGTCTCTCGCTTGCTGTAATCTCTTGGCCAATAAGGAGTGAAGAGAGACTCCATTTACTTTGTAATACGAATAAGAGGTAGATGTTTAATACAAGTAGTTGGCCTGGTAGCAATTAGGTATCATTATGATTTGCTGACGAGTGACGAGAAGGGTAAAGCATACACGACTCATGTTCATCTTCTCCTGTCTCTCTTGGGCTTTCCTCCTCCTGTTTCTCCCATCATAGGCAATATGATATCTAGTTGAAAAAGGTTTCTCTCTGTGAGCAAATGATCTCGACATCTTCCTCTTCTCTGTCTGGCAGAGGCATTAGCGAACGGATTATGTTGAGCTGCTTACCTCACCAACACATACTGCATCCCTCCAAGCTGCCTGATAACCCCTTTGAATTGCAGCATCGTCAATGTTGATGTAACTGTCTGCGTAGACAGATCGGACTCGCGAATGATGTCGTCGATATGGCGTGGCTCATGGCTAAGTAAAGCTAACAGAGTACGCTCTTCGTCGTTGTCGGGCAAGACTGTTTGTATTTCGATCTGCTGAGGTACCATGAACAGGTTCAAAACCATCAGAAATACTGTTTGGAACCGCGAACACGTCGCGACCCTGTTCTAGCGCAAAGCCAGCTGTAATGAGAGCCCCGCTTTGCTTGGGAGCCTCGGTGATCAGCACGCCGCAGGATAGTGCTGAGATGATACGGTTACGGGCGGGAAAATTACGACCGTCTGGTTTCACACCCAAGGGGAACTCCGTTATCAGTGCTCCTCGTTGTGACTCAACGATGCGCCGCGCTAGATTCAGGTTATCAGCAGGATAGATGATATCCAAGCCGCTACCCAGCACTGCGATCGTTCGTCCACCAGCGTCCAGTGCGGCTGTATGCGCGATGGTATCCACGCCCTGTGCCAAGCCGCTTATCACTGTTACTCGCCCATCCGCTAGCTCCTTCGCAAACTGTTCGGTTACCTGCCGCCCATAGGCTGAGACTTTGCGTGTCCCCACGACACCGAGGGCAAAGGAGTCCTCTTCTTTTTTGAGGCTGCCTGCTACATAGAGCACCGGAGGCGCATGGTTGATATCCCTGAGCCGTACAGGATAATCTTTATCCTTGAGCGTGATCACGCGTATGCGCATGCGCTCCAGCTTTTCCAGCTCGAGTTGGGGATCGGTCTTTGCTCGCTGCATGAGGAAGCTATCAATCATCTTCTGATCTAACCCAGCCTGGGCCAGTTCTTTCGTATCAGCCTTCCAGGCGGCTTCCACATCTTCCTGGAAGTAGTCCAGCAGGAGCTTAAAGCGCACCGGCCCAATACCTGTGATGCGGCTGAACGCCACCCAGTAGGCCAGTTCATCCAATGAGAGCGCGTCGGAGGGATAATAGTGAGTAGGGCCATCAAACACTTCCAAAAGAGTACTCCTTAAATATTTATTTATCTACAACTACAGGTACAGTTCCCCAATCTGTTCGCTTCGCTCGCAGAACCGTGTATAGTAGTGACGACCCTTGCGGTCGTCATGCTTCTGCGGTCGTCATGCTTCTGGAGGCGATTTACCCGATTTTGGCTGTATGCCGGAATTTTCCTGAAATGGTATAAAAGGCGAAGAATATGCATTCTCTCGCTCATCTGGTGCAGGATAGGTAGGCTGCCAGACTGTATCTCTGGTTTGTGCCGATGTCGGCGACGAATATGTCTGCGATGGCAAACCGTTTGTGTTTACCGGTGGAACAGCCTGGATTGGTCCGGTATGACGCCTCTCCTGTCCACGAAATCGCTGGGCTGCCAGTATCTGTTGCGCTTCCTGCATCACCCATGCTCGCCGCTGGCGTCGCTGGTACACAAACATGCCCACCAACCCAAACAAAGGGAACACGATCAGCAAAATCCCTGTTGTAATCAACACAGGTGCAGTATTATCGACGGGTATACTCGGCAGTGTTTTCACAGCCGAGTTCGACGTAGGCATCGTCCCAGTTGTATAGAGCACAGGTGGCTGATTCAGATGCAGACGCCATTGATTCTCCAGGTGTATCTGGTCTTCTCCTATGGAGGCAGTCAAATCGTGGTTAAAGTTATTGGCCGGATCATGCATGTGCTTGATAAGCAGTGACATTTTGGGCTGCCCAAAAGTACTATACATGTAGTCGAGCAACTGCCAGCTTTGCGCATAGGCCAGATATGCTTTGTCACTCTCGGCTGGGAAGTTCTGAGCAAGACTATCCAAACGTAGCAAGCTGTGATTGGTCAGGGCCTGCTCAAAGCGGAACTTCATCTCCGGTTCGTGATACAACTGATTGTACACAGCCATGCCCTCATCAAACCACGTTGGGGCACTTGGCCCTTGCGCGATCAATTGATGAAAGACCAAGTGTGTTAACTCGTGCGGCATATCACGCACAAGGGTATTATCATTGCTGTCCTCGACACTAATGAAAGCCTCGTTAAGCCAGGGTTCTGCTTCACCACCGACCCACTCATATGAGCCGGGAGCCAAGGCACCGTGAAAATCTTCATTGCTGGCGTAGACCCAGACATTGATCGGCTGCTGTAATCCATTGCCCAGTACCGAACTGATGTGCTGTATACTGGCATTTGCTTTGTTCAGCAATAGCTGTCCGAAGCCCTGGGAGCGGTTATACCAATGTACGTGGAGCAAGCCTTGCGACAAACCCTGCCAAGCAAAGCGTGTATCGATGGTAGTAAAGTTTTGCGTTGCCTCTATATGCCAGTTACCTGCCTTATCCTCCAAGGCCCAGTGATACTTAATGGGTGTGCCGGGGGAGAGAAAATTATTGCCTGTGGTATCTACAGGATAATGGAGCGTAATGGTCTGCGCCGGATTGCTAATGGCTACCTGATATTTTACCGAAGGAGCATATGGCCTCCCTTGTAAGGCAATGTAAATGTATGCCTGGGTAATAGGACTGCTTGTATCGGAGGCACTCAGCGCAAAGTCGATGTATTTAGGGAAATTGATCGTATCGGTTTCAGACGTCACCGTAATCGGATCGCTGGCAGCTAAAGCATGCTTGGTAGAAAAAGCTATTGATAACAGCCCTATACCGTATAAACAGATCAATAAAAGGCGTAACAAACAATGAGAACGCCCTGACATTCCAGCAACTCCTCTCAACTTAACGCGAAAGCTCAATAAAAATAGAGTGATCCCTGATGGCGCAAGCCACTTTATGGGAACCAACTGTACATTGTTCCTATTGTACCTGATTTTATGTGACCTGAATAGGTACATCTGTTAATGTGTTCTTTCTGAGTCGTTGGAGTAAGTGAACAATAGTATGTAGCGGGGCGGCGGATGAGGTGTCTACTCAAAACCCTCCTTAAATAAAAACTATCTCTATGCCTCGTTCTTTGAATTACGAGCAAGAACGATCAGTGTCAGGCAGGATGCTGTACGACATATGTAACCTGCCCTAAAATATTATGAGGATTTGCGGTTCTTATGAGTAACGATTTTCGGAATCAACAACACCATGGTAACTCTCTCTCTCAGCAGAATGGGGCAGTCCGCTCCGGTAATCTCTTACATGACTACCGTGGGCAATCTCCCCTATCGCCGCTGCCTGAAGTTCCACAGCAATCTCCCACCTCGATGCTGCCTACTTCGGGACCGCCACCCTATTCACCCATGCCACCGCAACAGGCGGGACAATCCACTCCGCCGGGATGGCCCCCTTCCGAGCAACAGGGACAGGGCTGGATTGCCAATACGATGCAAGTGGTACGCCGCTGGTCCGGTCGTATGGCGGCAGTTCCTCCAGTTGATCAAAACCCACTGGTCCTCCACCGTTCGTCCACCTCCACGCTGACTGAGCCTAAACGCAAGCGGTGGAAGCGTTCACGTACTGTACGTATTGCCATACAGATGAAACACCGTCGTATACGGTGGAAACACAATCGCCCGAAAATACATATCATCTTTAGTGGCATCTTGATCGCCCTCTTACTCTTACTCCTGATCAGTACATCATCAGGTGTGGCCTATGCCTTTAAGTACTACCAGGATCAACTGCCACGCCTACAAGACTTAGCCCAGCAGCAAATTTCCCAGACGACCCGTATTTATGACCGTCATGGCACGCTCCTCTATGAAGCTTACGATGACAGGCATCAGGGGGGTGGGCGTCGTACTCCCGTTTCCTATGACAATCTTCCTTCAGTGCTGAAAGACGCCCAGACATCGGCAGAGGATCCCACTTTTTGGACAAATTACGGTATAGACCCTGTCGGTATCGCTCGTGCGGCCTTCCAGTATGCTCAGGCTGGCTCCGTCCAGAGTGGCGGAAGTACCATCACTCAGCAGCTCATTAAAAATATGACCAATGATACCGCCCAGACACTCAGTCGTAAGCTTCCCGAAGCTGCTCTGGCTATTGGCCTGACACAACAATATTCTAAAGAAAAAATTCTGGAGATGTACTTCAACGTCTCGTCTTATGGGGCGCAAGATCTGGGCGTTGAGTCGGCTGTTGAGGATTACTTCCAGCTCAAACCACAATGTAGCGGTAATTTCAAATGTGTCCCTGGTGTCTACTATCTCAACTGTGATGCTAACCATATCAGCGCGTGCCATCCCGATCATTGTGATCAATCAAAATATTGCAATCCCTTAGTTGGTTTGGCGCGTGCCTCTCTCCTTGCAGGCATGCCCCAGGACCCACCTACCTACGATCCCACTCAGGGGCTCGTTGATCAGGCTAGCGGTCAGAAGTATTACCTGGAACGCCAGCGATATGTGCTTGATCAGATGTTGAAATTAAATGCGTATGTTCCTGGTCTCGGCACGGTGACCCAACAGATGGTGGATGAGGCTACAGCTCTGACTGCCAAAATGAAGTTCACACCTTATACCCACCCCTACTATCACGGTTCCCAGCACTTCGTCAACTGGGTTATTCAACAGTTGGAGGAACAACTCGGTGCCGATACGTTTCTGAACGGCGGCTTCAACATCTATACTAGCCTTGACCTCAACGTTGAGTCCTATGTCGAACGCGCCGTGAAGCGTCACTTGACCCAACCCGAATTACAATACTTTGGCAGAGGCGATGGCCCCCTTAATCAGGTCAATAATTTGCATAATGCCGCCGTGGTGGTTATGGATGCCAAAACCGGAGAAGTGCTGGCGATGGATGGCAGTACTGATTACAATGACAGCTCTCCTCAAGTGGCAGGTAATATCAACATGGCGGTTCAACCGCGCCAACCAGGGTCTGCGATGAAACCTATCGTCTACACAACTGCCTTTGAGCAGGGCTGGTACCCAGGTACAGTCGTTCCTGACTTTAAGACCTACTTCCCCAAAGGTGGGGCTTCCGACATCAGTGGGGCCTATGTTCCCAACGATTACGGTGGGGCCTATAGTAATAGCAATACCACCATTCGCATAGCTACTGCCGACTCGCGCAACGTGCCAGCTATCAAAGCCCTGCTTTACTCCGGAGTGAATAACGTGATCAATATGGCGCAGCGGATGGGGATTACAGCGGTGAACACGCAAAATTCTAGTAACGTCTCTCTCGCCCTTGGCACAACTGGTATCCCTCTCATTCAGATGGTGGGTGCATACCAGGTATTCGCTAATAATGGGGTGCGTATTCCTCCCAGAAGCGTTCTGGATATCTGGGATAATTACGGTCATCACCTCTATCACTTCGATCCTGCTCACCCCGGTGGCACTCAGGTCATCTCTCCTCAGATAGCTTTCCTGATGAATTCAGTGCTATCAGATGAATATGCCCGCCGTACCGAGTTCTGGCCTGATCATGATCTCTCCTTCTGGACTCCTGGTGCATACGCGCAGCCCGATCCAGGTTATCCTGATGTAGCCGCTAAGACAGGTACGACCGACGATTTCAAAGATAACTGGACGATAGGCTATACCTCTTCGGCTGTGGTGGGAGTATGGGCCGGTAATGCTAATGACGAACCGATGCAGAACGTGATCGGTATTACCGGTGCTGCTCCCATCTGGCACAGCGTGATGACTTATATCAGTGGTATGTGCAGTAGCTCATATGATAACGTGGATTGCGGCAAGATGGATATAGTCCTCAAACCACAAACATTCACTCCTCCCTCTGGTGTAGTTAAAGCATGTGTCTCACCCGTTGATGGTCTGGCCGGTGGTAGCAACTGTGATTATATGCTCGATGGTGAGCAACCAAGCAGCTCTGGAGTGAGTAGTGGCACGACAAAGCCTAAGTCGTGATGTTGTGGTATACTTGCTTTCAAGAGGATAATAGAAAATGAGTCCAAGATTGCCTCATATCGAGGAGCAAAGTGATGCATGACTAATAAGTACACTATCATTCTCGATCCCGATCCTGATGAGGGTGGATACACCGTCACCGTACCCACTCTACCTGGATGTGTAACACAAGGTGAGACACTTGAAGAGGCAATTGCCATGGCTAAGGATGCTATTCGCCTTTACATAGAAACACTTATTGCCCTAGGTGAACCTGTTCCTGAAGAGCGTGAACATCCACAAGCCATCATTATCAACGTTGCTGCATAAAATATGAGTATGCGTCATTTTGCATGGCTGGGGCAAGCCCAGCCACTACTATACTCCGCAAAGAGTACTCACGGCCGTGTATAGTAGTGGCTGGGCTTGCCCTTGCCATGTCCGTCACCTCGCGATCAATGCAAAAATCCTACGCGTATCTTGGCTACGAAATCCTCTTGACAATCACCCCCTTCAAGTGCTATTCTGTATTTGCAGTCTCATGTGGAGACTGCTAGCACTCGAACTTGACAGACGATGTATCATATCAGCATATTCCGAGATATGCTGATAGCGAGACATAAATGGCACAAAGATGACACCATTAAGTCAACGCAAACAGCAGATTCTACGCGCACTTGTTGAAGAATATATTCATAGCGCGACACCGGTTGCATCTGAAACGCTGGTACGCAAGTACAGGTTCAATTTCAGTTCGGCCACGGTTCGTCACGAACTGGCAGGACTGGAAGAGGCGATGTTGATCCATCAACCGCATACCTCTGCAGGGCGGGTACCGACCGATCTGGGCTATCGCTATTTCGTAGAGCACCTTATGCGGGAGTCAACCCTTTCCCTGGATGAGCAACGTCTCATTCGTCACCAGTTCTATCAGGTGCAGGATCAACTGGATCAGTGGGTACGCCTGACTGCTTCTGTAATGGCACGTCTGTTACATAGCGCGGCAGTCATGACCCCACCGCGTTCTGCCGAGGGCCGACTCAAACACTTTGAACTCCTCTCGGTAAGCGACTTTTCGGCTCACCTGGTTCTTGTGCTCGCCGATGGCACAGTCAAGCAACAACGTTTGCTCTTAGAGGTTCCCATCCAGCAGGACGAACTCAGTGCCATCGCTGCTCACTTGAACCGGCTCTTCCAGAATAAAAGCGCAGCTGAGGTCAACACACTGCTGGGGCAGCACGACTTTACACCGGTCGAGCATCTGGTTGCCAGCACCATTGTCCATATCCTGGAACAGCATGGTGACCTGTTCGGTGACATCTTCTACCGTGAAGGTCTCGTCAACATTCTGGAACAGCCGGAATACAGCCGTATGGGGCCAGAAGAAGAGCGCAGTGAGCGTGTACATAAGATCATGGAAGTTCTGGAACAGAGTCGCTTTCTGCCTGCTCTGGCCTCACAATTGCGCCAATCCGATGGTGTCCAGATCATCATTGGTGGCGAAAATGAATGGGACGACATGAAAGATGTCAGCCTTGTGGTCTCGCGCTACGGTCAGGAGGGCAAAATCGGCGGCCTGCTCGGCGTCATTGGCCCTACGCGCATGCAATATAGCCGGGCCATCGCCGTTGTTCGCTACATGACTCAGGTCATGAACGAACTGCTGGCCGAAGTCTACGGCTACGATCTGTAGGGGCCCGATTTATCGCGCCCCCTAGGCGGGGAGGTAGGGCAACAGCCGGGGAAACAATACATTTTCCCTTCAGAAAATCTTGAGGATACTAAAGAATATGGCGGATCAAGAACCAACTGAACAAACGCAAACTTTTTCTCAAGAACAGGAAATATCGTTCGCCCAAATTTCACAACTCAAGATGCGTATTGAAACACTCGAACAAGAGCTAGCTGCTGAGCGCGACAAGGCCAGTGATTACATGAACCGTGCTTTGCGTGCTCAGGCTGAGATGACCAACGTGCGTAAGCACGTACAACAGGATATAGCCCTTGCCCGTACTGAGGCTCTCATGGCTCTCATCTATGAGCAATTGGCCGTACTCGATAGTTTCGAGCGTGCCTTCCAAGTACTCCCGGCAGAATTTGAGCATTTTACCTGGGTGGAAGGCATCGGACTGCTTCAGAACCAGTTATACGGCACACTTCATCGTGTCGGTATTCAACCTATTGAAGCCACACGCGGGAAGCCATTCAACGCTCTCGAACAAGAGGCCGTAGCCTATGAAGAGACCGACGACTACCCAGAAGAAACCGTTACCGCTGAACTCCAGCGTGGCTATAAATTTCATGATCAAGTGCTGCGTCCTGCTCTAGTCAAAATTGCCCGTCCTACTTCATCAGGTCAGGCAGAGGCGACAAATACCGGTGCAGAGCCAACGTAGACAAGTACATCACATACATAAATTCTATTAAGTAATAGGAGGCAACCGTGCCAAATAAAGTTATTGGTATTGACTTAGGAACAACCAACTCGTGTGTTGCGGTGATGGAAGGCGGCGAGCCTGTCGTCATTCCCAACGCTGAGGGTTCACGTACTACACCATCCATTGTTGCTATTAACAAGAATGGCGAGCGTCTGGTAGGTGAGGTCGCCAAACGCCAGGCCATCACCAACCCAGAAAATACCGTCTATTCCATCAAACGCTTCATGGGCCGCAAATTTGATGACCCCGAAGTAGATCGTGACAGGCGGCTCGTTCCGTACAAAGTCGTGCGAGCGGGCAATGGTGATGTCTGGGTAGAGGTACAGGGCAAGCAGTACAGCCCGCCCGAAATTTCGGCCATGATCCTGCAGAAGCTTAAAACTGATGCCGAGGCCTACCTTGGTGAAACTGTCACCAGGGCGGTCATCACAGTACCTGCCTACTTTAACGATGCCCAGCGGCAGGCTACCAAAGATGCCGGTAAGATCGCCGGTCTAGAAGTGTTGCGTATCATCAACGAGCCAACAGCCGCATCACTTGCTTATGGTCTCGATAAGAAGAAAGACGAGCGCATCGCTGTCTATGACCTTGGTGGTGGTACCTTTGATATCTCCATCCTTGAGTTGGGTGATGGCGTCTTTGAGGTCAAGAGTACCAATGGCGATACGCACCTGGGTGGTGATGACTTCGACCAGCGTGTCATCAACTGGATGGCCGACGAGTTCCGCCGTGAGCAGGGCATTGACCTGCGCCAGGATCGCATGGCCCTCCAGCGTTTGAAAGAGGCAGCTGAGAAGGCCAAGAAAGAACTGTCCAGCTCGATGCAGACAGAGATCAATCTGCCCTTCATCACCGCCGATGCCAGCGGTCCCAAACACCTGACCATGACTCTCACCCGCTCCAAACTGGAGCAACTGGTCGAGAACCTGATTGAAAAATCGCGTGAGCCGGTTATGAAGGCTCTCTCCGATGCCAGTGCTCGCCCAGGAGATATCAACGAGGTCGTTCTCGTTGGTGGTCAGACTCGTATGCCCGCCGTCCAGACCATGGTGCGCCGCATCTTTGACCGCGAACCACACCGTGGTGT
>WNFX01006271.1_pt1 | contig 13139 bp, 15 predicted proteins | sample 5400111 | NCBI WGS metagenome assembly WNFX01 (sample SAMN13153363, study PRJNA577476) | soil metagenome | isolation source: 40 cm soil or saprolite under grassland replicate 1 | place: USA:California | collected 2016-06-15
TAGCATCGCCGATCTCCTTTCGCAGAATGGAGAAGGGACGCACGACACTATGGAGCGGCCTGGTTGCCAGATCGCTTTCATCGACCGCGCGTGCTGGCGCACCCAGCACGCGCCTAGCATCGAGCGGGAGGGCATCCTGCTGATTGATCAAGAGGACATGATGCTCTTTTGGTTTCTGCTCTTTCCCTGACATGGTATACTGTCTCCTGTGGTTGATGAACTTCTGAGGTACAGATGTATGACCTAAGAATTGCCACAGGCAAGCCAGTGTTAGCGCACTGGCTTGCTTTTTGTCGTGGCACGACGTTACGCGCTCCGTTTTTCAGTCGTTGGCTCGGTGGTCTTCCCTTGCGACCGTCTCTGCTCAACCACATCAAAGTTCCGGCTGATCTTTGCCAGATCCTCTGGGGTGAGATTGTCATCAGGGACGACCGCGTGAAAGATCTTCTGCAGGACACTTTCCCAGGACGTGCCTGCAAACAACGTTGCCGCACGTGCCCGCAACTGCTTCACCGTTGGCTGCGGTTGCGGCCTGCCCTGCGACTCTTCTGGCTGTGTCTCAACCATGCGCTCAGCCTGCGCAGGAGTGATCACCTGGATGACTGGCTGCGCTACTGGACGAGGCACACCTGCCAGTCCCTGCTTGATCAGCTTGACCACGCGCCCGTCCGGTTTGGGAACAACGAGGCCAGAGAGTGCAGGATAGCGACTCTTCTGGATCACCATGGTGTTCATAACGTCGAGGTCCGCCACAATATCTAGCTCGTACTCGGTGCCATCTCTCTGAATGGGAGCCATCCCGAGCTTCCTGACCTCGTTCTTGCCTGTCTGCTCGTTTTTTTCCTGCACATGGTCCATCTTGGAGCGCAGTGTGACGATGATGTGGAGATTGGCGGTAAGAATCGCTTCAACCAGGGCGTTCTGGATGAGCCCGGCGTCCTTCCAGGCGTTGAAGCTGTTGCCCTTATATTTACGAACGGCGATGTTGTCTACCAGATCGAGCAGCCCGCCTTTGCCATTCCAGGCATGACTGAGGCTATCAATGATGAGCACGGCGTAGCCATCCTGCTCAGCCTCGACAAGAGCATCGATGAACTTCTGAGGATGGAACGTGTCCAACTGCAGAACATCGAAGCTGAAGAGATCGGCATACAAGCTGGCAGAGCCATGCTCCGTATCGATCAAGGCGACGCCCTGCCCGTCTGCCAGCGCGGTCGCCAGCGTGAGCGACGTCCAGGTGTTATGGGTAACAATACAGTGGTTCCGAGGTAATCGGAAAGGCGCAACATCCGGCGGCAAACTGATGCACAATCGATAGGAAGGAGCTCCCTGGCGATACTCACCACGATGCGTGTAGTGAGGAGTCTTTTCAGCCATATGAGCCTTGCCGCCGAGAGACTCAACCAGGAACTGCACATCCTGAGCGAGTCTCAGTGATGAAGAACTATACTCTAAAGAGCACCCACGGGCGTAACCATCAGTATCAAGCAACCCCTGCAATAAAGCAATCCGATGCTCGACGCCCGCGAATTTATACCGATCAGGAATAAATTTCTCCGTAGACTTCTTGCCTACTAACCCATCTTCCCGCAGAGCCGTCACAACAGGGTTATTTCCCACCGTCATACGACCACCACTCACTCGAAACTCGTACGAGGAACTCTTTGTAGGGCTTAAACCAAGGCCGTGAGGGAGATGTTCACGGACGTAATCCTGGATGAATAGTTCAGGATTGCTCAACGTCACCCACCTTTCTTGAAAACAGCCATCACCTAGCAGTACCCCAAACACGTAGGGATCAAGAGCCAATGGTGCCTGTTCTTCAAATTCAATCGCCTTTACCATCGGCACATAATGGTTCGCTCTCTCACAAAGCTTGAGCGTCTTCCTGATCTCTTTGAGAGATTTCACAGTGCCAGTTCTTTTGAGCGGAGAATCACGATCAAGGCGCGTTTGCGTCCGCCACAAATGGTCATCACAACATTCAGTTGATGAACCATCAGACAACGTGACACGGTAGATTTCTTTCTCCCCTTGTGGATAGACACCGAAGCCTTCCCAGAACCGGCCACTCCTGAGAGCGACATTTTGAGGAAGGACTGGTACTTCACCGCTTTTGTGAACATCGAAGGCGAACCTTTCTTACTTACTGCCATCCGGACTTTGGGATGTTGAACTCTTCCAGAACACGATCGACCATCTTGGGATCAGTCGTTTGAAATCGGTCGTCGGTGTACTTGGTCTCCACTACAAATGTCCCGCTGGGTTGCTGCTCAATGAGCGCCTCGGCACCATCGCCACCACCACAGGAGTTTCCAATCATGAGATGGTCATCGAGCGCCTGTTGCCACTGAGGTCTTCCCATTGCCTTGCCTCATTTCCAGGTTGGTTGGGTTCCCCAGGAGAGACCCTGTATAGCAGAAGCTATCGAGAGATCAGGTTCACTGTGCCCACAATGAGTACAGTGAGAGGAAGAGCGCGTCCACCCCAGAGGTCCGCCTTCCTGAGTTTGCTGCACAATGGCCGCCTTACCGCACGTCTTGCAGTCAACAGAGGATGCTTCTTGCACCAGCGCAGTGAATATTTGGAGACGGCGTACAAAGCGGGCGAGAGTGTCCTGGTGTCGCCCATACCAGTTGAGCGCGGCTGCAACCAGCAGGCTGCCTATTGCCACTTTCACCAGATGTTTGAACAGCTTGATCATAGAAATCCTTTCCGGCATTGCTGCCTGGTATCGAGGGACCATCCCTCACATCAACCCTCTCCGCGAAAGGGCTGGTGCGAGAGAGCCGCTACCCGAGCGGCTCGCCCGTTTCTCCTGCGTGAGACGTTGGCCTAATCGTGGGGTCGTGGTCGGAACCAGCGTGTCTGCTCTTTGAGCAGTGCCAGCACTTTGGCAACGTTCTCCGGGCTATCGGTTGCCTTATCGTAGAGGCAACAAACGATCACCGTGAAGCATGCCATGCCAACAATGAGCAGTACCGCGGTACAAACGAGTACCGAATCCACGAGCTTGAGCCAATCCATGGGTGTTCCTTCCTGCCCTCTCGGGCAATTTCAGAGGGTATCCATTCCCTCACATCAAGGTTGCTCTTACAGCCCTGGTGTGAGGGAGCTACCGAAGTAACTCCCAAGGCTTCTACGGTTGCTGTTGCTTCTGCGAACGGGTCTGTTCCTGTACCACTGCCCAGATGCACTCAGCTAACGTTGTTTGTGTCTGCTGACTTTCATCAGACAGTGAGAGAGCCGCAAACAACGCAATGTCCTTCTCCGTCACAGCCTCGTTGCCCTTTTTCGCTCCCGTCGCGTTCCAGACGGCTTGTGCGGTATCCTGAAGACTCATGGTATTCCTTTCCGCCTTCCGGCATGATCGAGAGAACCCTTCCCTCGTCTCGACACACTCTGCTGAATGTGCCCAGATGAGGGAGCGCACCGTGTGCGCCCGCCTCCGAACAAACTACTCTTCGTCCTCTTCTTGCGAAAAAACCAGCTTGCCATCTCTGCGCCCAACATACGTAACTGGCTCCCACTTACCGTTCAATTTGGCTTGCCCCTCGTTATCACTCAGGTTTTCCACCCGTACAGGGGCCAGCTCCTCGCCGTCTTCGACGATGACCACACATTTTCCGAGATTGAGCATGATGTTTGTCCTTTCTGCCTTTCGGCATCACCGAGAGAACCTTTTCCCTCATCTCTACCAATCCGCGAATTGGCAAGGATGAGGGAGCCGCCCGACCGAGCGGCCCGCCTCTTAGCCGGCTCGCCGCACCACAGCGCGGAACACGATCTCATAGACATCCCGCGCGGCGGCAGTTTCGGCATCGCCATAGACGCCTTGTGCATAACGCGCGCTACCTTGCTCGGCGAGCTGCGCGATCTCGGCCTCGCTATAGCAAGCCTCCTGCTCATTCTTTGCGCGGTGTGGCGCGGCATCCTCTTGCGCCGCTTCCTCGATCGCCTGCACCTTATAGTCGGTGCTGCGTGCTGGATGACCGTTGAACATTCCTCTGCCTTCCTCTTAGAATAGCCTGTCTGGTTGAACAGGCAACCGTATATCTCAATAAGTAGTGAGAAGCGGACGAGAGAATGCCGACTCTCTGGAGGTGCTCTCGTCGTCTTCGCTTCTCACTAAGGAAAGTATGCCATATATCTAGTATTTTGTCAAGATATATTTCAAGATATTTTCAGGATGGATTTCTTGACAAATATCTTGATATCCACTACACTAGAATCACCAAAAGAAAGGAGGCGGTTATGCCAACATTGCGGGAGATCCGAGAAAAGAACTATCTCAGCAGAAGAACGCTTGCTGATCTAGCTAATGTATCCGAATCTACGATTGTTCGGATAGAAGAAGGCAAAAGTCGCACAAGAGAGGATATAGCAGAGAAAGTGCTACAAGCTCTCAGCAAAAAAATTGGCCAGCAGATCACCATCAATGATATTGACGGTCTCAACTTGTATAACGTCATGAGAGATCGTAGACAACGAACAAAAGCTACAAATGATAGCACACAAGCAGCATAGCCCTGGCGCACGCCGCTAACGAGACTACCAATCTTCAAACCGGCGTACGCCAACCGCCCTGGAAGTGAGCTAGCTCGCCCCTGCCAAGAGCAGGAGTGAAATAGTTCCACCTATGGAGAGTATATACCATGCAGACGACTCTTTCACAAGCAACTAGGCAAGCGCGTAAAAATGGCAATCAATGCGCTCAACGGGCCATACAAGCCCGTTTGTATGCTTTTTCTCTCATTGTGAGAACAGGACATTTGCCTGTACATTGTCGAACAATGTCAGGAAGTGTTGTCTGTATCCCACATGGCTATATGCACAACCGATATCGTCGTGCTTTCGGCAAAGCGACGAACAAACGACGAGGAAACGACGAACGAGCGCCATAGAGGCGAGGAATGAAGCTGGCTATAGTCTATTCAGAGATGATCAGGCTGGCATGAGAGCCCATTCAACATGAAGGAAGGGATAAGCAATGACCAAGAGACGCGATGAAAAAATGACGCAATCACCGTTATTTCCTCCAGGTCCTCCTCTACAGACCGAGCAATTGGAGATTATTTCTCGGCTACCCACCAATTCCCAATGGGAGGAGGCTTCACAGATTGTTGTCCCGAACTACCAACCAGATCGCGCCATTCGCGAAGCAGTGCTGGCAGGGCAAGACGAGTGGCAACACATCAATGAAGTGCTCGTCTATCCCGCTTCAAATCAGCTCCTCGTCTATCTTGGAAGCAAACAGAAGCCCTTGCCGGTAGAAGAGGCTCTCAAAACGATTGGACAATTCAGCGCATCAACCGTACTCACCGCGCGAATTGTACTGGCTATCTGGCAACAACGACGCCATGAACAACGGCTCTCGAAAAATGGCTCTGCGGCAATGCGCCTGGACGAGATTCTCGCTATGCGTGGTGTAAAGAAGCGCACGATCTCTGCATACCCCGATTCCAATCAGGATCTTACATACACCATTGGATACCGGCCTGAAGATAAACAGGCGATTCTTGCCGATCTGGCGATTCTACAGCAGTGCATTGTACGAGGAGAATGTACGATCATTGTACAAGGGAAGTGGCAAAGTTTTTCCGTCGACGATGAGTATCTGCGCTCCTCTATCGTCTATCGCAACACGAGACGAGGCAGAGAGATCGCAGGCATCTTCGTATCAGCAGGTGATTGGATCAATCTGTATGAAGATCATAGTTCCATCTTCCTGGCAGCCGTTGAACAGAAGGTTTTTCACCTGAATCCTCATGATGAACAACACGAACTACGTCTGGCCCTCTACCTTACCGAACGCTGGCGCGAACAGGCAAGGCAACAAGACTATGATGAAACAATCTCAATGCAAGAACTGCTCGAGGCAAGTGTCATTCCCATTGATAAAAAGCATGCCTATCGTTTCATACCTCGCATCGAAGATGCACTTCATCAACTCCATATCAAAGGTATCTTAGGAGCAGAAGCACAATGCCTCAATCCTGCTGATCGCACACGACCACGCTGGACCAAAGAATGGCTGGTCTCCAGGTGGATCCTCCTTCCACCAGAGAATGTGAGGAACCATTACCGCACAACGATCACAACGCCAGTACCTGCTCTTCCAGCGCCAGAAGGGCGATCAACAACACGGAAAAAGGTAGCACGGTCCTCGTCGGGGGAAATATCCACTCAAGCGAGTCACCCTAAAGACATTTCTTCTTCATAAAGAAGCAACATTTTCCCCTACGGTCATAGACGGGGGAAACACTGAATTCAAAAAAAGTCGGTGGGAGGAATTCATTTGATAAAAGTATCTCAAAACACCCAGAAAAGAGTGTACAAACAAGCAGAGAAGAGAATACTCCTTAAGCAAGGTCTCTTTTTACAGTGCATAAAAAGAGAGACGACCTATTATCCTCTGAAAGATGTATATATGCTCATTTATGAGGTTCGCTTCTCCTCTGCTGCCTTTGGGCACTGCATTCTTCTATTGGGACCAGCAGCATCTGGACAAAAAAGAGTGAGCAACGGTCGCCAGCATGACCTTTGTCTAGAGCAGTACGGTCGTGGACGGGGGAAAACACGGTCGTGGATGGGGGAAAACACGGTCGCGGACGGGGGAAACCTTACGGTCGTGGATGGGGGAAAACACGGTCGCGGACGGGGGAAACTTATGCTCACGTTGCATATACTCATGGAAAAAACGAGAAAGCAAGCCTTTGTCAGAAGGGTAAATATATACACGAATCGCTTCTTGACAAGGGAGAAGGAATGTCGCATTATCCAGGCAACAAAGGAGCCCTGAACAATTAGCAGAAATGTAATTGAACGTATGCGAATGTGGTCGCGGTTACCACATCAGAGTGTAGCGAACTCTGGCAAGTCGGCTGACCGTGCAACCGTCAATCTATGGACAGCGGATCACGGATGGACCTCTTGAGGCACGACACCACGCCTATCGCAAGAGGATGCTGAAAATGCAAAGAGGCGTTCTGAGATCAGGACTGGAACCATCCAGGTTTCTTGCCCGGCTCTGGCCACACGCGGAGCGGATCTCCGCGCGGTGTGCGGATGTTTTCACCGCAATCAACATGTTTTACCACATTTTGAAAGGCAGAACTAAGCCGATGACGTAAGTGAAGCGCTCATTCAAGTAGACAAAAGAAAAGCCAGACCGCAAGTATGCAGCTCTCTGCAAAGGTCTTCTAGACGCAAGAGCAAGCAACTTTCCCAGGCTGGCATATGACCACTATTCGTGTCGCAACGCGGTACGAATAAGAGCTTTCTTTTGCCTTTATACCCTATGGCCAGAACACTGTCAAGCCTTTGTGACTATTGTCCAGCGAAGAGAGTTTCATGCATTGCTCAGAAGACACCTTTCTTGAGCAGGTGCACAAGCCGAGACAGGAACGTGGTGTTGTATGCATACGCAATCACGAGAACAGATCGCAGGGAAGATCACACTTCTGCATGATCCGCCTGCAAACCCAGATGACGATCACGCTCTAGGTGTGCCCCAGGAGCGGGTCGATGAGCAGACTCTGGAAGTGGTCAGGTTACTGTTCAAAGACAAGGGACTGCAGTTCCTGGCCGCGCTCTTGCGGCAGGCCTGCGCAAAGCAACGAGCACTCCCTGGCCTGGGTATGGCCGATTGTGCAGTGATCAGCGCCAAGACGATCCGTGACCTGGCAACACGCATCAGTCAATCAGGTGCCAGTTGGGGCTATGACACCACACAAAAGTACCTGGTCGTGCTCTGCGCTCTCCACTTCCTCTACAAAGGCAAGTCGCCTGAGGGGGGAGTTGAATACCTTTTTCCGTTGTGCCGCTACAGCCCACCACCGACTCTTGATCCCTTAGAGAAAATTATTGATGGCTCTCGTCACAAGGTCCAAAGCTTTGCACATAAGGCCAAACGACGCTTTCTGGTGTATATGGAGCAGCAACCGTCGCTCACGTTGCCCGTTCAGGCCGTGGCCAGTCGCCCGTTTGATCTGTCAGGTGCCGTAGAAGACATTGAACAGGTGATGCGAGAGGAGTTGGGCAATGGAGCACTCCCACAACGACTCCTGCTCAAAATTAGCGGGGTGCTCCGCTACCGCTGTCAGTCTTCTTCCGACGAACAAAAAGGCGACTCTTCGACCGACATACCACGGTTGCCTCTTCGTACCCAAATGGGCGACTCATTAGAAGTGGTTGCCCACAATGGGCGGCTTTCTGTCCAACGAGACGGTGTTGTCCATGCCACCGATGAGCAGGAATCGTCTTCTTTCAGGAAAACAGGCGACTTCTTAGAGATGGCTTCGCAAAACGGGCAACTTTCTCCACAAACAGGCGACTCTCTTCCCGCTGATCCTGAGAGAACTGATTTGAGACAGTCGCCTCTCCTCTCTCAAACAGGCGACTTTTCGGAGGCGGCATCGCACAAGGGGCGACTTTTCAGACAAACAGGCGACTCTCTTCCCGTCAATCCTGTGGTGACTCCTCTCAAAGAGTCGCCCGCTTCTCCACAAACAGGCGACTTTTCGGGAGCGGCCGCGCAAACCAGTCGCCTCTTTTCCCGAAAAGGCGACTCTCCTACGGTCGAGCCTGTGGCACCTGACGCAAACCAGTCGCCCATTTCTCTCCCAAAAAGCGACTTTTCCACCAGCTCTGCGCCTGCAAACGGGCGACTTTCCCCACACACGGGCCATTTGCCCTCGCCAACAGGCAACTCGATGTCACAAGAGGTTCCTAACGTTAACGTTATATTACGTAATTATATAGATTCTTTCTTAAACGATAACGAGAAGGGCAAGGTGATCGAATGTCTCCGCACGATCTTTGATGAAGCGCCCAGTCGACGTGGCTATTACCACAATCTGTACAAAAACTACAAGCGCCCTGATGCCTGGCTCGCTGCTACCGTCGAGACGCTCATCGCCTACCGTGTGAAGAAAACCACGACGACCCCAGGCAAGTACTTCTACGATCTGTGTGTCATTTTTCACCAGCAAGGGATTCCCCCGGAAGCCACGCATCACGTCCAGCAGTATAGCTATCTGCCCTATGGAGAGCTGCTGGCGGTGCTGGCACGTTCCCCTTCGCCAGGATCTCCTGCCAAATCAGGACCCGTTCGCCCGGCGAAGATCCAGCGCCCAGCCATCGTCGCTCGACTGCCACGCAATCCCCGACGGTCTGGGATGTCACGTGCAGAAGCCAAACGTGCTCTGGCCTTGCTCAAGAGCGATACCCGGACCTATCAGCTCCGGCTGGCCGGGTACCGACAGACTGACGGATCGTGTGTGCTGCTGGCTGATGATGGCATGCAGCATCCTCGTCAGGTGTGGATCTACGCCTTTCAAGAGGCTGAGCATCGGCTGGCCATGACCAGGACGCTGGATGATTTCTTCACACAGCAGGTGCAGTGATGAGCAAGAACGCGATGGAAACGATGATGCCGCACAACCTCGACGCGGAGCGTGGCGTGCTGGGCAGTCTGATCATTGATCCGGAAGCCATGGATCAGGTGGTGGGCTTCCTGCGTGCAGACGATTTCTACCGCAACGCGCATCGGCTGATCTATGAGGTCATCGTGTCTTTGCACCAGCAACGCACCGAGGCGGATTTCATCACGATTTGTCATGAGCTTGAGCGTCGCAAGCACCTGAAGGATGTGGGCGGGCCAGGCTCTCTTACTTCTCTAATCAACGCGGTGCCAACCAGTGGCCATGTGCTGTATTATGCCCAGATCGTGCAGCGCACGAGCCTCTTCCGACAGTTGATTGCAGCCTCTGGGGAAATTGCGCAATTGGGCTACGAGGCCGATGACGTGACCGTCGCACTGGACCAGGCAGAACGTCTCATCTTCGCTCTCAGTCAACAGAGCCGACTCGCCCAGCCCACCGATCGCAGTATGAGCGAGGCGATGGCCGACTACATGATGATCCTGGAGGAACGCTATCAGCGTCGCGGGCAGGTGGTGGGCGTGCCGACGGGCTACGTGGATCTCGACTACCTCTTAGGGGGCCTCCAGCGTTCGGACCTGGATATCCTGGCGGCCAGAACGAGTATCGGCAAGTGTTTGATAGCACATACCCTTATCGACGATCCGGTCACGGGAGAGAGATTGACAATCGAGCAATGTGTGCGAAGACGACAGTCTCTGGTATATGGCATCTCAGAAGAAGGCAAGATCCGCTCGACGGCGGTAACAGACTGGATTGATAGCGGCATCCAGCCTTGCTATCGTGTAAGGACACGTCTAGGACGAATGGTTGAAACGACAGGGCATCATCCATTTCTTACTGTACATGGTTGGGTTCCCCTGCACGATCTTGCCGTGGGAAATCGCATTGCAGTACCTACTTCTGTTCCCATTTTTGGCAAAGATGAGAGTTGGTCGCTGGATATGGTACGACTGCTTGCCTATTTCATTGCTGAAGGGGGACTTACAGATTCTTCACCAAAGTTCACCAATACAGATCCTGTGATCGTAGAAGACTTCAAGCAGGCTATCGCTACTCATTTTCCTGTTTGTGCTCTTAGACGCGTGAAGATAACCTATAGTGTTGCTCAGCCGAGGAATGCTACTACTCTGCGCGGAGGAGCTATTCTGCCAAAAAATCCTGTAACGATCTGGTTGAAGGGATTAGGTTTAATGGGGAAATTGTCAAGAGACAAGTATGTTCCCCTATGCGTTTGGCAGTGGAGTCGCCGTCATCTAGCAGAATTTCTCAAAGCACTCATGAGCTGTGATGGTTGCATTTATTCTTGTGGTGGACGTCCTTACATTGAGTTAACTCTCTCATCCCAGCATCTAGCCTATGATGTGCAACATGCTTTTACGCGCTTTGGGATCATATCAAAATGTTATCAAAAGAAGGCCTCGTGCCGAGGCAAACCCATAGATGTTTGGCGTGTGGAAATTACGAATCCAGAAAGTGTACGAATATATCGGGAAGAGATTGGTTGGATTGGAGAGAAGGCGACACGTTTTGCCGAGTACAAACGCAGTGTTCTACGAGAGGATGGTGGAAATAGGGGACATGCTCCCAAGGAAACATGGAAGCTTGTTCGTGCAGCTATCCAACAGCAAGGACTTTCACTGAGAGAGCTTGCACGTAGAAGTGGAGAGACGACAAGACAGGGAAAATATGCAGGGCATAATCCTCAGACAGGCAGAAACATTCCTCGTTATCGTTTGGCAGCTTATGCTGAAGTGTTAGATGATCCAGTTTTGCGCTCCATTGCTAGTCCCGATATTTATTGGGACGAAATTGTTTCCATTGAGTACGTAGGCGAGCATCAGGTCTATGACCTCACAGTTCCTGATGGTTCGAATTTCGTGGCTCAGGACATTATCGTTCATAATACTACGCTCGCACTCAACATCGCCTATAACGCGGCCATCACCTTCAAACAGAAAGTGGGCATCTTTAGTTTAGAGATGAGCGCCACCCAACTCATGGAGCGCTTTGTCTCCATTGATTCGGGGATGGACCAACACAAGTTGCGCACAGGCCGATTGGAAGAAGAGGATTGGCCCGACCTGATTGCCGCTGGTGAGCGCTTATCGGCTCTGGGCATCTGGATGGATGACCAGGCGGGCATGCCGCTGATCGAGATGCGCAGCCGCGCCCGGCGCTGGGTGGCTGAGCAGGGCGTGGAACTGCTCATCGTGGACTATTTGCAACTGATCGACTCCCGCGAGGAGCAGAAGCGCGAGAACCGTGAGCAGGAGGTCTCCCGGATCAGCCGTGGCCTCAAGAATATAGCGCGCGAACTCAATATCCCGGTGCTCGCCCTGGCACAACTCTCGCGCGCAGTGGAAAGTCGCCAGTCAAAGGTGCCACAACTCTCCGATCTCAGGGAATCTGGGAGCATTGAGCAAGAAGCGGACGTGGTGATGTTCATTTACCGTGATGAGGTCTATAACCCTGAAACGGAGCGACCTCACCAGGCCGATATCATCGTCGCCAAGCATCGTGCAGGCCCACAGGGGACGGTGACTCTCTACTTTGACCAGCAACACTCGCGTTTTGCGAACCTGGATACGGCACTGGACCCCGATGGGGAGGAGATGGTGTTTGCGGCGGAAGAGGAAGAAGGTGTGCCAGAAGTACTGATGTATCCACCAGAAGAAGAGGATGGGGAAGTGGAGTAGTCAAGCGTTTCCCATTCCACGCGTGCAGTGGCAGAGCGGGGCAGCAATCCATATGGCCTTGACGGTGCACGACGAAATCGTCCTGGAGTGTCCAGAGGCTCTGGTAGAGAACGCAACGCAGATCCTCAAGGAGGCGATGATTGCGGCATGTCGAGACTACCTCACGGTGGTGCATCTTCCCGAACCGGATGTTCTGGATGAGAGTTATTGGGCGAAGGGGTAAGCTGTGTGATTATGATCATAACCGCAGAACTTGGTAGCCAGGGAGAGGTGTCTTATAGTCAAGGGCTGTGGGGAAAGCGACCAGATGGAGGAGAGGGATACTGTGTAGCAGGGGCGACTGCTGCATCTGGTCACTCACTCGTTAGTAGAGGTATGCCCCAGACAGAGAAAAGGGTGGAGTGGGCTAGATGGCCAGGCAATCGAGAGGCTGCGGCTCTCGACGAAGAACTGCGAACGTGATACGCGGCGAGGTCCGGCAAAAGTAACTAACTACCTGGCGTTGCAATCGGCAACGGCAGCGCGGCCTGCAAGAGTGAGGGCCTTGGTGTGTCACGTCAGTAGCTCCAGGCGCGACGTGTGAGAGCAGGATAGGCGGCTACAATCAGCAAGACAAAGGGGTATACACGGTATATAGTTTCGATACTCCTGGTTACAAGGGGGGGAGCTATGAGAGCGCCTCCTTGCAAGATAGGGGAAGCCATAGGGGGAGCCATGATAGCGCCCCCTTTACAGGAGGGCATATGGAAGAAGAGTACCAGACAGGTACAGAGGCACAGGAGATTCTCCCCATTGAGCAGGGCGTGATTCTGTTCTACGGGCGGCCTATCATCGTTGTACGGCTACCAGATGGACAGCCCGCTGTGGTGATTCGCTCGCTGTGTGAAAATATGCAGCTTGACCGGCTCGCCCAGGTGCGACGTATCCAACGCACTGCGCCGATTGCTCAAGACCTGCTCGGGAATGTAAGAATTGAGACGGACGGGGGCCCGCAGCG
>WNFX01006459.1_pt1 | contig 13139 bp, 11 predicted proteins | sample 5400111 | NCBI WGS metagenome assembly WNFX01 (sample SAMN13153363, study PRJNA577476) | soil metagenome | isolation source: 40 cm soil or saprolite under grassland replicate 1 | place: USA:California | collected 2016-06-15
AGATACGTTGAATCTCGCCCCTCACTTTCACAAAAACGGTTTTACGGCAGGCATTATATTTCGCTTAGAGTTCGTACGCGGACTTGTATGCCGGACGAGGAAACAACAGCCTTCCCCGAATGGGTTGTGCCGATGGCGGCGACGCTTACGCAGGAGCGCTTCACCGGGCCCGAGTGGATCTTCGAGCGAAAGCTCGATGGGATCCGAATGCTCGCATTGAAAAATGGCACGGACGTGAAACTTTATTCGCGCAACCGGCTGCTCCAGTACTACCCAGCCGTTGCCGAGGCGATCGCCAAGCTGCCGGTCCGCGATGTGATCCTCGACGGCGAGGCCGCCTGGAATTCGACTAGCAGAATCGTGTACCACGTATTCGACATCCTGTGGCTGGAAGGGCGTTCGGTCATGCCGTTAGCGCTCGACGCCCGACGTGCTTTGCTGAAAGATGTCCCACTCCGTGCTCCGCTGGCGCATGTTCCGGAAATCAAGGACGACAAACCCTGGGAACGCGCGTGCCGCGAAGGCTGGGAAGGAGTGATCGCGAAACTTCGCACGTCACCGTACGAGCACCGGCGCTCGTCGTACTGGCTAAAGATGAAGTGCGAGGCTACGCAGGAGCTCGTCGTTGGCGGATTCACGGATCCGCAGGGCAGTCGCGTTGGTCTCGGCGCATTGCTTGTGGGTTACTTCGACGGGGATGATTTCGTCTTCGCCGGCAAAATTGGCACCGGCTTCGACACGAAGCTGTTGCTGGACTTGCGTGCGCGGCTGGACAAGCTCGAGATTCCGAAATCGCCGTTCACGAAGGCCAAAGGGCTGCCACGGATTCGCGCACATTGGGTACTACCCGAAATTGTCGTACAGGTTGGCTTCATTGAGTGGACCGTGCACGGTAAGCTCCGCCATCCCCGGCTGCTCGGCGTTCGCTACGACAAATCGCCCCGGGAGGTTGTCCGGGAAACGTGGTAATCACCCATCCCGAAAAGGTCCTGTTTCCTGATGACGGAATTACGAAAGGCCAACTCACCGCTTACTACGAGATGATTGCACCCGTGATGCTGCCGCACATCGCTCGTCGTCCCGTAACGATGGAACGCTTTCCGGCCGGCATCGGCAAAAAGGGATTTCTCCAGAAAGATGTATCGAAAGGGTTTCCGGAATGGCTGCAGCGTGTCGAGGTCCCCAAGAAGGACGGCATCGTCCATCATCCCATAGTGACGGACACGCGGTCTCTGCTCTGGCTTGTCAACCAGAACAGCATCACGCCCCACGTCTGGACATCGCGCGCCCCTGATGTGTACTACCCGGACATCTGTGTGTTCGACCTGGATCCGTCTGTCGACGATCCAGACATGCTGCGCGCCGCGGCGCTTGCAGTTCGCGACCTGCTCGAGGAAGTCGGGCTTTCAAGCTGGGTGAAGACGTCCGGCTCGAAGGGATTCCACATCGCCGTCCCGCTTGACGGCAAAGCGAATATGGGAGAGGTCGAAGGATTCGCGCATGCCCTTGGGAGGCTACTTGTCAGTCGCGATCCGAAAAACCTCACACAGGAATTTCACAAGGTGGATCGTGGAACGCGGATACTTGTTGATACTGGACGTAATGGCTGGAGTGCGACGCATGCAGCCGCCTACGCCGTTCGTGCGAAGCCCGGTGCTCCTGTCGAGATGGCTGGATTCCTCATTGCCGGAGCGGCCCTAGGCACACTTGTCACGCTGATATTTGCACCCAAATCCGGTGCTCAAACCCGTAGAGATATTCGGAGATTCTCGAAGGAAACTGTTGATCAACTCGACGACCTGCAAAAAGACGTTCGAGGTCAGCTCAGCGCTGGATATGAACAGGTCAAGGAAGTTGTCGATAACGCGAAGGAATATGTTAAGGACGGGAAGAGCGGTTTGCAGAAGTTGATCAAGAGTGCATAGCGCCGAAAAATCCAGCATCCATCGTGGACGGGTTGAACGCTCGACCTGTCAGGTCTGCTAGTTTCATTCCCCGTCCCGCTAAATCATCAATATATCTCACGCTCGGATTCGGGTATTCCATCACTCCGGTCCCGAAATTCCCGGAGCTGGCGCTCTCAGGTTCGCCGGTCACAATGAAGTTGTGAGTCCATGCATACGCAGTCCCGGCAGCGTCTTTATACCTGCCATCATTCCATATTTTGGCCTGACCTTCCGGCGTTGCCGTGTCCACGTAGTCGATTCAGCGCAAACCTCGAATGGGATGGCCTCCGCTGCGTTAAAACCGTTACACCACATACCGGCACCCGAACGGCGCTCTGATACTTACGGTACCCCGCTTGAATCTTCTATGATCACGCGGACGGTAACGAACCCGGTTTCGCTGTGTGCGGCCCTAATGCCTTGATATACTCACCGGCACTTCGTCATCCCGGAGGAGAGTCCCATGGTGAATCAGCAATCGGGGGAGGCCGCTACCGGCGGTCTGGTTCCGCGGAGGCACCTTCTCGTTTCTCTCTTGGCGGCGGGACTTTTGCGGCCTCATCCTGCGCCGGCCGGCCCCCAGTCGAAAAGCAAAGAATCCCAACTGCCGGTGCACGTCAGCACGCTGAACCATGTGAGTTTCGGGTGTGCGGATCTGAAGAGCGCCGTGCGCTGGTATGGGCGAGTCTTGGGAATGGCGGTTCACGCGTTCCAGGACTACGGGGGAGGCCAGACCGTTCTCAGAGTCGGGAATGGACCAGCCTACGTCGCGCTGTCGCAACTTGACGCGAAGAGGATTGGGCAGCGGCCCTCGCGGCTCCCGCATTTCTGCTGGGGAGTCGAGGATTTCAATGTCGACGGAATCCTGAGGGCTCTATCCGAGATGCAGGCCCCGGCTCAGGCGGTTCTTCGTGAGGGGAAAACCATCAATGGCGTCAACTTCGATGACCCGGACGGATTCCCGCTCCAATTCAATCCTGTCAACGCCTGCGGCGGAGGCGGATTTCTGGGTGATGTGTGCGACAGATCTGCACAGGCGGATCGGCAGCCGGGTGACCCGCCGCCCATTCCGGTGCGCACGCTGAACCACGTCAGGCTTACCGTGCCCGTTGTCCGGCGCACACTCGAATGGTATCTGAAGCTGACCGATATGCATCTGCAGACGTACCAGGAACCCGAAGGCGGCCCGCGAACACCCGGGTATGTGGGACCTTCGATTCCCATCCTTCGCGTCGGATCCGGTCCTCAGTTCGTCGCGTTGATCGAAGGAAGCGGTCCCGAAGCTTTCCGGCCGCACGTTGGCTTCGGCGTCGACGGATTCGATCCGGACCAGATCATCAAAAGTCTTGCCGCGCACCGCGTTCGGTGGCGCATCAGGGAGCGCGAGAGTGCCACCGTAGAGGTCCTGCTTGACGGCCCCGATGGCGTCGACATCCAGCTCCAGGACGTCAGCTACTGCGGCGGCCGCGGGCCTCTCGGCAACATGTGCAGCTAGGGGATGGCGCGATCGGTTTTCCTGCGGGGGCTGGCGATCGTTTACCTCATTGCATTCGCCTCACTGCTGCCCCAGGTCGATGGGCTGATCGGTTCCAACGGCATTCTGCCGGTCAACGACTATCTCGATACGATCGATTCCGAATACGGAAATACCGGTTACGCGCTGTTTCCGACGCTGGCGTGGTTCGACTCGAGCGACACGTTCTTGCACGTGATGATATGGGCCGGCATGGTGCTGGCGATTCTGCTGTTCGCTCGTGTTTTGCCACTTGGGGCTGCGATCGGTCTCTGGGTTCTCTACCTATCACTGGACACGGCCGGCCAGATATTTTTCTCCTTTCAGTGGGATGCGTTGCTTTTGGAGACGGGCTTCGCTGCAATTCTCCTGACTCCGCGGGGCCTGCGTCCTTCATACGCGAACCCGCCACCGCGAATGGCAATGTGGCTCTTGCGTTTCCTGATCTTTCGATTGATGCTGGAATCCGGCGCCGTGAAGTTGTTGAGCGGAGATCCCGCGTGGCGGAGTTTCACGGCATTGAACTATCACTACGAAACGCAACCTCTGCCGACACCGCCGGCATGGTATGCCCACCACTTACCGGCATTTGTCCAGAAGATGTCGGTTGCCGGGATGTTTGCAGTCGAGATCATCGTGCCGTTTCTGTTTCTGACAACACGGCCTCTCCGCAGGATTGCCGCGGTCATTACGATCGCGTTTCAATGCCTGATCGCGTTCACGGGAAATTACACGTTCTTCAACCTGCTCACGATCGTTTTGTGCTTCGTCCCGCTGTTCGACAATGCAGAGCCGGCCGAACCCCGATGGTCCCGGTGGGTGGTATCGACGGCGAGCGTTGCTTTGATTGCGTTGGGCCTCCTCCAACTCTTAATGATGTCCGGAATACCGCGGACGACTCCTGAACGGCTGGCATTGATCGACTTCCGCGCGCAAACATTCCACATCGTCAATCGTTACGGCCTGTTTGCCGTCATGACGACAGCCCGTCCCGAAATCATCATTGAAGGCAGCGATGACGGCGAGAATTGGAAAGCATACGAGTTCAAATACAAACCGGGGGATATGAATCGTCCGCTAGCCTGGGTCGCGCCATACCAGCCACGCCTGGATTGGCAAATGTGGTTCGCCGCTTTGTCAAATTACCGGGATAATCCCTGGTTTCCGCAACTTCTGCGACGGCTTCTCGAAGGTTCTCCTGATGTCCTCAACCTTCTCGCGGTTAATCCGTTTCCGAACAAACCTCCCCGCCTCGTTCGGGCGACCACATACGACTACCACTTTTCAGACGCTCCGGCACGGCGGCGTACAGGCGCCATTTGGACGCGCCGCTACCTCGGCGAATACTTTCCCATGGTCAGTTTGAAGCAGTAAGCGATCTGTATTGCACTCATTTCTTCAGTATCGGCTCGAGCGTCTTCAAGACGAGATTTGTCACAAGCACGTAGCCGTCTGCATTCGGGTGCAGGAAATCATCGAGCGTGTATTTCGGATTGCCGGCGACGCCTTCGAGGAAAAACGGGATGAGGGGCAGGCTGTGTTTCTTGGCAAGACCGCGAAATACCTCTTCGAAGGACTGAACATAGGCGCCGCCATAATTTCGGGGCAGCGTCATACCCGCAAGAATGACTTTCGCGCCGGCTTTTTGAAATGCGGTGATCATTTCTTCCAGATTGGCTTGCATCTGGGCGGTCGGCATTCCACGAAGTCCATCGTTCGCTCCCAGCTCCAGCACGACAATAGATGGCATGACATTGAGTGCAGACTGCAAGCGCGCGCGGCCGCCGCTGGTGGTGTCGCCGCTGATGCCCATATTGACGATGCGATATTTGTATCCGAGGGCGTCTAATTTTCGTTGGAGCTGTTCGGGATAGCCGGAGCCGCGAGGCACGCCATATCCGGCCGTCAAGCTGTCGCCAAAAGCGAGAATCACCGGCCTGGAGTCCTGAACCGGAGGCGGTTGGGTCATGAATAAAACCGTCATCATTGAAATAAGAAACATCGTTTTCATCTAGAATCGAATCATGATTGCTGTTCGAAATTTGGTCAAGACCATCCGGAACGGTGCGCATGCAGTCGAGATCATTCGCGACATCAGCTTTGACGTGCCTTCCCGGCAATTCATTGCCGTCATGGGCCCGTCAGGCAGTGGAAAGAGCACGCTGCTCGGGTTGATTGCAGGCCTTGATTGGCCGTCGTCTGGAAGCATCCTGATTGATGGTCAGGAGATCACGAAACTGCGCGAAGACGAAATGGCAGAACTGCGCGGCAAAAAGCTGGGATTTGTCTTCCAGTCCTATCACCTGATTCCCACGTTGACGGCACTGGAAAATGTCATGCTTCCCATGGAATTCAATCGAGTAACTGGAGGTAATGGGGCCGTTCAACGCGCTACATCCTTACTGGAAAGTGTGGGTCTCGCCGACCGGCGTGATCACTATCCCGCACAACTCTCGGGAGGCGAACAGCAGCGCGTTGCGCTGGCGCGCGCGTTTGTGATGAAGCCCTCGGTGCTGCTTGCGGATGAGCCGACCGGAAATCTGGACAGCGAGAATGGGCGGCACGTGCTGGAGCTTCTCATTCGTTTGAATAAAGAAGAAGGGACAACGCTCATTCTGGTCACGCACGACGAAATGCTCGCGTCACACGCGGAGAGACGCATTCTCCTGCGCGATGGACAGATTGTCGGAGATGTCCCCTCTCCCCCTGGGAGCAGCCAGCGGGCTGACGGGCGGCGCGACAGCCAGCAGGCTGGCGGGCCGGGTGAGGGTTGAGGCTATGACGAATCCCTGCGGAACGTTCCCCCTTTTGATGGCGTGGCGGGAAACACGAGCGGCACCGGGCAAATTTATCTTCGTGGTTATCTCGGTGGCCCTTGGTGCAGCGGCCCTGACCGCGGTGACGGGATTCAATGAATCCGTACGCTACACCTTGCTTCGGGAAGCGCGTAGCTTGATGGCCGCCGACATTTCCCTGCGGATGCCGGTTGAACCTTCCCCAAAGGAGATCGATTTTCTCGATCGGCTGAAATCACGAGGCATCGATTCGACACGCGTAACCGAAACCGTTTCCATGGCATCGACGGGCCAAGGGCCGCCGGTCCTGGTTTCCGTCAAAGGCGCCGACCTTGGGCGGTATCCATTCTATGGAAGGATCCAGCTTCAGCCTCCCAACGTCCAGCTCGACGCCGGCACTGTGGCGGTTTCGGATGACCTGTTCCTCCGCCTCGGAACTCGAGTAGGCGATTCGATCGAGATCGGTAATCGCAGATTTCGAATTGCAGCGCGGATTGTGAAAGAACCCGATCGCATGACGACCGGTTTTACTCTCGGGCCACGCGTTTTATTTACTCGAGACGGTCTCTCCGGTGCCGGTATCGTCATTCCCGGCAGCCGCATTACAGAACGGCTTCTCTTGAAGCTTCGGCCTGACGACGATCTGGAAGCGACGAAAAAGGAACTCAGCGGCATATTCGGCCGGCGCGCGCGCATCACGGACTACACCGAAACAAACCCGCAGTTGACGCGCGCGCTCGATCGGGCGACGCGATTTCTGTCGCTGATTAGTCTGATCGCATTGATTGTGGCGGGATTGGGTGTGGGCGCCACGATGCAGAGCCATTTACGCCAGAAGATACCGAACATCGCGTTCATGAAATGCGTCGGTGGCCGATCCAATCACATTGTAAGCATCTATATCGCGCAAGCGCTGATCATCGGTTGCGCCGGAAGTTTAATCGGCATCCTGTTGGGCGCCTTCGCCCAGGCCGAATTCGCCCGGCTGGTCTCGCGTTACTTTGATATTGCGGTCATCCTGGTTTGGCCTTGGACGGCGATGCTCAAAGCCGTAGCTGCAAGCCTTGCCACGGTATTTCTTTTTGCGCTACCAGCGCTCGTGGCCATCTCGGAAGTCAAGCCGGCATTGATATTGCGAAAAGAAGTGTCAGGCGAGACCCAGGCGCCGGGCCAGCCCCGGCAGCCCCAACGTGTCCGGCGAAGCGTTGTTGCAGCGGCATTGATCGCGATCGGGCTATGGGGGATAGCTGTATGGGTGGGCTCTTCCATCAAGTATGCGACTGTTTTTGCGGCGATTCTTATCGGTAGCCTTCTTGTCCTCGGCTCGCTGGGAGGAATTCTCTTGCACGGCATCCGGCGTCTTTCGCAGTTTCAAATCATCCGCCGCTCCGCAGTGCTCCGTCATGGAATCGCGAATCTCTATCGTCCGGGTGCGCACGCGACAGCGATCCTGGCAAGCCTCAGCATCGGTGTCATGGTCACGCTGAGCATTTACTTCCTGCAGAATTCGCTTTTGGAAGAAGTACGCCTCACGGCGCCACCCGATACTCCCAATTTGTTCCTGATCAATATCACCGATCGGGAACGGGACGGTATTACGCAGCTCCTTGAAAACGATCCTGCGGTTATCGAACACCAGGCGCTCTCTCCCTCAGTTGCTGCGCAGCTATCCACTATCGACGGGAAGCCCCTCGAGCAGCTTCCCCTGGAGGAAGGCGCACGCCGTTTCTTGAATACACAATTTGTTCTCACATGGGCGCGCGACATGCCGCCGGCTACGGACATTCTGGAAGGTTCGTGGTGGCCGGCCCAACCGGCCCAACCGGCCCAACCAACCGAATCTCTCGTCTCGGTTCAAGAATTTGCGGCGCAGGCGCTTGGCTTGAAAGTCGGAAGTATTTTGGAATGGACGGCCATCGGCGGCAATATCCGCGCGCGTGTCGCGAATGTGCGGCGGACGAACGCTCTACGCGCAGGCGCGAATAATCAATTCATTCTTTCGCCGGGCACGCTGGATAACTTCTTGCATGTGTATTACGGCTCAATTCGCGTGAAGCCGGAAAATACGGCTGCTATCCAGACGCGCGTCTTCCAGCAGTTCCCAACCGTAACTGTGATCAATGCGGCCGATATCCTGGAGATCATTCAGGGTGTCATGGACCAGGTCAGCCTGGCGACTCGATTTGTATCCGGATTCGCCATTCTGGGTGGATTTGTCGTGCTGGCCTCCAGTATTGCGGGCAGCCGCTATCGCCGCATCCGCGAGACGGCCATTTTGAAAACCGTAGGAGCAACCCGCGGCATGTTGCTGCGAATGCTTTGCGCTGAATTTGCGGTAATCGGGTCCGCCGCCGGCATCATAGGGGGAGCGCTTGCTGCAGTCGCTTCGGCGGTCTTGATTGGGCAGCTCCTCGATACACCTTACAAGTTTAGTTGGCTGCCGGTTTTTTTCGCGGCAGCCAGTACAGCCATGCTCACGGTTCTAACGGGCTGGGTTGCCAGCTATGGAATTGTTGACCGCAAGCCGCTGGACATCCTTCGGCAGATCGAGTCATAGTTTTTGGATATGCAGAGGTGATCTATGAAAATCCGTCATCACTCCGTCATGGGCTTGTTCCTCTTCGCATCCCTTGCCGTCACTGCGGCAGCCGATGAAGGAATGTGGACATTTGATAATCCACCGGTCAAGCAATTGAAAGATAAATACAACTTCACGCCGGCAGAGCAATGGCTGGATCACATCCGGCTTTCGAGCGTTCGATTCAACGATGGAGGATCGGGTTCATTCGTCAGCCCGAATGGTCTCGTTATAACGAATCACCACGTCGCCCTGGGCCAGCTTCAGAAGATATCGAATGCGCAGAGAGATTACGTTAAGGACGGCTTTTATGCGAAGACGCAGGCGGAAGAGCTGAAGGCTCCCGACCTCGAGCTCAACGTTCTCGTTTCGATGGAGAATGTCACCAGCCGCGTTCAAGGCGCCGTCAAGCCGGGAATGACGGAGAAGCAAGCTCTCGATGCGCGAAAGGCGGAACAGGCAAAGATCCAAAAAGAGAGTCTCGACAAGACAGGTCTTCGCTCCGACGTCGTCCCGCTCTATCAAGGCGGGGAGTACTGGCTCTATCGCTATAAGAAATATACGGACGTCCGGATCGCTTTCGCACCCGAACAACAGGCCGCATTTTTCGGCGGTGATCCCGATAATTTCACTTTCCCGCGGCACGACCTCGACTTTGCCCTGTTTCGCGTGTACGAGAATGGCCGTCCGGTTCAGAGCAAGGAATATCTGAAGTGGAACACGAAAGGAGCGGCCGACGGAGACCTCGTTTTCGTTTCAGGCCATCCGGGTTCGACGGAGCGCGGATTGACCGTCGCTCAACTGGAAAACGAACGCGATGTCATTTATCCGGTTCGCATCAATCGCTTCAAACGTGAGCTTCAGGCGTTGCGCACCTACTCCGCGCGCGGCGCCGAACAGGCACGGCAGGCCGCTGACGATATTTTCTCGCTGGAGAATTCGCTGAAGGCCTTCATCGGCGAATACAACGGGATGGATAAAGCCCTATTCGATAAAAAGACAAAAGAAGAAGCGGATCTGCGCGCCAAGGTGGCCGCCAACCCCGAGTGGAGCCGCGAATACGGAAAGGCATGGGATGATATTGCTGCAGCCACTCGAAGGCAGAAGGACCTCTTCAAGATCCAGCAATATCGCTCCATCAGCACGGCTTCGAAACTCGCGTCGCTTGCTCGCCAGATTGTTGTGTATGCCGCCGAGATCAAGAAACCCGATGCCGTGCGTCTGAACGGTTATCACGATTCCCAACTCGAAGAGCTGAAGTTTTACTTGTTTTCGCCCGCGCCGATTTATCCGGAATTTGAAGAAGCGCAGCTCGCATTCTCGCTCCAGGATTCGCTCGATCAACTTGGCGCCGATGATCCCTGGGTGAAGGCCATTCTGGATGGAAAGACCCCGGCACAGGTTGCATCTGAAGTGATTCGCGGAACGAAGCTGACGGACCCGGCCGCAAGGAAAGCGCTCGTGGAGGGCGGCGAGGCGGCGGTAAACGCATCGACCGATCCTCTTGTGGCTTTGGCTCGCAAAGCTGATCCATTTTTCCGCGAGCTTCGAAAACAGTACGAAGACACGGTCGAATCCGTTATGACTGCCGCGGAGGAAAAGATTGCGAAAGCACGATTCGCCATCTACGGAAAGTCGGTGTACCCGGACGCGACATTCACGCTTCGGCTGGCATACGGCACGGTTCAGGGATATCCGATGAACGGTACGAAAGCTCCGTCCAAAACGACTTTCTATGGCCTATACGACCGCTCCGCGAGTTTCGACAACAAACCGCCGTTTAATCTGATGCCGCGCTTCGTCCAGCGCAAAGACAGGATCAATTTATCGACAGCGCTCGATTTCGTGGCCACCGCCGATATCATTGGCGGCAATTCGGGTTCTCCCGTAATCAATCGGAATGGCGAGTTTGTCGGGATCATTTTCGACGGCAACATCGAAAGCCTGACGGGTAATTTCGTCTACCTCGAAGAGACCAACCGCGCTGTCGCCGTTCACAGCGCGGCAATCATCGAAGCCCTTCGGCAACTGTACGACGCGCCGGCTTTGGCGAATGAATTAGAAGGGAAGTGACGGCGGCGGTCTATGGAGCGGTGAAAAAATTGACGACAGCCAGAACTGTCAAATGTCGAATGTCTGTTGTGCGATGTCCGATGAACTTGTAAAACGACCCACTGACAAAATGACCTGATGACTAAATCGGTCCGATTAAGGATTTGGTGCTCTGGTCAGTAGGTCATCTGGTGCTTTGACAACTACATTAAACATCGCACAACAGACATTCGACATTTGACAAGTTGTGCAGGCAATTTTTTCACATCTCCTTATGACCGCCGCTACAGCTACAGTGCGTCGAACGTTCTCGGATACCTGGACTCGAACTCGACGCGCTTTCCCGTGCCGGGATGGCGGAAACTCAAATATTCGCCGTGAAGTGCAAGCCGGCGAATGGGATTCGAGCGGCTGCCGTAAATTTTGTCGCCGATGACCGGGAAGCCCTGCTCGGCGAGATGAACACGGATCTGATGCTTGCGCCCGGTTTCCAACTGCACGCGAACCAGGCTCGTTTTCGGACCGCGTTTCACAACGTGCACATGAGTGATGGCAAGCTTGCCGGCTCCTTTCTTCCGGGTTGAATAGACGCGATAAGCGGCGTTTTCCGCCAGGTAGGATCGGACGGAAAAAGCATCCTTGGCGATTCGTCCTTCGACCACGGCCAGGTAACGGCGTCCGGCACTGTGATCCTTGAATTGATTCTGGAGGTCTTCCTTCGCCTCGACGGTCTTCGCAAAGACCAGGAGTCCCGACGCTTCGCGGTCGAGCCGATGCACAATGAATATTTTTTCCGGCGGGTGTTTCCTGCTCGCGCGGGCGCGTAGTGCAGCGTAGAGCGTATTTTCTTTTTCGGTTTCCGTCGCTATCGTGAGCAGACCCACCGGCTTGTCGACGACGAGGATAGTTTCGTCTTCAAATAAAATGCGGATTCGATCGAGATCAACCGGCAAGTCCTGGCACAACCTCCGCCCCGAGCTTGATCAGCGCTTCGGGAGACGTTTTGATTTTCAAACTGCGGCCTCCGCCGCCGAGGATGATCCAATCGAGTCCGATCATCCGGTCATCGACATACAGCGGCATTCCGTGAGGAAGGGAGAACGGCGTCACACCGCCAACCTGCATTCCGGTGAGCGCCGCCATTTCTTCGGCCGACGCGAATGACGCTTTCGAGACGCCCATCAATTTCGTCACGCGCTTGTTCAAAGCATAAGCGAAATAAGCGGGAGCCCGTAACTATCGGCGCGTCGTGGAACAGAACGAGCGGTCTTGGAAGTGTCGTATAACGCGTTTCATGTAAACCGCCGGCGAGGTTCAGGGGCGGTTTTCCCAGGTCTCGCCCTATTTTCCGGGGTGGGCGGAGATCAGGACCGCCGACCCGAGTTTATCCCTTGTGTGGTATAGCGTCCGGTCGGTGCTCGATGCAGCCGTTGCTGTCGAGATTGCATTGGACCTGGTGAACTCGCAAAGCAGTCCGGGCGGACCGTAGAAGTGCCGTTAAAGACCTAGAAGTCTTATTCGCGGAAGCGATGCCGTTCAATTTCCTTGATCCGGACTTCTGGGTCATAAGACACGAGTTCGAAGTTTCTCAGAACTATTATTGCCCTACTGAAGTTTTTGAAAGAAAGTTTCATTGTTTCTGCTGGAGTACGGCGGATAAATGAGTGAGCCGGAGGTCGCTTTAGGTAAGCCTCCACAACAACGCACTCAAGGCCAGAAAGGCCGTGACGAGCCCTATGACCCTCACGCGTCGCGCAAATCTGACCTTGTCCTGCGCCTCGTTCTTCTTTATCCAGGCTTGCCAAACCCGTTCGTCGAGCTCTGGATTTTTGTCGGTTTGCAGCATGGTTCTTGTATTAACTCCTTTTGGTATATTTTAAGCCACTATTGCGATTGACGTCACCCACAAATTTACCTAATATGGTTAAGTCCCTGGCGTCTGAAAGGGATTATGTCGCAGCGAAATGGAGACAGGGCCTCGAGCGGGTCCAAAGCGGAAGACTCCGCCAAAGGAACCGCATCCGGGAATTTCGGAGATAACGCAGCAACACGCCCCAAAGTCGCTCGATTCACATCATTAGCTCAATCGTGCATAACGTCCGGACCGGAAACCGTTCAGTCCTAAAGGAGATCCAATGATTCGCTCCCGCACACTCGTAACCTCGCTCTTGTTTGGTGCCCTCTTTTCTTCGCTGGGTACTGCGCAGGACCTTTCGAAATATCGTGATTTCCAGTTTGGAATGCGCCTGGAGTCT
>WNFX01008465.1_pt1 | contig 13139 bp, 11 predicted proteins | sample 5400111 | NCBI WGS metagenome assembly WNFX01 (sample SAMN13153363, study PRJNA577476) | soil metagenome | isolation source: 40 cm soil or saprolite under grassland replicate 1 | place: USA:California | collected 2016-06-15
CGTCGTGCCAGCAGCGGTTCGCGAGCTCCCGGCATTCCGCCGCATGCGCACGGAATCCTTCCGTCCTCGGGTCGAAAGGCTCATGCTCCAAGCGATCGCGGGGTGCGGGGAAATGCATTGTCATGGGGACCTCCACCACTCTCCATGTATAGAGCGGAGCCTAATGCGACCGTTACGTTCGCGCTGTGATTGCGATCACAAAAAAGCGTTTTTTACTAAGGGAACCGACGCCGCGCGGTGCGCGGGAAAAAATAACGTTTCTCAAGTGGGTTAGGGGCGCTTTCCCGGGCAAAAACCCGGGCCGAAAGCGGCGGCCTTATAGGCGCGATCTATCGCGGGACTTCGGCGGGGCGCTGGCCACGATACGCGGGCTGGTTGCATTGGCAATGTGCCGCCAAGCCCCGTGGGCTCACCTGCCTTGCAGGGTCCGCGGCATGCGGCCGCGCGATCTCGCGAAGCTCGGTTCACCCCTCGGCTTCATGGTCGAGGGCGGTTTTGTTCTCCACGCAATAGTAGCCCGCGAGCCGGCTCACCAGCGAACGGTGCACCCAATCGTTGAGCACCCGGCTCACATTTTCCCGCGCAATGCCTGCCATGGCGGCGAGGTCGCTCTGGGAAACTTTCTGCCGGATGAGGATGCGCCCTTGCCCGAGGTCATGGCCGAACGCCTCGGCGAGGTTCAACAGCGCGCGCGCAACGCGTCCCTTCACGGAGAGAAAGTTCGTGGCTAACAGCGCATCGTTGGTGTCGCGCAAACGCTGCGCGAGCAAAGCCGTCATCTGGCGGTAGAGTTCCGGCGTCGATTGCGCAAATGCCTCGAATGCGGCGCGGCCGACGAAGCTGAGCTTCGAGTCGCGCAGCGCAGTGACCGAAGCCGAGCGCGGCCCCCCGTCGATCACGGAGAGCTCGCCGACGACCGCACCGGGTCCGAGTATTGCGAGGATGCGCTCACCGCCCGTCGGCGCGGCGACGCTCGCCTTGAGCAAGCCTTCCTCGATCCGATAGCATCCGTCGCCCTCCTCCCCTGCCACGAACAAGGTCTCAGAGGCTGCCAGCGAGACAGGGCGCGCCTTGGCAAACAGACTGTGCGAAAATTCCGCCGGCAAAGCGGCCAATAAACTTTCCGGTCTGGGAACTGGCTTCGCCATCGGCAGTCTCGTCCGTTTAACTGGACGGCAAACCCGAAATCGGATTTTGGCCGGCATTCCGCCGCGAAAGGTCGTGAGGAAACTTTACGCCGGAATATATGCCCACGACAACATGAGGAAGATCATCAGAACCGAGTAGATTATGACTCCCGCCTCATCCGAAGTGCAACTCCACCCTCGTCTCACCATCTTGGCCGTACTCATGACGCCGCTCCATGTCCGCGGTGACTCGCGCGCAACACCGTGCGCGTGCGCGCATCCCACTTCTCGCATGGCGCCATCAGTCAGAATGTGAATTGGCTCACGCCAGGCAGCCGAAGGGCGCCCGCCGTCGGGGTGGACGCCGATATTGCACGAATGCACGAACCTTCGAGCTTCGCGACTTCCTGATGGGACTCATTTTGTAAACAATTCGCTCCCGATTCGGCGCTCTGTCGGCCGTCATGTTCACTGCGCTATTTGTCCAGGCAGTTGATCACGAATTGCGGCCGATCGCGCGGCAGGACTTTTTGTTCGGAGGCCTCTTTCTGGCAACCGTCTACCCTTTCTTTTTCCTTCGCTCTTTTTGCCGCCAATTCCTGATGCTCCGGCGCGATGACGGAAGGCTGATTTCGTTCGGCGGTGCCATCCAGACAATTAATAACGAATTGAGGACGATCCCGCGGCAGGATGTTTTGCTCGGTGGCCTGCTTCTGACAGTTGTTGATCTTTTCTCTTTCCTTCGCCTTCCTTGCAGCCATGTCCTGGTGCTCGGGCGCAATGGCGGCAGGCTGGCTCTGAGCCTGCCCAACCGCGGTCCCGGGAGCTGACATCATGATCAACGCGATGAGGAGGGCGGCGGAGCGAAAGACAAGCATGCCTTAACCCCTTTCGGCAAGAGAAGATTGCCGGTGCACCGGCTGGCAAGAAACGGCGGAGCCGTGGCCGCCGATGTCTAGCTCACACACGCCGAGGCGGACGGGCTCATCGGCTTTGCTGTTCCGCCCGCCGCGGTCTTATCGATTCGCGCCTCGTGAGATGCCTATAGTGAAAAGTTATCGGCTTCGCTCTGCCGACGTGCGAGCCCTAATAGTACGAGTCCCCTAGGAGTCAATCGTATTTTTCAGGAGATGCTGCGAAGGCACGTCGGCGCCGCGATGTGATTGAGCCATCGCGGACCTAGCCGAACTGCTTCGCACGGAGCTTTCGCACAGGACCGTAGGCTTTCGCGCACGAGCGTAGGCAGTAAGATGAACTCTCCCTGGAAGGAGCGCGGCGATGGCGAAAGTGAGAGTGGGGCTTGTCGGATGCGGCTTTGTCGCCGAGTTGCACATGTACGCCTATCAGCGGGTCTATGGGCTCGACGCGCAAGTGACGGCGGTTGCCGCGCGGGGCGACCACGTGCTCGATTTCGCCAAGAAGCACCGGATCCCGCGAACCTATCGCGATTTCAAGCGTCTGCTGGCCGACGAGGAGATCGACGTCGTCGACATCTGCACGCCGCCCGCGCTGCATGCCACGATGATCGTCGAGGCCATGCAAGCAGGAAAACACGTCGTCTGCGAGAAGCCGTTCACCGGATATTTCGGACGCGGCGACGACAAGACTCCGATCGGCAAGCACGTGCCGAAATCGCTCATGTACGAGCGCGTCGTGGAGGAGATGGACAAGACCTGCGCGGCCATCAAATCCAGCGGCCGGCTTTTCATGTATGCGGAAGATTGGATCTATGCGCCGGCGGTGGCGAAAACCGTCGAGATACTCAAAGCCACCAAGGACAAGATCCTGTTCATGAAGGCGGAGGAGAGCCACAGCGGGTCGCACGCCGCCCATGCCGCTCAGTGGTCGATGACCGGGGGCGGCTCGCTCATCCGGATGGGGTGTCACCCGCTGTCGACGGTGCTCTATTTGAAACAGGTGGAGGCGCAAGCGCGCGGCGAGCGGATCGCGGTATCGGGGGTGACCGCCGACGTCGGCAATGTCGCGGCTTGCCTGCCGCCGCAAGCGCGCCCCTTCATCAACGCCAATCCGGTCGATGTGGAAGATTGGGGAATGCTGACCTTGACGTTCTCGGACGGCACCAAGAGCACGGTCTTTTCCGGCGACATGATCATGGGCGGCGTGCGCAATGTCGTCGAAACCTATACCAGCGGGGGAACGCTGTTCGCGAACATCACGCCCAACAACCACATGACGAGCTACTTGACCGACGAGGAGAAATTGGCGGGCGTCTACATCACGGAGAAGGTCGATCGCAAGACGGGCTGGCAGTTCATCTGCCTCGAAGAGGAATGGACGCGAGGCTACTTGCAGGAGATCCAAGATTTCATGGAATGCGTGGCGCTCGGACGGGAGCCGCGCGCCGATCTCGGCCTGGCCTACGAGACCACCAAGATCAACTACGCCGGCTATTGGTCGGCCGAAGAAGGGCGACGAATCGCGTTGTAGTTCCGACTTGTCATGCGCGGGCATAGCGCGTCGGAAGACGCGCGTGAACGCGCTTATGACCCGCGCATCCATCCCCTTCGCAAAAAGTCTTTACAAAAATCGATGGATTGCACCGCAACTCGGGCTTGCCCGAGTTGCGCACCATTATGCGCGCAAGTCGGGTAAACCCGACTTGCGGTGTCAAGCCCGGCAATGACGCCGGATCAGCCAGTCTCAACGACCATTGGTGTTACTCGGCCGGCGCCGTGCCTGCGCGCGGTCGGCGCGCCATCTCGAACCAGCCGAGAATCCCGCGCGGCATGAAGACGACGAAGAGGATCAGGAGAATGCCGTAGATGGCATTTGCAGCGCCGACGAAGTTGGCGCCGAACCAGACCCGCAGGCCTTCGGTCAGCGCGATCGTCAACAGCGCCCCGACGGTCGGCCCGAGCATCGCGTACATGCCGCCGGCGATCGCCGCAAACACGATCTGCAGCGACACCCCGATCCCGGACACGCTTTCTGGATTGAGGTACATCAGGTACTGGCCGAACAGCGCGCCGCCGAGCGCGGTTAGGGCGGCGCTGATGATGGTGACGCGCAGCTTCTCGCGCGTGACATCGATGCCCACGGCGGCGGCAGCCTCCTCATCGTCCGAGATCGCCTCGAGCGCCTCGCGACCGATGCCGCGGTCGATCCAGCGCCAGACCAACAGCCCGCCAAGCCAGACGACGAGTGCGATCGCGTAGAAGTAGCCCTTGTCGGGAAACTGCAGCGCGTACCAGGAGTGGCCGATGCTTCTTGGCGTCATGCCCAGCGAACCGCCGGTGATGTCGCGCGCCGCCACGATCGACAGCAGCACCACCTGGCCCAACGCGAGGGTGACGAGCGCGAAATAATGGCCGACGACTTTGAGACGAAAACACGGATAGCCGATGATCACGCCGAGCAGCGCCGACAGAACGATGCCGAGCGGGATGCCGAGCCACGGCGTCACGTCGAAATAGTTCCACAGCAGCGCCGGGACATAGGCGCCGACGCCCATGAAGGCGCCATGGCCGAGCGAGACCAAGCCGAACCGCCCCATCGTCGACCAGGCGGTGTAGATGAACCCCCACAGCAGGATTTGGATCAGCAGATGGAGAAAATAAGCGGGCGTGACGAAGGGCAGGGCGAGCAGGACGGCCAAGCCGGCAACTGCCCCTATGCGCCGCGCGTTCATCGACCGACGATCCCTTGCGGGCGGATGAACATGAGCACGATGAACAGCAAGAATGCGAGCACGTAGGAGAGCTCGGTCGAGAAATAGTAGCCGCCGATCGCGATGATCTGGCTGATGATGAACGCGGCGATGAAGCCGCCGATCATGTTGCCGAGCCCGCCCAGCACGCAAATCATGAAGATCAGCGGACCGAACGTGTTGCCGATGAAGGGATGCACGTCGTATTGCAGCGCCAGCAAGCAGGCGCCGAGGCCGGCAAGCGCGCCGCCGATCGCCGACGTGACGAGATAGATGCGCCGCTGATCGACGCCCATGAGTCCGATGATCTCGCGGTCCTGAGCGATGGCGCGAATGGCGGTGCCGATATAGGTGCGCTTGAGGAAGAGGTAGAGCGCGGTCGCTCCCACCAGCGCCACGCCGAAGGCCAGCAGGCGCGAGTAGCTGATATAGATGCCGCCGATCTCGATGATCGGCAGCCGCACCCCGATATTGCGGAAGTCGGTGGTGAAAAGGAGCGTGGCGAAGCTTTGCAGGAAGTAGAGCAGACCGCCGGTGGCGAGAAGCTGGTTGATCGGCGCCGAGCTCAGAATCGGCGCAATGATCAGGACGTGAACGATCATCCCCAGTGCCGCCACGCCGAGAACCGACACCGCGAATGCGACGGGGAGCGGCCAGCCGAATACGGCAAAGAGCCAGTAGACCACATACATGCCGCACATGACGAGATCGGCGTAGGCGATCCAGACCACGTCGATCACGCCGAAGATCAGGTTCAGACCGAGGGTGAGCAACGCCAAGACGCCTGCGAGCAGCAGGCCGTTGATCGCCGCTTCAAGCAGGAACATGTCCATGCCCGCTATAACCCCATAGGCATTAACAACTTAAGGGACTTGTCCTCCGGTCATGCGCGGGCTTGACCCGCGCATCCATCTCTTCTTGCGAGAAAGTCTTTCGAAGATTGATGGATTGCCGGGTCAAGCCCGGCAATGACGACCTTAACCTAGCGCCCATGCGCTATAACCCCATATAGGCCTTGCGGATGAATTCGTTGTTTTTCAGCTCGGTCGAGGTGCCCGCCAGGCGAATGCTGCCGACCTCGAGGAGATAGGCGCGGTCGACCACATCGAGCACTTGCTGGACGTTCTGCTCGACGATGAGGACCGTGAGCCCTTCCGCGCGAATGCGGCGGATAAGATCGAACACTTGCTGCACGACGAGCGGAGCGAGACCCGCGGACGGCTCATCCATCAACAGCAGCCTGGGCCGCGACATCAGCGCGCGACCGATCGCGCACATCTGCTGCTCACCGCCCGAGAGCGTGCCGGCGGGCTGGTGTCGTCGCTCCCGCAGCTGTGGAAAAAGCTGGTAGACCCACGCAAGCTGCTCGGCAAAATGGTGGCGCGCCGAGGGAATGAAGGCGCCGATCCTCAGGTTGTCCTCGACGGTGAGCCTTGGAAACAGCCGGCGATTTTCCGGAACATGGGCAATTCCGTGCTCGACGATGCGATGCGCGGGAACACCGACGATCGAACGCCCGTCAAGCGTGATAGCGCCGGCGAAGGCCGCGACGAGTCCCGATATGACCCGCATCAGCGTGGTCTTGCCGGCGCCGTTGGGGCCGATCACGCCCACGGTTTCGCCTGCCGCAACCTCGAGCGATACGCCGAACAGCGCGTGCAACGAGCTGTAGCCGGCGGAAACGTCGACGAGCGAGAGCATGATCGGCTTAAGCCCGCCTGCCGAGATAAACTTCCGCCACGCGCGCATCGCGCGCGGCCTCGCCGGGCAGCCCGTCGAAAATCTTCTCGCCGTGGTCCAGCACGATGACGCGCTCGACGACCCGCATCAGCACGCCCATGATGTGCTCGACCCAAACGATCGTGATGCCCATCCGGCTGCGGATGCGCGCGAGCAGGTCGGCGGCGCGTTCCATCTCCGCCGCGTCGAGGCCGCCCAGGCTTTCGTCGGCCAAGAGCAGTTTCGGCCGCGTCGCCAGAGCGCGCGCCAATTCCAGCTTCTTGAGCGCGGCAGCACCGAGCCCCGCCGTGGTGGCTCCCCCGCTCGTCAGCCCGACGAGGTCGAGCGCTTCCTCGGCCCGCCGGCGCGCCTCGTCACGACCGATCCTGCCCGCCGCGCCGTAATAGGCCGCGAGCGTCACGTTGTCGATGAGCGACAGCTTGCGAAAGGGACGCGGGATCTGGAACGTGCGCGCAATGCCTCGATGGCAGATCTGGTGCGCCGGCAGGCCGGTAATGTCTTCGTCGCGGAACCGGATCGAGCCGGCCGTCGGACGCAGCGTACCGGCGATCAGGTTGAAGGTCGTGCTCTTGCCCGATCCATTCGGCCCGATGAGACCGACAATTTCGCCTTCTCTGACGTCGAAGGACACCCGGTTGACCGCCAGGAATCCTCCGAAGCGCCGGGAAAGGTCGGTCGCAACCAGCATCGTTCAGCGCATGGCGTAGATCGACGAGGCGGGCAACGGCAGGACCGGCTCCTGGGTCTTGATGTTGGAGGGCCAGACGACGGAGATATGCTCGCCGGCATTCTGCATCACCACCGGCGTCGAGCGCTCGTTCTGGCCGGAGAGCTGCGTTCCCGGCGGGTAGAACTTCACCCCGTAGCCCTGGATGGTGCCGCCAGGCGGGATATCGACGTCGAGCGCGGCCTTGCGCACCGCTTCCGCGTCGAAGCCGCCATATTTCTCCTTGGCGATGGGCAGCACGTTGTTGAGCAGGATCCAGGTCTGATTGAAGCCCATCGAGCAATGCGGCGGCACGTCCGTCGCGTTGGTTTTCGCCTTGTAGCGCTCGACCATCATCTTGGTGAGATCGCCGAGGCCCGGCGCCAGCGATGCGGGATTGAGCAATTGCGCGGGTACCGGATCGATGTTGCAGAAATTGTCGACGTCCTTGCCGAAGGTGGCGCGCAGCTTGTCGAGCTGGCTGTAACCGGCGCCATTGCCCACCAGCATCTTGAAGCGCAGCCCGGCCTCGCGCGCCTGGCGCAGGAACAGGGTGATGTCCGGGTTGTACCCGCAATGGGAAATGACATCGGCGCCGGCGCGTTTGAGCTTCGTCACCAGCGAGGAGAGATCTGGCGCGCTCGCCGAATAGCCTTCCCGCAGCACGATCTGCAGGCCGCGCTCCTTGGCGAATTGTTCCGACGCCTGCGCCACCCCCACGCCATAAGGTCCGTCCTCGTGGATGATCGCGACCTTCACATCCTTTGGCTCAAGAGCGAGCCTTGCCTTGGCGTTTTCCGCGAGAAACGCAGCGAATGCCTGGCCATACTGATCGGAGTGGATCTGCGCGCGGAACACGTATTGACGATTTTGGTCCTTGAACACCGAGGTTGCGATCGCGGTGGTGATCCAAAGAATCTTCTTCTGCGCCTCGACCTTGGCTGCGAGCGGCACGGCGTGCGCGCTCGCATACACGCCGAGCACGATTTCGACCTTCTCTTGGTTGATCAGCCGCTCGACCTCATTGATGGCGGCGTCCGCTTTGCTTTGCGAATCGGCATTGATCGGCTGGACCTTGTATTTGCCGGCGACCCCGCCACGCTCGTTGACGATGTCGATCGCGATCTGCGCGCCGATCGCACAGGGGACCGAGCCCGCCGCCGCAAATGGCCCCGAAAGGTCATAGATGACGCCGATCCGGATCGGCGCGTCCTGGGCGCGAACGAGCTTGCCGCCGAGACCCACTGCCGCGACGGTCGCGGCCGAATTCCTGAGCAGGGATCGGCGCGACGTTATCGTTGTCATGGTGACCTCCCTTTGAGCTTATGGCCGCGATGCCGCAGCGTTTCGGGCAGTATTTGGATAACGTCGTTTGGAGTCAACGCGCCCGTCACATCGGCCGGCGACCGAGAGCGGACTGCCCCATCCAAAATCGGTTGCACATGCGGGCGACGAAGTCCGGTTGCGTCCTGCCCGCAAGCCGTTGTTCGGCCTCCTGATAAGGTCCGACATAGCGAAGCCGAGCGGGCAAGTAGGGATAGATCCGTCGAGCCCGCCCAAGAAACTGCTGCACCTCGCCCTCTTCGGCCTTGCCATAGCGGAGTGCGAACGCGTCTCGTAATCGCGGTGGAAGCAGCGCCGCCGTCACGGCCTTGTACCCGGCTGGAATGGGCAGCCATGTGTCCGCGCCGGCCAGGAGCCGCTGCGCCATGACGCGCGCTGGATCGGTGACGGTCAACGTGCTGGATCGTGCCATCGCCTCGGTGTAGGCGGCAAAGGCCGCCCAGTCGCGCGCGAGGTGTTCTCTCGGAATCCCGAACAAGGCCGCGAACAGGCGGCTTTCGGCGTAATAGCGCTCGCGTTGCTCTTTCGTGAGGGCCGGCAGGACAAGCGCATAAGCCATGAGCGCTGTCTCCACGAGGGTCGCGTGCACCCAACGCAGCGCGGACACCTCGTTCGCGTAATAGGACGAGCCTGCGGGAAACGGTCCCGCCGCCGATTGCAACGTGCCCTGGATTGAAGCGTGGCGACGATGGAGGCGGCGCGCTGCGTCGAGGCTCTGAGCGAGCGTCCCGAAGACCATCGTGAAGACGGTGCCGAAGGTGCGATGGAAGCGGCCAATAGGATTGGCAAACGTGTCCGAGTGCTGTTCGACCGCAGCGGCAATCCAGGGATGGGCGAGCTGCAGCAACAGCGCGCGGCCCGCTCCTAAGAAAATCGCGGCCTCACGGTTGACCTGCCAGGTGATCGACCGAGGACCGAATATGCCCGGCCCGAGAGTGAACCGGCCGCCGCGCCACATAACAGCTTCAGCTCGCACTCGAGGCTTTGCGTGCTGACGATCGCGAGCGGATCATGCTCTGGCGCGTTCATGATCTTGCCGCCTCGATAGCCAAATTCGAATCGAGAGAGCCATTGGGTAAGGCCCTGTAGATAGCCACTTATTTGAGCGTCAAGGGTCACGTGGCGGAGTGGTTACGCAACGGTCTGCAAAACCAACTAATTTCTGTTGTCTCTCAACGCCGGTTCTGAAATCCCTCAATATTCGACGGATTACCCATTAAGCCGCGGGGCGGCGGCGAGAGTTTGGTAATTATTGTCCTGCTGGTTGCAGCTTCTTGAGGACTGCCCCCATAGCGCGTGGCAGATCGGCGAGAGTCGAAATCGCATATGGATGTAAGTCGGCCCAACTCGCACCGGCACCCTTCTCGTCGAAAATGCCCGCTTCCGGGAGGTCGGCGAGATCCTGCCGGCGACACCCGGGGCGGAACAAGCCATATTCAAAATAAATGCGAAGATCGATGCTCCCTCGAAATAATACTGCCGTCTGACCAAGGTTGGCTGGAAGCAGCTTCGCTTTTCCGGCTTCGCTCAGAACCAGGCAACGTGAGTATTGCAGCGGAAGTAAAAGGAGCGAGTGGCCGCGGCTTTCGGCCTGAATGCGAATGGCACCGCGTTCGAAAAATATCTTCCCGTCGGTTGCTTGGACGAGCGGCTCTTCGATTCTTTCCGAAAGTATGATTGATTGCCGGAACAGGAGAATGTCCCACCTGCGAAGTCTGGCGAGCGAACTCCTGGTGGACGACAGGTTCTTCTCGATTTACGCCGGCTTAGAGCAGGAATTTGGCCGCGAGCGGCTCGAGCAATTCCTGGATCGGGGAGAGGGTGCGACGGCGGCACTCGATGACGAAGCTCTCGCCGACCTCAGGTCGCGAGTCGCATCCGACAATTGCCTGCTTGCTGAGGAATATCATTTGGACTTGAAGAGATACGGCTACGCTCTGGCAGCGACTTCGGCGGGGCCTGCTTGGGTCAAAGGCGTCTCGCCGGCGAGCGAAGCGTCAAGCAGCCGGATCGATCAACTGTTCACCGTTATCGAGACGGAACGGCAAGCCAAAGCGAGCCAAATCTCGGAGATTCAGAAGACCTTCGCGGGCGAGCGTGAAGCCGCCATTGCCCGCATCCGGGAGTTGGAAGCGATGCTCAAGGCGGAGCATAATGCCTTCGTCGCGCGCATCCGCGAGTTGGAAGCTAGCCTGGATGGCGAACGACGGGCTCAAGCCGACCATCTCGTCGAGATGCAGAACACCTTCGCGGCCGAGCGTGAAGCCGCAATTGCCCGTATCCGTGAGTTGGAAGCGATGCTCAAGGCGGAGCATAATGGCTTCGTCGCGCGCATCCGCGAGTTGGAAGCTAGCCTGGATGGCGAACGACGTGCTCAAGCCAACCAGATCGTCGAGATGCAGAAGGAGCGTGAAGCGGCAATTGCCCGCATCCATGAGTTGGAAGCGATGCTCAAGGCGGAGCATAATGCCTTCGTCGCGCTCATCCGGGAGCTGGAACAAAAAGGTTTGAAGCCCACTCTTCGGCGGGTTGTGACCCAAATCCTGCGGGCAGTGAGCAAGCGAGGCGAGGAGGATTCGAATCTCAGATAGATGGCCTATCGGGCTGATGCAGTTGGCCGCCGCCAGCAAGGTGCCCCCGATTGCGGTGTGGCAAGGATGCAGGCGGCGGCTGCCTCAAGGCTCTGATCGAGCGTGCCGAAGACCATCATGAAGACGGTGCTGAAGGCCCGGTGAAAACGGCCGATCGGATTCGCAAACGTGTCCGAATGCTGCACGACGGCAGCGGCAACCCAGGGATGGGCGAGTTGCAGCAACAGCGCCCGGCCCGCGCTCAAAATATTACGGCCTCCCTGTTCACCTGCCAGGTGATCGATCGCGGACCGAATATGCCCGAGAGTGAACCGGCCGCCGCGCCCCGCACAAGGCTCAGCTCGCGCTCGAGGCTCTCAGCGCTGACGATTTCGAGCGGATCATGCTCTGTTCGCGCGTTCATTCTTGTCGCCTCGATACCCAACTCTGCGGAAACCGAGAGGGAGCATCAATGAGCAGGTATGGTGCAGATAGGCTCGATGCCGGCATTGCAGCGGGCTCGTAAGGATGCGCGCGTAGATCCGGAGTCGATTGTGAAGCGCGCGAAGGCACCCGGATCATCAGGATCCGTCGTTCGCAAGCTCATTCATTCTGATATCGGATCAGACGTACCCATGCTGGCGTCAGGTGCCTTCAAATCTGTATCAAAGACGTCACTAATCCCGGGATCGAGCTGATCTCTGTGCACGATCGTTAGCGCGGTAAGAGCTGTGCGGTTCGCGACGCCGAGTTTGTTATAGATGTTACTAAGATGAACCTTCACGGTACCCTCGGTTAGATTCAGCTGGCGGGCTATCATCTTGTTCGAGTTTCCCTCGCACAGCGAGACGACAACCTGCCGCTCGCGTGGCGTCAACGTCTGCACGAGCTGCTTGCTCTGCACTCGACGCCCCATTTCTCGCTCCATGGCAGCATCGACGACATCGGCCGGGAACCACTGACGGCCCTTGGCAACCTGCCGCACGCAATTGGCCAAGCTTTCGGGCGCAATATCCTTGAGCATGATGCCTTTTGCGCCACGTGTTATAATAGCGGTCAGGATTTGACCATCGGTGGCAGTGGCGCTCAGAAATATAACCTTCGTAGCAAGTCCATCCGAGGTTATACCTGACAGGACATCGAGGCCATTTAAACCGGGCATGCTGATATCGAGCACAGCGATGTCCGGCACGAACAGCCGAATGGCCTTTGCCGCAGCGATCCCATCCTCACAGAGCGCGACCACGTTGATGTCTGGCTGCGAACGGAGAATACTGGCCATCCCCTGAAGCACGACGGGGTGATCATCAGCCAAAACAATGGAAATAGGCGGCCGAGGACCGTTCATGCCAATGGCACCCGTATCTGGAGCTCGGTCCCTAGTAGAGAACTACGTATGTCCAGCGATCCGCCAAGTTCAACAACACGTCCGCGCAGCGAAACTGGACCTAACCCGGGATCAGCAGGCTCTTTGTGGTCATACCTGCAATCTGAGCCGGTGATGCCATGTCCATTATCTTGAATTTCTATCGCGAGATGTTCGTTCGTTTTGCGCATACCAACCCGGATCGTTGAAGCTCTGCCATGCCGAACCGCATTGGAAATCGCTTCCGCCAGCATGAGCGAGAGATGAGCGCCCAATTTTGCCGGAACACTCGCATCCTGTGGGTCCACGGAGAAAGAGGTCGTACATTCCCACAGTTCGCCGAGTTCGGAAACAACCCGCCGCAGATCTCGGCTCAATACAAGTTCGGTTCCGGCGTCCGATTTTGGCAATGTCTGGCGCACGAAATCTCTGATCCTGATCTGCTCGTTATTCAGCAGCTGTTTGATCGTATCGAGTCGCGACTGGGCATCTTCATCGCGCTGGCCATCAGTCAACAGCTTGAGCTGAAACCTGGCCGCCGTCAGACTTTGCAGAATGCCGTCGTGCAGGTCACGAGTGAGCCGAATCCTTTCTCGGGCGGCCGCGGCCTCTTCGGTCT
>WNFX01006208.1_pt1 | contig 13138 bp, 15 predicted proteins | sample 5400111 | NCBI WGS metagenome assembly WNFX01 (sample SAMN13153363, study PRJNA577476) | soil metagenome | isolation source: 40 cm soil or saprolite under grassland replicate 1 | place: USA:California | collected 2016-06-15
GGACTTCTAATGGACCTTCAAGATTTGCTAGGCCACGATGTGGATGTCGTGACAGAACGAGGGTTGCGCGAACGCATTCGAGAGCGGGTTTTGAAAGAGGCTATAGCATTGTGAGAGTTATATCTGAGCGATTACTTGATATCCAGGATGCTATCGTTCGCATCATGAAGTATACCAGGGAAGGTCGAGACCGATACGACCACGATGAACTGGTTCAGACATGGGTAACTCATAATCTCTACATTATCGGTGAGGCAACACGAGCTCTTGCAAGTGACTTTCCAGAGTTTAAAAATCAACATCCAGAAATAAAATGGACTGAAATCATAGGTATGCGAACTGTCCTTGCACACAGGTATTTCGATACAGACCCAGACGTATTGTGGGGAGCAGTGACTCAAGAACTCAACGATCTGAAGCACTCCATTGATGTAATATTGATGGAAGAACAGAACTAGAAGATATCCTCTTTCTCCCTTCATCTCACGGTATCACCGGCAGCGCTACCATTGATGGGTGCTCCGCATCGTGATAAATCCGCTGTTCTGCTACTACCATCTCCGTCGTAACGCCTAAAGGCGCTCCTGTATTCAAATTCCTGTCATATTTTGGAAACGCACTTGAACTAACCTCCAATCCGATGCGATGCCCGGCATTGAAGGTCTGCGATGTATTCCAGCAATCAATCGAGAAGTGATAGACCTTCCCAGGCTCAATCAAGGATGGTCTATCCATGCCTTCAAGGAAACGTGCGCGTACCATACCATCACAGAGACGTTGCGCAAACCCTGAAGGCCAGATATCAACCAGCTTTGCCATGAAATCGGTATCAGGCGCTGAGGACGATGCATATAAATCGACCCGTATTGGTCCGGTGACCTCGACCTCTTCAGAAAGAGGTTCGGTCACATAAACGAGCACATCATCGCGTCGTTCGATTGCTGCGTAATCGTCAGGTCCGCCAATTTGTGATGATGTTGGGTCAGTAATGAAAGGCACCGGGTGCGCTGGATCGTAGCGATACGTATCAGCAGGTTCATTTCCTGGCTTCGTTGTCAAAAGCATCCCATCGCCAAAGCGGCTATTAGCACAGCCACTACTGTGCAGATAAAACGGAGTCCATTGCGTGCGAGCCAGGGGCCACTCACGTTCATTGCGCCACTCGTTCACGCCCATTACGAAGATACGCACACGAAATTCTTCTGAAGGTGCGCTTATATTTGTGTAGCCCTTGAGCCAGCGATTGAACCAGCGCAATTCTTCGGCCCGCAAGTCAATTAACGCCTGTGGACCAAAATCAACATCCCCAAGTTTTGATACTGTGTTGACTACGTGACCCCATGGACCCATCAATAGCCGTTGACTTGCACGAGCAGCAGATGTAGCGCCACGTGTTGTCATCCCAACATAGTTGAGCGGCGTTCCAACCTGCTCATCATCATACCAACCTGAGACATGAAGCACTGGCACATCGACCTGGTCGAACTTATCCTGGTAACGAAGCGGCGCCCAGTAATCGTCGAGTTGCGTGTGTTCTATATTAGCACGCCAGTGTGAGTTCCGGCGTCCCGCCCGTTCATCCATCGTTATCAAGGGAAGGTGCTCATAGACTTGTTCCCAGTCCACCGCCTCCATTAACTGGTTCATACGCCCGCTGACATAGTGCAGCCAGCAGAGAGTCATCGGAGAAGGCAGCCCTGTGGGCGTCTCCACAAACGGATCGGAGGGTGTGACACGTACCACCATTGCACGTAGGTGTGGCGGCTTCTGAAGGGCGGCCAGCCACTGGATACACCCTGGATATGAACTGCCTATAGTGCCAACGTTACCATCCGACCAGGGCTGGGAAGCGCACCACTCGATGGCGTCATAGCCATCATGTCCCTCGTTGACGTAGGGCACGAATACACCATCGGAATCACCCCGACCCCGCACATCCATAGCGACAAAAATATAACCATGTTCGGCGAAGTACTTTGCTGGCACAAGCATGCGCTCGCTCAATTTCATATAGGGAGTGCGCGTCAGGATGATAGGGTACTTTTTCGATATGTCTGATAAGTTTAGAGGACGGTAAATATCTGCCGAGAGCGTAATACCATCACGCATCGGTACGCGCTGGTCAAATTCGATGGAGATTTCATGCGTAGGAGGATTGGACATAAGGTGTTCCTCATGTTATTCGTGTATCTATGCGCTAACACGCACTTTCTGCATTTGAACATACTGATTCTATCACATTAGCAAGCTTAGGGTGATTGCGAGGACTGGTGCATTACACCTGATATTTCCTTATAAGTCCCTTAACCCAATTACTTTGTTTCTCAGAGGGCACGAAATTGTTCTTTTGAAGGCGCTTCGCCATATCGTTGATAAACGTGCGTTCGGTGGCGCTGACACGAACGCTATCCAGCGCGACACTATCAATAAATACTTTGAGCTTTTGGACTTGCTGGCGCAATGCGGCCATTTCTCCAGCAGGGAGAACATTGCGAGCTTCTGGAGCCATGGATTCCTGCCATTTGCGAAAGGCTTCTACATCACCATTCCATGCACCAAGGCCAGCCAGCTCATCGGCTCGTTCATTCTGATCATGCCCGGCGTGGCCACGTACCCACACAAAGGTTGGAGGAGAAGCGCGCTTTTTTAGCAGAACGCGGTATAAATCCCACAGATCGTGATTGGCTTTCATTCGGTAAATACCCTGAGCGACCTTGATGATATATTCACTGTCACTATAAATGGTTAAGGGTTGGTCTCGAGGCGCAATGCACAACGCGGCAAGTACAGCAGCTATTTCGGCGCGATTATTGGTGGTATTTGGGGATTGGGGAATATGGCCATAACTTTCGATACGTGGAGCGCCATCGCGAATATTTTCACCGACGACATTATCAACCGCCACAAGGATCACGCTCCAACCGGCAGGACCTCCTGGATTTTTGACGCAGGCTCCGTCGGTGTATGCCACCGTGCCTCTTTCACCCAATGTTGCATGAGCTGTTTCGACAGTAATATCACGCAATGCGTCGAGGATTGACTGCCATTCTAAGGACTCATCGCCAAGGCTCACGCTACTTTTCCCTTTTTACAATCAATGTAGAGTTCATCCATCATGGGATTTGCTGTGGGCTACGATGGATTCATATCTCACTTATAACATTTGTAACACTTATAACGTTTGTATCAGTGGAAAGTACCTAATGCTACAGGGCTACCCCCAACAATACTCCATAATGCTATCCACCAGACCCAGGAACCGCCATGTCGTTTGCGGGCTAATGCATTTGTGCCGTCATATTCTTCGGGTGACAAGCGACCTCAAAAAAGAGCAGCAACCCGCAGATCGGGAAAGAAACGCCTAACTGTCTGCTGAAGATGACCTTCACAGGATGTGGTTTCATCTATGGTCGCTGCTGGTCTACGGGCCGCAAGATCACCATCGGAATTTCCCGCGAGGTATGCTTCTCATACCCCGCGTAGAGCGGGGCGATGGAGAGTAGCCGTGCCCACAGTTCCTTTCATTTTTCGGGTCCAGCTACCTCTGCCACTGCGCTCACCTGGGTATCTTGAATATGCAGGGTGACTTGTGGGTTGCTGCGCACATTGAAAAACCAGCCAGGATGGCGCTGCCTCCCACCGTTGGAGGCAGTCACCACATAGGCTGAACCATCTCGAATATAGAGCAGATGGACGGTGCGTTGTTTTCCAGATTTGCGCCCCGTGGTTGTGAGCTTGAGGAAGCCTGCTGGGCTGTCTGCGTTGCCTCTGTAGGCACGTCCTCCCGTCAGATGGTACAACAGGACGGAGAAATAGCTCAATCTCTGTACTTTTTGTGCCATGGCTCTCTCTTTCTTGCTGTGCTCTGTGAGAGCGTCTCTTCAGTTCGTGCGTGCGAGGCATCAACAGGATTTCCTGATGAGAGTGTAGCTCATGATTCTTGCTCTTATTGGTATTAGCACTACACTTTTCGTACAAGGGCCCTGACAGCCTGGACGATATGATAGGCGTTGATTCCAGCTTCTTCCATCAGTTCGGCAGGTGTACCAGAACCGGGCATCGATTGGACGGCCAGTTTCACGACCTCAGGTATTGGTCCATTTCGCATCGTAAACGCATCCAGAACAGCATCTCCCAGTCCACCTTCAGGCCAGTGATCTTCCACAACCACGATCTTGTTTCCCGCTTCAGCCGCTGCCTGCATCAGAGTTTCCTCGTCAATCGGTTTGACAGAGTAAGCATCAATGACACGGACCATGATCCTTTGATTCTTCAACTGCTCATAGGCTTGGAGGGCCTCATGCACTGTAATACCAGCCGCTACGATTGTTACTTCATCCTTATCAGATTGATGAATTACCCTGCTGCCGCCAACTATGAACTCTTCGTCCGGAGAGTATATTACAGGCGTCTTTTCGCGGGTGGTGCGCATATACACAATGCCATCATGATTGGCCATCTGTCCTACCAGTTTCGCAGTCTGATTGGCGTCACAGGGATAGAGAACGGTACTGCCATAGACAGCACGCATCATTGCCAGGTCTTCCAGCGCCATCTGTGACGGACCATCCTCACCGATCGAGACTCCGGCATGTGAACCACTCAAGCGAATATTTGCGCGGGAGATAGCCGCCATACGGATGAAATCAAAGGCACGAGTGAAGAAGGCAGCAAAGGTTGAGGCAAACGGGATCTTGTGCCGCACACTCATGCCTACCGCGGCAGACACCAACTGCTGTTCTGCGATATACATCTCAAAAAAGCGATCTGGGTAGGCTTTGGCAAATTCTTCAGCATAGGTTGAGTTGCTGACCTCACCATCGAGGCCAACCACGTCAGGATTGGCGGCTCCGAGCGCCCGCAATGTATCACCATAAGCCTTGCGCGTTGCAACAGCTTCTTTGCCATCGTACTTCGGCAATTCCAACGTCTTTTTTGCTGCTTCGGGGACGGGTTGAAGATTTTCTGGTTTCTGCACAGGGAAGGTCTGGCTGCGTACAGGTTTTAGTTCTTGCAACGCCTGCTCTTCCTGTTCTTTGTTGAGCGCCTTGCCATGCCAGCCATTGACATTTTCCAGGAAGGAGACACCTTTACCTTTTATGGTTTTGGCTATAATTACAGTAGGCATACCATTTGGTTGTACTGCATTGGCAAATGCCTTGTCAATCTCACCATAGTTATGGCCATCAATGACGATAGCATTCCAACCAAAGGCCTCAGCACGTTGTGCATAAGCGGTTGTGTTCCATCCCAGTTCGGTTTCGCCACGCTGTCCCAGGCGGTTAACATCGAGGATTGCCACCAGGTTATCTAGTTTGTAGTGCGAGGCATGGTCAAATGCTTCCCATTGCGAGCCTTCAGCCATTTCGCTATCACCGAGCAGCACCCAGACGTGATAGGGCAATTTATCAAGGTACTTGCCTGCCAGTGCGACACCTACTCCAATAGGCAAACCCTGGCCTAGTGAGCCAGTAGCGACATCTACCCAGGGCAAAATCGGCGTAGGATGGCCCTCGAGACGGCTACCAAATTTTCGTATTGTCATCAACTCTTCATCGGTGATAGCACCTGCCGCTTTATACAACGAATACAGCAGGGGGGAGGCATGCCCCTTGGAGAAAATGAGGTGATCGTTATTCGGATTCCTCGGATTATCGAAATCGTAATGCAGGTAACCGGTCAATAAAACAGCCATCAGGTCTGCTGCAGACATAGATGATGTAGGATGTCCTGAGCCTGCGGTAGTAGTGCAGCGAATACTATCTACACGCAATTGCTGGGCAAGGTTTGTCCATTGTTGCACCTGGGGATTCGTCGAAGTTGTTGTCATACATGCTCCTTATATTGTAGAGTCAGATAATCAGAAGGATCTTCCCTACTACATTGATAGAGGCCCCTCATCGGGTGCCCAATTCACTGTATTATACATCAAGAACATTTTTATTGTAGATTGTATGTCAGTGAACTGCAAACTGAAGATTACTTTCAACAGGACAAACGGGTTTATGGAAATGATTATCCTCATGGGATTGCAGGCATCCGGCAAAAGCACATTCTATCGTACTCATTTTGCTGATACACATGAACATGTCAGCAAAGACCTGCTACGCGAGAGCAAAAATAAGAACAAGAAGCAGGCAGAACATATCGAAAGGGCATTTCAGGAACAGCATTCCGTCGTGGTTGATAACACAAATGCAACTATACAAGATCGCCTGACACTTATTGATTTAGGACGCAGATATGACGCAACGATCATTGGCTATTATTTTCAGCCAGATGTATTGAGCAGCCGTAAGCGCAATATCCAGCGTACAGGCAAAGCGCGGATACCCGATATAGCAATTTTCGTAACAGCGCATAAGTTTACTTCCCCCTCTTATGAAGAAGGCTTTGATAAGCTATACTACGTGCATATAGCAAGAGACTCTACTGTCGAGAACCCCGCATGGGAAATAGAAGATATCCCATTTGAAATAGAGGATGAACATGTCTGAGCAAAAGGAAGAGTACGACTATCACCACGAACCAGAACCGGATGCGCAAACGATCAATATACACAAAAATCGGTCAAGATTTTTCTTCGCGATGATGTGTTTTCTCATTGCGCTCCTCTTCCTCAGTATCTATCTTAATAACTATTATGACCTCATTTCGGGCTGGTTGCTCTTACTCGGCATTTTCTCCTTTGCAGTCGCTGGAGTACTCTTTCTGTGGTCGAACAATATCTTTAATCGCACCATCAACATGGATACCGTCCATAAGGGCAGCGATTTTGAAAAAAGCATAATGAAAGTTGATGGTGAAGAACGTGTGGACGAAGGTCAAGATAACGACGAAGGCGAGTTGAGTCCCTTCGAGCAACTCGTTAAGGAAGCACTGGCCTCTATTCCCACCGAGTTTCATGAGAAGATGGAAAATGTGCTGGTGCGGGTGCAGTACGAGCCAGGCGAAGAGGTGATGCAGCGGGTAGGTATGAAAGAAGGCTATACGCTTCTGGGACTCTATGAGGGAGTGCCGCTGACCACATATGGTCAAGCCAGAGTGCCCCACCCTGAGATCATAACCATTTACCAGCGCTCAATCGAAGCCTATTGCCATGGAGATCCCGACCGCATTCGCAATCAGGTGCGACATACTGTTTTGCACGAAGTTGCTCATCATTTTGGCATCGATCATGAGGAGATGCCTATATGGATCCGCTGAACATGCAGAGCATCATTTTGATTGTACTACTTTCCTACAAGACTTTATCGCTGCTGTGAACAAAGATAGCAATCCACGCGCTGTCTTTCAATAGGACATGCTTTCAGCCATTAGCATACAAACCAATTTACACGGCAGTAATTACTACCTTCAATGCATCCCCAGGCTTTGCCACTAACTTAAAGGCTTGCGCAGCATCCTTAAGTGGAAACTTATGTGTAATCACTGTTTCTGGTCGAATGCGCCCACTACGTAGCAGGTCTAAGGCCAGCCGCGTCTCGTAGGGCCCAGCAGAGTAGCTGGTACGCAAGCTTACCTCCTGGAAAAAGAGGGTATTGGGTGTAAGAGGAAGCAATGCTGCTGGAGGTGGTGGCGCGAAAAAGAGGACGGTTCCGCCAGGTCCCACTAACTCAAGCCCCTGTTGCATAGCGCTGATGCTTGAAGGCGTGACCAGCACAATATCTGGCTTGCGCCCATCATTTACAGCATAGATTTGTTGCAAGAGGTTCTCTTGCCCTGATCCTGGATCCAGCACTAAGTTTATTCCGGCATCCAGAGCGCGTTGGCGACGGTAAGCAATAGGATCGATGACGATAACGTGAACGGCACCGCGTTGTTGCGCCAATTGCGCTAGCATCAGGCCATTGCTGCCAGCACCAAGTACCAGCACGCTATCTCCCTCCTGGATTGCAGCACGGTTAATGCCACGCATGCAGCAGGCTAGTGGTTCGATCAGCGTGGCAGCTTCAAATGAAAGTTCATCGGGCAAAGTAAGCACATCGAGTTGCACATTGAGAGCAGGCACGCGAATGTATTCAGCCAGTCCACCAGGATACAGACGCGTGGCCCGGAAGGTAGGACATTGGGAAAATGAACCGCGCAGGCAGAAGTGGCAGACCATACAGGGGACATGGTGATGGATGAATACTCGCTGTCCAGTTGTGAATTGCTGAACGCCTTCACCTACCGCCACAACGACACCAACCGGCTCATGTCCCGGATAGATAGGAGCACGTGGCTTCATGTACCATTCCATTACGTCGCTGGCGCACAAGCCACAGGCACGCAACTGCACAAGCAATTCGCCAGGGCCAATTTCGGGGGGAGGCAGGTCAACGATGCGCACATCGTCATTGCTATGATACTCGACAGCTAGCATATGGATTATCGTCTGGCTGGCACGATGCACAGGAAACCAAACGGCTCCTGGCCCAACGTGAAGAATTGGTGGACTTCATTACCGGGGATGTAGACAACATCGCCTGTACTCACTTCGTATTCATCCTCATTCAAGCGCAAACGCGCACGACCATGAATGACATAGACGCCATGATCGTGTGCATGCTGATCGAGCGAGGTATGTCCACCAGGCTGGACAGCGAAGTAGCGCATGTGGAAATTGGGCGAGTCCTCTTCGGTACCAATCAAAATCTGGCGAGTAGCCTTGTCAGCATCGCTATTTTCTGGGCCATAGGCACGCACTGGCACATCTTCCCAGCGTAGTTCGCCATGTTCTAAGTTGCGGAAACGATGAATAATGCCCATGTTATTCTCCAATCGGTATCCGACCCTGGTTCATTATACCATGCGCAAGTACATCAAGATTTGCGAGCAGCGCATTCTATAAGCTATACTGTCTTCGATATACTCATCGAATCGAAAACAGATACAAAGGACAGGAAGAAACCATGCAGACATCACAACGAGTAATTGTAGTCCATAGTCCACATTCAGGTAGATCGTCAAAACTATCTGAGGCAATTACCTATCTTAAACAAACAGGGCTGGAGGTTGTCAACACTATCTCTATCGCTGAACTTGATGATCTGCCTGCACAGGGAACAACCTGGAAGGAGAGCGGCATCGATGTGGCTGTCGCTGCGGGCGGTGATGGATTGGTAGGAGGCGTGATTACACATATTGCCGAAAGCGGCCTTCCCCTGGGAATACTGCCACTCGGCACTTCCAATGATGTTGCTCGCGCTTTTCATATTCCTCAGGATATCCAGGCAGCAGTTCAAGTCATCGCGCAGGGTAAAGAGCAAAAGGTAGATATTGGCGTAGCTCAACCCGCAGAACAAGCTCCTCATCTCGCCACAAAACACCAGTCTGGGCCCTTACTGGACCATGTTGCACCCCAAGGTCATGGCTTCTTCGCGCACGCGTTGACTATTGGTGTCAATGTCCAGTTTGCTCGCATTGCGACCAACGTAGCGACACGCCAGCGCTTCGGACGCATGACTTACCCCTATGCTGCGTTGGAGACATTGGTAAATCATGACTCTCTGGACATACAACTCGAGTTTGTTGGACTGTTTATACCCCAAACCTCTACTCAAGTAGAAACACCGCCAACATCAGCTACACCTGAAACAAAAACGTCACTTCGTTGTCGAGCATTACAGGTAGCCGTAATCAACACTCCCATCTTTGGTGGACAACGGGAACTTGCTATTCCCGGTACAAGTTTCGATGATCGGTTGCTCGATATCGTCGTGATAGAGGAGATGGATATTGGGAAGTTCGGTCAGGTCATAGGCCATTACTTTGGACCTAAGAAGAATGCAGAGTTTCCCCTATCAAACGGCGAAAAGCGGCAATTTACACACCACCCTGCGGAATTGTCAGGCATCCCTGGTATACATCATGTTCAAGCGCGTGGAGTAACGATCACAACGAGCGCCGACCCACGGGATGCAACACTTGACGGCGAGGTGAGGGGACAGACGCCGATGTATGTACATGTTGCTGACGAGCGGCTACTGGTGAAGGTACCAAAACCCTAATAGGACGGGGCAAGGTACACGGACGGGGCACGTGGGTACATGGACGGGGCAAGCCCCATCCCTACAGTCTACGAGGTTGTTTTTCCATTCAGCAATTTAACACAACATAGTTCAGGAAAACTTGTTAGAATGCGTGGAATGTCATACATTAACAGTAATACCAATTCCTATGAGCTTTATTTCTTGTTTGTGCGTGAAGGATTTGGCGATGCGTGTGACAAGACGGTTGAGAGAATTGCTTGCTGGCCCTGATCTGCTTGTTATTCCTGGAGCATACGATGCCCTCAGTGCGCGTTTGATTGCACAGGCAGGATTTCCGGCAGTTTACATGACGGGATTTGGCACCGCCGCCAGCGTCCTCGGTCAACCCGATGTTGGCCTGCTGACTATGAGTGAAATGGTGAGCAGAGCTGCCGCGCTCGCGGCTGTTATCGGTGACCTTCCTCTCATTGCAGATGCAGATACTGGCTACGGCAATCCCATCAACGTCCGTCGAACTATTCGCGAATATGAGCGCGCGGGTGTTGCTGGACTACATATCGAAGACCAGGTCTGGCCTAAGAAGTGCGGCCACATGGAGGGAAAGCAGGTCATCCCCGTAGACGAGATGGTGCAGAAGATACGCTCTGCCGTTGACGCCCGGCAAGACCCTGACTTCGTGATCATTGCACGCACCGATGCTAACGCAGTCAATGGCCTGGAGGATGCGCTACTGAGAGGGCAGGCTTATCGTGAAGCGGGAGCCGATGTTATTTTCATAGAAGCGCCTCGTTCAATGGCAGAACTGCAAACCATCAAGCAGACGTTCCCTGACGTGCCGCTACTTTTCAATTGGGCGGAAAGCGGCAAAACTCCACTGCTATCCCTTGATGAAATTCGCACTCTTGGTTACAAACTTGTGATCTTCCCCGTCAGCTTGCTCTTTGCGGCTACATATGCGATGCTGGAGCTGCTAGAAGTACTGAAGCGGGGAGAGACTTCATCGCCATTCGCTGAAAGCATGGTGACTTTTTCGCAATTCACCCAACATGTCGGCCTTCCTGAGATTCAGGAGTTGGAACGCCATTATGGCGTCAATCAGTAACAAAGGAGGATATTTACTTCTATGGCAACCAACACTTTCCAGAAATCCAGCATTACCGCCGAGGCGGCCCAACGCATCATCGCAGCCGCCGAAGTCAAGGCTCTCGAAATGGGTCGACCCATGTGTATCGCTGTCGTTGATGGTGACGGTACATTGAAAGCTTTCACCCGCATGGATGGTGCGCCACTTTTAGCCGTGCAAATTTCGCAAGACAAGGCGTATACGGCGATTAGCTTTGGCATGTCGACGAACGACTGGTATGAGTTCGTGAAGAATGACCCACCGCTGCTGCACGGCATCATCAAAACGGATCGCCTGATCGTCTTCGGCGGCGCTTGTCCTTTAAAAAATACCGCTCAAATATCGCGCATTTTGCGCGGTATTTTATTGAAGAGCTTTGTTTGTATGATGGTCCTTCTAAAAGCGTCACTGCATTTCAGTGGTAAGCTGAGCAATTGTAGATCGAAGAGTATCCTGAATGCTGAGTATTGCAGATTCATCCTTATAATGTTGCCTGGGCCAGAAAAAACCTTTCAGTCCATCCTTTTTATGACGTGGTACGATATGGATGTGTAAATGTGGCACGCTCTGACTAATGCGGTTGTTGATGGCAACAAAGGTTCCCTCTGCTTCTAAGCCCCTTTCTATAGCACGCGCCAGAAGCTGCGCCTTTTGGAAAAGTGGGGCGACAAGTGGAGCAGGCAGGTCAATGAGCGTCTCAAAATGTGATTTGGGGATCAGCAGGCAATGTCCAGGGAAAAGAGGTCTTTTGTCTAAAAAGGCCAGAGAGATATCATCTTCGTAAACGTTATAGCTTTGAATCTCTGAGCCTACAATCTTGCAAAATGCGCAATCCCGGCTGGCTTCAGTAAGCACTGAACTCTGCACTAGTTCAACCTTTCTTGCCATAGTGGACCTTGGCTCCCGCTGGCACCAATCCATCTCGCCAACGCTGCTACGCTGTTCTTGCCCGTTCTGCCAACGCCGCTGCGCTGGCACCTATCCGTCTCACCAACGCTGCTGCGCAGCTACCGCTTCGCGGTCAGGTGAGACGAAAGGAGTGCTACTGCTTCGCAGTCAGGCAGAACGAAAGGCAGCTAGTGCTGCTCACTCAGACGAGATGCAAGGAGAAAGGGCACCACTACATTATTTCTTTGTTAGTCCGTAAGTCTTTTCCTAACTAACCCCTCGTGCAATTTTTTTCCTATACAACATTGTTACTCCGTTATTCGTAGTTAAGAGCGTACAAGCTATATCCAGTAGAAGGTTAGAAGGGACACGCTATTATGTCGCAACAACACATGGAATTTAATCCAGCCAACCGTCAAGGGTCAGCTTCTTACTCCGTTGGTTACGAAGAGGTTCCTCATGACAGCTACTCCTCCTCAAGCATACGCGGGCAGAAACTCTTGTGGCAAGATGCGGTTATGCATCCTACAGCCGGTCAACGTTTGGCGCTGGCGATTGTATCACTTGTTATGTTCATGATTATAATCTTTGGCCTGGTATTGATTGCAGTAGCTTCAAATGCCAGGCCATGGGTGGTTCTGCCTATACTCTTTATCCTCGTTCTGTACTCTGCCCTGGCAGTAATCATTAATATTGTGTTTAACCGCAAATCCTAGTTCGACTATCTTACCGCCTGGGCGATCTTTTGGACTCCTTCGCGATACGTCGGCACACTCGGCACCCAACCCAGGTCGGACCTGGCGAGGGCATTGGAGGCTCGTAGGGAGGTTTCTCCTATAAAGATCTCTCCATAGGGAGCGGCTATCCGCAGTGCCCAGTGCGGAATGGACCAGGGCACAGGGGCACCGACCGCGTGGGCAAGCGCGGTCATGAAGTCACGCCATCGTACCGGCTCGTCATCCACGATGTTATAGCCCTGCCCAGCTCTCCCTCGTTCAAGCGCCGCTACTATGGCGGCGGCAGCATCCTCAATGTAAATCCAGGACATGAACGTCTGTCCTCCTGCCGGCAGGGGCAGGCTGCGGCGACGCAACAGCTTGATGAGCGGAGCGGTCGACTCCGGCCCATAGAACGCCCCATAACGCAGCGATAT
>WNFX01004826.1_pt1 | contig 13136 bp, 11 predicted proteins | sample 5400111 | NCBI WGS metagenome assembly WNFX01 (sample SAMN13153363, study PRJNA577476) | soil metagenome | isolation source: 40 cm soil or saprolite under grassland replicate 1 | place: USA:California | collected 2016-06-15
CTGCTTTCCCTTCAAGAACTCCTCCACCATTTGCTCAGGCACTTGCATCGCGATCCCGGCGCTGGAATCAGTCTTATTCGCTTTCCTTTGGTTTCAATACCAAATGCCCTTCGGCTTGCGCTGTTACGTCTTTCTGATCCCACAGCATGGAATAATATTGAATATTTGCCCACATGGTTGCCATGTCAATGTAGTGTGGATGAAAGGCATGACCAGACTGCCCTGTTGTATGCACCGTAATGGAATGATTCAAATTGGATAGATCATAGATCGCGCGCATGGAGGGGAGATTGGTGACCTGATAACCCTCTGTCGAATCCCATGACGTCGCATTGACAATGGATGTACCACCGCTCGTCGCGAAAGGACCGCGATTGAATAATGCTTCAATTGGCGCGACCCCTGATTCTCCCAATGAGCCGTTGTGGAAGTTGGCTGTGTGCAAATCGCCCCATTTCCATTTTGAAGAATCCTTGCCAAGCGTTTTTTCCAATTCAGCGACCGCGTCTTTAAAGGCGTTGGCAAATATATCGTCGCGGGTTTCAGTAACGTCACTTGTGGTTTTGTCATCCCACCATTGACTCTCCGCGTTGATGTTACGCATCACTTCAAACCAGCGGTCTCCGCCTGAGGGCCAATATCGTTCAGGAAGATCATCGTTGAAGGTCCTTGCCAATAAATGTTTCCAAAAGACTTCGTACAGAGCGGCGGGCGCAGAATCAGCCTGAGCTTCGTAATCCCAGTTCTTAAGCGATGCACGTGCTTCTTCCAGGTGTGAATTGTTAAGCTTTAGGTCTAATAGAATTGGAACAACGAAAGCCGCACTGGCATCATAGTCATCCCCCTGCATCTTTTGGAAATAGGCAATGTCAATTTTTCCGGGCGCGTTTTGAATCATATTCAGAATTCTTTGCGCGCGGAAGCCGTAATCCCAATCATAGGTGAGAAAATGCGAATAATCGCTCGGCGGGATTTTTTCGTTCGCGGGTACGATGTAGCCTTCAGTTGGGTTGAGTGTATAGGGCAGTTCATCGAATGGAATATAACCTATCCAATCATATTCACCTGTCCAACCTGGGACTGGCAATGTGCCGTTACCCTTTTTGCGAATCGGGACATCCCCGGACGTTTGATAGGCAATATTTCCTTGCGTATCAGCATACAATAAATTTTGACCGGGCGTGTGAAAAAGTCTTGCTGATTCGCGAAATTGCTCCCAATTTTGGGCTTTGTTGAATCCAAATATCGCTTCAAATGGGTTGCCTGTTTGAAGGGCTGCCCAACTCAGTGCAATCACATAATGCTCGGGTAGCTCGATGCCTGCACGCTCCTTGAAGGGGACAAATTCTTTATCCTTTGGGTCGCCTTGATCTTTCAAAGGTCCGAATACATCTGAGATCACCGGTCCATGCCGCGTCGATCGGAGTGTGATTTCGACTTGATCGCTACCCACAACCTTGATAGTTTCTTTTGAAGTTTCGAAATCCACCCATTGACCGTTCACTTCATATTGATCGAGATTTTCTGGATTTACTTTTTCGATGAAGAGATCCATCACATCTTCAGAAGCAAAGGTAAATCCCCAGGCAATGTGATCATTGTGACCAAAGACAATACCGGGCGCGCCTGCTAGAGAGAAGCCTGCAAATTCAAATGGACACTGATCGCTCTTCGGCATGCAGTGCATGTCCACCTGATACCAGATAGAGGGCATGGCAATGCCGAGATGAGGATCGTTCGCAAGCAGTGGCATGCCAGTCACCGAGAGTTTTCCGGAGACTGCCCAGGAGTTGGACCCAACCCCATCGCTTAAAGGACCAAGCACGTTGTCCAGAAGAGATACGTTATATTGAAGTGCGGCTAGTGTTTCGGTGGGGATGTCAAAAGCAACAGGTTGACGCGGCGCTGTAGCTGAAGGCTCTTCGCCGATTTGATTGACGATCACAGGATGATCAGCAGGATAGGAAGGATAAAGTTCTGCGATTTGTTCTGGTTTGAGTGTTTTGAGCAGGATAGCGCGCTGGATATCATCATCCATATTGGCGCGCAAATCCCATGCCAGTGCCTTTGCCCAGGCAAGTGTATTGAGAGGTGTCCAGGGTTCGATTTTGTAATCAGGACTCAATAATTTGAGGATGGCATATTCGAGGCTCACTGCTTGACCATCATGATCCTTCAGATAAGTATTTACCCCATCCGCATATGCAGTCAGGATCGCTTTTGATTCGTCAGTGAACGTCTGATATTCCTGTTCGGATCTTTTGCGCCAACCAAGCGTGGTGAGAAACTTATCCGTGTCTATGGAGCTCATGCCGAACATCTCAGCGGTTCGGCCTTCCCCGACATGACGGTAAAAGTCCATTTGCCAGAAGCGTTCCTGAGCGTGAACATATCCTTGCGCGAAAAACAGATCATGTGAAGTGGTCGCGTAAATGTGTGGGATGCCCATTTTGTCGCGATAAATATCAACAGGTCCATCAAGTCCATCAAGTTTTATCTCGCCGTCAATTTGCGGGAAGGATTTCGGCGCAACAGTGTTAGGCAGATAGCTCTTAAAATAAAAAGCGCCAGCAGCGCCTAAGACCAGACCAAGAATGACAATTACGATGAACCCTCGCAGTAAAAAAACACCAATTTTTTTCATTGCTCCTCCGGCGAAAATTGGGATGACACTTACCTAAAACACGGGATTATAAAGAAGGAGACGCTCGCAGAAAAACGTCTCTTTCTGATGAATGTCATTGCGAGTGACGCCTCGATGTCCTCAAGCAATCTCCCGTTTAATGGGAGGATCTTATCAAATAGCATTCTTCCACCAAGCCAAGATTACTTCACCGCCTTGGTCTCGATACCTTCGTACTTGACCATCTGCGGCTCGCAATGACATGTTATTTTATATTCCCAAGCAGGCGCGGGAACCAGTACCACAGCAAGTCTGATGCCGGTTTGCCGTGGATGGAAGCAGATTTATCCTGTAAGGCAACCGGAGCAAAATAACCTCGGCTAATCAACCCGCTCACCCAGGAACGCGCGTTGAGCGCGTTGAAGACCGCCTCGTAGATATCTACTTGTTGCTGTAGATCCAAATTAACTGTGCCTAAATCTGCATTTGGACGGTTAAGCGCCGTCCAATACAAACAGCCGCCATTTCCGTTTGGAATACATCCAGTCGCAGAATAACTTGAAGAAGGATAAGAAAGCCCGATGATGAATGGCTTATTCACTTGGACTTGAATGGGTGAGATATTCGTATCAAGCAAGCGCCCTGCTTCGGCGAGCAGATCTGCTTTGTTAGGATTGGGCTGATCGCTCAGTCTCGCAAACCACAACAGGTAGACGGCATCTGCATCTTGCAAAATATTGACTGGAGCAACAATCACACCGGTATCATACGGCAGTGCGAAAATAACATTTCCATGGAAATGCTGTCGAACTTCGGCGATGACGTTTTTCCAGCGCGCTTCTGCGTCAGCCGGGACTCCGCTTGGGGTGCCATCCGCAAGCGTCCCCGTAGGAAGAGCAGGGATAATCCAATCTCCGCCGATAATCAAAGCCTGAGCGCCCGTCAGACTCGCTAAGTCCGCATAATTGATGACGAAGGCGCGATAATGATCGAACCAGCTATTCCACCAGTTTGAATCACGCGGTGCAGCCTTCCAAAAATCATTTGCATTTGTCGCAAAGCGCGGCTGAGGGAATAAGGCAACATTCAAGTTGATCGCGCGCGCTTGTGTAACCAATGTGACAGTATCTGACCAGAATGCATCTTTGCCAGGTTGCTCAGAGAAGATCAATGGGTTGTTGCGCGCGTAGGTCCATGAAGGGGTGAGGATCACCCAGTTGGAACCGATTGCTTGAATGTTTTGCAGTGCATTCGGAAGGAAAGTGGATGCGTTTGGCTCATAATAGGATTGAAATTCGACGCCCGCCATAAAACCTGTGCCTCGGGATGGGATGTCCGTCGCGACAAGTGTGGGACTGCCTGTCTTTTGTGGCCATGTCCATTCATTTACAGTATCTAAAATATCCTGCGGAGCAAGGCTCGGAGTCACAATATGCCCGCGCGAACTTTCTCCTGCAGTTTGTGCATCATCGGCTGAGTCGCATTGTGCGTTACGACAATAACGATATCCAAATGACCCCACGATGTTAAGAGGCCCATAGAGTTTATAGGCCCATTGATTAGCCCCTGTGGACCACATCGGAATAGGAGGTGTCCAGCCATATGGATTGAATTGAATATAAATGATGTCGCCAGTGGGCGTATCTTGTGGCACAGTCACTTGAAATAAGATCGGACTATTCGGGCCCGCCTGCCACGATTGAACGACATCTTCGACCGTCAGGTTTTGTGTTGGAACGATGAGATGTCGCGTCACATATTGACCGGTGGATGTAAATTCGGAATTCCAGAACCCATCACCAAGCGTATATTTATATTCAATATCCGCGCCTACGGGCAAGAACAATGAGACTGAATATCGTCCATCAGGTAACGCTGTCAGCACGGGCATTCGGTCTGCAACGGTGCTCAACCCACCCTTTAAATCTGAGAATGTATTGCCAAGTTGAATCAAATCTCCTGCCAGCCGCAATGGCACGCCTCTTTGTGTATCGGGTGGAACAGAGACTGTAAAGATCACATTCACCATTTGTGCAGGCTTCAGGTGCACATCCACTGGCGTGCTTTGATTCTCAGCGACAGTTGCACCTTGCTGAAAAGTCTGAAAAGCGCCATCCAGCGCGAAAGCCACAAAGTTGTGTGTCCCACCGCGTAAACCAATTAATTGAAAGCGACCGACTGAATCAGTCAGTGCTTGTACCCCGCCTGCTGCCACTAAAATATCGGGAATAGGCGCGCTCGTATCAGAGTTCACGACTGTACCAAAGATATTGCCAGATAAAGTTCCTACAGGTTTATCTGCCCAGCTATTGAGCGTGTCAACAACCTGTGTGGGGCCACTTACATGCAACAGGCGGTAGCGAATGTTCTCATCGGAGTTTGTGTCTTCGTTAACGCGTGAGGCGCCGAGCTTTACATAGCGATACTTAATCAATGCCTGATCGGGAATTGCAAGTGTGGCAGTATAGGTGATCGTATCAACCGCGGTCATTTGATAGTCCACTGCGTTGAGAGCAAGCCCGGTTACCTCATCCAGGATACTGATAGCAAGTACTTCATTTGCTGACAGAGGATCAGGCAAGCGCACAGTGAACGTTACTTGGGCGCGCGGAAAAGCTGTCGCAGTTGGACCGCTCGGAACAGTTGTATTTGACGGACTGGCTGTGGGGAAGGTGGGCCATTTGATCAGCGAAATGGCACAAGCCTGGCTGCTCAAAGCAAAAATAAAGATAAATAAAAGAATGCGGCGCGAAAAAACAAAATGTGATTTCATAGACTCTCCTCGATGCTTCACACTGAAACGTTCGCTCGTCGAAGATCTGTCGCCACGGAGACGCCGTGTCAGCGGGGATATCTGCCTGAGCCCTTCGACCTTGCTCAGGACAGGCCTGATTCCGCTAAACGGATGTTTCCATCTCTGGTGTGTTTCTCTTTCGCCCGGCGTAGGCGATATAACTCAAACCAATACTGACAAAGTATAACAAAGACATTGGGAGCATAACCAGACTCATATTGACTGGGTCAACTGTCGGAGTGATGACAGCGGCGATGATCGCGATGATGACAATCGCCAGTCTCCATTGGCGCAGGAGGACTTGTGGTTTGACAAATCCTATGGAAGTTAGAATATAAATGACCAGAGGGAATTCAAAGAAGAGTCCGATCCATAACATCAGGTCTGTTACAAAGCCAAAATAATTGTTTGCAGTCCAAATTTGCTGGATCTTTGTAAAGTTTGCCAAAAATGGAATGGCTGATGGCAAAAGCAAATAGTAGGTGCAAGCCATCCCCATCAAAAAGAGAATTGCTGCAAGAGGGATTCCAAGCAGACCTAATTTACGCTCTCGTGGTTCTAAACCTGGCGCCGCAAAAAGCCATAGTTCGAATGCAATATAAGGAAGCATGATAGCAATCCCACTTGTTAATGCCACGCGCATATACACCCCAATCCCTTCGGTGACTTGAATGGCTTGCAGTTTTTCTAAACCGCCGACGGGCCTTGCTAAATAATTCATAAGCGGACGAGTGAAGGAGAAGGAAACCCCGACCCCGATTGCCACCCCGAGGATGATTCGAAAGAGATGCATGCGCAATGCCTCAACGTGCTCCCACAGACTCTCGCGGGTCTCAGCTTCGGTGGCGAGGCTCGAAAATGTGTCAATAAGAGGACGGTCTTCGGGAGGTTCTTCGTTGAGAAACTGACCGATACGGCGGATCACGCGAAATGGGAAAGCGATGATGTTGAAGAGGAGGACAAATGGAAATGTAATCACCCGCCAAAGTGCTTTGAGAAATTTAGTCATTTTTGTTTGGCGCGCTCCCAGTATCGTCCTCGGCACTGGATTCATCAGTAGGAATTGCTGGATGATCCGAATTTTCAACAGGAGGCTTGCTCTGTATACTATTCTCCGCCTCATTTGAGGGAGGCAGTCCTGGACTTGGATTCGCTGAAGGGTTGTGGCTTGAGATATAGCGGGAAGCGGATGAGTCTGATCGTGGATCCAGCACGCGGCGCAGATCCTTTTCCGCTTCTGTCATTTCCATGTTCGCTTCTCGCATCAAATTGCGTGGCAAGTTCCGAATTTCAGAGGATGTTTTTTGAAAAACTTTCCAGCCTTCTGATCGAACCAGTTGATTTAACCAGCGACCAATGGTGCGGCCCGCTTTTTGCATATCCTTCGGGCCAAGGATGATAATCGCAATAAGGATGATGAAAACAAATTCTGAAGCACCAATGCCAAAAATATCCATATTTATCCTGCGGAGAATACCTCTAGTTGTTATGAATTTCGAATTGCTTGTTGAATTTCGTGTTGATGGTCTGCTAATGCTCCAAGTACACCGTTGATAAAACGCGGTGCCGAATCAGAGCCATATTGTTTCGCCAGTTCCACTGCTTCATTGATGGCAACCTTGATCGGAGTTTCGTGATACACCGCGAATTCCCAAAGTGCCATGCGCAGAATGTTGCGGTCTATCGCCGCGATCTGATCGAGCGGCCACTCAGGCGCATATTTTGCGATGATCTGATCGAGCGTGTGTGTAAGCGGAATAACGCCAAAGATGATCTGCCGGGCAAAATCAGATAATTCATCACTGAGGGGAGTCTCCTCTAGGCGTGACTTATATATATCGGCGGGAGGATGGTTTGCAACATCTATTTCATAAAGAACTTGCAGGGCAAGCGAACGCGCCCTGGTACGAGGTTTCATGTAGCTCTGGCCTCTACATCCTCATCTAGGTCTATATCTTCAATATGGATCTCGACCTCTCCAATATCCATGCCCACCATTTCCTGAAGCGCGCGTGCTACTTGGAGTTGCACATTGCGACTCACTTCACGGATATTGACATGCTGTTTCAGGACGAGATACAAATTCACGACAACAACGTTATCCTCAACCTCAATCCGGACACCATCACCTATCCCGCGTTTGAAGAGACGATTCACACCACCCGGCACATGTGCCATGCGGCTGACACCGGGGATGCTCAGCGCGGAAAGCCTAGCAATGGTCACAAGTACATCGGGCGAGACTGTCGTTTTTCCTTGTGGATATGACTCTGTCATGTATTCTCCATAAAACGCTGGTCGAGTAGTGGCGCAGAGCGCCACATATCGAGACCAGCGAACTATCCTTTACATCATCACCATTCCGCCATCCACGCTCAGCACTTGTCCTGTGATAAACGAAGCTTCATCCGAGACCAGGAAGGCAACTGCATAGGCAACCTCTTCAGGTGTGCCCAAGCGACCTAGGGGCGTTGACTTAATGGAAGCCTCTCTGATCTCCTGTGAAAGTACATCAGTGAGGGCGGTCGTGATATAACCCGGCGCCACTGCATTGACGGTAATATTACGCGAGCCCAATTCCCTGGCAAGCGATTTGGTGAAACCAATCAGCCCGGCTTTTGAGGCTGCGTAATTGGTTTGTCCGGCATTGCCCGATAAACCCACCACAGACGTGATGTTGACGATGCGCCCATAGCGTTGCTTCATCATGGGGCGGACCACTGCTTTGCAACAGTTGTAAGCACCCTTCAGGTTTACATCCAAAACGGCATCCCAATCTGACTCGTCAATGCGTAGTAATAAGTTGTCGCGCGTGATGCCGGCGTTGTTGACGAGGATATCTACCTTTCCAAAATTAGAGATAGCACATTCGATGAAATCCCTGGCGCTATCGTGGTCAGCAACATCCACCAGGCAGCCGCTCGTGCGGCGTCCGCTGGCTGCAGCGACCTTTGCCGCGGTCTCTTCTGCCTGCTTTTCGAGCCGATCCCCACAGACGACGTCTGCACCGCGCCTTGCCAGTACCTCTGCGATTGCCCGCCCGATCCCGCGTGACGCGCCAGTGACGACGGCAATTTTGTTTTCCAATGGTAATGGTGATGTCATGAATGAACTCCTCAAGAAATTATAACATGTGGGTCGCGAACCACCGTAAGGTGCGACACTACCACAATAAACCCCTTTGGTTTATTTCGGTTTCAGTCCCAGCCCTAGTGCAATCCCGCCTCCCAGCGTGATGACGGCTACCCATAAAAATGCATCCTGCCAGAAGCGAATCGGGAAGAGGCGGATAAGCGTATCAGAATAAAGGAATATCCACGTATTGCCTTGAAAGAATAGACTATGGAATCCGGCAAAGAAATTCCAGAAGACATTTGGATCGATCAAGATGCCGACAAGCACAACCGCTCCAATCGCGGCTGCCAGCCCAACCATCAGCCATCCGCCTCGTATCAAGCCGAGACCATATGCCTGCCACCACTGCGGAGCGGAAGCGGAGCGTCCGAACCATGCCCACGCTCCAAGGAGAAGTAATAGCGCAAGAGAGGCATACCAAACCCTTAGCGCGTCTTGCGTCACGCGTTTGACATCCTCCATGTGACTCAACTCGCGTTCGTTGTAGAGCGGGGTGCCGTCATCAAATTTCAAATCGCCGAGATAGGAAATATCCGCGCTGTTGGTAAGATAATCCAAGGCGTAAGGAGCCCACTTCAAGCGATCTTCTTTTGTAAAGCCAAATTCATCTTGAGGAAAATATGGCATGTTGTATTCCACTTGCAGAAAAAGATGAGTGAGCAACACGCGTAAACCAAGCCCAATAAGGGCAATTGGGACAATAATCGTAACAAGCCATGAGAGAAAAATAAACTTCATAATTGCTCCAAGATATCACGCTTCGTTTGAGATTGGTTTCAACACCTGCACCCCCTGGCACCGCCCGCCAGGGCACACCTGTCCTGGCGGGCGGTGCCAGGGGGTGTGCGTGCAGTGCAAGTGTACGAGCGAGACGCTTCGCGTATTCGCTCTACTCAACCAGCGCCGCTCGACACTACTTATTGCAAATATTTCGTTCCTCCTCCAAGAATAAACCGTATCACCATATCATTCACGATCCATTCAATCGGCGCGTGGTCATCGGTGAAGACTTGTGTCGTTTCGTAGCCCGTTTTTAGATTGGCAAATGTTACTCGCATGGTATTGATGAGCAACGCATGAACACTTGGGTCTTGTGAGAGTGTCACCAAATTCATTGCAAAGTTTTCAGGTTTTGTTTCTTGTTTCGTTGCGAAGATGACTGTGTTGAGTGAGCCGGGAATATCAACCGTATAGATTGACGGAAAAATAGTTGCCATCGTTGTCGCTAGTCCATTGATGAGTCGGCGGTCGCCGGGGACACTGGCGCTGTTGATCGCCAGGACTCCATCATCAGTCAAGTGTGAAGCGGCGATCTGAAAGAATTCCTCAGTCGTCATGTGCGGAGGGATATAGGGCGGGCGATATGCGTCCACGGCGATAATATCGTACTTGTAAAAACTTTCTTCGAGATTCAACCTTCCATCGCCAATGATAATGTTTAAGTTGGGCATCGTCATACCGAAATATTTTTGCCCCACTTCTACAATTTTGGGATCAAGTTCATATCCATCGATGGGTATGTTTCCATAGACTGCGGTCATTTGGCGCGCGGTCGTCCCTGCGGCAAGACCTATAATCGCAACGCGCTTGATGTCTGAGGGTTTGCGGTTCGGATAAAAATATGGGCTGACCAGAAATTGATCCCATGGTCCGTTATATTGCAATGTGTTTGGATTGTAGATCGAGTGAACACCTTCTCCTTCATTTAACTTCAATATTGTGAAACCGTCTTGCTGCGCCACTTGAATATAGTTATAGGCTGACTCGGTTTCGTAAATCTGACCCGTGTTATTCTTTAATGCTTGCCCTCGTGAAAGAGCGGCAACGATGGCAAGGATTACTGGCATCCACATGTGCATGAGCATCGCGCGTCGGCTGGCAAATTTTCCCAGTCCCGCAAGTGCAACAAATAACAAAAGCAGGCTGAATACCAGAAATGTGTTTTTCGTTCCAATCGCAGGGATGGTAACCAGCGTTGGTAGAAAGGTTCCAATGAACGAACCCAGCGTTGAGATGGCATAAATCTGCCCTGACGTTTGCCCGGCGTGCGAGGTATCCTCAACACTCAAGCGGATCGCGAACGGAGAGATGGTTCCCAACAATGTGATCGGAACACTGAAGAGGATCAACACTGCAATGAACGACGCGCCCAAGATGCCAATTTGCAAAAATTCAAAAGCGCTCGCCGCGGACTTGAGAACTGGTCCCGCGATGTAAGGGACGAGTCCTAACGTGAATGCGCCCCACGCCAGGACTCGATATAACGCGGCGGGTGTTGGGTTCGCGTCCGCCCACTTGCCGCCGAGGAAATATCCGAACGTGAGATAGATGAGGATAAGTCCGATAATGCTTGCCCAGACGATGTTGCTGGTACCGAACACATTGCCAATCAAGCGCGATGCGGCAAGTTCCGCGGCGAGTGTAGTCATGCCTGAGATGAAGACAGTAAAGAGTAAATAACGGCGCATGTGTTTCCCTTGAATAAGATAGAAGGATTATACCTTCGGACAGAAGCTCAAGCCGCCGTCCTCGGTAGCGGTCTACAAGTAAATCCTGCGCCGGGGACGGCGCAGGGAGCAAATCAGTCGTAATTGTGTGGTAAAATCCCAGCCGTTGTTCTCTCCGTCCCGCGACGCGCGGGACGGATTTTATGCCAATGCCGCGCCAGCGGTATGCCAGTGAGTAAACAACTATGATCGAACCTGAACAAATTCCCGAATCTGATGAGCCTCAGGTGACCAACGTTTCAAAGTCTGAGATACAAACTGTGAATGCAGAGTTGGTGCGCATGCATCAAGCCGCCGCAGAGACCATTAATTCAGCTGAAGTTGGACTTCAGCAAAGCGCGGCGGCGAATGTAAAAGCGAATAGCGTGGGCGCCTATCAGGCTGCGTTAGCCGCAGTGCAAGCTGAAGAAGTCTTGTCGCAGAACAGTGCGATAGGATATGTTCAGGCGGAGAAAGTGTCTGTGCGGGGGTATACAGGCGCAGTGGTCGCGGGAAACGCAGAAGTCCATTACTCACTCGCTGGCCTTGTCGTCGGACGCGATGTCCATGTGGAAAACGCGCGGACAATCCTTCTGATTGGACGAAATATAACGGGTGATGTGACTCCACTAATGGATTCACGATCGGCTTTGATCGCAGGTCTAACGAGTGGTTTGTTTGCTGGCTTGATGCTTTTGCTCGGACGAACCTTATTCGGACGAAAATAATTTTTGAATGTAATGGCGATACCCTTTAGGGTAGATCGCTTTGCAGAAATTCTATTCAAAGAGCGAAGGTAATCCGTAGTAACGATTTTGCGAAGCACCCCTTGCGGGTCAATCGTTCATGGGTGAGAGGCGCTCGAGGAGTTAAGATGGAGAAAGTAGTACTAAAGGCTGAAAAACGAGATGTGCTTGGCAAGCAGGTGAAAGCCTTGCGCCGCGCAGGCAAGCTGCCCGCGGTGATCTATGGACGTCGGACTGAGCCAATCAGTGTCTTGTTGGATGCCCATAACGCGGCGCGGGTTTTGGGGAAGCTCACGTCTTCCAGCCTGGTGACAATTGAATTGGATGGGACAGAATATCCCTCGCTGGTGCGCGAGAAGCAGCGTGATTACATTAAGAATCGCCTGCTGCATGTGGATTTTCTGACAGTATCATTAACTGAGAACATTCGCGCGACCGTCAGTCTGCATTTGATTGGTGTATCAGGTGCGGTGAAGGATTTCAATGCCGTGTTGGTGAACAACTTGGAATCGCTCGAAATAGAATGTCTTCCCACGGATCTACCCGAGCGCATTGATTTGGATATTTCGGCCCTCGCGCATCCGGGTGATGGTATTCGTGTGAGAGATGTCCCCGTCCCTGATAAGGTTCGCCTGCTCGATGACCCCGATACGATGGTCGTTGTCGCCACCTTTGCAAAGGTGGAAGAGGAACCTGCGGCGGTTCCTGGTGCAGAAGTTGTTACCCCCACTGCTACCGAGCCCGAACTGGCTGTGGAACGTGGCAAGAAAGAAGAAGAAGGCGAAGAGTAATTCTCTCGTCCACACTGCCGCTCTGCGGCGTGCTATGCTTGTCCACAGGACTGCTCCGCGTGTCCGCAGGATTGCTACGCTTATCAATTATCAATCGTGAACTCCCCGATTTTGGTCGGGGAGTTTTTATTTATAGGCTATCACGTTGAATGTTCCTAAGATTTTTGATGCTTCCTTTTTACTCGGAGTAACGATGCGCAGCTTGGCAAGAGTGCTATACTTAACTTAAATTAATCTTTGTCCGTCCATAAGCTATTAGACGGCATCCGTCCAAAAGCGGTTAGGCGGATGCCGTCTAATCCCTAGTTGTGCCGCTCCCTCCAAACATAGGAATTAATTCAAAATGGCATCAAACACTAACAGCAAAATTGAGTTACTCATAAAAAGAATAAAATACGCTCCAAGCCGAGAGTGGATTAGTTCTTATTTTGATTTGGTGAAACGTATTCTTGATATTACAGGATTGAAAAACAATGACCCACGTCTTTTAATGTCATTGTCACCAAATAGTGCGGGCTGGCATTTTCCAGTAACGATAAATTTTCGGTATGTTGTTGCTTT
>WNFX01022416.1_pt1 | contig 13136 bp, 14 predicted proteins | sample 5400111 | NCBI WGS metagenome assembly WNFX01 (sample SAMN13153363, study PRJNA577476) | soil metagenome | isolation source: 40 cm soil or saprolite under grassland replicate 1 | place: USA:California | collected 2016-06-15
CAGTCAGGGAGGGCAATCCTCGAGGAGCATCCGGACTCGCCGGGCAGCCTCGGAATCGCAATCTCGGAGGCGGTCGAGGACGCAGCCGGACGCGAAGACACCGCCTACTCCCTCGGGAGCGTCCTCAACCACGTGCTCATGCACCAGACCGTGATTGGCCAGGAAGCGCTTGCGCAGATGGAGCTCGCAGACGCCTTCCCCGACGTCGTCATCGGCTGCGTCGGCGGCGGCTCGAACTTCGCCGGCCTCGTCTTTCCGTTCCTGCGCGAGAAGATCGCCGGCCGCGAGATCGACGTGCTCGCTTGTGAACCCGCGGCCTGCCCGACCCTGACGCGTGGCCTCTTCGCGTACGACTTTGGCGACACGAGCAAGCTGACGCCGCTCGTGCCGATGCATACGCTCGGACACGACTTCGTCCCGGCCCCGATTCACGCCGGCGGGCTGCGGTATCACGGGGTCGCGCCGCTGATCTCGCAACTCGTGCGCGACAGGCTGATCCGCGCCGAGGCGTATCTCCAAAACGACGTCTTCGCTTCGGCCGTGCTGTTCGCAGGGAACGAGGGGATCCTGCCGGCCCCCGAGGCCGCGCACGCGATTCACGGGACCCTTCAGGTGGCGAAAGCAGCCGACGAGGCGGGCGAGGAGCGCACCATCCTCTTCAACCTTTCGGGCCACGGTCACTTCGACATGGCCGCGTACGACAACTACTTCGCCGGAAAGCTCGAGGACGTTGCCCTAGACGAAGATGAGATGAGACGCGCCCTCCACGCTATCGAGGGCCTCCCCAGCCCCGCTTGAAGCAAAAAAGCAACGGGACGGCCGAGGCCGTCCCGTTAACAGCTCAACGCTGACGCTCTCCGCCTTTAGTAGCCCGGGCCTGGCGGCGGGGCTTCGTCCACGTAGCCGCCGCCGCGGCGCGCCCAGTAGCCGGGGCCCACCCACGACGACCAGAAGATCATCGACAGCACGAGTCCCACCGTGCCGACGATCATCAGGATCCAGCCGATCGCGTCTACCCAAGCCGAGAAAACGCGGCCTTTGTGACGCTTGTTCGCAAGAGGCGCGCCGCTTGCGGATTGAGTAGGCTCGCGATCGTGCGCAGGGGAGTGCTCGTGCGCTTGGTCGCCGTTGGGCTCGCCGTCGCCGCAGTGACGCTCGCGGTGGCTTTGTTCGTTCCCTGGCTGCCGACGCCGGCGTCGAAACAGGCGGACCGGATCGACTTCGTCTTCTGGTTCGTAACGGGGATCTGCATCGCCATCTTCGCGCTAGTGGTGGCGGTGATCCTCTACTCCGTGGTCCGTTTCCGTGCCCGCCCCGACGACGACAGCGACGGCGCGCCCATTCATGGCAACACCACGCTCGAGATCGCCTGGACGGCCGTCCCCGCCGTTCTCGTGACCGCGATCGCGATTGTCAGCGCCGTTGCGCTGGCCGAGAACGACCATCTGCCGAAGCACCACCTTCGAGTCAACGTGCTGGCGCAGCAGTTCGCCTGGTCGTTCACGTATCCGAAGTACCAGGGCCTGACGATCTCACAGCTTCGGCTTCCGCTCGGTGAGGCGGTCCAGTTGAAGATGCACAGCAAGGACGTGATCCACTCCTTCTGGGTACCGCAGTTCGGGCAAAAGCAGGACCTCGTGCCCGGGATCACAACGCAGATCGTGATCACGCCGAAGCGGCTCGGCACCTATCCGGTCGTCTGCACGGAGCTCTGTGGCGAGGGCCACGCGCTGATGCGGACCGAGGCGATCGTGATGAGGCCGAAAGCGTTCACCGCGTGGGTCAAGTCCGAGCAGCAGGCGATCGCGAAAGCCAGCCAGGTTGGAGGGCCCGGGCTCGCCGCGTTCAACAGCAACGGCTGCTCCGGCTGTCACACCTTCAAGCCCGCCGGCTCGAAGGCAACGACCGGGCCAGACCTCGATAACCTGCCCGCCTACGCGCGGCGGGCGGGGAAGCCCCTCGCCCTGTTCGTCCGAGAGTCGATCATCGATCCGAACGCGTACATCGAGAAGGGGTACCAGCCGAACATCATGCCGAGCACGTTCAAGTCGCTGCCCAAGCAGCAACTCGACGCGCTCGTCCGGTTCCTCACCGCAGGGCAGACCAAGTGACGACCACCGCAGCCGCTCACGACGACCTGCACGCGGGCGCCGCGCCGCCTCCGCGAGGCTGGCGCCGACTGCTCGCCCCGGGTTGGCTGCGCGTTCCGTGGATGACCGCCCTCTTCTTCGGGATCGGGCTCGGGATCACCCTGCTCGTCCGCTGGGCGGAGGGCTGGCACCCGATCTGGGACGGCCAGGTGATCACGACCGTCGAGCTCACGGCGGCCCCGTTGGGATTCCTGGCGGGCATCGGTGGCTTCGACTACTGGGTCCGCTACGCGATCGGCTCGCCCACGCAGCCGGAGGACCACTCGGGCCACGGCGCCCACAGCTGGCGCGACTATTTCCGCGTCAACACCGACCACAAGGTGATTGGCGTCCAGTACCTCGTGACGACGATCTTCTTCTTCGTCGCGGCTGGCTTGACGGCGATGATCATGCGCGCCGAGCTGGCGCGGCCGGGAATGCAGTACGTCGGCAACCAGGTCTTCAACGAGCTCTTCTCGGTGCATGCCGCGCTGATGATCTTCCTCTTCATCATCCCGGCCTTCGCCGGCCTCGGGAACTACGTCATCCCGCTGATGATCGGCGCGCCGGACATGGCCTTCCCGCGCCTGAACGCGCTCTCGTTCTGGCTGCTGCCGGTCGCCGGCCTGATCATGCTCTCGAGCTTCATCGTCCCCGGCTTCGGCTGCGGCTGGACCGGTTACGCGCCGCTCTGCTCGACGCACCAGGAGCTCGGTGCCGTCTTCTTCAACATGGGCGTCCAGTGGGCGGGCGCGTCCTCGATCATGACCGCGCTCAACTTCCTGGTCACGATCATCACCATGCGCGCGCCCGGGATGACGTTCTGGCGGATGCCGCTGCTCGTCTGGGCGAACTTCACCACCTCGCTGCTGGTCGTGATCGCGACGCCGTTCATCGCCGGCTCACAGTTCATGTCGATGTTCGACCACGTCCTGCACACGAAGTTCTTCCAGTACGAGGCGGGCGGCTACGTGCTCGCGTACCAGCACATCTTCTGGTTCTACTCGCACCCGGCCGTCTACATCATGATGCTGCCCGGCTTCGGGATCGCCTCGGAGGTGATCTCGACCTTCGCAAGGAAACCGATCTTCGGCTACCGCCTGATGGCGCTCTCGTTGATGGCCATCCTCGTGCTGGGCTTCTCGGTCTGGGCCCACCACATGTTCGTCTCCGGGATGGCGCCCTGGCTGCGCGTGCCGATGATGGTGACGTCGGTGGTGATCGCCGTCCCGACCGGAATCAAGGTCTTCTCGTGGCTCGCCACCTTATGGGAGGGGAAGCTCAACTTCTCGACGCCGATGCTGTTCGCGCTTGGCTTCGTCTCGATGTTCGTGATCGGCGGGCTCTCCGGGATCTATCTCGCTGCTGTGCCGATCGACATCCATGTCTCGGACACGTACTTCGTCGTCGCGCACATCCACTACGTCTTGTTCGGCGGGTCGTTGTTCACGATCTTCGCGGGCATCTACTACTGGTTCCCGAAGATGACCGGCCGCATGTACAACGAGCGTCTCGGCAAGCTGCACTTCTGGCTGACCTTCATCGGGTTCAACGCGACCTTCTTCCCGATGCATTACCTCGGGATCCAGGGGATGCCGCGTCGCGTCTCCGACTACGCGCCCCGCTTTGCGGACCTCAACTTCTTCATCTCGATCGCGTCGTTCTTCCTGGGCGCCTCGACGCTCGTCTTCCTCTACAACATGATCGTCTCGTGGAACCGCGGCGAGCCCGCGCCGGCGAATCCGTGGCGGGCGCACACGCTCGAGTGGCAGGTCTCCTCGCCCCCGCCCGTCTTCAACTTCGACGAGATTCCTCAGGTCGTCGGCGGCCCTTACGAGTACGGGGTTCCGGGGGCGCGGCACGCGGTCTTCAACGGTGACCGCGTGACCGAGGAAGAAGAGGTGCACGCGTGAGTCACATCCTCGTGATCGCCAACGAGACCGTCGCCAGCAAGCAGCTGCTCGACGCTGTCCGCGGTGAGACCGCAGCGGGCCTCGATCTCGTCACCGTGCTCGCGCCTGTGAACTCGCCGTCCGGCGGTTACGTGATCTATGAGGACACCCGCCGCGCGGCGGCTGGACGCCGGCTCGACCGGACCCTCGAGGCTTTGAAGGAGGCGGGGATCTCGGCGCACGGGCTCGTTGTCGAGAGCTCGCCTGTCGATGCGGTAAGGGATGCTCTCGCCCAGTTGGAGCCGCGTCCCGACCGCATCGTCGTGTCGACCCACCCGGAGCAGAAGTCCGGCTGGCTGCGGAAGAACGTGGTCGACAGGATCCGCGAGGTCGCAGGCGGCATTCCCGTTGAGCACGTCGTCGTCGATCTCGAGTCCGAGGGCGGCCTCAAGAACGTGCTCGTGGTCGCTAACGAGACCGTGATCGGCGAGCCGCTGCTCGAGCGCATCCGTGAGCGTGCGCGGCGCGGCCCGGCGAGCTTTCTGATCATTGCGCCCCAGAGCGATCCGACACAGGCCGATCATCCCGAGGCCGAGCGACGGTTGCGCCGCGCGCTGACGATCCTGCGCGCCGATGGGATCGACGCCCACGGCCAGATCTCCCACCCGGATCCGTTCACCGCCGCCACGCATGCGGTGGAGGACGAGCGAATCGACGAGATCATCGTCTCGACGTTCGCGCCCTCCAAGTCCCCCTGGCTCCGCCGCGACCTGATTCAGCGCCTGCACAAGGCAACGGGCCTGCCGATCGAGCACGTCGTCCTTCAGGAAGAACAGGCAGCCGTCACATGAGCGCGCACGCCGAAGCCCAGCACGCGGCGCATCCGCCTGAGGCGCACCAGAGCTCGCGCGTCGATGCACGCACGCTAGGGATGTTCCTGTTCATCGCCTCAGAGGTGATGCTCTTCGGCTCGTTCTTCACGGCCTATTTCTTCATCCGCGTCGTCAATCACCAGGCTTGGCCGCCGCCGCCCTTCCATCTACCCGTGTTCGTCGCGTTCGTGAACACCGCGATCCTGGTTACGTCGAGCTTCACGATGCACTGGTCGCTGCAGTCGATCAAGCGCGGCAACCGCGCCGGGCTCCAGGCGGGGCTGACCCTGACCTTCCTGCTGACGCAGCTGCTCGAGTACGCGCGAATCGGCTTCACGCCACACGACACCGCATTCGGGACGGTCTTCTTCTCGCTGACCGGCCTGCACGGCGCGCACGTTTTGGTCGGCCTGACGATCCTGGCACGCAGCGAGGCCGAGGCGTATCGCTTTGTCTGGCTGACGATCGGCTACTTCGGGCTGATCGTCGCGGGGGCGCTGATCAACCGCTGGGTCGGGTTGGCGGTCTTCATCGTCCTGAGCGCGATCGTCGTCTATTCCTACTTGCGCCGCGGCGAGCGGCGCTTCCGGGTCCTTGCTCCCACCAGGTCGCGGACCCCAGAGGACGAACGACGGATCCTCGTGATCGCCAACGAGACCGTAGGCGGCGAGACCTTGCGCGACACGATTCGACAGCACAGCGAGGGCTGGCGGGCCGAGGTCCTGGTCGTCTCGCCGGCGCTGAACACGCCGCTCAAGCACTGGGTCTCGGATGACGACGAGGCGCGAGATGCAGCGCAGGAGCGTCTCAACCGCAGCCTCGCCCGACTCCGGGAAGCGGGCATCGAGGGGCACGGGGAGGTCGGCGACGGCGAGCCGCTACAGGCGATCGAGGACGCGCTTCGGACGTTCGGCGCCGACGAGATCATCATCTCGACCCATCCCGAAGGTCGGTCGAACTGGCTCGAGAAGGGTGTCGTCAGCGGAGCCCGCGAGCGCTTCGCCGTCCCGATCACCCATGTGGTTGTCGACCTCGAGCGGGAGCGCGAAGAGTTGCAGCGCTGAGTCAGGCTCCGGCTGCGCCGGAGCCATGACGACCTTCATCGCTGGGAAAGCGTCTCTCCTCTCCGGCGACCCTGTCGCGCTGGGCGGAGCCGCCGTTCCGAGAAGGTGCAAGTAACAGACTGTTACAAGGATATTTCGCTCCAGGTCACGCTTCCAAGCGGCCCGTGACTTGGTCGTCAAGTAACAGTGGTGCTCTCAACCCCTCGTCGCAACATTAGGCGGCTGTCGAGCTGGGAGGTGTTGCGGTGGCGAGGAAGCGCAGGTGGTATTCGGCCAAAAAGCGGCGGGAGCTGTGGGAGCGGTGGCGACGGGGTGAGTCGGTCAGCGAGATCGGGCGGGCTCTCGATCGGGGAACAGGGACGGTCCATGCGCAGATCCGCCAGCGTGGCGGCCTGCCGCCGCCTGAGCGGCGGCGGAGCCGGCTTGCCTTGACGCTGGCCGAGCGGCGAGCCTGGGAGCGTGGCCGGCGACCGCAGCGCTGCAAGCTCGCCCGCCAGCCGCGGCTGGCGGCGGTCGTGGCCGCGAAGCTGGCCGCCGACTGGTCGCCCGAGCAGATCGTGGCTTGGCTGAGAATGCGCTACCCGGAGGACGAGACTATGCGGGTGTCGCACGAGACGATCTACCTGACCCTGTTCATCCAGGCCCGCGGCGCCCTGAAGCGCGAGCTGGTCGAGCACCTGCGCCGGGCAGGCTCGGTGCGCAGGCCACGCAGCGCCCGCCGGGGCAACCGCGGGCAGGGACAGATCCTGGGCGCGGTCTCGATCCGGGAGCGGCCGGCCGAGGCGGCCGACCGGGCGATCCCCGGCCACTGGGAAGGCGAGCTGCTGCAAGGCAGCGGCAACAGCCAGATCGCGACGCTGGTCGAGCGCCACTCCCGCTTCCTGCTCCTGGTCGCAGTCGGCGGCAAGGACACCCGCTCGGTGACCGGGGCGCTCAGCCGCCAGGTGGCGCGCCTGCCGCAGCAGCTGCGCGCCTCGCTGACCTGGGATCGGGGCACCGAGATGGCCGACCACGCCACGTTCACCGTCGCCACCGAGGTCAAGGTCTACTTCTGCGACCCGCGCAGCCCCTGGCAGCGCGGCTCGAACGAGAACACGAACGGACTGCTGCGCCAGTACCTGCCGAAACGGGCCAACCTCAACCTCGTCACCCAGGCCCGGCTCGAGGAGATCGCGACCAGGCTCAACACCCGGCCGCGAAAGACCCTCGGCTTCAAGACCCCGGCGGATATCCTCGACGCGGCGTTGCGCTGACGGGTTGAGACCGCCTCGGTTACTAACTCTTGGACGACGGAGAGCTCGCTCGTCAGGCCCTGGCGTTGCCTGCGCCGACTACTTCTTGCTCTTGATGAAGGCGATCAGGGCTTTCGCATTCGCCTCGGACACGGACCCGGGCCGGATGGTGCCGCTCATCACGCCCTTCGGGAAGCCTTTGACGATCTGTTTGTCCGGGTCGAGGATCGACTCGAGCAGGTACGCGTCGTTCGCGGTCACCGTCTGGCCATTCGAGAGCTGAACCTGTGAGCCGTAGAGGCCCTTGAACGTCGGCCCGACCCCCTTTGCACCGGTCAGCGAATGGCAGCCGGTGCAGCCGAGGCTCTCGTAGAGCTTCCCGCCGGTCGCAGACACGCCCGCGCCTCCGCCGCCACCGGCGGGGGCCTTCAGCGTCGGCGGTGCGCCTTCGCTAGCTGAGCCGGTGCCAGCGACCGAGGCGACGTACGCTGAGACCGAGGCGGCATCTGCTCCGGTCACGATCTTCGCAGGCATCAGGCCGGACGGGGCAGGATGGTAGATCTGGTCGTAGACGACCTGCTTGATCGTGCTCTCCTTGAAATGCTGGGCCCGCGGGCCTGCGAAGGCGCCGTCGAGATTCGGTCCTATCGTTCCGTTCGTCCCGGCATCCGCCAGTTGGTGGCACTGGCCGCAGTTGGCGACGAAGAGTTGCTTTCCCTGCGTGATGTCGCCGCCCTTGGCAATTCCCGTCTCGCTGCTACCGCAGGCAGCAGAAAGCACCGCGACCCCCACCATGAGCAGTGCCGCGGAAAGGAGGCGCAAAGTCTCTAGGCTGGAGGCTGGCTTGGAGTTCCGACCTTCGAGAGCGCCTCGTCGCGCGTCGGGTAGATCGTGAAGACGCGATCGAGGCCGGTGATCTCGAAGATCTTGGTGATATTCCGGTCGCTGCAGACGAGGGAGAGCTGGCCGTCGTTCGTCCGCAGGCGCTTGACGCCGCCGACCAGGACCCCCAACGTGGTCGAGTCGATGAACGTCGTATCGGAGAAGTCGACGATGACTTCCTTGCCGCCCTTGGCGATCACGTCCAGCAACTGCTGCTTGAACTCTGGCGCGGTGTAGAGATCGACCTCGCCCGCGAGCGCGATCACGTACGCGCCGTCGATCTGCTCCGTCTTGATGTCGAAGTTCATCCGCTCCCCCGGTAGTGGACGCCTGAGTCTAACCGTGCTTCGCAGGAGCGAGCACGGCGATCCGCTGCCTCGCCTGCTGGGCGCTCGGGTCGGTCGGGGCCAGCTGGATCACCTTCCTGTAGGCGGCGACCGCGGCCGCCGTATCGCCGGTCAGGTCGGCGAGCTGGGCGTAGTGGAACTGGGTGTTGACGTCGGTCGGCTGCAGCTTCGCGATCCGCTTGTAGAGCTGGGCGTCCTTCTGCAAGGCCGTGTTCGCGTCAGTGAAAGCGACGTTGGCTTTTTGCACCAGCTGCTGGCTTGCCGTGTCCTGGGTGAGGAGCTGGCCGAGCGGGCTCGCGCTCGAGACCCCGACCACGCCGGCCAGCGTCAACGGGGCCTGCGCCTGGAGGCTCTGCCCTTCGGTCACCTTGTCCTGGTACCGAATCTCGTAGTGACTGGCCACGCTCTGAAGGGCCGTGAGATCGTTCGGGCGCAGCTTCAGCACGTGCTCGTACGCCGCGTTCGCATCGTTCAGCTTGCCATCGGTCTGGTATGCGGTCGCGAGGTCATTCCACGCGTTCGGATCGTTCGGGTGCGCCTGCGTCTTCGCGAGCGCGCTTTTCACGGCCGAGCTGCTCGTCGAGCTGCCGTTGTTGCCGAAGATGTTGAAGTTTCCACGCAACAGGTCCCCGATCCCAGAGCCGGAGCCGACGCCGAAGAAGACGAAACTAAGTGCGAAGACGAACGCGAGAAAGACGAAGACCCATTTCGCCTGCCGTCGCAAGCGGGGGAAGAACATGGTCTGCTCGACGGTGGGCGGTCGGCGCGCCGAGGCCTGTTTGCGCCCTCCGGTCTGAGCCTTGGCCCCTTTGCGCCGCGCCTGTGCTGCTCCTCTTGCCATTCGAGGCCTAGGGTACCTCGACCCTGGCCGGGGAGACGGCTTCCCAGTCGAAGGCCTCGCCGACCTTGCGGAGCCGGGTGCGCGTCGGCTCATCGCAGAGCGCGCCTTCCAACCCGGCTGCGTAGATGCGCCGCGGCTCGAGCCCGAGCTCGCACGCGGCGGCGTAATCCCTCGACAGGTCGGTGCCAAACATCGCTGGGTCGTCGGTCGAGATCGAGCAGATCGCGCCGGCCGCGACGAGCTGTGGCAAGGGGTGCTCCCGGAGAGAGGGAACGGCCCGCGTGCGGACGTTCGAGATCGGGCAGACGTCAAGGACGATGCGTTTGTCTGCGAGCTCCTGCAGCAGTGCTGGGTCTTCGACAGCTCTGATCCCATGGCGGAGTCGCCGTGCGCCGAGCGCATCGAGGGCACCGCGGATCGAGCTCGGCCCCGCGTGCTCGCCGGCATGGGGAACCGAGGCGAGCCCCTCGGAGCGAGCCAGCTCGAAGGCCGGTGCGTACGGCTCGGGTGGATGCTCGGCCTCGGGCCCGCCGAGCCCGACGCCGACAACGCCGCGGTCGCGATACTTGATCGCGTATCGCACGGTTTCGAACGCCTCGTCGAGTGAGTAGACGCGCGCGATGTCCGGCGTCAGGCGGATCTCGATCCCGAAGCGCTCCCGGGCCTCGGCCGCCCCGTCGCAAACGCCGCTGAAGACCGCGTCGCTGTCGAGTCCCCGCCAGAGGCCGAGGGCGAAGATCGCCTCCAGGTAGACGGCTCCGTACGCGGCCGCCTCCTCCGCGTACTCGACCACGATCTGCCGGAAGTCCTCGGCACGCTCGAGCGCGCTGGAAGTAAGCATGAAGACCTCGATGAAGTGGTCGAAGTCGCGGTACTCGTACAGCGCCTGCAGCCCCCCGACGGAGTCCACCGGCAGGGCGTAGCCGTTGCGCCGTGCGATCTCGAGCAGCGTCTCGGGTCGCACCGTCCCCTCGAGGTGGACGTGGAGCTCGATCTTCGGGTAGCTCAGGATGCCTCGCTCGGCGCGAGTTCCCGGCTGCGAGCGCGCCGTTCGACGGTCACCGGATCGATTCCGGGGAGCAAAACCCCGACCACGGCGACGATGAAGTAGCCGAGGCGGCGGTTGCTGCGGAGCTGCTGAGTCGACAGGACCCCGAGCCGCACGAGCGCGAGCACGAAAATCGGCAGCTCGAAGACAAGCGCGACCGCCAGCAGCACCGTCATCGAGAACGTGATGTAGTCGCGCGCGCGAATCTGGACGTTGAAGAGGTTGTTGTCGTAGTTCGTCAGAAAGTGGACCGCGGCCGGGAGGGCAACGAAGTAGCCGAACGTGAGCCCGAAGGCGAGCAGGACCGTCGAGAGTAGGACGAAGTAGGCAACGAGCCGCTGGGTGTGCGCCTCGAAGGCCGGTGCCAGGAAGCTCCATAGCTGCCAGAGCACGACGGGCAGCGCGATCAGGAACCCTGCCCAGATCGAGACCCAGATCGAGGTCAGGAACGGCTCGGCGACCCCGAGCGTGAGCAGGTGGCGGTGCTTCTCGGGTAGCGCGCGCTCGAGCCAGTGGATCAGGTGCGCATGGAAGACGTAGGCGACGATGAAGGCCGCGCCGACCGCGAGCAGGGAGACGATGATTCGTGACCGAAGCTCGTCGAGGTGCTCGACAAGCGTCGCCTCCTCGCTATGGCCAAGGCGGCGGGGCAGCCGCTTCATGGCTACAGGAGCTTCATTGCTACGGGACTTTGTCGTGCTCGCGCGGCTGCGAGGGCGGCGGCGCCGGCGTCTCGGCGGGCGTCGAGGACTGCGTCAGCTCCGGCTGGTGATCGTCATCGTCGTCCTTGCCGCTGATGGAGTCCTTGAACTCGCGCATCCCTTTGCGGCGATCTCGAGAGGGCCGACGTTCGGCATCAGCAACAAGCGTAGCTCGCGTTTGGCCTTCGCGCCACGCCACAACCGACTTCGGACCTCCGGAGCGACGCGCTAGTAAGTCACCGTCCGTCTGCGCCCGGCGCAGATCTGGACGAGCCATGCGGAGAGCACGAGGCTGGGAAAGCTCGAAAAGAGCCCGTAGGCCGGAAACCCCGGAATCGGGTGGCCTCCCAGATCGGGCATCAACTGGACGACGGCGAGGCTGACGACCCGACCTGCCAGAAGCGCCCCCGCGGCGAAGGCGAAGGCGATTTCGAACTTGAGGATCTTGAGAACGGCCCAGAGGGCCACGGCGCCGCAGAGACTGGTCAGGATGGCCAAGGCTTCGATGCTCGCGGTCGGGTTGGCGGCTACAACGAAGGCACTGATCCATGAGCTGACCGCACCGCCGGCGACGACCGCTAGGAGAGCGATTCCGAAGCTTGGCTGTCGTGCGTCGACCAATTCGTGCTCCCTGCAGCGTGGCCGCCCGCCATTCGAGGTTTCGAGACAAGATTCGGCCGCCTTACGCGGCCCCTACATCCCTCGTTCGGATGCTGTGGCATACCCGCTAGCATGGTCGGTGCGAGCACGCCGACCGGCGCTTGCACCCTGATCAAATGGCACTACTCGAACTCAAAAATCTGCACGTCGCGCTCGAGGACGGCACCGAGATCGTCAAGGGTGTCGATCTCACCGTGAACACGGACGAGACGCACGCGATCATGGGCCCGAACGGATCGGGCAAGTCGACGCTCGCCTACGCATTGATGGGTCACCCCGCTTACGTGATCACCGAGGGCGAGATCCTGCTCGACGGCGAGAACGTGACCGAGATGGAGGCTGACGAGCGGGCGCAGAAGGGCCTCTTTCTCGCGTTCCAGTATCCGCATGCGGTTCCCGGTGTGACGGTGACGAGCTTCCTGCGCTCGGCGATCAACGCGATCCGCAAGGCGAAGGCCGGCGAGGACGATCCGATTCCGATTCCGGAGTTCCGCAAAGAACTGATGGCAGCGATGGAGCGCCTGAAGGTTCCACGCGAGATGGCCAGCCGCTACCTGAACGAGGGCTTCTCGGGCGGCGAGAAGAAGCGGGTCGAAATCTTGCAGATGGCGATCCTGAAGCCGCGGATCGCCGTCCTCGACGAGACCGACTCGGGGCTCGACATCGACGCGCTGAAGATCGTCGCCGGCGGCGTCAAAGAGCTCGTGGGGTCTAACATGGGCGCAGTCGTGATCACCCATTACCAGCGGATCCTCAACTACATCAAGCCGGACTACGTGCATGTCTTCGTCGACGGGCGTATCGTCGAGGAAGGCGGGCCTGAGCTCGCACACAAGCTGGAGGCTGAGGGTTACGAAGCGTTCATACCTGAGGTGGTGAGCTAGTGGCGGTTACGCCAGAGTCCGAGGTCGTCGCCGGGATCGGCAACGACTACAAGTACGGCTTCCACGACGAGGAGAACTACGTCTTCAAGTCCGAGCGCGGACTGTCGGCCGAGGTTGTCGCCGCGATCTCGGAGCGCAAGGACGAGCCGGACTGGATGCGGAAGTTCCGCCTCAAGTCGCTGGAGTACTTCATGGCGCGCCCGCTGCCCGAGTGGGGCGGCGACCTGAGCCAGATCGACTTCGACAACATCTACTACTACATCAAGCCGACCGAGGAGCAGGCCAATACCTGGGAAGACCTGCCCGCGGACATCAAGAACACCTGGGACCGGCTCGGCATCCCGGAGGCCGAGCGGAAGTTCCTGGCCGGCGTCGGCGCTCAGTACGAGTCCGAGGTCGTCTATCACAAGCTCCAGGAGAAGCTGGAGTCCCAGGGCGTGATCTTCAAGGACATGGACTCGGGCCTGCGCGACCACGAGGAGCTCGTCAAGCAGTACTTCGGGACGATCATCCCGCAGAACGACAACAAGTTTGCTGCCCTGAACTCAGCCGTCTGGTCGGGCGGCTCCTTCATCTACGTGCCA
>WNFX01004827.1_pt1 | contig 13133 bp, 13 predicted proteins | sample 5400111 | NCBI WGS metagenome assembly WNFX01 (sample SAMN13153363, study PRJNA577476) | soil metagenome | isolation source: 40 cm soil or saprolite under grassland replicate 1 | place: USA:California | collected 2016-06-15
ACAGCATGCGCGTCGCGCGCGTGAGCGGCTAAGCCCGCAATGCAAGGCCCGCGTCAATGACCGTATTGGCGCGGGCCGTCTGGGTTATGAAAGGATCGTATCATGCCAATAGTGAAGAGCAGTATGCAAGGGAAGATCTGCATGGTAACCGGTGCCAATTCAGGGATCGGGAAGGCCACCGCGCTGGCGCTGGCACAGATGGGTGCCACCGTCGTGATGGTCTGCCGGGACCGTGCCAGAGGCGAGGAAGCTAGGAGCGAGATCATCACGAAAAGCAGGAATACCGCGGTTGATCTCCTGCAAGCAGACCTGTCGTCGCAACAGTCCATCCGCCAACTCGTCGAGAACTTTCAGCACCACTATACGCACCTGCATGTGCTGATCAATAATGCGGGAGCGGCCTTCCCCAGGCGGCGAGAAACCGTGGATGGAGTGGAGATGACGTTGGCCGTGAACTATCTGGCACCGTTCCTGCTGACACATGTGCTGCTCGATGTGCTCAAAGCTAGCGCACCAGCACGGGTTGTCAATGTCAGCTCTGGTTCACACGAAGCAGGCTACATCAAGCTGGATAACCTGCAATCAAAGAATCCCTATGGATCCATGAAAGTCTACGGGCAAGCGAAGCTAGCCGTGGTGCTGTTCACCTACGAACTGGCTCGCCGCTTGGAAGGCACGGGAGTAACCGTCAACTGCCTGCATCCTGGCTTCGTGGCGACGCATTTTGGGCAGAGGGATGTCGGGCCCGCCTTTCGCCTGCTCGTGAAGGTGATCGGGAGCTTTGGCGCGAGCCCCGCAAAGGGGGCGAAAACATCGCTCTACCTGGCCTCCTCACCCAAGGTGGAGGGCGTCACAGGCAACTACTTTGTGAAGAGCATTCCCAAGCGGTCAGCCTCAATCTCCTATGATGAGTCGCTCCAGCGACAATTGTGGGAGCAGAGCGCAAAGCTGGTGAACGTGTAGGCAAGTCTCTGGGGGAGACAGCACCCCTGCTCATCGCAGAGAACCGCAGTGGATCAGTTTGCTTGCTTGGTTGCGATGTGGCGCGGAACGGTCGGTCCTGAGGTGAGGACTGATTTTCAGTTATATGGTACGTCGTATCTTTTCGTCAGAAAAACACTGACAGGCCAGCCAGGCATACGACGACGGTGATCTGAAACTTCAGAGATCACACGAACAACCTGACTTACCACACCGAAAGCGAACATTTACTATGTTAACCGAAATAAACAGGTCAACTGAAGCAAACAAGGCCAGCGTTCGCCGTTTCTATGATGAAGTGTTCAACAAGAAGAATAGGGCTGCCATCGACGAATTCATCGACTCCAATCAGGTCGATCACGCTGCTCCTCCCGGTACGCCAGGCGGTATCGCGGGTGCCAAACAAACCCTCACCATGTACCTGACAGCTTTCCCTGATCTGCACTTCACGGTTGAGGACATCATCGCTGAAGGGGACAAGGTTGTGGCCCGTCTGACCACGCGTGGAACACAGCAAGGTGCATTTACGGGCATCCCCCCAACCGGCAAACAAGTGACGGTCACGGCGATCGACATCAACCGCATCGTAGGCGGCAAGAGCGTCGAGCATTGGCTCAACATGGACACCCAGGGCCTTTTGCAACAACTAGGCGTGATTCCTGCGCCAGGACAATAGGCATGAGGCCTGACGGCCACAAGCGGTGTCACTACCTGTCACAGCATATCAGCGCGACAGAGAGTGATACATTGCCTCATGGGAAATCTTACCCGGCGGTGTGTTCCTGGTGATATTCCATCTCGAAAACTTTTTGGCCTGTAGGAAGACCTCCGCATGCCTCGTGTATTTCCCCTGGAACAGATCAAGCGGATGGCACCCCTTGATAGGAAGAGTAAGATCTTTGGGCTCTCCGTCGATTTTGGTGGACTGAAGAGTTTATGCAAGGATCTCTCTTTTCGTGATTGGCCTATCTCCGTCAATGGGACGACACGTTGCGGGTGCGGGATCTGATCGAGCGTGCGCTCGTCGACGCCGGACTCAAAGGGCCCTGACGCTCCGTTGTCCTTGCTTCCTTGACTGCATCTCTGCTCCCTGCTTATGCTCAAACTGTTCTCCCCTCTAGTGCCTCAAGGGATGGGGAACCTCAAAGGACATGATGCCTGAACGATGCTGCATCCCCAAGTCGTAGACGATCTGCCTTCCTTGCATTCTGGGAGAAATACACGTATACTTTTTCTAGATACCGATCCATGACCATCTGCCTCGAAAAGCCTCTGACCATCTGCCTCAGATGTGCGTGGATCACTTGTAAAATTAGTAAACGCTCATATAGAGCCAGATGAAAACAAGCGGGTGGCGATTTCGCGACGGTCTGCCTTCCAAGCAGGTCGTCACGAGTTTGAATTCCGCCTTCCTGTGCTGGATGCGCACGAGATCCGTTCCAGAAAAGAGCGTCGCTGATGGCTCTCCCAATTCCTTTTCATTGCCATCTACACACTCGACAGGTGGCGAGAAGGTTTCACATATGACTGTTTCCTCCTTGGTTTTGGAACGGATCTCTCAAGTAGCATGAGGATCTGATAAACTGTCAAAAGAACTGTCACCAGGCCTCTTTTGTAGATAGAAGTACCCGTTCAAGCAAGGTGAGGAGACGATGCAGAGGTAATACCCAGCGGGTAATGAGCGGGAGTCCCCCCTTTGATACCCGCAAGAACATCTCCATTGCATCCTCTTATCAACAAGAAGGAGGCACTCTCGGTTGCTGCCAGTCCATTTTGCCTCCCATGCTTACGACAAATCATACGACAACAGAGAACATGTTCGTGAAACACTGGACTCCTGTGGAGAACAATGAGAGCACTTATTGAGCGTCAGGAAAACAGAGAAAGGCGTGAAGGAACACGTGGTGTACACTCTCTCCATCGACACTTTCCCTGTTGCTTTTGCAGGAGCTTTCCGAGTGTCCCACTAAGCAGGGGGTGGTCTTTGAGGCGTTTACTCCACTAGAGCATATTTCCATCATATGGGCTGACTTCGCCTTTCACCTTCGTGTAGCGTTGGATAGCCGACCTGCTGTGCGTCCTGAGTTCTGTTCCATTGGAAGTTGAGAACACCCAATTTCGAGTTCCCTCATGATGCCAGTATCTCTTTCGTATCCACCGCATGCCTCTGGTTGGATGCTTGTGTTTGGCCCGTTGTATGAGTTGCAGGAAGAGCATGTGATCGCATTGGTGAAAGACCGCCGATGCTACGGAGGTCGGGGGTTGCGGCTGGGAGGAACGTAGCCGTTCTGAGCTACAGGAGAGGGAAAAGAAGCTTTTTCCCCGCAACAATCTCTTCAGAAAGAGGAAAAGGAGAACACTGGCTTCTGCGGAGCGGGCTTCCCAGAAAGGACCGAAACGAATGCGGGCAGAAACAGGAACGTTGAGATCTGTTCATCCTCCCCAAACCCCCGAAAATCGCTAGCTGAGAACCCTTTGGCTTCTCCGATAGCCCATGTGTCCTGATTCCTCTTCCACGTTTCTGTTCCTCCCAGCGCAACCCCCCCCATTGCCATGCGGGTGAGCCCTGATCCGCTCTCCGAGAAATGCCCTCACGTCTGTCAAATAGGCGCGGTAAGACGGTGAAATTGACAGTTCATTTGACAGTAACCACGGCGGACTCAGACAACAAAGGCCGACGAAGACCGACAACAATATCACCCGTGAGAGCACAGAAATAGAACGGGCGTTCCTCAGCAGGAGCCCGAAAAGAGCAGGGTTCTGACAGCGGTATGTCAGCAGCAAAACGAAAATATTAAGCGGACCGGGGGGTCGCGGTAAAGTTTATGGTGATGCTGTTGGGCTGGGTGTGTACGCCGACCATGCAGATAGCGTACGTCCCATTTGCTATGGTGGATGGGATGGCGTCGTGCAATTTCTGATTGATGGTATTTTCAAATATGGTTGCGAAGCCGGTGACGGGAATACCGCCATAGTTGGCCTTGATGATATGTAGCTGTAGCTTGCACGCATCTACGCCTGGTTGAAGCACGATGGTAAATTGTTGTGTTACAGGAATATTCAATACGGTATACTGGTACTGGCCTGTAATGGTCATCTCCGAGCCTTCGGCAAAGGTAACCTGGATATTTGAGATCTTTCCCGGGATGCCGGACTGTTTCAGGCTCTGTTGTGCGATGGGGCCAATGAGGGATGCATCAACCTGAGCAGTGATATTCCCTGGTTCTGATGGATGAGTGACAAGCGGGTGGTTCGTGCCGGAATTTGCGAAGATAATCAGCAGTACCGCTGCTCCTCCAACCAGTATGCCGATCAAAAAGGTGAGCAGGGCGAAGGCGATGCGTAAGGGACGACGTCGAGGCGGTGGTTTCGCTGGCGAGGTGGGTCCTTCAGGGGCGACGAGCTCCTCTGGTGCGGTTGGTTCATCTGCCATCGGTTTCTCATCTCTAGCGAGAGGGCGACCGCGAGGGTCGCCCTTACATATACGTTTCAGCCTATATTACAATTTCCAATAGGATGAGGGCAAGTTCGTGAGGGGGTAAGTGAGAAAGTAGAAGCTGCTTGACGTAATACAACTAATTATCTACAATGGGTGGGGTGAGTGAGAGAGGCTTTCCCGCAGTGGGGATTGGTCTGAACGTGAAGGGAGGATTTTATGGCGGATCGCGTGGGGCAACAACTGGGCAACTACCGCATGGTTCGTTTGTTGGGGCAGGGTGGGTTTGCCGAGGTGTACCTCGGTGAGCATGTCTACCTTGGAACTCCGGCTGCCATCAAAGTGCTTCACACCCTGATAGCCAGCGACAATACCGAGCATTTTCGCAGAGAGGCACGCACTATTGCGCGCCTGGTGCATCCCCATATCGTGCGAGTGCTTGATTATGGTATTGAGGGCATGACTCCGTTTCTCGTTGAGGACTATGCCCCAAATGGCAGTTTGCGTACACGGCATGCGAGAGGAGTACCGCTGCCGCTGCCAACCGTTGTCGAGTACGTGTCGCAAATCGCGGATGCACTGCAACATGCTCACGAGCAGAAGGTGATTCACCGGGATGTCAAGCCGGAAAATATGCTGCTGGGCAGGAGGAATGAAATCCTGCTCAGTGATTTCGGTATCGCAGTGGTGGCCATGAGTTCAAGCTACAATAGCACGCAGGGCATGCAAGATATGGCGGGTACTGTTGCTTACATGGCGCCGGAGCAGATTCAGGCACAGGCCGGCCCTTCCAGTGACCAGTATTCACTCGCGGTAGTAACGTATGAATTGTTGAGTGGAGAGCGGCCTTTCCATGGAGCGTTTACCGAGGTCGCTGTGAAGCACACACTGGTGCCGCCTCCTTCATTGCGTGAGAAACTCCCCTTGCTGTCAGCGGAGGTCGAGGCGGTGGTCATGAAGGCACTCGCCAAGGATCCAAAGCAACGATTTGTCAATGTAAATGCGTTTGCCTCTGCCCTGGAAGAGGCCAGCCGGGATGCTTCATCGACAACCCCTTTTCTAATCGATCATGCCACACCAGCGGAGCAGATGCCTTCGGCTAATGATACGGTTTTGCTGTCGAGCCAGGAAGGATCGTCGGCAGCTCTATTCACGCCGTCAAACTTAACACCGCAGCTACCTATGAATGAGGAGTTAGCTGGGGAGCCTCAAGAGCCGGTAGTTGAAACTCCTTATGGGGAGATACCGGCTGCATCAATGAATACGCCTATATTGAGGCAACCAGAGACGACCGCGCTGCCAACTCGCGCTCCAGGTATCCGTATATCCAGGCGGGCTGTACTCGTGGGGTTGGCAGGGTTAGCCGCTGTTGGGGCGGCAGGCGCAGGGATAGCCTTGTTTACACGTCCACAGGGCGCGCCCTCCGTACAGCCTCAAGCTACTTTAGTACCGGTAGGTGTTGAAGGATCTACGCTCTATACATTTCGAGGTCATAGCGGCTGGGTATGGTCGGTCGACTGGTCGCCCAATGGGAGCCGCATCGCCTCAGCCAGCGCCGATAGCACAGGCCAGGTTTGGGATGCAGAGAGTGGTGATCATCTCACCGTGTATCCCGGTCATACAGATACTGTTTATGCTGTGTCATGGTCACCAGATGGGAAGCGCGTTGCCTCAGGAGGTTATGATAGGACGGTACAGGTTTGGGATCCTACATTCGGCGATCACTTCTACACGTATACAGGCCATAAAGGCTGGGTGTGGACGGTGGCGTGGTCACCGGATGGCAAGCACATCGCCTCGGCAGGCGAGGATAGGACGGTGCAGGTGTGGGACGCGGCCAATGGTAATCACGTAAACTCGTATCACGGGCATACGGATTATATACATTCCGTAGCGTGGTCGCCGGATGGGAAGCGTATCGCCTCGGCCAGCGGCGATGGGACGGTGCAGGTGTGGGACGCCAGAACTGGCCTTCGCATCTATACCTATCAGCCGTATTACACATCGATGTGGTCAGTAGCGTGGTCGCACGATGGACAGCATATTGCCTCGGCAAGCGATAATAAAACGGCGCAGGTGTGGGACGCAGCGGATGGCACGCACCTTTATATCTATGGAGGTCATACAGATTTCGTCTATTCTGTCGCATGGTCGCCGAATGGGAAGTATATCGCTTCAGGTGGTGACGATAAGACAGTGCAGATATGGAGCTCGGTAGATGGTACGCCGATCTTTACCTATACGGGCCACAAGGATGGAGTGCGTTCGGTTAACTGGTCGCCGAATGGAAAACTCGTTGCCTCTGGCTCTTTCGATGAGACGGTGCAGGTCTGGCGAGTGCCTTAAGCCGAATGGTGAGTAGCTATTGATGACTGAGGAGAGATATCCGACTGACCGAGAAGCGTTGGAACGTGATAGCGATGTGGAGTTCTTCATCGCCAGCGGGCCCGGAGGTCAACACCGCAATAAAGTCGAGACTGGGGTGCGGCTGCTGCATCGCCCGAGTGGAATCGTTGTGACGGCTACCGAGCGGAGGTCGCAACATGCCAACCGGGAGATGGCTTTCCAGCGGCTGGCGGAGCGGTTGGAAGAGCAACAGAAGGTTTCGATTCCCCGTAAACCGACGCGTCCCAGCGCGGCGAGCCGCCAGCGCAGGCTAGAGGAGAAGCGGCACGCTGGTCAGATAAAGAAGCAGAGGTCTCTTCCTCCTATGAAAGATTAGGAGAAGTTGGGCTCTCAGGGAGTGGTCGGCAGGTAGCGAGGTGAGTGGCGCACTTTTGTGGCTTGTTCGAAGGCGTAGGCGAGCTTGATCAGAGTTGGTTCGCTAAAAGCTCTTCCCATGAAGGTGATGCCAACTGGAAGGTCGAACACGTAGCCTGCCGGGACGCTGATTGCCGGGTATCCGGCCAGGGCGGCGGGTTGTGAACTGCTTCCCATCTCATGATCTCCATTGACCAGGTCGATACGCCACGGTGGGCTGGTAGTGGGCATGACCAATGCATCCAGTTTATAGGTATCCATCACCGCGTCGATGCCTTCCTTTCGTGAGAGGCGGTGGTTTTCTTCGAGTGCCGAGAGATAATCAGGGTTGGAGAGCGAGCCGGTTTCCTGTGCCATCAGGAGAATCTCCTGGCCAAAGTATGATAGTTCCTCACCGGCATGGGCATTGTTGAACTCGATGATGTCGGCAAGGCTGCGTAGCGGTGTGCAGGTGAGTTCGGCAAGGTAAGCGTTGAGATTGACCTTGAATTCATGGAGGAGCACGGTCAGTTCCGCTTTAAAATTCGACATTTGTTCTGCCGTGGGAATATCTGCGGGGTCGATGATTTCCGCTCCAAGCTCTCTCAATTGTTTGATAGCGCTAATCGCGATTGCGTCAGCTTTGGTGCTGTAGCCGAAATAGACCTGCCTGGCGATGCCGATGCGCGCTCCGCGCAGGCCATTGGGATCCAGGAACTGGGTATAGTCGGTATGAAATTTCCCCTCGCTCCCATGTGTGGCGGAATCGCGTGGGTCAATGCCTGTCAAAGCTCCGAGCAGGGCAGCGGCATCGGCTACGGAGCGGGCGAATGGACCGACTGTGTCCTGGTTGTGGGAGATAGGAATGACGCCAGCGCGGCTGGTGAGGCCGACGGTAGGCTTGATACCGACGACCCCATTCGATGAGGCCGGGCAGAGGATAGAGCCATCCGTCTCCGTGCCAAGGGAGACGGTCGCCAGGTTAGCTGCTATGGCTGCTGCCGATCCTGAACTTGAGCCACAGGGGGTGCGATCGAGCACATAGGGGTTTCGCCCCTGTCCTCCTCGACCACTCCAGCCGCTCGATGAGGCGTTTGAGCGAAAATTCGCCCATTCGCTGAGGTTTGTTTTGCCAAGGATTATGGCTCCTGCCTGGCGCAGTTTTTGCACTACAAAGGCATCACGAGGTGGGCGTGATCCAACGAGGGCGAGTGATCCTGCTGTTGTCTGCATCGCGTCGGCTGTCGCGATATTGTCTTTGAGCAGAATGGGAATGCCGTGGAGGGGGCCGCGCGGACCGTGGTCCCTGCGTTCCTCGTCGAGTTTTTCAGCTATCTCGAGTGCCGCGGGATTAAGCTCCAGCATGGATTGCAGGGTAGGACCCTGCTGGTCGAGCGCGTGGATGCGTTCGATATACATCTCAGCGAGTTCGCGTGCGTTGAGCTCTCCCCTGGCCATTGCGACTTGCAACTCGGTGATGGTTATCTCTTCCAGCTGTGTGAAGGGTCCCCTGTGTACCTCGTTTGTCACTGTTCCAGCCCTTTCATGGATGTATTTAAAGTGTCAGCAAGGCTAAATACAGCCTTGCTAACTCCCCAATGATACACTATTGGACCCATCTTGTATAGCATGAAAATCTGAAACACAATAATATGGTAGAATTAGGGGGCATTAGAGCATTATTTCGTGCAAATTCATTAATGGAGTAACGAAGGGTGAAGTTAAAAAATCTGGTCATTGGGAGTGGCATAACACTTGGCGCCGTGGGATTGGGGCTGGCAGTCAAGAGCTTCTTGCCCCAGCGTTTCTCGACCGCCAGCTGGGTCAAACAAAAGGAAAGGTGGCCCCGGTTCAATATCGCGGCACTGCCTGAGATAGAAGTCTCGTTTTTGCGTTGTGGCAGTATTACTATTCCGGAATTGATTGCTGTGCGCGGGGCATTCTCGCTTGCACCTCGTGTTATTTCTCATAGCGCGGTATTGATACGCCATCCCCAGGCACTATTTTTATATGATACCGGCCTCAGCTCTGATATTCATATGTACCTGGCCGATCAGACGCTGTTCTTTCGTAAAACGCTGGCGAACTTCCGGTTGGAGCAATCTCTCGGCAGCCATCTCACAGAGAGGAGGATAGGAGGCAGCGACCTGGATTTTGCTGTGTTGTCACATCTGCACTGGGATCATGTGGGTGGTATCCCTGACATTCCCGGCGTACCCCTGCATGTCAATCGCGTTGAATACGAGGCGGCGAAGCTGGGTTTGCTCGATGCGCGTCACGGACTTGTGCGGCGGTTGATGGGCGATAATCCTGTTGAGCTCTTTGACTGCGCCGGCCCTACCTACGAAGGGTTCCGTTCCAGCTTAGACCTCTTTGGTGATGGCTCGGTTGTGCTGGTGCCGTTGCCGGGTCATACCGCTGGCAACACCGGTATGTTCATCAATCGTTCGAATGGGCCTCGCGTGTTCCTGTTAGGCGATGCCACCTGGGTCTCGGAGAACTACATGCGTCCAGCCACTATGCACCCATTTCTCTGGTCGCGTGTCACTAGCGATGATGCCACCGCGCGCCAGACTCTGATTGACTTGCACTACTACGCACTGCAACACCCCGAAGTCCCATTGATCGGTATGCACGATGCCGCATTACAGGAGCAGTATATGCGATCAGAGAAATTTACGCAGGCGATGACAAGGTAGGGATAAAGTTCCTGGCCGTCGCTCAGGTAATACTGAATCCGTCCTATACTTGACGCGAAAGTTAAAATAGTAGTGCTAGTTAGTGAAAGTGTGAATATGAGAGCAACGCCTATTGATCCCAAACGCGAGGGACGACCTGTGGTGCTAGTGCGCCTCCAACAGGTAGCGAAATTGCGCAGGCATTATATTGCCCAGATACCAAGGTGGCGCCAACCTCTGATCGGCTATTTTCTCAGCTTCGCATTTGTAGCAATAGCTCTGATCTTAACGCTGCTCTTGAAAATGACGCTCACCCATTTTTATTTTCCCGGCGCATTGATGCTGTTGACTATAGTGCTGGTTGCGTTTATATGGGGAGTTGGTCCCGCGCTCCTCTCTGTTATCCTCAGCACCCTTGCCCTCGATTATTTTTTCATTCCTTCAAGTGAGCAATTGAGCCTGCAAAGCTGGGACGGTGTGGCACAAATTTTACCTTTTTTCCTGATTGGTATTATCGTTGCTATTATCTCAGGACAACGTGAAGCTGCCCGCAGGCGTGCGCTCTTTGCTGAACTGGCCCTCAAGGAACGTGCCGATGAACTTGAAGAGACCAATCAAGAGCTAAAAGAGGTCAACCAGGTGAAAGATCAATTTATTTCAATGGCCTCTCACGAGTTAAAAACCCCGATTACAACTATTCGTGGCCAGGCGGAGATAACGCTGCGCCGCCTGTCGAGGCAGAAGGAACTGCCGGAGGAATTAGCCGGTGTGTCTCATGCTTTGGAGCAAATTGACGAGCAAACGCTGCGTTTAAATGCGCTGGTGGATGATCTGCTGGATCTGAGCAGTATCCGTGCAGGTAAAATGAAATTGCGCTTGAGCAACTTTGACCTGCGTGAAGTATGCCAGAGTGCCGTCGAGGAGCAGCGTCTTCTCACCGGTCGCAATATCGAGTTAGAGCAACCCGGAACGCCTGTGATGTTGAATGTGGATAGCGAGAGATTGTCACAGGTCGTCACCAACCTGGTCAACAATGCTGTCAAGTACTCGCCAGAAACAAGTCCCATCAAGGTTAGCATGGAGATGCAGGAGAAGACGATACGGCTGGTGGTGCAGGATTACGGTCAGGGTATCTCAAAAGAGCAGCAAACACTTATTTTTGAGACATTTTATCGTACGCCAGATGCGCAGGCCTCGAAAAAGAATGGCTGGGGACTGGGCCTTGCCATCTGTAAGGATATTGTTGAGCGGCACGGTGGTCGCATCTGGTGTGAATCGAGGGTGGGAGAGGGCAGCACGTTTTATGTGGAGCTGCCGCGGGGGTAGGGGGACTATTCAACTTTAGATCGCCACCATTTACCCCTTTCAAGTGTCTTTATGCGGAAAGTGGATAAAACAACAGCTTCTGAACATTTACGTTCAGAAGCTGTTAGAGCAGGGGTGGCAGGAATTGAACCCGCAACCTACCGTGGTCCGAACCGGACTTGCACCTTTCAATGCATCCGGCTCTCCAGAAGCTCTATGTAGCTTCCTGTACCCCTTCCCCGTGTCTCAAGCGTTACCTTGAGCATTTGAGTACTATGGGTACTCCGTCGCCATGCATCTCTCGACGTTTAGGCGATCCCCAAGTTACGCATTTGTTCTGGTCCTGGTTTAGGTGCCCCGTTCGCCATTTCTCTCAGGAGAAGCACTTGCCAATCCTCCAAAACACGATTGACAATCCTGATCTAATGAGAAACGACTAGGGTTCAGGCAATTCAGCTTTCACCATGCCAGACCTAGCTGCCCGGCTTCTAGTCTTGAATGATCTAGAGTGACCGGACTTTTCGATCCATGCTACTGTCCCCTTTCCCTTTCGGGATCAGGTCAGGTCGCGCTTTAATCACCTTTGCTTCAGTGATGCTGCACTTCGCAGCAAGAACAAATACACCACATGGGCGCACATTTGGAGACGGTTGCTCTGCCAATTGAGCTACACCCCTAAAACTCTCTAAAAAAAGAGAGGGCGGAGAGGGTGGGAGTCGAACCCACGGAGGGGTTGCCCCCTCAGAGGTTTAGCAAACCTCCGCACTAGGCCACTATGCGACCTCTCCTGGATGAGCCTGTAGAGCCACTTCTTCAAGTGCACTCTTTTGTAAAACCGCTGCGCCAGCCCTTCAGACCGCCGCACTATGTCAACGATAATAGCACCACTTGACGATATTGTCAATAGGGAAAATCAAGCGTGAGTGTTCGTGATTTGATTGAAGAGGTATAACACTTTCCCGTCTCTCAAGCGTCTTAGAGCACCACAGTGCGGCCAGCGCCTTCCTGCTGAGCACGGTGATAGACGAGGCTCGCGGCAGCCATGTCCTCGCAGGCGTGCCCCATGGCCTTGTAGATGGTGAGCTCGTCTTTGGACTGCCGTCCTGGGCTCCTGCCAAGCAAGACCTCGCCGAGCTCCGTGCCCACACTCGGATCGAAACCGGCCAGTTCGCTGCAGCCAGCCGGCGGGGGCTCGAAGGCCAGCCGGGTCTCCACGAAGAGGCGGCCCCGCTCAATCACCCTTGGGTCCAGTTCGCCGCCGGGAGGGTTGTAGCCAACAGAGGTGACATGCATCCCGGGCGCGAGCCAGTCGTGGCTGATCACCGGCTCACCTGCATTGGTGCAGAGGCACACGACGTCGGCTCGGCGCACAGCCTCCTCAGCGGTCTCAACCGCGCGTGCCCTGGCATCGGTTGCCGCGAGCTGCTCAGCATGGGCGACGTGGCCCGATGCAATGCGGATCTCGGAGAACGGGCGGACGCGGGGAAGCATTTGGAGATGCGAACGACCCTGCACACCAGCGCCGACAATCGCCAGCACACGGGTGTCCGTGCGGGCCAGAAGCCGGGTCGAGAGGGCGGCCGCGCCAGCTGTTCGCAGCGCAGTGATGTAGGTCCCGTCCATGAACGAGAGGGGAGTACCCGTCTCGGGATCGAACAAGCAGATGAGGGCCTGGTGCGAAGGGATACCGAGCCGCTCGTTGTCGTGAAAGACGGAGACCAACTTGACGGTGATTTCTCGGCCCTGTTGATAGGCTGGCATGGCGAGCAGAAACCCGGTGTTGGGGACGGAGACCCCATTGCGTTTCGGGGCATCAACGAGGCCTGAACTCAGCGCCCTGAATCCCTCGGCCAGCGCATCCAGGAGCGCGTCGGGGTCCAGTAGTCTCTGGACCTTCGTTTCATTGAGCAGTAAGATGTCCATGTATACCTCCCGCAGTCAGCAGACGTTGCCGTAGACCGGCTTCCTCGTTCTCCTCCCAACTCCACTAGACT
>WNFX01009373.1_pt1 | contig 13131 bp, 10 predicted proteins | sample 5400111 | NCBI WGS metagenome assembly WNFX01 (sample SAMN13153363, study PRJNA577476) | soil metagenome | isolation source: 40 cm soil or saprolite under grassland replicate 1 | place: USA:California | collected 2016-06-15
CTGAAGACCGTGATCATTTTAAACCTGATATCACCGGGTTTGATTTAGTAAAAGTAAAAATGGAGGCTGGCGACCTGCTGATCTTTAACAGCCTGCAGCCACATGGCATTCGGCCAAATTTAAGCGGCAATAAAGTTCGCGTTGCTCAATATATTTCGATGATGCCTGCAGAAGAGAATAATGAACCATTAAGACAATGGCGTATTAATTCATGGAAAGAAAGGATCGCCCCTGAGGGTTATGCTTTTCCGGGTGATCCCAGAGGTTGGGAACAAAAAAAATACGGAACAGCCCAATTATCAGCATTAGGAAAAAAATTGCTCGGGTTAGATTATTGGTAAGAGCATTTAATTTTTTTAAGGGACGCCGATAGTTTTTAACTATCGCTGTCCTTACTATTAAACTTCCTTCCTCGCCGAGTCTCCGAAGGGAATCGGCCTAATTTGAAAGCAACATTCTTTCTTCCACAGTTTCTTCGCAGCTACAACCGAAAAATCTCTGTGCTCTCTGTGTAAAATCTTTGTGTACTCTGTGGTAATCCTTCGACAGGCTCAGGATGATAAACCACAGAGAACGCGGAGGAATACAACACAAAGTACACAGAGAAAATGACCGGGCATCAGTATCTTTCATCCGTAGTTCTTTGCAGCAAGAACTCCTGCCTGCCGGCAGAGGGAAATATTGAAATGCGTTTCTTTATTCTGTACAACTTACAATTGGGAATCATTAACTTTCTGTACAAGAACTTGCGTAAAGCGGCGAGCTAGTGGCAATGTAAACAACAGTCAACAGTCCGACAACACATATTCACCAATGACACATAAATGACAACAGACGCATTTAAAGTGACAATACATATGGTTTCAAGTATTGACGGTATTATTGCCAAAAAGGACAATAGCGTTTCGTGGTTTGAAACAGCTGACCATTACGAGAAAGGCGTTACTGAACAAGATGCGGAGGAATTTCTTAAAACAATAGACTGCTATGTAATGGGTTCCCGGACATATGAACATGCTTTGGAACTTTCAAAATCTTATGGGTGGGTTTACGGAGACGTGCCGACTATTGTATTAACTCACAGAGAACTGCCGATCGACAGACAGAACATTGAAACTTATTCGGGCGACCTGAACAAACTAATAAATGAACGACTAAAACCAAACTATAAGAATATTTGGCTTGTAGGCGGTGCTATCCTTGCCAAAGATTTCATTCGTTTAAAATTGGCGGACGAAATAAGGTTATCAATTATGCCTATTATTTTGGGCGAGGGGATACTTTTTTTTGACCATATCGGACAAGAACAGGCATTACATCTAAAAGACGTTACAGCCTACAAAAGCGGAATGGTGGAACTATGGTATGAAATACGAAAAGGATAAGAACATTCTCAGCCTTGGTTCTTGCCCGTAACAAAATAAGACGCCCCAATACGTGTCCCACGCATCGGAACGAATATAATGAGAGTGGCATCTTTCTTCCATCGTTCTTCGCATCAACAACCCCCGCCTGACCGTCGGGCAGGGAATAACCTCTGTGCTCTCTGTGTAAAATCTTTGTGCTCTCTGTGGTAATCCTTCGACAAGCTCAGGATGACAAACCACAGAGAACACGGAGGAATACAACAAAAAGTGCACGGAGAAAATAACCAGGCATCAGCATCTTCCTTTCATAGTTCTTCGCAGCAAAACCTCCTTCCTGATCGCCGGGAGGGAAAATAGTTTAACTTTCAAAACAGACATGAAAAGACTCATATTGACATTATTCATTTGTTGCTTTGTCTATTCATTTAGCTTGTACTCACAGACTTTCAAATTCGATAAGAACAAGCTCGAGGCAATCAACTCATCAATATCAATAGAAAGGTTCATGGACAAAGATGCGGTGAAGGTCATAAAAGATTCTGCCGTAAAAGAATTTGATGAACCTACTTTCGCAAAACTAAAAGGTATTGACTTCAATAACGGGACAATCGAAGTAAAGGTGTTGAGCCGGCTTCTGCCAAATGCACCTGAATCGGCGCGAGGTTTTATCGGACTTGCTTTTAGGATAAACGACAGCAACTCAAAATTTGAATGCATTTATATCCGACCGACTAATGGCAGAGCCAGCGACCAGCTAAGGAGAAACCACACTATTCAATATTTTTCTTTTCCAGACTACAAATTTGAACGACTCAGAAAAGAAGCGCCTGGAGAATATGAGTCATATGCTGATATGGGATTGAACGAATGGATAAAATTGAAGATCATTGTAAACGATTCGCAGGCAAAATTTTTCATAAACGACGGTAAGCAGCCGGCCCTGATCGTAAATGATTTGAAACATGGCGCCAATTCCTTAGGAGCTATTGGACTTTGGGTGGATATAGGGACAGAAGGTTACTTTTCTGAATTGAAGATTCAAAAAGGCAAATGATCAGTATAAGTGTCTTTCTTCCATCCCGCAGCACCACCCGGAATAAGACTTAACTTTTTTAACAAACAATAGAATGAAATGAAAATAGGATTTATTGGAGCCGGCGAGATGGGAGGAACTTTGATACGCCAATACTCAAGGGCAGGTCACAACGTGAAAATGGCTAATTCCAGCGGAATCGAAAAGCTTAAAAGTTTAGCTTTAGAAACAGGAGCTTCTGCAGTTAAATTAGCAGATGTTGTTACTGATATTGATGTAATTGTTATAACGATTCCATTGATTGGAATACTTAAGTTGCCACAACACCTATTTAAAAATACTTCTGCCAACACTCCCATTATTGATACTTGTAACTATTACCCCATTAGAGACGGTATAATTAAAGACATTGAGGATGGCATGCCTGAAAGTGTTTGGGTGTCGAATCAACTTCAACGGCCTGTTATAAAAGCGTACAACAGTATTCTTTATCGTTCCCTGGTAAATTCAGGTCTTCCCAAAGGTGCAGCCGCACGTTTAGCACTTCCTATTGCCGGAGATAACAAAGAATCAAAAGATTTGGTTTCCATCCTTGTGGATGATAGTGGCTTTGATTCTTTAGACTATGGATCCCTTCAGGATTCATGGAGACAGCAGCCAGGAAGTCCTGTTTATTGTACTGACTTAACCTTGTCTCAACTGAAAAAGTCCATTGAAAAAGCAAGAAAGGAATTATTACCTGAAAGACGTGAACTCGGGTTGAAATTTATTTTGAATCACGATCCTGAACTGTGGATGGATGCCGTAAAATATAACCGAATAATTTATGAGAGTGATTTAGATGTCTAGATTCAGTTATCTTTTTACAGATGATTAGTGTACTGTTTGAAGTTTATCATGTAGGCTGGTATGTTGTTTGTAACCCTAACCATTTAATCCACCCGTGGTCATTACAAAGACCCCGGGCGAACAATGAAATGGATAATAATAAATTAAGAATTTGGTTTTCTGTAGTTTCACTTATTTTAATCCTTTTTGGGATTTTGTATTGCATAGCAGGTCTTAAAATTTTACCAGTAAACAGAGAAGTTTTGTTGGACTGGGAAAGTGACATTTACGGAGCCATTATGATTGGTTGGGGAACAACCCTTTTTCTGGTTGGGAGAATCGCATTTCGAAGATCGGACAAAGAATTACTTAAAATATTACTTTATGGAATTGTTCTTTGGCTAATCGTGGAAGCAGCATTTTCATTTTATCTGGGCGTATACTTTAATGTCGGTGTTGATATTGGAGTAGGAATACTCTTTGCATTTCCAATTGTTAAAGCGATGAGGCAGCTTAAGAAAGAAAAGAACGAATAAAATGAATGATGCTAGCGCAACGATCCCTCACCGCTGACAATTCCAATAGTTCCTCGCAGCAACAACCGAAAAACCTCTGTGCTCTCTGTGTAATCCCGATGGCTATCGGGACTTTGTGTGCTCTGTGGTAATCCTTCGACAAGCTCAGGATGATAAAACCACAGAGAACGCGGAGGAATACAACACAAAGTACACAGAGAAAATGACCAGGCATCAGCACGGTTCTTCCATAGTTCTTCGCAGCAGGGAAAATGATTAACTTTCTGTATAAAATTTGCTCGAAGCAACAAGCAGGTGTCATCTTTAAAGAGAGTCTTTATGAGAACCCTAATATTAGGCGTTGCAATCAGTTTAGATAATTTTATTGAGGGGCCCAATGGTGAATATGATTGGTGTGTTATTGACCCCGACTATGACTTTAATTCTTTTTTTAATCGTATTGACACAATTTTTGTGGGCCGTAAAACCTACGAGATGAGCCTGAAAATAGGTGGTCACCCACCGGGATTTCCGAAATTTAAAGAATATATTTTTTCAACAACACTTGACAAAGTAAAGGCGGGCGCTACTTTGCTAAAAACTGATATAAAAACTGAAGTTGAAAAAATCAAAAATGAAAAAGGAAAAGATATCTGGCTTTTCGGCGGTGCGTCGCTTACCTCATCCCTTCTTAATTTAGGGTTAATTGACGAATTATCATTAGCGGTTCATCCTATTATATTGGCCAGCGGAAAGCCTCTATTTCAAAATATTAAAGACAGAATAAATCTTACACTTGTTGATGCCAAAACCTATCCAAAAACAGGCCTTGTTTCTTTGACTTATTCCATGGGACAGAAATAAAAACGAACATATAACAGGGTTTGGCTATCAGCGTCTTTCTTCCCTAAATCCTCGCAGCAACAACTGAAAATTGATGATGTCTCAATTCATTTTTTGAACCACGGCGGCACAAAGTTCACGAAGGATCACAAAGACGTCTCCGTGGAACTTAGTGGTCTCCATGCCTCCGTGGTTACTCCTTTATATTGATCACGCCCTGGCATCACCGTCTTCTTGAATACTTCTTCTCAGCAACAAGCAGGAGAAATAATGTTTCACTTTAGCCTTTTGGGTAGTGTCTCAGTTTGAAAACTATTTCCAATTAATCGGGGTCTTGTCATGCCGACGAAGGAGGCATCTCAGGTTCTGCGATCTTAAAGTAGCTCAACAACCTGAGATTCTTCTCCCGCCATATGCGGGATCAGAATGACAAGACTCCGAAAAGGGATATTTATTACGTAATTGAGACACTACCGCCTTTTGACACCCGGCCATGTCCGGGCGAATTTTTGTAACTTTCGCGTTGGTTGATCATGAAATGGAAATTACCGACATTGCTTGTCCTGATAATAGCAACGATTGTTGTTATCAGTTCCTGCTTTACGAAAAGCGGCGGCGAGAAGTTGCCTGAGATTGTCAGTTTTAATTTTCACATCCGCCCAATACTTTCTGATAAGTGCTTTAAATGTCATGGCCCCGATGTTAATAAAAGACAGGGACAATTTCGGCTTGACATTCCTGACAGCGCTTTTGCTCCGCTGAAAGAAACGAAAGGAGCGTTTGCCCTGGTACCGGGTAAGCCGGAAGAATCAGAACTCTATAAACGCATCTCTTCTACGGATACATCTTATATGATGCCCGATCCCGATTCACATCTTAGTGCATTGACGGAGTATGAGATTAAACTGTTTAAAAAATGGATTCGGCAGGGAGCTCACTATGAAACTCACTGGGCATATACCGCGCCGAAGAAAATTCCATTACCTCATGTAAGTGATAAAGATTGGGTAAAGAACGAGATTGACTATTTCATTTTACAAAAGCTGGATGAAAGGAATCTGTCTCCCAATGATGAAGCTGATAAAGAAAGATTATTAAAAAGAGTTTCATTGGACATCACCGGCTTGCCTCCATCTGTTGAGCTGATGGATAAATTTCTGAATGACAAATCTGCAAATGCTTATGAGAAGGTAGTGGATGAATTAATGAACATGCCGCAGTATGGAGAAAAGATGGCACTGCATTGGCTGGATGTGGCCCGCTATGCCGATAGCTATGGGTACCAGGATGATAATATACGCACGCAATGGCCCTGGAGAGATTGGGTGATACATGCATTCAATAAAAATATTCCGTATGACCAGTTCCTTACCTGGCAGATTGCCGGTGATATGTTGCCCAACGCAACGAAAGAGCAAATTTTGGCAACGGGATTTTTCCGCAATCATAAATACACAGAAGAAGGTGGCGTGATAGATGAAGAATACAGGATTGAATACTTGATTGATAAAACAAAAACTTTCGGCAAAGGAATCCTTGGGTTGACAATAGAATGTGCCCAATGTCACGATCACAAGTATGATCCTTTTAAACAGAAAGACTATTACTCCTTGCTTGCATTTTTCAACAACACAAAGGAAAAAGGTTATGAAGGGGATGTATCACAATCAAAGCCAGCAAAAAAACCATTGATAAATATCAGTGATGAAGATGTAAAAACTGTTTTATCATTCATAAATAAAAAAGATACGGGGACTATGACTGTATCGGTAATGAATGAAGACACGTTGCGCAAAACATTTATCCTAAGCCGTGGAGTTTATAATATGCCCACCAAAGAAGTACAGCCTGAAGCAATACCGGCCGTCATGAAATTTGACAATAAATTTCCGAGAAACAGGATGGGTTTAGCGCAATGGACAGTGGATAAAAGAAACCCTTTAACTGCAAGAGTATTTGTTAACCAGCTTTGGCAGGAAATTTTTGGAAGGGGCATTGTAAAGACAACCGGTGACTTTGGCATGCAGGGTGAATTGCCATCACATCCGGAGTTACTCGATTGGCTTGCTGTTGATTTTATGGAAAGCGGATGGAACATTAAAAAATTGATGAAAAAGATCCTGCTATCCGCCACTTACCGTCAATCTGCTAAAACCACGGATGATAAATTGAAAAAAGATCCCGAGAATATCTATTTATCCCACGGGCCAAGAACTAGGTTGAGTGCAGAATTTATCCGTGACCTCGTTTTAGCCAGTAGCGGATTACTTAATAAAACGATCGGGGGTCCGAGTGTAAAACCTTACCAGCCTAAAGGCATGTGGGAAGCTGCCACATCAGGTCGAGGTGTATTGGCAACTTATAAACAGGATGAGGGTGATGCGCTCTATAGAAGAGGTATGTATACATTTATAAAACTTACGGTACCTCCGCCCTCGATGATTATGTTTGATGCCAGCAACCGTGATCAATGTGAAGTAAAACGATTAAAGACAAACACACCATTGCAGGCATTGATCATGATGAATGACCCGACAGTCCTGGAAGCATCAAGAGTGCTGGCACAAAAATTACAACGCGAGTCGTCAACAACAGAAGAAAAAGTCAGCAAGGCGTTTCGATTAATTGTTTGCCGCAAACCATCAGATAAAGAGTTGTCTATCCTTAAAAAATATTATGATGAGCAATTGCAGATGTTCCGGCAAAAAAAACTGGATGCAATGACAACAATAAAAGTGGGCGAATATCCTTTGAATCAAAAACTGGATTTGAATGTTTCAGCGGCGATAATGAAAGTGGTGAATACAATTTACAATTTGGAAGAAGCGATTACGAAAACGTAAAGACCCCAAACCGCCTAAAGGGGGCTTGCCGGAACACAGACCTTGCTCATGTAACGAGTTCTTTTAAAATTGAATTGTCGAACAAATTGAATATTTCCCAGCGCCCCAGAGGGGCGCAATATTATAGCCCCGGGTTTTAACCCGGGGAAATGAATAGAATAAAAAAGAACCCTGTAGGGGTTCAATATAAAATCGCAAGCAGGATAATTAAAAAATTGCCGAGTCGTTGAGATATGCTGAATAAAAATATGGAACCCCGCATTGCTGCGCAGCGGGGCAGGCGTACAAGAGTGCGACGCAACCAAAGTCTAATAGTAGTAATGTCGATGGGAACATAAAAACTTTTTTCATGCAAAAAGAAATTCTCGAACACGGACTGAACATTAACCGCCGGCGTTTCCTATCAAGATTAAGTCTTGGTATTGGCAGCGTGGCATTGGGTTCTTTATTGATTCCCGATTTGTTTGGAGGTGGAAGCGAAGAAGAATTAGCCGTGACTGGCCTTCCACATTTTCCGCCGAAGGCAAAAAGAATTATTTATTTATTTCAGAATGGCGCCCCGTCTCAACTTGATCTTTTCGATTACAAACCCAAGTTGAATGAAATGTTTGGCCAGGAATTACCTGCATCTGTAAGAATGGGACAGCGACTCACCGGTATGACGGCTGATCAAAAGAAATTTCCATTGGCGGGTTCATATTTTAAATTCAATCAGTACGGACAACATCGCATGTGGTTCAGTGAGCTGTTGCCACATACGGCGGCGATCGCTGATGAACTATGTGTCATCAAAACTTTACATACCGAAGCTATCAATCATGATCCGGCATTGACATTTTTCCAAACAGGTGCACAGGTCGGCAATCGACCAAGTATGGGTGCATGGCTCAGCTATGGTTTGGGAAGTGAGAATAAAAATCTTCCTGCCTTTTGTGTACTTCTTTCAAAAGGAAAGGGAAATGGCCAGGGTGTTTATTCAAAGCTCTGGACCAACGGATTTTTAGATTCTATTCACCAGGGTGTGCAATTCAGCAGCGGTGAAAACCCCGTTTTATATTTAAATAACCCCGAAGGAATAGATAAGGAAGATAGAAGAAAGATGCTCGATAATTTATCTGCATTAAATGAAGAATCGTATAAAGAGTTTGGCGACCCGGAGATCCATACCAAGATCCAGCAATATGAAATGGCCTATCGTATGCAAACAGCAGTGCCTGAAATTACGGACATGAGCAAAGAGCCGGAAGATACTATCAAATTATACGGACCTGATTGTTTGATACCTGGAACATATGCGGCTAATTGTTTGCTGGCACGTAAGCTTTCCGAAAATGGGGTTCGCTTTGTACAGCTCTATCACCAGGGTTGGGATGGGCATGGCAATTTACCCGGCGAAATTCGAGGACAATGTATGGATACTGATCGTGCAAGTGCCGGTTTGATCACCGATTTAAAGCAACGAGGACTTCTTGATGAAACACTGGTGATCTGGGGCGGAGAGTTTGGACGAACCAATTACTGCCAAGGGGAATTAAAAACGATCCTGCACCTGATGGGATTGAATCATGAGCAACTTACATTCAAGCATCTTGGTCGCCGTTACAGGTTGACGGATGTTTTTGGTAAGTTAGTGAACGGTTTAATGGCGTAGATTTTTATTGTGTTACCAGCTGGGGTGCTACTATTAGGCTTCTGTTGCGACGCTCCGTTCAACGTTCTATTCAACATTGAGCACTGAGCTTGACGAAGTGTCGCGTCGCAGTTTAGCCTGAGCAATGTCATCCTGAGCTTGTCGAAGGATTGTCGAAGGGCACACTTGTACTGTACCAATTCTACTCGGCCTCTTCGATTTGTCATGCCGGGGAACAGCTTGTCCCGCACATGATGCGGGAAGGCATCTCAAAGTCATCGCCTTTGAGATTCTTCGCTGCACTCAGAATGACAATTCGGAAAGGCCATAAAATAAAACATATGAAAAGAAAAGAATTTCTCCGGCAATCCTCACTGGCAGCAACCAGTATGCTATTCGCTCCTTCATTTTTGACATCAAACAAAATGCAAGACCCTATTCTCGGTCATAATAATAAACGCTATCGTATCAATACCAAATGGAGCAAGGCCGACGCCATGCAATATCCCGTTAAGGATTGCCACGAGATGATACAGGACAAAAAAGGAAGGATCCTATTGCTCACCAACGAGACAAAGAATAATGTTATCATCTATGACAGATCGGGTAAGTTATTGAGCACATGGGGTACCGAGTATCCCGGTGCACATGGATTGACGTTGTTCAATGAGAATGGGGAGGATCTACTATTTATCTGTGATAATGCACTGCACCAGGTTATAAAAACAACTATTGATGGAAAAGTGTTGATGAAGCTGGATTATCCGAAAGAAACAGGAGAATATACCAAGGCGGAGGAATACATCCCGACAGAAACGGCTATCGCGGCCAACGGCGATATCTACGTGGCGGATGGATATGGAAAGGATTTTATTATACAATACAATCACAAGGGAGAATACATCAGGCATTTCGGTGGAAGAGGTGCGGAAGAAAAGTTTTTAAAAAATGCTCATGGTATTTGTATTGATACCCGTCATAAAAAAAATCCGGTATTAATTGTTACCTCGAGGGAACAAAACGCATTCAAGCGTTATACCATGGATGGTGAATTCATCGATACCATCTCAATGCCTGGGGCCTGGGTATGCCGGCCTGTTATTAGAGGACAGTATTTATATGCGGCGGTGCTGCAAAGCAACAGCAATCTTTGGAAGCAATCGGGATTTGTGACCATACTTGATAAGAATAATAAAGTCGTTTCCAATCTGGCCGGCAGTGAGCCAATTTATAAAGATGGCAAGCCGGAAGAAATGTATCAAACCAATAAAGTATTTCAATACCCGCATGATGTATGTATTGATGATGAGGAAAACATGTATGTAGCCCAATGGAATTCGGGAAAAGAATATCCTTACAAACTCGAACCAGTAGCGTAAGGTATTCAATGACTTCAACCTCACCCCACCAATATTTACCAAAATTAAAGTTTCCGTTACCCCTCTCCATGTGGAGAGGGGATGAAGAGTCTCCAACTTTGAGAATCACGATGGGGTGAGGTTAAAACATGAACTGAAAAAATTATCTTCAAGCGTTGAACAAAACCCAAAACATATTATTCAACATAACATTTGCCCTTAATTGCCTGCTGATTTTTCTCTTGCTATTTGAAAACAGGATCGTATTACCCGCCTGGTTGCAGGTGGCCGGTCGTACACACCCAATGATCCTTCACTTTCCAATTGTGTTTATTGTGACGTATGTATTGTATACTTTATTTTTTGAGAAAAAGATTTCACCTCCGGAAACAGCGGTACCTATTGGCCAATGGTTATTACTACTCTCCGCATTTACTGCTGCCATTACAGCATTGATGGGTTTGTTTTTATCGAGAGAAGAAGGCTATGATCCAGAAGCATTGCTATGGCATAAATGGGGAGGAACGGGAGTTTCATTATTAATGTTGCTATGGTATGGTTTCAGAGACAGTTTGGCTAAAACAAAAACAGGCACAATCGCTGCTACCGTGGTTTCTTTTGCCGCTATCATTTTTACAGGACACCAGGGTGCAGGCATTACTCACGGGCAAAATTTTTTGCTCGCCCCGCTCCTGCCTGAAAAAAAACAACAACAGGTTTTACTGGAAGATGCAGAAGTCTTTACACACATGGTCAGGCCCATTCTGCAAGCAAAATGTATAAGCTGTCACAATAGTAAAAAAGCAAAGGGTAAATTGGTGATGGAAACAAAAGAGCTTTTGTTAAAAGGCGGCAAGGATGGTAAACTTTGGGATAGTACTGAGGCCGACTTCGGATTGCTGATGAAAAGAATTCACCTTCCATTAGAAACAAAAAAACATATGCCGCCGCAAGGAAAACCACAACTAACAGAAGATGAGATTTCAATTTTAAGCAATTGGATAAAGAGCGGCGCCGATTTCAAGATCAAGGTCGTTGACCTGGCAGCAAACAATGAATTAAGAAAAATTGCAGAAAGAATTTTCTCTACTATTGAAACAGATGAGTATGATTTTGCAGCGGCAGATGAAAACAAGGTTAAATCGCTGAATAATAACTACAGGATCGTCTATCCATTAGCCAAAAACTCCCCCGCATTGGGTGCAGAGTTTTTCACTGCATCACAATTTAAGCCGGAGAGTTTAAAAGATTTGCTTGAGGTAAAACAGCAGCTGGTTTCTCTTACCCTCGATAAAATGCCGGTAAAAGATGAGGACCTGAAAACAATAAGCGAGTTTAGCCAACTCAGAAAACTAAAGCTTTCGTTTACTGATATCACCGGTGCTACCCTTAATGAATTGCAAGGGTTGAAAGAATTAAAACAATTGTCTCTCTCCGGAACATCGATAAAAGCAGGTGCGTTAAAGAATCTTTCTTCGCTGAAACAATTAAACAAACTTTATTTATGGAATACGGGTTTAAAAGAAAATGAAATCAGGCAACTGGAAAATAAAAATCTTGTAATAGAAACTGGATTCCGGACTGATACAATCACACTAAAACTCACTCCTCCTATTTTAGAAAACGAAGAACAGGTAATCATAAAAGCCCAGCCGCTTAAGCTAAAGCACTATATCAATGGCGTTACTATCCGATATACACTGGATGGCACAGATCCAGACAGTTTACGATCTGCCGTTTATACCAAAGATGTAACTATTAGTGGCAATACCCATTTGAAGGCGATAGCTTATAAGCCCGGCTGGTATAGTAGTGACACCACCGAGGTTGATTTTTATGCAGCTAAATACAGGCCCGATTCATTGATTCATCTATTACCGCCTGACAAGGATTATAAAGATGACAAATCAAAAACATTAATTGACCTGGTGAAAGGTGATAAAAATTTCCGCAGCGGCAAATGGGTTGGGTTCAGGACGAATGGCATGGAGACCATGCTTGTATTTGATCAGCCTGCTGCAATATCAAGTGTTACGATAAGCTCTTTAATTGACATTGGCAGTTTTCTTATGCCGCCGCTGTCTCTTGAAGTTTGGGGCGGAGATGATCCGAAGCAACTAAAATTATTAAAGCGCATTGCGCCTCCCCAACCTGCAAAGATGCAACCGGCATATTTAAAAGCATATGACCTCAAGTTTAAAACTATAACCGCCAGGTATCTTAAACTTATCGCCAACCCGGTTGCAAAGCTTCCGAAATGGCATCCCGGGAAAGGACAAAAAGGATGGTTCTTTACTGATGAGGTAATTGTGAATTGATATTTTGTAGCCAGCTGCGCTATTTCATGGCGTCACCTTGTTGTGTCCCTCATTAGATCGTGATGCAATTTCCTTTCTAAGGCTTGCAGATGAAAGCCTGAACGACTGAGTCATCCAGCCAGAGTTTCAAAATCTTTTTTTCGCTAAACTTATAACTCCACCAAAACCATTAGGTTCTTCGTCATTGCGAGGCCCAGGCGTTACGGTCGGGCCGAAGCAATCTTGATAGTTGGTTAATCAGACAGATTGCTTCGTCACAGCTATGCAAAAATCCTAGCGTCGCTCCTCGCAATGACGAGACATTTCGAAGAGTTCTTCACTTCGTTTTGCTGAGGGCAGGTCACGAAGGTGAAATACTTATTTATTAAACTAGTTAATTCATCAACCCTCCATCAT
>WNFX01005286.1_pt1 | contig 13128 bp, 11 predicted proteins | sample 5400111 | NCBI WGS metagenome assembly WNFX01 (sample SAMN13153363, study PRJNA577476) | soil metagenome | isolation source: 40 cm soil or saprolite under grassland replicate 1 | place: USA:California | collected 2016-06-15
GGCCGTTACACGGCGGCGCTGCCCGCCGGACAGCCGGGTGTCTACCGCCTCACCATCCGCCAGCCGGGTGCTCCAGGCGTCACCGCCGACGCCGAGCTTGCCGTTCCTTATCCGCTCGAGTACCTGCCAAGTCCCGGGGGCCGCGCCGTGCTTGCGCAGATCGCGGCCCTCACCGGCGGACGCGTGCTGCCGGATCCCGCGCGCGGCGCCGGGTGGGAGCGCGCACACTCCGGCCGCCACGTCGTCGAGCTGTGGTGGCCGCTCATGCTCGCCGCGCTCATCCTGTTTCTCGCCGCGGTATTTCGTCCCCGCGTATCTCGCGCCCGGGTATTTTGCGCCCGTGTGCTCGGCGCGCGCGTGTTCCGCGCCGGTGTCGGCCGCGCTTGGCGCCGGTCTGCGGCTGATTCCGCCGGCCCGCACGTGACGGCGAGCGGCAGCCGTTCAGGAGAGGGTGAAAACAACCAGTCTGGCACCGACCGGGCCGAGCTGATTGATCGCTGAGATCGCGGCACCGCCGGATACCACGGCCAGATACTCTCTTCCGCCGATGGCGTAGACGACCGGCGCGGACCCGAATCCGGCCCCGAGGCTTCGCTGCCATCGGATCTGGCCGCTCCGGCTGTCGAAGCCGTACAGGATGCCGTTGGCTCCCCCGGCGAACACCAGCCCGCCCGCGGTGGCCGTCGCGCCGCCCAGCATCGGGGCAGGCATCGGCCTCTCCCGGATGGCCGAGACGTAAGCGGCGTGCGTGCGCGGGCTGTATGCCACCGGCGCGTAGTTGGATCCGCCCAGCTCACCGGGGCACTGAACGGACCCCGCGCGGGTGGGCGGAGGGGTCCGAACGGGGACGAAAGGGACCGGTGCGAACAGCGGCTGGCCCGTCCCGGCGTCGAGGAGGTAGTAGCGGCCAGACTTGCCCGCCTCCCCGACCGCCCGCGCGCCGACTCCGTTCCTGCGCACGCGCAGCAGCACAACCGGCGAGGCGGCGTCGTAGTCGCGTACATCGTGCCTGACCAGCGAGGTGAACCACAGCATCTGGCCGGTTCGCGCGCGCAGCGCGATGATCCCATCGGTATAGGGGTCCGCACCCGGTCGCATGGCTCCGCTGAAATCCGGTGAAGGGTTGCCCGTGCCCGCGTACAAGATTCCCGTGGACGCGTCCACCGTCGGTGGCATCCACACCGCTCCCCCGCCGTGATGACCGCCGCGAGGCACCCAGCCGTGCCCGGGAGCCGGGACCGTGTAGCGGCGCCAGACCTGCCGACCGGTCCGGCCATCGTAGGCGGCCACGAATCCCCGCACGCCGGAATCGCCGCCGGAGCTGCCAGCGAACACGAGCCCGCCCCAGATGGCCGGGGCGGTCGTCTCGTAGTAGCCGTTCCGCGGGTCAGCCACACTGACCTGCCACAGCGGGCGGCCGGTGGCCGCGTCAAGGGCCAGCAGATGGCAGTCGAATGTCAGTTCATAAACCCGGCCGCCGGCGACGGCGACGCCGCGGTTGGCGGGAAAATAGGAACCCTGCTCGGAGGCGGCGAACGAGAAGTCGACCCGCGGCGTGTAGGTCCACTGCACCGCACCGGTGGCGGCGTTCAATGCCCAGACAGCGTTCGTGTTCGTGGTGACGTACATGCGCCCGCCGACGACCACGGGGAACGATTCCCAGGTGACGTGGCCGAATCCGCCCGCGCGGGTCCAGGCGATGCGCAGGCGCCCAGCGGTGGCCGTGTTGATCTGGTCGAGCGGGCTGAACCGGGTATTGTCGGCGTCTCCGCCGAACAGCGGCCAGCCGCGGTTCCCCGGACCCGGCGCCTGCTGACGGCCGTGCGGCGGCAGGAATCCGGATCCCGCCGCCGCCGCGATAATCAACGCGACCGCGGCCGCCGCCGCGGCGGCGGTCCGCCTGGCGGTGTTCCTCAACCGCCCGCCCCGGTGCTGGCCGCGCTCGGCGCAGCGCCAGGCAGCAGGCCGAGGCCAACACCAAGCACGCCGATCTGGTGGGCCAGCGCATACAGGTCAGCCGCGGCCTTATACCTGGCGGCCGTGCCGGGCACGGCGCCATTCGCGGCTGCGGCGCGCGCCGAAGCCTGGCCGGCGAGGTCACCGAGCACCGTTTCGCTGTCAGCCTGGAATGCCGCGAAGGCCGGCTGCGCCGCGCCGGGGAAGGCCGTAACCCCGGCCAGCCTGGCTCTCGCCTGCCGCAGCGCGGCGGCGAATTGCGCAGCGGGGATCGCGGCCAGCGAGGGATGGTTGGCCACCTCGTCGGCCAGGTCGGTGGCGCGCGGGTAGAGCGGCACGATCGTGGCGGTGTAGCCGTTGCGGGCGGCAACCATGTTGGGCGTGCCTCGCAACACCGCGGCGGAAGCCCCGGCTGGACTGGCTCGGCTGGCTGCCACGTGGGCACGCGCGCCACCGGCGTGCTGCGCACACGCCGCGGCGAGAACCGCGCACGCCGCGGCGGCAACCGTTATGACGGGCCTGTTCACGCCGGCGATTACCGTACGGCCTGCGCGCCGGCGGCGGCCACCGCGTGGTCGTTCTCGACGGTGCTGCCGCTGACCCCGACGGCTCCGATCACCGTGCCCGCCTCGTCGGTGAGCGGTATGCCGCCGGGAAACGTGATCAGCCCGCCGTTGGAGACCTCGATGTTGTACAGGGGACCGCCAGGCTGTGACAGCGCGCCGATGTCGCCGCTGTTCATGTCGAAGAAGCGGGCGGTGCGAGCCTTTCGCACGGCGATGTCGATGCTGCCGAGCCATGCGCCGTCCATACGGACGAATGACTTGAGGTTGCCCCCCACGTCAACAACGGCAATGTCCATTAGCGTGCCGGCCTCCTGCGCCTTCTTCAGCGCGGCGTCGGTTACGTTCTGGGCTTCTTGCAAGGTAATGTCCGCCACCGGATTTCCTCCTTGGAGTGACCGGATTGTTCTGTTCTGTTCTGTTCTGTTATGACAGCCCGTCCCGTGATGAATGTGTCCCGTTATGGATGGCTGCTGAGCCTGTGGAAGCTGATCGGATAAGGCGACTTCTGATTGAGCAGATGGATCGTTCCCCGCAGGTCTCCGTTACGCGAGAGCTTGAGGCTCATCGTGCCGAGGGATGGGCTGCCCCAGCCAAACAGGGTGATGACGAGTTCGTCGTTCGCGCTCTGACGGGCCGACGTCCAGGGCATCACCGGCTCGCCGCCAGCCGGGGGGACGAGGTGGAAGTCATAGAGGAGGTTCGTCCACGAGTCCTGTTGGCCGGCCGCGTCGTAGCCGAAGAAACTCCCGCCCCCGTACAGGTCGTGGTACTGGTTCCGGGTGATGAAAATGTCCGCGGCGGACAGCCGCGAGCCCTTTCCGGCGCCGCTCATCCGGTAGCTGCCGTAGTAGTGGCTGGCCACCGACTGCGGGACCACGTACTGGGAAGGCGGCAGGACGTACGTGTCGCCCGTGGTGGCCGAGACCGTTCCTGCGAACAGCGCGGGAAACGCAATCGCCGCCGCCGCCGCGCTGACGCCCGCGATCACCGCGGCGCCGCCGGTCAGGCGGCGCCGCAGAGTCCTGCCCTTCCCATCAGGGCGTTCCATCAGCCCGCCGCGTAGTCGGGCGCCGGGCTCAGGCCACGGTTCCTGCGCCTGCGGACGGCAACGCCAAGCACCACAGCGGCGGCCAGCGCTACCGGGCCCCCGGTCAGCAGGCCGACGGTGGTGCCGCTGACGCCGGCCCCGGCCGCTGCCGTGCTGGCTGAGCCACCCGGACCGCGCGGGACATGGAACACGACCAGGTCGCCGCCCAGGGTGGTCTGATCCTGCAGGGGTGTCTGGCACGGATCGTCGGTCGCGGTGCAGCGACCGTACCTGTAGTAGTTCACCGCGCCGAGTTCACCGGTCGGATCGAACTCCTGCAGCGGGATGTACTCGGCGGGCCAGCCACCCACCCCGGAGTAGACGGCAATCTCCTCCTGCCCGGACGGGGTGGTGTAGGCAATCGGGTTGCCGATGACCCCGGACGGCATGTGGAACTTGTACAACATCTTGCCGGTCTTCTCGTCGACGGCCTTGAACCAGCCGTCGAGGGTGCCGTAGAACGCCACGCCGCCTGCGGTGGTCAGCACGCCGCTCCACACCGGCCAGGTTTCCTTGTCGAGGAATGAGACCTTGCCGGTCACCGGGTCGAACTTCTCGAGTGCGCCACCGTAACCGCCGGGTCCACGGAAGAACCGGACGATCGCGCCCACGAAGAGCTGCTCGCCGCCCTGGAAGTCGACGTGGAAGGACTGCCACTGCTGGCAGCCGTTGTTGGTGGGGATGAAGAACTGCCCGTTCTGCGCGTCGAAGGAGGCGGGCTGCTCGTCCTTGGCACCCTGGGCCCACGGGCATTCGTCGTTGCCCACCTTGCCCTGCGGGTTCAGCTTGGCCGGGTTGTAGACAGGCCGCCCGGTCTTCATGTCGACGCTCTGCACGACGTTCTCGTGCGTGTAGTACGGGTGGGCGGCGATCAGGTTGCCGTTGGCACGGTCGAGCACGTAGGCGAAGCCGTTCTTGTCGAAGTGGGCCATCGCCGGGATCGTCTGCCCGTGCACGTGCGCGTTGAAGAAGATCACTTCCTGGGTACTGTCGTAGTCCCAGTTGTCGTTGGTGTTGAACTGATAGGCCCACACCGCCTGGCCGGTATCCGGGTTGCGGGCGACGACGCTCTCGGCCCACTTGTTGTCACCCGGCCGCTGGGTTGGGTTCCACGGCGCGGGGTTACCTGTGGTGTTGTAGACCAGGTTGAGTTTCGGGTCGTAGGACATCCACGCCCACGGGGCGCCGCCGCCGTGCACCCACGTGGTGCCCGACCAGGTATTCAGGCTGCTGTTCGCGCCGTAACGGGCGATGAACTGCTTGCTGAGCAGCAGATCCTTGTCGGGCCCGACGTAGAAGGCCCGCCAATCCCGCTTGCCGGTGTTCTCGTCGTAGGCGGTGAGGTATCCGCGCACGCCATACTCGTTACCCGACATCCCGGTGATGACCTTGCCGTGAATCACGAGCGGTGCCGCGGTGCCGGTCTGCGCGATCTTCGGGTCGGCATTCTGGACGTTCCAGATCACCTTTCCCGTCTGCGCGTCGAGCGCGGTGACGTGCCCGTCCAGGGTCAGGAAGAACAGTTTGCCGTTGTCGTAGGCGGGACCACGGTTGACCAGGTCGCAGCAGGCCGTGGCGACCGCGGGCGGGTTGTCCGGCCAGGGGTGCGCGAGCTGCTCCGGCGGCACGTAATTCCATTTCATGGAGTCATTGCGCAGGTCGATGGCGGTCACGTAGTTCGGGTACGCGCTGACCGTGAACATGGTGTTGCCGACCACCAGGGGCTGCCCCTCGAGGCCGCGCGTCGTGCCGAGGGACATTTCCCACGCCACCTGGAGGTTCCGCGCGTTACCGTTGTTCACCTGCTTGAGCGCGCTGAACCGCTGGCTGCCGTAGTCGCCTCCGGGCTGAAGCCACTGCCCCTGGCTCGCCGACGCTGAGCTCGACGACGCGGCCGATGTGCCCGCCCCCGCGCTGCCGGCGGCGCCCAGGCCCGTGGCTGTCGCCCCGACCAGGGCCAAGATGGCCGCCAGGACGGCGGTCGGCCCCAGCCTCTTGCTAAGTCGTCTCATCGGTGCTCTGCCTTTCAGCCGCTTAATCGTGAATCGGTCCAATCGCTGAGATTCCAGTGTCCTGGGAACGACTTATGTTCAGAAAATTTCTCCGTTCACGGATGAGGATTGTCCGAGTAACGGCTAAAGCTCAGCTCGATCTGGCCGGAATAGGCAGATCTGAACACGAGCATTAGCGTATGGTGGCGTTGATCGAAGCGGGCCAGCCGTATCTGGCCTATTGGCGGGTATGTATAGTTTCCCGTGCTTACGTTCGCGAGATCGTCCGTGCTTGTGTGACGCAGCTTTGTGATGTAGAGGACGGTTGTCTGATCTCGCCCGAAGACCGATAGCACGCCGCTTGGAAATGTTGCCTTTTTGGGCTTCGTCACCGGCCGCATGAACAGCGTGAGGATCGCCGAGCCGGCGAATACCTGGTCGCTCGACCACGTCATGCGGTAGCGGCCGAGATAGGCAGGCATCTTCAGCTGCCAGCCCGGCTCGCTTGGCACCGGCGATCCGCGACCCAGCGCGCCGGGTGCCGGTGTCGCGCTGTTGCCTGAGGCCGCTGGCTTCGTCGCTGCGTTCCTCGCCTGCGTCGCCGTGCTGGCCGTCCCTGCGCCCGAGCAGGCCGGCAGGAACGAAAGTGCGACCGTGGCGATGAGTGCGATTGCCCGGCGGGTCGGTGCGCCGCCGCGCCGTTCATTGGCCATTGGCAACTCCAGCGGGCTGGAAAGGTTTGATCGGCTTACCGCCGAGCTTCAGGACCACGACCCGTGCGCCGACATTTCCCCAGTGGAAGTTCGCGCTGAGCGGTGAACCGCCGATCACCATTGCAATGTATTCGGCGCCGCCAATGGAATAGGCGATGGGAGCCGAGCCGAAGGCAAGGCCAAGGTCAGCCCGCCACAGCACTTTGCCGTTCTCCGCGTCGAACGCATAGAGGATCCCGTGCGCGTCGCCCGCGAAGACCAGGCCACCCGCCGTGGCAGTCGCGCCCCCGATCATTGGCCAGGGCATCGTCTTGTGCCAGATGAAACGGCCAGTATTGACGGCGATGCCCGAAATGGTCCCGGTCTGGCGCTGGTTAGCCGGTATAATGCTCTCACCGCCAAAGTCCTTGTAACCGGCCGCTCCCGCGCCCGGCCCCGGGGGGCTGACTTTGAGGATCATGCACATGTTCAGGCCGGCGACATACGCGGCACGAGTCTGCGGGCTGAATGCCGCCGGACCGTACTGCGCGCCGCCCAGCGAACCCGGGCATTCGAGCACGCCCTTGCTCGTGGGCGGGCTGTGCCTCTCCCGCACGAAAGGCAGCGGCCGGAATAGGTTGTGCCCTGTCCTGGCGTCGAGGATAAAGAAATAGCCGCTCTTTCCTGCCTCGCCGACCGCGTGCACCTTCTTGCCGCGCACGTTCGCATCGAAGATCGTCACCGGGGATGCGGCGTCATAATCCCACAGGTCATGGGCGATTTGCTGGTGATACCAGGCGAGCTTTCCTGTCTGGGCGTTGAGCGCGATGATGGAATCCGTGTAGAGATCTGGTCCTCGGCGCCCGGATCCGACGATTGTTGGCGACGGGTTACCGGTGCCCGCGTACAACAGGCCGGTTCGCGTGTCGATGGTGGGCGGCATGTACACCGTCCCGCCCCCGTGCCGGCCACTCGGCACCCACCCGCGGCCCGGTGCGGGCACGGTCCAGAAACGCCAGACCTGCCGGCCGGTTGCGGCGTCGTACGCGGCGACGAAGCCGCGCACGCCGTCCTCGGAACCGGAGTTGCCGACGAACACCATGCCGTGCCAGACGGTGGGTGCCATCGTCTCGTAGGCGCCCGAGTGCGGGTTATCGACGGCATTGGCCCATAGCATCTCGCCGGTGCCCGCGCTCAGTGCCTCGAGGTGATCGTCGAAGGTCAGCAGGTAGACGTTCCCCCGGCTGACCGCGACGCCTCGGTTGACCGTTACGCCGTACCCGCCGACTCCCCTCGACAGCGAGAAATCCACGCGGGGGGCGTACTTCCACGCCCGCTGCCCGGTGACGGCGTCGAAGGACGTCACCTCGTCGGTACTTGAGGTGACGTACAACGTGCGCCCGATGAGCAGGGGAAAGGATTCGTTCAGCGTCTGGTACGGGCCGAGCGGTGCGCTCCAGGCGACCCCCAAGCGGCCGGCGTTGCCCGTATTGACCTGGCTGAGAGCGGAGAACCTCGTGTTATCGGTGACGCCGCCGAAAACAGGCCATGCCGCGCCCGCCGCGGAAGGTCCGGCGGCTACCCTGATGGCGGCGGAATCTCCGTTGCCTGTCGCGCACGCCGCCGCGCCCAGCGCGAGCGCGGCGATGGCGGCGGCGATCGCGAACGCGACCCGCCCGCGGTGTGCGCCGCCAGCGATGGGTCGGCGGGCTGGATTTCGAATGTCCCGATTTCCCGGGCACACCCTTTTTGCGTACACGACGACACCCGCTCTGCTACGGCCGGAGGATTACTTTGGTGTAGCCGTCGACACGTTGGTCGAACTTCTCGTAGGCTGCTGGCGCCTGGTCGAGGGGCACCTCGTGCGAGACGACGAAACTGGGTGAGGCCCGGCCAACCGTGATGAGGTCACGCAATTGACGGTTATAGCGCTTGACGTTGGCCTGGCCGGTTCCCACCCGCAGGCCTTTCTCGAATAGCTTGCCGATCGAAACGAGAAGCTGGCCCTTCTTGGCCGCCTCGTCGACTCCGCCAGGATCAGCGGGTACATACAAGCCAGGAACGCCAAGCATGCCGGTTGGCCGCACGGTTTGGATGAGGGAATTGAGCACGATGGCGGGTTCTTCGGTCTCGCCGGTGGGGGCCTGGGCCTGGTAGCCGACGGCGTCCACGCCCTTGTCGGTGCCCTCGCCGCCCGTGTGGCTCTTGACCTGGGCGGAGGGATCCCCACGGGTGAAGTCGATCGGGATCGCCCCGATCGACTCGGCCTTGGCCAGCCGTTCAGGGACCCGGTCGACGACAAATACCTGCGAGGCACCGCGCAGCATGGCCGAGTAAGCGGCCATCAGGCCGACCGGGCCGGCCCCGTACACCGCGACCGACTCCCCCGGGCGCACCTCGGCGAGCTCGCATCCGTGGTATCCGGTCGGGAAAATATCGGCCAGCAGCGCGTAATCGGCTTCATGGTCGGTGCCCGGCGGCAGTTTCAAGCAGTTGAAATCCGCGAACGGCACTCGCAGATACTCGGCCTGGCCGCCGGTGTACGGGCCCATGGCAACATATCCATAGGCACCACCCGCGAAGCCTGGATTCACGGTCAGGCAGAAACCGGTGTAGCCGCCCAGGCAGTTCTTGCAGAAACCGCAAGCGACATTGAACGGCATTACCACGCGGTCGCCGACCTTGATCGAAGTGACCCCGGGGCCTGCCTCTTCCACCACGCCGAGGTTCTCGTGCCCGAACACGATGCCGGGCTCGGCGGCGGTGCGACCCTCGTACATGTGCAGGTCCGAGCCGCAGATACATGAGGAGGTGATTCGCACGATCACATCGTTCGAGTGCTCGATGCCAGGATCGGGCACGTCCTCTACGGCAACCTCGAACGGCTTTTTGTACACCACCGCGCGCATGACGCCTGCCTTTCTTCATCCGCCGCGTAAGTCGTGATCAGATTCGCGAGGCAACGCAGGCACGCCAAATCTTCCCCCGCACCAGTGCGATTGGTTGCACGTCACCTCTGGATCGCGATCGCCCCAATCGTTACTATCTCTGATAGACCGATGTTGGCTTGTATCCGTAAAAGATCCTCTACGCCCCCACACCCCGCCAAGGGGGACAGGATGAACGGCACCACAGGCCGGACGAACGACGCGCGCGTCACAACAAACGGTGGAACCGCAGCCCGGCGCCGCATGGCCGACCCGAACGGCGATGACTACCGCAGGACCCGCGCGGCATGGGAACGCTTCGCCGCCGGTGAGGACGCGGTCCGAGGTGTACGGCCCGAGATTCTCGTGTCGTGGTACCGCTGCCGCGAGGAGTACAAGGTCGACCCTCATCTGACGCGGGCACCGCCGGCGCCTGAGCGATGCGAGCACTCGCTCGAGCACGATGCCGTGTTCGCTGAGCTCGGCGGCCTGGCGGCCGGCGCCGGAGCCGAGGTGGACACGCTGGACGGGCTCATCACGGTGGCCGACTGCGATGGGCGGATCTTGGCTTGCTGGGGAAACCAGGACACCATCGACCGGGCCCAGGAGAGCAACCTTGCCCCCTGGTCGACCTGGTCGGAGTGGACGACAGGCACTAACGGCATGGGAACCGCGCTCGAAAGCCACGGCCCCGTCTTTGTCCACGGCCCGGAGCACTGGTGCCAGGGCTTTCATGACTGGGCGTGTGCCGGGCTCGCCGTCCGCGATGTCGTCACCGACGAACCTCTCGCCGTACTCAACGTCTCCTTACAGCGCACCGAGCTGCCCGAGGCCACAGCGGACTGGCTGCGCAAGGCGGCCTCGACCGTGCAGGCGAGGCTGCGCAGGCGCGAGCGGCATAGCGGTACTGACCTGATCGCGGCATTCACCGACGCCGCGTCGCGCACGTCGGCGCCCGTCGCCGCGCTTGACACGGCGGGCAAGGTGGTGATCGCCAACGAGGAAGCGGGCCTCCTGCTCGGCGCGCCCGCGGATATGCCAGCGGCCGACCCGGCCAGCCGGTGGACCTGCCAGGTACCCGAGTTCGGCAGCCTGGCCACGCGCGCAGCGGAGTGTGCGCGGCATGATCACCAGTGGATCGGTTCGACGCAGATCGTCGCGCCGTTCACGGGCACCCCGCTCCCGGTGACAGTGCGCCCGGTGTTGAAGGCCGGCCGGGTAATTGGCCTGCTCATTACGGGCGGGCGGCAAGATGGCGAGCCGCTGCAACCCGCTTCCCCGCAGCCCAGGCAGTCGCGTCCGCTCCCTGGACGGGTCATCGGGCGGCGCGGGGCCCGCCTGATCCTGCTCGGATTGCATGAAATCCGCTTCGCGGAGGCCGACGGCAACACAATCTGGATCACAGCCGACCAAGGGCGGATGCAAGCCACCACTCAGGGCCTCGACAATCTTGAGCAGCAGCTGAAGGCCGAAGGCTTCCTGCGGGTCCACCGCCGGTTCCTGGTCAATCTCCGCCGGGTGAGAGAGGTCGAACAAGGCTTCAAGGGCGCGTTGTTCCTCGTCACCGACGTTCGCACGCACGAAAAGGTGCCGGTATCCCGCCGTCATGCCGCCGTGCTCCGGCGAGTGCTCGGGGTCTGATGACGGCGGGGCTATGACTCTCGAGCGCGTGCGCGAACTGCCGCTGCAGCCGGACGGTTTTCAGCAGGCGGCGCGCGACGTGCGCCGCCAGGTCAGGTCGGTCATTGTCGGGCAGGACGAAGCGGTATCGGGTGTGCTGCTGTGCCTGCTTACCGGCCGTCATGCGCTGCTCGAGGGTGTCCCCGGTCTCGGCAAGACGAGCCTCGTCCGCTGCTTCTCGCGTGCTCTCGGACTGCCGTACGGACGGATTCAATTCACGCCCGACATGATGCCCGCGGACATCATCGGGACGAACGTGCTTTCCCGGCAGGCCGGGGAACAGCCGACGGTGGCATTCCAGCCCGGTCCGGTTTTCACCAACCTGCTGCTGGCCGACGAGATCAACCGCGCTACGCCGAAGACCCAGAGTGCGCTGCTTGAGGCCATGGAGGAGCGTACGGTCACGGTCGCCAACACCACGCGCGAGCTCGGTGACCCGTTCTGCGTTCTCGCCACGCAGAATCCGATCGAAGCGCACGGCACGTATCCCCTGCCCGAGGCGCAGCTCGACAGGTTCCTGCTCAAGCTCCAATTCCGCCTGCCGGAAAGAGCCGAGCTCAGCGAGATCGTCATGCACACGGGCAACTCGATTCAGCCCGCCGTGGAGCAGGTCGGGAACGCCGGGCTGCTCGCGGCCATGACCGCTCTGGTGCGGGCGGTGCCGATGGCCGCGCACGTCGTCGACTACGCAAGCCGGCTCATCCTGGCCCTTCACCCGGATAATCCGGCCGCGCCAGAGCCGGTGCGGCGGTTCGTCCGCCGCGGGCCGAGCCCGCGTGGCGCTCAGGCGTTGTGCCTGGCCGGGCGCGCGGCGGCCTTGCTCGATGACCGCTTCAGCCTGGCCTACCGGGACATACGCTCGGTGAGCGGGCCCGCGCTCCGGCATCGCGTGGTGCTGAGCCTTGAGGGTCAGCGCGAGGGCATATCGCCCGACGACATCGTCGAGTCCACACTGGAGCGTATTCCGGAGGATGAGCGGTGATCACGCCGCCGCCCCCGCGAGGCAGCCGGTCACTGCTTGACGCTGAGTTTCTCCGTCAGCTCGGACTGCTCAGCCTGGACAGCCTCGGCGCCATCATCGCGGGACTGGAGGGTGACCGCAGCGGAGTGCGGCGCTCGCATTTTGCCGAATTCGCGGACTACCGCGGTTACCAGCCGGGAGACGACCTGCGGCTGATCGACTGGCACGCCTACGCGCGCCTGGGTGAACTCTATGTCCGGACGTCATTGGCCCGCCACGGCCTGACGCTGTCGCTGCTGATCGACTGCAGCCGGTCCATGGCGCCCGGCAACCGGACCGGCTGGGCATCGCCTGCGGCGCAGGCTGCCGCTCATGACAAGCTGCACTACGCGAAGCAGGTGGCCGCCGCGCTGGGCGCCGTCGCCCTGCTGCACGGCGACGCCGTGCGTGTCTATGCGCTTGGCGACGGGCAGGCGTGGCCAACGGCCGCCTTTTCTGGCGTCGAAGCGCTAGGCGCCTTCGTCGAGTGCCTGGAACAGCTCCCGGTTCGCGCCCGTACCTGGCTACCTGACTGCCTGCGATCGAGCCGCCAGGAAGCGCGCGAATGGGACGTCGCGGTCCTGCTGAGCGACCTGCTGATCCCGCCCGAGGAGGACGAGGCACTTGACTGGCTTGGATCGGCCGGCGGTGTACTGCACATCGTGGCCCCGGCGGAGGAGGCTCTGAACGCCAGTGCCACGGACGCCAGTGCCACGGACGCCAGTGCGGTCGAACTGCAGGACGCAGAGACAGGCGAGGTCGTCGCGGTGACCCTGACGGCGCCGGTGGCCGAACGCTACCGACGGCGGCTGGCGGCACGCGCACGCGAGCTTGCTGACCGCTGCGCAAGGAACGGCCTGCGGTACGTCCAGGCCGACCCTGCGCTGCCGGTGGCAGATCTCGTCTTCGGCACGCTGTCCGAGCAGCGTGTGCTTCGCCGCGACTAGACGTCCCGCGGCTCGACGTCCCGCGGCTCGACGTCCCACGACTAGACGTCCCGCAGCTCGACGTCCCGCGGCTGGTCGGCCGGCTTGCGGCGCTGGTTGAGGATCACGTACTTCGGATCCTGTGCTGACGCGACTCCGGCCCGCAGCACCGCGAACTTCGCGCAGATGCCCCCGCCGGCCAGCAGCACCGAGGCCGCCGCGGCCGCGGCGCGGCTCCTGCGGGCGGTGGCCGCCGCCGCGGCGCCGCTCAGGGTGAGCCAGCGCGCTAGGCGCAGCAGCCGG